>LNFM01001582.1_pt1 | contig 50923 bp, 59 predicted proteins | sample 596031 | NCBI WGS metagenome assembly LNFM01 (sample SAMN04254537, study PRJNA301005) | activated carbon metagenome | isolation source: dual media filters at the Ann Arbor, Michigan drinking water treatment plant | place: USA: Ann Arbor | reverse complement strand
TGTTTGGAAATTTTCGCCCCGCTCTGCGAGACGACGCGAGAAAAGGGCCCCGCGCCGAGACGTTAGTCCCGCGGGAAGACGAGCGCGCGAGCAGTCGATGGCTTCAAGCCGCAATGAGAAATCGAAGCGCAGGAGAGCCGAAGGCGGGCGGGGTAGTGCTTCGCATACCCCGCCTCCGAGCACTCGATTTGTCGAAGCGGATTGAAGCTCAAAAGGGGTCGCTGGGGACGCGGACACGAAGTGCCGTGTCACCCGACATGTCTCCGAGAGCGGTTAAAAAAATTTTATCAACTTTAAGTCAAAGATTATGACCGAAAAAAAGGTTCCTATTGCAGTGGCTCGGGGGGATGGGATCGGGCCGGAGATCATGAAGGCTACGCTGCATGTGCTGGAGGAGGCGGGAGCCAACCTCGAGCTGCATGAGGTGGAGATCGGCGAGAAGGTCTATCTGAAAGGATGTCCCACCGGAATCGAACCCAAAACGTGGGATGTTATTCGCAACACAAAAGCCTTCTTGAAAGCCCCTATCACCACCCCTCAAGGAGGCGGTTTTAAAAGTCTAAACGTCACCGTCCGCACGTCTCTAGGGCTTTTTGCCAATGTGCGTCCCTGCGTCTCCTACTCTCCCTTCGTCAAGACCAAACATCCCAACATGGACCTCGTGATCATCCGTGAAAATGAGGAGGATCTCTATGCTGGTCTTGAATATAGACAAACCCCTGATGTCGCCTGTTCCCTCAAGCTTATCTCTCGTCCGGGCAGCGAGAAGATCATCCGCTACGCTTTCGAATACGCCAGGCACCATGGGCGCAAAAAGGTGACCTGCTTTACCAAAGACAATATCATGAAGTTCTCCGATGGCCTCTTCCATAAGGTCTTCAATGAGATCGCGCATGAATATCCCGATATCGAAAATGAGCACTGGATCGTCGATATCGGCGCCGCAAAGCTCGCCGATACACCTGAAGCTTTTGATGTGATCGTTCTTCCGAACCTCTATGGAGATATCCTTTCCGATGTTGCCGCTCAGATCTCTGGATCTGTGGGCCTTGCCGGAAGTGCCAATATCGGTGACTTTGGAGCGATGTTTGAAGCGATCCATGGATCGGCTCCGAAGCGCGCCGGCCAAAATGTCGCCAACCCCTCCGGCCTCCTTCTAGGAGCCGTGCTCATGCTCCAGTATATAGGCCAGAATGAGGTCGCAATGCGTATCCATAACGCCTGGTTGAAGACAATCGAACAGGGGATCCATACCTACGATATTTACAATGAAAAGACCAGCACGGCCAAGGTCGGCACTCAGGAGTTTGCCAAGGCTGTTGCGGACAATTTGGGTAAAAAGCCGGAGACGTTAAAACCCGTTGTCTACGAACAAAAAACCAAGGTCGCGACACTCCACGTACCCAGGCCTCAGACTGCCGTCCGTGAGCTCATTGGAGTCGATGTTTTCGTCTACTCAAAAGATGATGCTAATGCCTACCAGAAGAAGCTTATCCTGGTAGATTTTGCGCCATTTGCTCTAGAGATGATCAGCAACCGCGGAGTCCGGATCTGGCCCAAAGGCCTACCTGAAACCTTCTGCATCGAGCAGTACCGCTGCAGATTTATGCATAAGCAGAAAAATCATCCCGTGAGCTTCCACGAGATTTTGGCTCTTCTCGACAAACTGCATTTCTTGGGCCACGATATCATCAAAACTGAACAGCTGTACCTGATAGACGGAGAGGCGGGATACTCCTCGGCACAGGGATAAAAGAACCCAGATCTCTCTGGGTTCTTTGACTAACTCTTCTTAGTAAGCGTTCTTTCCAAAACCTTTTCCAAGGCGTGATTCACTTCCCAGCTCATCTTGACCCAATCCTACCACGTTACCCCTTACTACTCCCCCTCTCACCTTCTTTGTGTGCTGCGAAGAGAGCTCTTTTCCATGTTTGTGTGATGTCTTCTTTTGTTTTCTTTTCATCGTATTTTCTCCTGTTAAATCTCAAACGAGACCTACCCCTATAAATACATATAAAAAATTTTAATTAAACACAAAATCTCTCTCTCGTCTTTTTTCCACTACTCAAGTACACTTTTCACCCACTATGGCACTTGCAGCTACCTATCTTTTCCAATCTACGGCTCAAGCCGTTACGACTCACATTGAGACAAAAAATTCCTGGTTCTTTGAACAGGTGAATAAGGTCCGATCGGTCGTGTATGCGATCAACCTAGGCACTATTTTCACTGGTATAAAAAAGTTAGTCGACAGCCTTGAACCTTGGCTCGGTTTTTATGCGAATGTGGCCGATTACGCACACGTATACTTCGCTAGCGGCTTGATCATGGCAGGAGCATGGCCATTAACGGCTAGGAAGATCACCAGATGGATCAATAACTATTCTAGACCTCAAGTAGATCTCGAGTCAAATATTGCCGGCCTTTCTGCACAAGAACGCGCGCACATCCATGTCTCCTGGGACAATCCGTCATACAAGGTATGGATGCAGACGTTCCACCTCACTCAGATTGTCATGAGCGTTGCTCTTGTCTTTTTCTCTGAAACCCCCTACCCCTATGCGGCAAGTGCCGCGCTCCAACTTTATAGCATGTTAAAAACCTGTGGATGGAAGTGGATTCGAGTAGATCGCGAGTTTGTAGAACCTCCTATGCAACATTACGAGCAGGAGGGGCCTCTCAGCTTCAATTTTTCCTATTATTTTGCGGTGCTTCCCCCATCTAGGCCAGAACTGTGTGGAGTTTGTCTAGAGCAAGAAGCAAATGCACTTTGGCATGGCAAGCACAGTCTTTGTCTTCCTTGCACCATCGGACATATCGCTGTAAGCAGTGGAAATATTCACGACCATTTACATGGAGACAGTGTAAGAAGCATTCATCGCACTAATAGAGGACAATTTGAAAATATTGAAAGCGAGTACATGGCACACCAGATCCAGATCCCCTCACGAGCCATTCCTCGCTGCCCCCTATGTCGTGAACAACCATCACAAAATCACATGGAAATCTCTGTGAAGTACCGTTACAGAAGCGAGAGAGAAGATCACTCGATGCTACAAGATACCGAGTTGGCGACTCTCACCATTCTACCAGAAGCACCACAACACTAAGAAGAGCCTTAGAGATTCACATCCTCTTCGATATGTTTCTTAAGAGCACTCAAGAAACCGCAGCCATAGATGCCGTCGAGCACGCGATGATCGAAGGTGAGTGAGACGTGCATCAGCGTCCGTACAGCAAGAAGATCCTCCTCAAGAGGCACAACCTGTTTGTAAGCGGCGCCGATGCCGACAATTGCGACTTCTGGGTAGCGGATGATCGGAATGCCGATCTGTATACCGGTGATACCGAAATTGGTGAGCGTAATGGTCCCCTCTTTGACCTCATCAGGAGAGAGTTTGCCTGCACGCGCTTTTGAGGAGAGCTCTCCGATCTCTTTGGCGATCTCAGGAAGAGTCTTACGCTGGGAGTGTTTGATCACTGGCACCATGAGTCCCTGGTCAACGCTCACAGCAATCCCCAAATTCACGAAACGTTTTACGACAATTGTGTCCTCTTCGAGTGAAGAGTTAATAAGCGGATACTCTTGCAATGCCTTTGCAATTCCGCGCGCCACAAAACTCGTCAGTGTGAGTTTTGCGCCATGCTGTTTGAGGAAGTTCTCTTTTTCTTTTTGGATGAGCTTTTGAACACTCGTGACATCGACCTGTGTCACAAGTGTGGCATGAGGTGCTTCATAGAACGAGCGCACCATGTTGTCGGCGATCGCTTTGCGCATGCCAGACATTTTTAAACGTTCAACTTCTCCATCATGAGCCGAAGAAGAAACAATCTTCTGAGAAGCTTTAGGACAAGCGCGTTTCTCTGCATAGGCTTCGAGATCGCGCTTCGTGACGCGTCCTCCATCGCCAGTGCCAGAAATTTTTTCGAGCTCGTCTAGACCAACACCCTTCTCTTTTGCAAGACGGAGTAGCGCGGGAGAATAAAACCCTTCCATTTCTGAAGAGGAGACTTTTGCAATCTCTATCGGTTTATGTACCACGACCTCTTCCGCTTTCGCCACACCCTCTTTGGAAGGAGCTATAATCGCGAGCATCTCTCCAACAGAGAGCTCCTGATCGGGCTTAGCGAGAATCTCTTTCAAAACCCCTGCAACAGGAGAGGGAATTTCACTGTTGACCTTGTCCGTGGAAACTTCCAGAAGAGGCTCGTCGAGTTTTACTGTTTCTCCAACCTGCTTAAACCATTGGACGACTGTAGCGCTCAGGATACTCTCCCCGAGCTTAGGAAGGGTTACTTTGAACTCAGACATAATTTTCCTTTGATGTTTGCCACGCACTCTTTCCAGTGCTGTTCACCTGCAGTCCAGCAGATCTCCACGACGAGATTTCGAATCGGCAATACGAGATCCATATTTGGGGGTAGTTTTACGGCATCCTTCTCTGTACAGACGAGAAACTCTGCTCCCTCCATTTTGCAACGCTTTGCATAGGCTTGCAGCTGTCTCTCTTCAAACGCAATATGATCCGCCGCAATGAGCGTATCGATGATATTGCACCCTTCACGCTTTAACATCTGGACAAAACGTTCAGGTCTTCCCAGTGCACAAAAAACGCCCACCGGCTTTCCTTTCAAAGAATCTCCCTCCATAAAACGGTAGCGCATCGCTGCGACGGGTGCATTCGTATAAGGGCGTATTTTTTCAATACACTCCTCGTACTGCTTCTGACTATGCACGTGGCTGAGAACGATGAGTGTAGCCTCTTTCAATCTCGACGGAAAATCGCGCAAGAGCCCGCGCGGAAGGAATGATCCCTTCGCAAAGAGATCCTCGCCGTCTAGAATGACGATCTCGACATCACGAGCAAGAGCCCTATGCTGCATCCCATCATCGAGAAGAAGCACGTGTGCACCCTCTTTTGCAGCAAGCTCTGCCGAGCGAACGCGATCTTTCCCCACCCAGACAGGAACTCCAGGAAGATTTTTGTGAAGCCAGGTCGCCTCATCGCCATACTCTGCCCCTTCTGCGATCTCCTCTTTAGAGATATCGATCGACTCACCCTTCGTCTGCGCACGGTATCCGCGCACGAGAATAGCCACCTGATGTTCGTGGAGTTTTTCAGCGAGTAAACGAATAAGTGGAGTCTTTCCCGTTCCACCAGCGGCGATATTCCCCACGCTGACAACGGGCACAGGGGCTTTATAGGTCTTTAGCCAGCCTTTATTGTATCCCATGTGTCGCAGCGCAACACCTGTGCGAAAGAAGAGACTCACTGTCGAAAGAATCCCCTTCAAAATCGGATCCTTCCGTCTCTCTTCGATGTGATCTAATACGTAATTCTCAATTCCCATGAAATAATTCTCTCTCCACCATTTCAATAATAATATGTATTGCGGTCATGTGCGCCTCTTGAATCCGGTCGCTATAAGGAAATCCTTCCACATGCCACTCTAAATCGCTTTGGCCCTTTAACTTCCCTCCCGTCTTACCCAGAAAGGAGATCGTCTTCAAACCTCTGCCGCGCGCTACTGGCACAGCCTCTACGAGGTTAGGAGAATTGCCTGAAGTCGTTAAGGCAACAAAAACATCCCCCTCTCTTCCCAACGCCTCGACCGCTCGAGAGAAGACCCCATCGAAACCCAGGTCATTCGCCGTGCAGGTCAGATGTCCTGGACAGGAGAGGGCAATAGCAGGAAGTGCCGGTCTCTTATGCCTAAACACCCCGGTGAGCTCCTCTGCAAAGTGCATCGCGTCGCAAAGACTCCCCCCGTTGCCTGCAATGAGTAGCTTGCCCCCATTTTTAAAACAGTTGGAGAGCATTCCCGCCGCTTTCTCAATGAATTGGACGCTCTCCGGGTGTTTTAGAAACTCTATGGCGCGGATCCCATCTTCGACCGCCTGAACAATATGGCCTTTCATCTCGATTTTCCCTACAATAAGTTGTAATGATGACCAATTAGGGGTTTTTTGACCATGGTAGAGATCGCAATTGTCGGGGCAACGGGCGCTGTTGGACAAGAGATCATCAAACTTTTAGAAAAAAGAAATTTCCCCCTTCGTTCCCTCCGCTGTTTTGCCTCACCAAGATCGCAGGGAATGCATGTAACTTTTCGAGGAAAGAAAATCCCTCTAGAAATCCTTAAACCAGGATGTTTTAAAGGGATCGGTATCGCTTTTTTCTGTGCAGGAAAAAAAATTTCACTTGAATATGCCCCTCAAGCCAAAGAGGCGGGCGCATTCATCGTCGACAGCAGCTCCGGTTTTCGCGAAGATCCTTCAGTCCCTCTTGTGATTCCCGAAATCAATCCCCATGCCTTTGAAAAGCACCAGGGAATCGTTGCCAGCCCCAACTGCACCACTTCGATCATGCTCATGGCCCTCGCCCCTCTTCATCGAAAAGTTCCCATCAAGAGAGTCGTCGCCGCCACCTACCAGGCCGCAAGCGGCGCGGGAGCTCGCGCCATGGAGGAGCTCGAAGATGAGACAAGAGCAGTTCTAGAAGGAAAATCCTTTACGCGCACCGTGATGCCCTTTCCCTACGCCTTCAACCTCTTTCCCCACAACTCCCCCCTTCAAGAAAATGGGTATGTCGACGAGGAGATGAAGATGGTGCGTGAAACTCAAAAGATTTTGGAAGACCACACAATCCGCGTGACTGCAACATGCGTCCGCGTGCCCGTACTCCGCGCTCATTCGATCGCACTAAACGTCGAATTCCATCACCCCCTCAGCAAAGAGGAGGCCTACGCCATTTTAGAAAAGAGCCCAGGTATTCGCATCTTGGAGAACCGCGAAACCAATCGCTTTCCTATGCCCATCGATGCCACAGGCCAGGATCTCACCTTCTGCGGCAGAATCCGTGAAGACCTCACGCAGCCCAATACTCTCGAGCTTTGGGTGGTAGGAGATCAGCTCCTCAAAGGGGCTGCCTTAAATGCTGTTCAGCTCGCGGAATTACATATGCATGGGTTGGTGGCTAAATAGAAGACCAGTGCACGCCGCTGATGCCTTCTAAAAGAGGAACGTTCTCTTCATGTAAAGAAATAACAGACGCCGTTCTCACTGGATGCTCCTTCATGAATAAAGCGAGTGATTCTGCCATGTCACGCGACAGCGTTTTCGCCCATTTGATCTCATAGGCATCGATCTCTCCTTCGCGCTCCACAACGAGATCGACCTCCACACCACTTGCTGTGCGATAGAAATAGCACTGAGAATACCCCTTGGCCGCAGCAAGACGCTTCCTACACTCCATCACAACCATATTTTCAAAGATTGCCCCTCTTTCCGACGATTTAAAAAATCGCTCTGCGGTGTCGATCCCCAGCAGATAACAGAGGAGTCCAGTATCGACAAAATACAGTTTAGGCGATTTGACCAGCCTCTTAGTCTGATTATTGTGGTATGGTTTTAGAAGATAGATCATGTAGGTCGATTCCAAAATCGATAGCCAATCACGCACCGTAGGCTGTGTGATACCACATTCCTTGCCAATCTCAGACATGTTTAATAATTTACCCGCACGCGCCGCCAGAAGGCTGATAAAAATCTGAAATCGGCCCAAATCGGTGATCGATTTAATATTACGCACATCCCTCTCCACATACGTGGAAAGATAGGAGCTAAACCAGAGATGCTTATCCAATTGAGGCGTTGAAAAAAATTCCGGATAGAAACCCTGAACAATCTGTTCTGCGCATTTGCGTTCGTCATAGAGTGTGGTTTCATAACCCACAACTGTTTTGATCTCATCCCAACTCAAAGGGTATAAATTAAAAATCGCCACCCTTCCCGCAAGACTCTCGGAAACACCCTTCATTAACTGAAAAATTTGTGAACCTGTTAAGACATATTGTCCGTAAGATCGACGGTTCTCATCGACATACATTTTGATGAAAGAGAGCAGTCCCGGCGCATATTGAATTTCATCAATAATCAATGGAGCGGGGTGCATACTTAAGAAAAGTTTAGGATCCTCATTCGCAAGCGTTCGCATGAGTGGATCATCTAAAGTGACATACAAGTACTCTTTTAGAAAATTACGCAGCAGAGTGGACTTTCCTGCTTGCCTTGGACCCGTGATCAGGCACACAGGAAACTGCTTAAGAGCCGATAAGAAGAGTTTTTCCAGTTTTCGCGGAATATACATTTAAACGTCAGATTATCAAAGACTTCATTCCAGTTCAAGCAAATTCAAAATGCCATTTTGAATTTGCTTGAATAGAGAATAAATGACTTATAATCAACAATTTAAGAAATAAAACGTTCAGCTCGCAGAGCTTTTTTTGGCTTCTTCTCTTTCCACGGCATAGAGTTTTCTGGGAGAGAAATCCTCTCTCGTAACACGTGTGACTAGATCTGGAAGACCAAGAGAGCTAATAGATCGACCAAGACCAGCATTTTTCGCCGCTCCTTCAAGAACAGAGTCGCTCGTTAATTTTCCACAAGAAAGCGTGATGCTCTCTTTTTCCTTTAATTGCTCTAGAATGCACTGCTTGAGTAGATCCTGAAACCTCTTAAGCTCTGTTTGCGTGATAGGATTCTTTTTCGTCACGGCACCTTCCACAACACCTCTCCAATATTCAGCTGCCTGCCCTGAAACTGCTTCGGAGGCTTTTACAGACATAAACTTCTCCATTTGGGAATTGAAAAATTGAGCTCTTGCTTAGTAACAGGATGAGAAAACTCCAGACAGACGTGTTGAAGCGCAATCGCCTGTGGAATGTAGCTACTTTTACTCCCGTATTTCGCATCTCCAACGATCGGACATCCCACGGCAGAGAGTTGCGCGCGGATCTGATGATACCGTCCTGTGTGAAGCTCCACCTCGACGAGTTGCGCGCCAATTAATCGGTAGCTTAAAAGCGCGCGTTTAGCGTCCGGCTCACTCTCTTTTGCGATGCGCGCACGAAAATCGTCATGCACTAGAAAGTGTTCCAAAGTCCCCTCTTCGTTCGGCAATCTTCCTTCCACTCGCGCAACATATCTCTTACGAATCTTTCTTTCGCGCATCATCTCATTTAAGCGAGAGAGCGCCTTGCTCGAGCGCGCAAAGAGCACAATCCCCGACACCGGCTTATCAAGACGATGGATCGGCACGAGAAAAATATTTCCCGTTTTTTTCGTCTCCACTTTGAGATGCGCCTTCGCCCACTCTTCCAGATTTCTTCCATCACCTGGCTGTGTGCACATGCCCGCAGGCTTATACACAACAAAGAGATGGTTATCTGTATAAAGTACCGAAGGAGCTTCCTGTTTTTCTCTGTCTATGAACTTCATAAAGTAAAAGGGTTGCAGCTGTTGCTACGTTTAAAGAGTCTGCCTTTCCTAGCATCGGAATGCGCACCTGCACATCACACGCAGAAAGCCACGGATCGGAGAGCCCCACCTGCTCTGTTCCCACTGCGATGGCAACGGGCCCCGTTAGATCCACATCAGTAAATTCCTGTTTCGCACTTGGCGTTGCGGCGACGATTTTAATCTTCTTTTCGCGGAGCCAGACAAGTGTCTCCCCACCACCCGCTTCTACAACCGGCTGCGTAAAGAGCGTCCCCACACTCGCGCGCACCACATTTGGATTATAGATATCTGTGCAACGATCACACACGACCACTCCATCCACACCCACCGCATCTGCCGAACGCAGAATGCTGCCCAAGTTCCCCGGCTTTTCGATCGCCTCCGCAATAAGCAGAAACGGATTTTTGTTTTTTAAAATCTTTGGCACCAGATCTTTTAATCCGTGCTGCATCTGATGCGCTACACCTAGCAGCCCATCTGGACGATCCCGGTAGGAGAGCTTCTCGAAAATATGTGGCGCGCAGGCGTACACATGAGCTCCCGTCGCTTTAATCTTAGCAATCAATTCAGGCTCATTTTCACCTAGAAAAAGATCCGGACAAAAAAAGAGGGAATGAAAATGGATGCCGCCCAATTCCGCACGCATCAGCTCACGATACCCTTCGATCAGAAAGAGCTTCTCCTCATCGCGTGTGCGTCGATCTTTTAAGGCAAGCACACTCTTGATCTTCGGATTCTGCGCACTTTTGATCGGTTCATTGCTTGTCATGTTTTGCTCCAGCGCGCAAAGCTACCTGAGGGCACCGTACATTCAGCCTGCGAAGGAAGCATCATCTCTCCCGCCTCCCACTTTCCACCCTTCATCCGCTTTTCCATCAGCTGTTTCATTACAATCGGCGTCATCCCTGGAGTGTGTGTCGTAAAAATCCAAAAGAGAGGTTGATCACTAAAAAGCGCCTGACACTTGTCGAGGATAAGATGGAGATCCCGTTCAAGAATAAATGTCTCACCCTGCTTGCCCCTTCCAAAGCTTGGAGGATCCACAATGATCCCCTCGTAACGTGAACCCCGTTTCTCTTCACGCGTCAGAAACTTAAGCACATCATCCACAATCCAGCGGATTGGCGCATCTGTGAGCTTGTTCAGGGCTGCATTTTCGCGTGCCCAAGCTACCATTCCTTTTGAGGCGTCCAGGTGGCAGACCGATGCCCCAGCCTGGGCCGCTGCAAGCGTTGCCCCTCCGGAGTAAGCAAAAAGGTTGAGAACGCGAACACCTTTCCCCCGCTCTCGAATGAGATTTTGCATCCAAGGCCATAAAAGACTGTGTTCTGGAAATACACCTAGATGTCCAAAATCTGTCGGCGCTATCTTGAATTTCACCCCTTGAAGATCCACCTGCCAAGAAGCTGGTAGAGATTTTCTCCCCTTCCAGGCATTCCCCTCATCGCGTGTGAAGACCGCATCCGCCTCACTCCAAGCCTTCTCAGAAAGTTGGGGTTTCCAAAGCGCCTGCGCGCAAGGGCGCACCAGGAGAATCTCCCCAAACCGCTCTAGCTTCTTCTGATTGCCGCTATCTAAAAGTGTGTAAGTCATATTTTTGATAATCCGGTAATGATAGCACAAACCTTGGAGATCTATCGATTAAAATAATTGTTATTTTGTTTTTAATTTTAATGAAATTGTAAAATACTGCAGAAAATTATTAAAAACACACAATTATGACAAACTCAATTTTAAATTCACATAAACCAACATTTTCAAATATCCCCGGTCGCTTGCTTAGCCTTGCGCTCTCCTACTCAAGTTTTAATACACTCTTGGCGCTCCAGCAGGTAAATAAAAGGAGCAACAAAGCTGCAAAAGATGTACTAGATCGTTGTTATAAGCAGCCGCTGGATCTTGCATCTACAGCCTGCTCCGATCTGCTAACCGCAGCGTACCATTTTGTCTTAGGGCGCAGACAAAATCCTCCTGAAAATTTAGCACGGGTCTCCAGAGTTACCATTCTTCAATCATACCTCTTCTTAAACCCTATCTCCTTTCGTCCTATTAGCGATGCAGATCTTGGCATACTGAAAACATCCTTTGCATTGGAGACAGATTCCTATGTTCCAAAATTCAAGCTGGCACAGCGGCTCATACTTCAAGCCATTCGATCTCCTCGACTCTATTGGGATATATCCTTAGCTACAGATCTACTTCACGAGGTAGATTTCCATAGCTGCTTGCTTGACAAGACTTTCAAAGAGGACGACAAGATTTTTAAAATTCGAATCGTCATAACGATGCCTGAAGAGAGCGCGACGAAGCTCCTCTTTCAGGCAAAAGAGATCGACTCCCCTTCTGTTGCGGACAAAGAGAATGCCTACACCTCAAGAGATGCATTGGCGCGTGAGATCCATCAAACTTACGCAGCCTCCACTCTCACAGCATTATCGCAGACAAAAAATATTGACTTTTCCGGTGGAGAAAAAGAGCAGCTGATCGACTACACCGGAAAAACACAATTAGAACACGCCATTACTGAAGCCATTCTTATCAGCAGCCTGCAACATGTGGGCGCAAAAATGCACTACTCAACAAGAGACGGCCAAACGACTACTTTCGAATAATCAGAGCCCTATCAATTAAAGCAATTATTTTTCTTCTTTAAATCTCAAAGTTGTAGGAGCATCTATGTATGCATTAACTTTGGAGGGACTTATGGCAACATCTTCCGTTACAAGCAGCATAAGAAATTCAACGCCGTTTGCAAGGATCCCCGAGAAGGTCCTCACGCATATCCTTTCTTTTGCACCACCTGAAACAGAGGCACTTTTATTAGGCACGAATAGTAAAATACGAGAGAAGGTACAAGCCATAATCGCAAAAGAGATGCAGCCTAGATCTTCTCTTCCCACCATGTCCGCGAGAGTGGAGAAACAGGAAAAATCCTTACTAGATGCGCCCGTTGCTTTTGCAGCAGGTATGCTAATTCTCAAATTTGAGAATACGACACAATCCACTATTCTCTACGTAAATCCTGAAGATCATAACACCCTGAAAAAGGACCCCTCACAAGCACAAAGTATCGCTCGCCGCATTCTTACCGAGAGTAGGAATCAGCCGTTTGATCTGCAGATGGAAATGTTTCATCGCAAGACCTCTCTTTCAGCAAAAGCCTCCCATGGATTCGCATCTTTTTTTTCTGGGTTACTCATCGATATCGAGAATGCGAGATATCAATTCGAAAGATGTACAATTTCACAGGAACGAGATGGGATGCGCGTGACTTTTCAGTGTAAGAAAATCGCAAACCTTGCAGAGGCTGCTCTACCTAAGAAAGAGCTAACGCTCTTACTCAGCGATGGAATAGAAGAGCTACTTGAAGAAGTAGGGAAAAAAGAAAATTTTCAACAGCATGCTGACTGCGGAACCTTTATGCCCTCCAGCACGAGCCAGAACATACTTGAAATAAAGAAAATGTTATTCCTTTGTTGGCTAAACGCACGTGATTACGTTATAAAATGCGTGGAAAAATCTAGGTTTAATTCTAATCGATATGAAATTTCGTTTACGCGAAAATCATCTCAAGCTCCCAAAAAAGATGACGACAAGTCGAAAGAATGATTCGCGCAGTCGAGCCTAGAAGAACAAGGAAAACTCTTCAAACTGCTCTAGCTCTACTGATTTCAGAAATCTAAAGGCACGTAAATCATATTTGACGTTCTAGTATTCTAAGCGTCAAGTGTTTATCAACAAGAATCACACCTTCATATTAAATAGAAAATTATGCTAAAATTTATCCACTTTAATTATGTAAGGGGGAAATTATGGCAATATCTGCAGTAACTAGCACCAGGTCGAATTCACAAGACCGCCACAAAAAAGGGTTTTCTAGCCTCCCGAATCAGCTGCTTCGTCACACTATTGGGTTTGCAGGTATCCAGAGCTTCTTCTCGATGCAAGCGATCGATAAACACACGCACACAGCCGCAAAAAGAGCACTTAAGCAGTTTACCGATCCCATGGAGCTGGAATCCGATGCCTGTTCTCGTTTGTTAACGGATGTTTACCATACGACCCTTGCAAAAGAACAAAACGTTGCGGAGGTTCTTAAAAATGTTTCGACTGTTGCTATCCGTAAGGGGGCTTTCATTTTAAAAAGTTCTTGGAAAAACCCCTCCAGTGAATACACCTCCTATGAATACACTTGTTACACCCAGACCGGGACTTGCATTTTAAAAAATTCTTCGCAAACACACTTATATGGATACGCTCATCCTAAAATACTCGCCAAGTTCAAAGAAAACCTTTTAAAAGATAATCTTTTAAAAAAATTTTGTAATGCTCGTTTTTTCATGCACCAGGTAATTAAATCGCTCCCTCAGGTTTGTTGGAAAATTTCCTTAAACACAGACCTCTTGCATGGGTTTGATTTCAACACTTTTAGCGATAGAAATTTTAAGCATGGAGGTAAGTTATATGAGTCTCGTTGCATCATACGTTTAGACGAGACAAACTCAACAACCTTCATTATTCATGGGCTTCCAGAATGGAATTTTCATCCCTATTACGTTAACCAACTAGACCCGAAAATATTCTTTCTTGAAGGCGTTCTTCCAGCTTTTGAAACTGGCAAAAAATTAGCAAATATTACCCTATCTTCCTTGAAAGAAAATGAAGCAATACAAAGGGACGGCGCACCCGCTCCTTCGATATTACAGTCCACTTTAGCAAGGCTTATGCATGAAGCCAAGTCGACATTACAGAGTCCTCTATACGAACTTATGTATGAAACTATCCTCTGGAATTCTGCTAAAAAAAGGGGAATGAAGCTTCCGATGAACAATAACAATATCAAGGGCCACCATGACTTCATAAGTGATAAAGAACCTTCTGAAGCTCCCCAAAAAGGTGTGTGCATACTGCAATAATGATCGCCTCGCGATCTTTTCCCTCTGCGGGGAAGGTAAAGATTTTGGGATCTTCCCCGCGCGCGCTGATTGCGGCCCAGATTGTCCCCACAGGTTTTTCTGCACTGCCGCCCGTAGGGCCTGCAATTCCCGACACGGCAATTCCGTAGTCTGCTTGTGTGATTACGAATAATCCCTGCAACATCGCACCCACAACTTCGCGGCTCACCGCCCCCTTCTCTTTCAACAACTTTTCAGGAACATGCAAGAGATCGCGTTTGAGTGCATCAGCATAGCAGACAATCGAGCCCAGGAAATAGGCAGAGGCACCCGGAACCGAGGTGATCAGCGAAGCCATTCTACCGCCTGTGCACGACTCTGCAAAGGCAAGGGTCTTCTTTTTAGCAACAAGCTTTGTTTGTATCTGCTTAACCTGCTCCACTGCACTCTCCTACGGGTCAATGCGCGATCTGCACCCCATGTTCTACCAAGCCAGGATGATTTGCAATCCATGCAAAGCATCTTCTTCCTAACCTAATTGGCTCGTTACTTCTTTTGCCTTGAAAAATGAAAGGGGTGGGAGCCGTATTTGTGCGTAACCATTTGGCGAGCCTCTGGTAGAGGGCTGTGTTGGGAAAGTCGGGAGAGTCGACCACCTTCGCAAACTCCTGTGTGACCGGGTGCTGATAGAGCTGCGGATAGGAGAACTGGACTCCCCAGGTGATGCTATCTTTGCCGAGAACCATGGGATGAAACTTCCCATCGATTGTCGAAACGAAAAAGTGGTGGAGTTGCAGCTGAAGCACGGGTTTGAGTGTTTTAACAAGCAACCTCCCTTTACCTGCTTCCATTGCGTAGAGGGCTTCACGGGTGACAGAAAAAATCGAAGAGAGGTAGCGTCGAAGTCCGTTTTCATCGGGGAGTTTTCCGGCTTTAAGCGTTTCTGCATACCCCTCATACGCACGCAAAAACTCCTCTTTCTCGACCATCATGGTCTGTTCGGTTACAGGCTCGCTCACGACAAAGATTTCAAAAGGTGCAAGCGCAGCAAAAAGATCGCGCATCTCTTGGGCATCCAAAAGAACTTGATGCTTAAGCCATTTGGAAGCGCGCATCACCCCCTCATTTGCAGGGTTGCTGATACGCAATATTGGATGTCTTTGTTCCATAAATCTGTTTTTTACCACCGAGAGCACGGAGGCGCTTCTCGCGGGAATCAGTCGCCTCTCTTCATCTCGGTGCCCTCGGTGGGCTCGGTGGTAAAATTACACCATTATGCAACTTCTTTATGTTGAAGAGCTATTAACTTCGTGAAGGGGTTTTTTGGGCCTTCTTAGTATAGGATTGGAGGATGAGTGTCATGATCCCACAAAAGATTGCGCTGTCGGCGATGTTAAACACAGGAAACGAGCTTCCCCAAAATTGGAAGTAGAACATATCGATCACATGCCCATAAAGAAGATGATCGAGAACATTGCCAAGAGCTCCTGTGATGATCAGGAGAAGAGGAATGGTCTGTGCTCTCATAGAAAAAAGAAAAAGATAGAGAATCATAATTCCTATGATCAGCAACCTTCCGTAAAAAAGGTACTGGTGGTAGGAGGAGAGCATTCCCCATGCCGCTCCTTTATTCACCACGTGGACGAGAGAAAAGTCGATCCCCAAAACATTTTCAAAGACCCCCACTCCTCCATAGGGAAAGAAAGGAACAAGTCCCATGGGCGAAAAAAAGTGGTGCACATAGGACTTAAGAAAAAAATCAGCGGCGAATAGCGAAAAAACGAAAAGGGAGAGAAACAGAAACCTGCGCATTTACAGGAGTCCTTTCTCAAACTTCTCTTGTGCTTGAACGGTCATTGTGGCGTAAGGAACTGCCTCTAAGCGCTTCAGAGGGATCTCCTCGCCCGTGATATCGCAGACGCCGTAAGTGTCTTCATCGATTTTTTCGAGAGCGCGTTCAATCTGGCGGAGGATGGAAAACTCTTTGTTGGTCACTTCTAAATTAATTGTGCGGTCGAAGTCATCGGTGCCTTCGTCTGCCTGGTGTTGTGAATATCCCTTTGACTTCTGATCTGTCTTCACTTCTTCCGTTGCACCTTTGACGAGCAGCGTCATCTGCGCGCGCAACTCCTCAAGGCGTTTTTTAAATTTCAACACATCCGCTTTTTTCATGGGCATGCCTAGTTCCTTAAGTTAAAATTTTTGCAGTGGGCTTTTTGCGCTATTCGCAAATTGTTCTGCGTCATCCTTAGGGTCGACATTTGACAGTGCATCTCTGAGCTCATTCACATCTTTAAAACGGCGATACACACAGGCAAAACGGATGTAGGCAATCGTGTCTAAATCCTGCAAGTGCTGCATCACTACTTCACCCAGCTCGGTGGTGCTGATCTCCTTTATCTGCCGCTCCATCAGATCCGCTGTGATCTTGTAAGCGATCGCTCGAACCTGCTCGTGGCTGATGCGCGTATGCCGACATGCGGCATCAAGGCCTTTAATCAGCTTGTCCTGCTGAAAATCCTCATAACGGCCATCCCTCTTATGGACTTGGATGGTGAGATCGACTGTTTCAAAAGTGGTAAAGCGCTTTAAACACTTTAGACACTCTCGTCTTCTTCGTACCGCATTGGTCTCCGTCGCATTACGCGAATCGGTGACCTTTGACTCATCGTGACTGCAAAATGGACAACGCATAAACGATGATTTATCCCGCGCTTACTTTTTTGTGAAGAATTTATTTTATTCTTCCGCCGATTTATTGCAAACGGAGGAGGTGGGATTCGAACCCACGAAACATTTTCATGTTTACACGCTTTCCAAGCGTGCTCCATCGGCCACTCGGACACTCCTCCAAAAATTGTGGAACGAAAATACCCCAGAATTTCTTTATCCACAAGTTTGAAGAGATGGGAAGAAAAGCCGGGCACGCACGCGGGCACGGGCACGAAAAAAACTCAAACCTGGGAATTTTAAACTTTAAACCTCGAATGTTGCGTATTTTTCTTTTCTCTTCCGTGCCCGCGTCCGTGCCCGTGCCCGATCTTTCTTATCTTTAATTAATCGGTTTTGTGTCATAGTGGTTCTCCACCAAACAAATTTACACCTTTTTGATTATGAGCCTTCCCAAAGGAAAGGTGCTCACAGTTCGTGAGCTAAAAAAAGTTTATGCGGGAAAAACTCCCTGTACGGCCGTCGATGCGATCTCTTTTGACCTCGCGGAGGGAGAGATTCTAGGCTTTTTGGGTCCTAACGGCTCGGGAAAAACGACAACGATCCAGATGCTCTTGGGAACGCTTGCGCTCTCCTCTGGCTCGATTCGCTACTTTGGGAAGGAGTTTCCTCTCCACCGTTCGGAGATTTTGCAACACGTCTCTTTTGCGAGCACCTACACAAGCCTCCCATGGCTCCTGACTCTTCAAGAAAATCTTGAGGTCTTTGGAGCATTTTATGGCCTCCCGCGAAAGGAGTGCGAAAAAAGGTTTGACCCCCTGCTTGAACGCTTTGGCATTTTGGAAAAAAAGAAGCAGCGTGTCGCCTCTCTCTCTGCGGGACAGATCACGCGCCTCATGCTTGTGAAAGCATTTTTTGTGCAGCCGAAGATCGTTCTGCTCGATGAACCCACTGCTTCTCTCGATCCCGATGTGGCAAAAGATATATGCGCCTTTCTCCTCGAGCAGCGCAAAAAAACGGGGCTCTCCATTCTCTTCTGTTCTCACCGAATGGATGAGGTGATGGAGGTGTGTGATCGAGCGATCTTCCTTAAGTCGGGGAAGATCATTGCGGATGATCTCCCATCAAAGCTGGCAAAAAGCGTCTCCGCCTACAGCGTTCGGTTGAGCGTCGTTGACGGAATGAAGCGCACCCTCTCAATTATTCAAAATATGGGTGTTGTGCACACCGAAGACAATCGAATTTTAGAAATCTTAATGGATGAGGAGAAGATCCCTCCATTTTTAAAAGCATTGAATCAGGCTGATGTCACCTACACCAGCATTAAAATCGAGGAGCCCTCGCTTGAGGAGTTTTTCCTCCAAATTGCGAAGAAAAAGTTATGAACCTTAGTTGTATCCGCGGGGTATTTCTCCGCTACTTTTATACGATGCTCAAAGGGCCTCACCAGCTGAGCGATCTTTTCTACTGGCCTTTTGTTGACATCCTTCTTTGGGGACTCACGGCTGTTTGGATCCAGAGCCAAAATACTGTGGATAATCTTCCGCTCATTCTGATGACGGGACTCATCTTCTGGCAGATCGCATGGCGCGGGTCCGTTGATATTTCCGTAAGCCTACTGCAGGAATTTTGGCATCGCAACTTAGTAAACCTCTTTTCTACTCCTCTGAAAATTTCTGAGTGGAGCGCTGGCGTAATCCTCCTCTGTCTCTGCAAACTTGTCATCACCGTGGCGTTCGGCTGGATTACCGTGTACCTGCTCTATGCCCTTGATGTTTTCACATTGGGTTGGGCCTTTGTTCCTTTTGCGGCTCTTCTTCTTATCTTCGGCTGGTCTCTCGGCTTTTTTGCGGCAGGTGTGATCATCTACTGGGGTCATCAAGTCGAGATGTTCGCATGGATGATCGCCTTTGTTTTCGCTCCTTTTAGCGCCGTCTTCTACCCTGTTGGAGTTCTTCCGATTTGGGCGCAGAAGGTGGCCTGGTCTCTCCCGACAACCTACATTTTTGAAGGGATGCGCTCGATCTTGAAGAGTGGAACATTTCCCATCTCCTATTTCTGGATGAGTCTAGCTCTTAACATTGTCTATCTGGCTTTTGCGATCATATTCTTCAGATGGATGTTTAAACGAAGCCTTATTAAAGGTCTGGCGAGGTTGGAGTAAAATGAGAACTCTTTTTCTTTCTCTACTTCTTTTGGGGCTTTTCGGGTGCCAGCCAGCTGTGCCAAAGCCTGGTGCCGATAAACCAACAGTACTCGTCAGTATCGTGCCTTTTGCTTATGTGGTCGAAAAAATCGCGCAGGATTCTGTCAACGTGGAGATCTTTGTTCCCCGCGGCGCAGACCCTCATTCGTACGAACCTACACCACGACAGGTGGAGACAGCTCACCGCGCCAAGCTCTGGTTGCGCATCGGAGAACCGTTCGAAGAGCGCGTTCTAAATGCGCTACAAACACCTAACTCTTCGATGAAAACTCTGGAGATGTGGGAAGAGCTTCCTCTTCTCGCGCTGGAAGAAGGGACTCATGCACACTGCTCACATGAAGCCGAAGACAGGCATGTTTGGCTCAGTCCAAAACTGATGAAAGTGCAAGCGACACGTATCGAACAAGAGCTCGCCAAACTCCTTCCTGAAAAGCGGGCCTTGTTTGAAAAAAACCTCTCCAACTTTTTGCATTTTCTAGACGCTCTCGACCAGGAGATCTCCGACCGTCTCTCTTCGGCAAAAGACCAAGCTATTCTTGTTTCTCATTCGGCATTCGGATATTTCTGCCGTGACTACCATCTCACCCAACTCGCGCTTGAGTGCGAAGGTAAAGAGGCTCTTCCTCAAAAAATCTCCTCTGTTTTACACGAAGCCGACCATGTGCATGTGCGCTGCGCTATCGTCCAAGGACAGTATGGGAGCAAGGCAGTTGAGCTGGTTGCAAAAAAACTCCACTTGCCGATTTTCTTAAGCGACCCCTATGCTTGGGACTACCTTGAAAACCTACGCACTCTCTCCAAGGTGATCGCTGATGCGGAAAAAAATTCTAGAGATTAACGACCTCTCTTTCGGCTACGAAAAAACTCCCATTCTTCAGGGGGTTGATCTCTCCATTCACGAGGGTGAATTCGTGGCAATTTTTGGCCCGAACGGCGGCGGTAAAACCACTTTTTTGAAACTGCTTATGGGATTTTTAGACCCCGATGAAGGGAAGATCTCGCTTTTTGGCAGCACGCCGCGAAAGGCGCGTGAAAAGCTGAGCTACGTACCGCAAGTTGCACAGTTCGATCGACAATTTCCTCTTTCTGTTCTCGAGCTCGTGCTTATGGGATGTTTGAATAAGACAACCTGGTGGGGCAGTTTTCCAAAAACTGCAAAGCAAAAAGCCTTGGCTGCCTTAGAAAAAGTGGGTCTTAAAGAGAGGCATAACCAGCCATTCGGCACGCTTTCGGGTGGCCAAGCGCAGCGTGCACTGATCGCACGCGCGTTAGTATCTGGTCCCAAGCTTCTGTTGTTGGATGAACCGACAGCAAGCGTGGACCCTGAGGCGGAGGCGCAGATTCATAACCTCTTACTTGAACTCAAAGGATCGATGACCATTCTCATGGTTACACACGACCTGCAATCGCTTATTCAAAAAGCAGACCGGCTGCTCTGCGTTCATCGCTCCATAACTTCATACACACCCAAACAGGTATGTGAGCATTTTGCAGTAGGTCTTTACCACCCTCCGATAGGCTCCCCATGAACACGCTGATCGAGATCTTCCAGAACAACCCCTTTCTGCAAATGTCCCTGCTCGCAGGCTTTGCAGCCTCGATTACAAGCGGCATTATGGGCGCCTATGTGGTCACAAAACGGATCGTTTTTATCAGCGGAAGTATCGCCCACTCTGTCTTAGGTGGAATGGGCGTCTGCCTCTTTTTGAAAAGAACCTATGGCATCGAATGGCTGACTCCGCTTTATGGAGCCCTTGCAGCAGCGATTTTGTCTGCCCTTCTCATCGGTTGGGTGCATTTGAAATACCGACAAAGAGAGGATACGGTCATTGCGGCACTCTGGTCCACCGGCATGGCAATCGGTGTGATCTTTGTTGCGCTGACGCCCGGCTATAATGTCGAGCTCATGAACTTTTTGTTCGGCAATATACTCTGGGTAAGTCCAACCGACCTTAAGCTTCTTTTTGCGCTCGATCTTCTGGTGATCTTCGTGGTTCTGATCTTTCATCACCGCTTTGTCGCCGTCTGCTTCGACGAAGAGCAGGCTCTTCTGCAGGGCATAAAAGTCCGCAGCATCTACTTACTACTTTTGACGCTTGTGGCGATTTCGGTGGTTCTGCTGATTCAAGTCGTTGGAGCCATTCTGGTCATTGCAATGCTCGCCATCCCTGCCGCGCTCGCAAGCGAGATGACACACCGTATGGCGAAGCTTATGCTGCTCGCCGTGGGATTGGGCTTCTTGTTCAGCGGAGTGGGAACCTCCGCATCCTACGTGTTAAATTGGCCCCCGGGTGCGACAATCTCGCTTACTGCGGCAATCTTCTATAGCCTCTTTCTTTTACGCAAAAAGCGCGCTTAGAGAGAGCAGAAGCGATCCCAGAAAGCTCTCCAGCCGCTACGTCTTCGGCTTGGCTTCATGTGTTTAGCTTTTGAACGATTTTTTCTTCGGTATTGGCGTTTCATACTCTTCTCCTCCTAGGGTCCGTTTCTGTTTAGGTAAAATATCTTCGTGAGAACAGATTTAAGGTGCTCTGTCCCCCTCTCTTCATCTCATCTTTGGACTTATGCTTACGATGGGTCTTAAACGTAATTTTCGTGCTCTTTTTCTTATAATACGGTCTCATAAGAACACCTCTCCCGTGGCGGATGTTTCCACCCTCATCTTCATAATATTAGTTAATTTAATTATTAATCAAATTAATTATTATTAATTACATAAACTAGTAATTATTACACAATTAACAATCAGAAATATTAAAGAACGCAAAACACCTCCTTTCCCTCCCTTTTTCGTGCCCGCGTCCGTGCCCGTGCCCGATCTCCCCCTTAAACCCCTAGAAGAGCTCACAAATCATACTCTTGACTTAGAATGGCTCTATCCATTATGGTCTTTCTTTCCTTGGAGGAAGTTTATGTACGCTATTATTGAAACCGGTGGAAAACAGTACCGCGTTGAAAAAGGCGATGTCATTGATGTGGAGCTACTTGCCCCTTCTTCTGACAGCAAAGTCGAATTTAAAAATGTCCTTTTCCTAAGCACAGGAAAAGCCGTGAAAATTGGTACTCCGCATGTCGCTAAATCAAGCGTAATTGGAGAGCTGGTTCAAGAAATTCGAGGGCCTAAGGTCATCTCATTCAGATACAAAAGACGTAAAGGCATCCGGCGTAAGGTGGGACACCGCCAGCGCTACGCTCGCGTCAAGATCACAGCAATTGAAGGTTAATCATGGCACATAAGAAAGGTCAGGGTTCTACCCGTAACGGACGCGATTCAAATGCCCAGCGATTGGGCGTTAAAGCAACCGGTGGAGAATTTGTCACTGCGGGAAGCATCCTCGTGCGGCAACGAGGAACAAAATGGCATCCTGCTAAAAATGTGGGCGTAGGAAGAGATGACTCTCTTTTCGCTCTCATTGATGGTGTCGTCTCCTACCGAAAAGCTGCGCGTACCTTTGTCTCCGTTCTTCCGGTAACCTAAACACGCATCATGTTTATAGACTCTCTCACGCTAACTCTTGCCGCGGGTAAGGGCGGTAATGGCGTTGTTGCGTGGCGCAGAGAAAAATATATCCCCAAAGGTGGCCCTTCAGGTGGAAATGGCGGCAAAGGCGGCTCGATCGTCTTACGCGCTTCTACCCAGGAGACCTCTCTCGAAGGTTTGAGAAATCGACGCATCATCAAAGGTGAAAATGGCGGAGATGGCGGTGGCGCCTTAAAACAGGGCGGGAACGGCAAAAACCTCACGCTAAATGTTCCTTGCGGCACCCTCGTCAAAGATGCACGCACGCAAGAAGTTCTTTTCGACTTCACCGCAGAAGACCAGGAGTACACGATCTGTAAAGGCGGACGCGGCGGACGCGGTAACGCCTCCTTCCGCTCACCTACCCATCAAGCTCCAAACGTTTGCACAGCAGGCACAGAGGGCGAAAGTCTTGAAGTCGAGCTAGAACTAAAACTCATTGCCGATATCGGCCTGGTCGGGTTTCCGAATGCGGGCAAATCTACCTTGATGTCCAAGGTCACACGACTCCGCGTCAAAATTGGCGCCTACCCCTTTACGACACTCTTTCCCAACCTGAGTTATATCACAGGCAAAGACGGCTCTCGCGTTTTGATCGCAGACATCCCCGGAATCATTGAAGACGCCCATGCGGACCGCGGACTTGGACTCGCCTTCTTAAGACACATCGAACGCTCTTCAGCGCTCGTGTATGTGATCGACGTTTCTGGTTTTGAAGAGAGAGATCCGATCGAAGACTTCCAAATTCTGCAAAACGAACTCAAGGCCTACAACCCGGAACTCCTCGAGAAGCCCTACCTTGTTGCACTCAACAAGATCGACATTGAAGGCGCCCCCGAGCAGATCACCCGCTTCCGCGCTGCATTTAAAGGCGATCCTAAAGTCCTCTTTGAAATCTCAGCGGCCGAAGGGATTGGTCTAGAACCTCTCGTCGAGACGATGAAAACTCTCAAAGAAGAAGCTGCCGTCGTCAGCGTTTAGTTCACCCTTATCTCAGATTGTCGATGTATCTCTCGACTTCGGTGAGAGCATCCAGCAGATTTTGCCGATTTGCACTCCCAGGATTTTGCAATGCAGCGATATACCGCTTAAATTCAGAAAAGACCTTACCCGTCATCTTTTCGGCCACATCTTTGTGATAGTGTCCAGACGTCTTATGATGCCAGCTCATCGCGCGACTATCGTTGATAAACTGCTCCATCATTCTCTGGAGCTCTTCGCTATCATCCGATGTCTTGACGAGCTTCTTAAACTGAATGCATAGATTGCGAAAATCGCGCCAAGGCTCTTCGCCCGGAGAACTTGAAAAATTAGCAGGTAGTGGCATAGCAGATGACTCCTTGCACCACACATAAATCATTTAGCAAATCTGCGCCATGGAAAAAAGTGCAGGCAAAATTCAAACTGCTTTGTTCTCAACCGCATCTTTAGCAGCAGCTGAGGAATCACTGGAACCTTCGTCCACACCGATAAAAATCGTTTGCTTATCGGCATCTGCAGGAAGGTTGAGCTTCGGATAGGCTATGATCCGACAAACGACAATGCCGAATGAATTTCGCTCCTCACTCACCTCAAGAATTATAGATTTAAAATCTTTCGAAAGGGCTGCGTTGCTTTTTCCCTGTTCGGAGAGAGCAATAAACTGGCAATGCGTGGCGCCTGCGGGGATAGTCAGAGAAATAGTCGTCGGCTTTTTAATCTGAGCAGTTTCACCCTTCCATTTGCTATAATTCTTTCTCACATCCTCCTGCTTTACCCCCGAGGTGATCTGATTTTTAATCACCTCGAAAGCAAGCTTGCAAGCGACGCGAGGAAATACAATTACATCAAATTGTCGACGCGCAATAGAACTGCTTACAGGGGGTAGACTCACATTTGCCTCCATGGATCACAAACATCCTAATGATCACGCAGGCATTTTTTCATCAAAATTTTGCAAACCCTGTTTTCTTGTGAGACCTATCACAAAAATTCATCTATCCACTACACTTTTTTGAGCCTTTATGAATTTACCCTTGATTATCGCGAGCGCTTTATTCTGCGTGTTTTCAAGAGCTTTACTCAACTCGATCGACAGATCTATTCTGCAAAAACCCGAAATCGATTTTCTGACAGCTCTGCTTTGGAATGCATTGTTCCCGCTCGCCTCAGCACTCCTTTGGATTTTTTTGTGGGGGGATTTTTCAAAAATATCTCTCTTTGATTCTCTGGCGATCCTCAATGGGCTTGCGTCGCAGATTGCGGGAACAGGATACTCCTTCGCATTGGGAAAAATGAAGATCCGCAGCATCATATCCGTATGCAAAGGGGCAGATCTCATCCTCCCCCTCGTTCCATTCGTTTTGGTGCATCAGTTTGCTGCCAAAGAATACTTCTTCTCCATCCTTACCACTTGCAGCCTGCTGCCTGTCATTTGGAGCGTTATTCAAAATCGAGGTATTTCTACTATCCCCAGCTTAGCCTTAATTGGGGGACTTCTATTTCAGGTAACTGTTACCCAACTGATCGGAATGTCTGGAAAAGTCGATTCCTGGAGTGGATTTTCTTCCACCCTCGTTAGCATCCTCTTTTGGCGAACCATCTTTATCGTGCTCCCCATTCTAATCCGCTTGATCGCGCAGAAAAAAAAGGTAGAGCCATTTCCTCCAAAGATCCATTTTTATCTAGCAGGAAGAGGTATTATCAGTTTTTTTTCGCAAATGGCGTTTTTTGGAGCGGTTATAGGCAAATACTCTCTGTTTGTCTGGCCCATTTTAAATTCAGGCCCCTTATTGAGCAGCTTTTGTGCCCACATTTTGATCCGTGAAAAGATTGAAAATGGAGAAAAATGGGCGACAATTCTATTCTCTTCCGTTATTCTGTTTTACATCTACTGGAACACCTGAAATGAAAAAATTAGTCAGAGATCGTATTCCAGAATTGATCCGAAAAGAAGGAAAATCCCCCGTTCTTTATACGGCAACTCAAGAGGAGTATCCCCTTTACTTACGCAAAAAACTGCAAGAAGAGGTAGATGAACTACTCTCTTCTGAACAGATCGAAGAGTTTGCAGATGTGCTCGAGGTTTTGATGGCTTTTGCCAAGGAACGAGACTACGAATGGGAGGCCGTGGAACTGTGTCGTTTGAAAAAGCAAGCGGAACGAGGCGCCTTCGTAAAAGGACATATCCTTGAATATTGATTTCGAAAAACTGCGAGCGTTTACCCAAATCGTCCAGGAAGGGGGTATCCGTAAAGCAGCAAAAAAACTCCATATCGATAAATCATCGGTCAGTCGTCACCTACAGACTCTCGAAACTGAATTTGGCTGTGAGCTACTCACGAGATCTCACGACGGCATTACTCTCACTGCTGACGGACAGTACGTATACGATACGGCGAGGCAAATTCTAGACCAGGTAAAGGTACTAAAAGACCGCTTTGAGGAGATCCAAGGAGGACCTTTAAAAGGTTCTCTGCGCATCAATTCAACACATGCTCTCGCCGCCACATGGCTCACTTTGATTCTGGGCAAATTTATCCATCTTCATCCCCATCTATTATTTGAAATTTTTGCAACCAATGAAGTGCCCGATCTTGCGGCCGGCGGATTTGATGTAGCCATCCGCCCATGGATTCACGGAGCTTCTCATCTCGTTCAAGAGCCGTTGATGCGCTGGAAGCTGCAACTTTATGCAAGCGCAGAATATATCGAAAAATATGGAATGCCAAAACGACCAGAAGAGCTCGACCGGCATCGTCTGATTATGTTTGGTGACCCAGCCATGGATTTACCCCCCTCATATGTTGCCTGGCCTCTTCATATAGGAACAAAATCTGGAATTCCTAGAAAACCGAGCATCGTTCTGAATTCTGTTCCGGGAATGTACAATCTCGTCCAGGCCGGGCTCGGGATTGGTTGTTTTACACAAGAATCACCTATTTTTCAGAGATACTCTCTGGTTCCAGTCCTCCCAGATTTGCTGGGAACTGAGGTCGAGGTTTGTTATATCTATCCAGAAAAGTTTAAGACTCTTTCTAAAATTCAAACCTTTTTACGCTACCTCAAAAACGAATCAGCAAAAAGTCTCTAGGTTGCATGTAAATCAACCATGAGTCAACCGCCGTAGCTTTTTTTGCACCACCCGTTGACGCTACAGCAACTACAAAGTATCATCCCGTTTTAATTATTGAAAAAGCTATGCAAGAGATACTCCTTGTTTTTTCTGCTGTTTTTTGCGTCGGATCACGAGCAGCTTTGAGTCTATATGACAGAAGTCTCTTCGGTCAAAAAAAAGGTAATTTCTATGCCATTCTACTAGGAAATGCAATAAATCCATTCTTTACCTCTTTGGCATTTGCAGTACTCTTCTTCTGTTTTGACACCAAATTACTCAATTGGTTTTTTGACTGGGGGATTATCTGTAATGGGATCGCCGCGCAACTTACGGCCACTGCTTTTTCCTACGCCTTCCGACATATGCCCGTGCGAAGCGTCGTGATATCAAGCAAACTGACAGATCTTCTCATCCCTTTGGTTTTGCTTCTATTTGCAAAGCCCATGCAAACAAACGCTCTGCTATTCAGTCAATTGACAACGGTCATCTTTTTTCCTTTGGCTTATCTCGTCATCAAGCAGAAAGAACTCCATTGGGTAGGAGCTCTCCTGCTGGCTAGCAGCTTACTATTGCAAGCTGCTCTTAGTATCTCTTTTGAAATGTTTCGCTACTGCCTTAACTGGCAAGATTTTATTCGCCTCATGGTTTGCGTTATTGGTTGGCGAGTAATTATTCTCAGCATCGGTTTCTTTCATTCCGAACTGCGTAAACAAGTCTTTCAATTTCCATCTCATTCGATGCACAATTTGATCGCTCGCGGGATCCTCGCCTATTTATCTCAATCCTCTTTTTTCTTTTGCGTAATTTCCCCTCATCAGCTCCTCGCATGGCCGATCTTGAACACAGGCCCTTTAGTGAGCTGTTTTGCTGCGGGCCTGTTTTTAGGAGAAGGAACAGGAAAAATGGAGCGAACCATGGGGTTTGCACTCGTTTGCATTTTATTTAGTTATCTTTTTTTACAATGGAGGAATTTATGACGCTCAAAGATCAAGCCAGCGCTGTTTTCATGAAGGGAAAGCAGCTCTCTCGAGGTTGTTTATTTTGTCAGGGGGTACCGCAACTACTTTTTGAGACGACCCATTTCCGGGTACTGATTGACACCTACCCGATCGTTCCTGGCCATTTGCTCATTAGCACTAAGGATCATTATGGAACAGCAGGCGAGCTGCCGTGCGAATTGCAAAAAGAATTTGCAGAACTAAGAGAGGAAGTGAAACATTTGGCTCTCAAAATAGCTCCATCTGTTGTGTTCTATGAACATGGGAAAGCAGGTTCCTGCCACATTGTCTCTGCGGAAGAAGTTGTGTGCGAACATTTTCATCACCACTGTCTTCCCGTACATGGCTGTATCCACCAAGAAATCGGGGCCCAATTTCAGGGGATCCATGTCGAAAAAACGTCTGATTTCTGTCATCTAGCAGAAAAATTTGGCAGCTACCTCTTCTTTGAAAACTCTCTTGGAATTGCGAAAATGTATCCCGCAAAAAGTGAAGCCGTGCCCCCACATTTTTTGCGCACATTATTGTGCCGAGCTCTCAACATTGAAGAACTTGCTGAATGGCAATCATATTCGGCATTGGACCGATATATTCAAAGCGTGGAACTCGTTTGTTCCGCTTATGAGCAGGAAGATTGCCATGCACTATCTTGATCAAGCCTCCACCTCCTTTCCCAAACCCAAGGAGGTGGTACAATCAATCTGTGAATACCTTACCCAGTGCGGCGTAAGCCCTGGGCGGGGCAGCTACCGCCTCGCAGAGCTCGCGGAAAAGAACGTCGTGGAGACGCGAGAAAAGCTTTCCGTCATTTTGCAGGTAAAGCAACCAGATCATATCGCCTTTACTCAAAACGCAACGCATTCACTGAACATTATACTCAAGGGCTTTTTGCAGGAAAACGATCACGTTCTCATTTGTGAATACAGTCATAACGCGGCTCTACGCCCTCTTGAAAGCTTGAAAAAGAGCAAGAGGATCTCGTATGATGTCCTGCCGGTTGATTTCGATGGAAATATTGACCTTGCCGACTTTCTACGGCTGAAAAAAAGAGAGACACGACTTCTGGTTGTAACGGGAGCGTCAAACGTCATCGGCGTAAAGTCGAAACTTTTTCCAGTTTGCGACGCATGCAAAGAGGAGGGGATTGCCACTTTGATCGATCTTACCCAATCTCTAAATTATGTCCTCGAGCAACCAGATGCTGATTTTCTCGTGGGCACTGGGCATAAGACCCTACTAGGCCCGTCGGGTATTGGCTTTTTTTATGCAAAAGAACCATCGCTCATTGCCCCGCCCATCGAAGGAGGTAGCCCAGGCAACTCTTCTCTTTCTTCATATCACCCGGAGCAAATTCCCTATCGATTTGAAGGAGGGACCTTGAACAGTGTAGGCATTTCAGGCTTGTTAGGAGCCCTTACCTACATTGAACGCAAAGGCTCTTCTGTAATTGCGCAGGAAGGGATGTCGCTGCTGGGAGAAGTGTGGAGCGATCTCCAGCAAATTCCTGGAATCGTGATCTATGGCCCCAAAAACATCGAAAATAAGATCCCTCTTGTATCTTTCAACTTAAAAAATTGGATGCCGCAAGAAGTTGCATTTGCGCTGGACCGCCGTTTTCAGATCGCTACTCGCGCGGGATTGCATTGCGCTCCGTTAATGCATAAGAAATTAAAAACTGCACCGCTCGGCACCGTACGAGCAAGTTTTGGGCATCTCAATAATCGGAAATCTACGACAGCATTGATTGAAGCCTTACACATTTTATCTAAGGAGAGAAACCCATGACTATCGACTATTACAATCAAAACGCAGAAACATACATCGAACGAACACAGAATTTTGACGTATCCCATGCTTACAAAGCGTTCATCCCCCTGTTGTCCCCTAAATGCAAAATCTTGGACTTAGGATGTGGGTCAGGAAGAGACTCTCTTTATTTTCAAAAACTTGGATTTGATGTCCTTGCTATTGATGCCGCAGATGCGTTTGTCCAACACGTACAAAAACTCGGAATACGTGTCCAAAAAATGTGGATGGAAGAGATCGCGTTTGAGGAAGAATTTGATGCCGTTTGGTGTTGCGCAAGTCTTGTGCATGTACAAAAGGAACATCTATCTAGCGTACTTCAACGAATCCACAAAAGCTTAAAGGCAGATGGAATCGCCTACTTTTCTTTCAAAGCAGGAGAAGAGGAGGGATTTGAAGAAGGACGCTACTTTCATTACATGACTCAAGAAAAGCTCGAAAAATACCTTCAGCAATTCGAACAAATTGCCTACTGGGAACAGTTTTCGAGTCGCAACAAAACTCCAACCGTTTGGATCAATGTAATTGTTAGAAAAAAGACGTCGGGAAATTATAGCTCAGAATGAAAGCTGACATTTTCGGATAGGTTCAAGAGGTTGGACCCTCTTCGAGCCAAACCCTCATAAGCTTTTTGATCTGGGTTTGATAGGGAGTACCTTCCAGTTCTGCCCTATGCCTGAAAGCTTTAAGAAGTGATGGCTCGATCTTCAGGCTGATTAACTGACTTTTTTCGGGACGTTGCGAGAGGAGCATCCGGTAATTTTCAAGAAATTCGATAATCTGATCTGGAGTCATCCCCTTGCAGCGTTCGAGGTATTCTTTTGTAAAGAATTGAATCGTTTTTTTCATAAGCCTCTCCTGAGATTAAACACTGTTAGATTTTCGATGATTTTTGAGATCATGGCTGATTCGGTATATACCAGGTATATACCACATTTGTGTGAGCGTCAAGGTTCGACAAACCGACAACCCCCGTCCTGGTTGACGTTATGTGCTGACTTGCGACAAACTCGACCCATTTCACAACCAAACCCGGAGTTCCAACTATGATCCAGTTAAGATCCAATGCCACTATGCCATCACTCATCCAGTCGAATGTTTCTCTTTCGGGTGGCAAGGGGCTAAGAGGCACCCTGCATCAGATGCAGTACGATGTGGCGTGTGTGAATGCGACCGCACAAGTTGGAGAGTGGATCGAAGATTGGTTTACAAGCCTGCCTGGCCGCATCGCATCTTATGTCTCTTCTAAAATGCCCTCATTTTCTCTACCTGGCGCCTCTGCTGCAAGTACACCACCATGCGACGAAACTCCCGTATGCAAAATCCCCGAGGGGTCCTATAAGGCAACATGCAATCCACCAACCGTGACCTATTTACCTGCGGAAGGTGAATGTGAATTGACGGCGCGCTGCGAAACAATCTACGCAGGACTGCCTCTCAAGCAAACGAGCATCCGGTTTGCTCCTGGAGCTAAGATATCGGTACAAAACGTCAACGGCACTGCGGTGGCTACCCCTATGCAAGATACCGTAGAAAATGCCTTTCAACGCATCGCCAGCGCGACAGGAGGACTCGTGACCCCCTCTCCTACACCTGAAAACTTCACCCCTGTAATCGAGAAAGTTTTCGACAAGATCCTGAAAGATTCCGCAGGAAGCACATCTCTCGATGTGGCTTTTGTGCTAGACACGACCGCAAGCATGGATCCCTATATCCAACAGGTAAAAAGTGGTCTGGTTAAATTTTTGGAACAGTTGCAGAGCAAGAAAGATACACGGGTTGCTATTCTGGAATACCGTGACACCGGCGATCTCTCAAATAGCGACGACTTCTTAAATAGGGTAAATACCGACTTCACCAATGACTTCAAAAAAGTCGACAGAGCCATACAGGGCCTCACAGTTTCTGGAGGCGGTGATACACCCGAAGCTGTTCTTGATGCTCTTCACTCGGCTCAAAGTGACCTATCCTGGAATCGAAACGCGCAACGCGTGGTCCTTCTTGTTGGTGATGCTCCTCCTCACCCCAAAACAAAAGATGGGCGCTTTGATGAGTCAGAGGTCTTAGCTCAATACCAAGCTGTAGACACCCACATCGCCGTCTATCCTGTTCTTGCGCAAAGCGGAGCAAAATAAATTCAGGGGCAGCCCTTTAAACACACAGCGCGCCATAAGCGCGCTGTGCTTTTTTCTTATATCGTTTGTGAAATCCCGAGCAAAAGCCTTACTCTTTTTTCTTCTCGGCTTTGTTCTCAAGAGGATCTTTAACTGTAGGTGTAGAGATGGTGGTGGAGCCTTTGCTACTCACGAGGGTGATTGTTTGCTTATCAGCATTTTGTGGTAACACGGATTTTGCTAGGTCCAGTTTTTCGTACAAGATTTCATTCCTAGTCCGTCCATTGTAACTAATCTCATACACTTGAAAAGCTGTAGATTGAAAACCAAAACGGCACGAAAGAGTTCTTTGCGTCGCTTTCTCGGTATGAGGAACAATGTCATACGAAGTAGCGTCTGCGGGAATTTCCAAACTAAGTACTGTGGGTTTTGTGATTTTCTGAGAGTTCCCCTCCCACTTTCCACTGTTCGCATCGATTTCCGCCTGCGTCATCCCTTGCTGGGCTCCGTTTTTGAGCGCAGTAATCGCGAGCTTGGTTACGATGCAATTTGAGGGAAAGACGTAGATTTCGAGCTTATGGTATTCTTGGGCTTTATTGACTGCCTGTACACTCATATTTACCTCTGTTATTTTTTAACTGTTGGGAACACAAAGAGGTTAAATCGTTCGCACAATTTCATGCATCGAAAACTTAGCTGTTTGAGGCTTGTGTTAATACAACCGTCTGTTTGGCAGTATTTTGTGCCGGTGAATCCTTCGCTTCTTCCCACAAAATTTCACTCCTATATGTACCGCTCATGTTTTTGATCTCATATATTCGACAAGCTGCAGTCTGAAAATTCGAAGGTCTTGCAAGTGTTTTTTGTATTGCATTCGTGGTGTACACAGTAATGTCATATGAGGTGGCGCTAGCAGGAAAGGTCAGATCGAGAATTGTGGGTTTTGTGATCTTCTGAGTGACGCCCTCCCATGCGCTGCTATTTTTACCAATCTCCTCCTGCGTCATTCCTGGCTTGGCTCCATTTTTGAATACAGTGAACGCGATCTTGGTTACGATGCAATCGCAGGGAAAGACATAGATTTTGAACTGCTGATATTTTTGGGCAGCGCATACAGGTCTTAAACTCATACCTTCCTCTGTTATTTTTATTGATTCAGACAACGATCGCGGTTAACACCATGCCTTCATGAGAAAGGAAATGCAAGCGGCCTCCTGTAAGGAAGCTTTTTTTCAAGGCGCGCTAAAATTTAATCGTTGCAGTCTACGCAAAAGCCATTAAGCGTGATTGAATGACCTAATACACTAAAGCCTTTAGGAAAAATTTCCGAGAGTCCTCTAGGGCAGTTATGAATGAAATAGATTTTATTGCAACCGTCGCACAAGAAATAGTGACGGTGATCTTTTTTGGCAATTTCATAACAAGATTTGTCACCAGGCAGAGCGATCAACGCCACCTTTTCCTCTTTTACAAGAGTTTTGAGGGTTCTGTAAACGGTAGAAAGATTGATCTGAGGGGTTTCTAAAGAAGCTTTTGAGAGAATTTCTTCTATGTAAAGAGGTCTTCCTGATTCCGAAAGACATTTTAGAATTGCCACCCTCTGCTTGGTCATGCGTTGCATTCAAACCCCTCCCTTGCAGTTTCTTATTGCAAATGAATTTGCATTTGCATTATGGTAGCACCATTTCGTAAAAAATTCAAGGAATACACCATGAGCAGCGATTTAAGAGTTCCTAACCAGGTGCATGCTTCTGAAGCATGTCACAACCATGGAGAACAATCTCAGCCTGATACATTGACAAGCCTTATAGAGAAAATCAGCACGGTAGCTTTAGGCGCATTTTCTTTTTACACAAACTGGCAACTCTTTGTTCCGTTTTTCTTTATTGGAATTTGCGTAGGCATTTACACCCACATCACAGATAAGGAGTCGTGCTCACCCCATCATCCAGTATCTTCTTGCGCTCATAGTCTATTAGAGCAACTGACTGGGGTTAAGCTTCCTCCTACTATTTCTCTCCTAGCCAACATAGGTGTGACAGTTTGTCATATTGATCACCACGACACCGTTTTTGTTCCTATCGTGGGAGTTTCACTGGGCAATTGGATTGGTAAAACAGCTGCTGATAGCCTTTGTCCCTTTCTTTGAGTCCAGATTAGAGGCCCACCTCAAACGATGGCTGATGGCAGCTGATAAGCACTTCTCTGCTTGTTTTTCAGTTTTGTAAGAAAAACATGCTGATATTTCTTACATAAATCGGGCAAAAAACAAATTTCAAGCGCTCAGCAAGCGCAAACAGGCTTTAACTGCGCCAGAAAAACGTTAGGGCTGATCATAGGGAATTCCATGACCCGCCTCTGCGATTTGTACGATTTTTAAGTATCGATTAAGCCCAGCAAGCTCTGCGGCTAGTATAGGCGAGACAACCCCTCCACTACCTCCGATGACGAGCAAACTAGGCATATTGATAGTGTTGATTAGCTGCATGTAATCAGGATTTGGCGGCTTCAAAATTTCAAAGCCTCGTGCAAGATTAACACCATGCCTTTGTGAGAAAGGGAATGCACGTAGCCGCCCAAAAGGAGGCTTCTTCAGCATTGGGATATGCCTGAGGATCTACAGGAACTAAGGCAGTGACGAGCCCTTGTTCTTGCAAGAATCTCAGAGCCTCTTCATAGATTGGCGCCCCCCAATTGGACCAGTGGTCACCAGGAACCATCACCAGACGTTGTCGCTCTTGAGGCAACCGCCCGACGAGCTCCCGCGTAAAATTCCGCGCGCCATCACTCATGACCTGGTCGGAATGCGCGGAGAAAAACAAAATCGGCGCCGTAAGATCCGTAATTTTTTGGATGCCTCCACAATCATACTCATCCCGCAGCAATTGCTGCACACAACCAAGTTTTCCCAAGCAGGTGAATGATTGAACCAGCGAGTAGACATCGCCATGCCCGCGATCGAGCAGCATCGGGATGGGAAAACCGGCACGCGCTACAGCAGAAATTGCAGGATCGCTGCTGGCGCAGTAGGATTTTAGCGCAATGCGCTGCTCAGGTCTTCGCGCGTAGAGCATCTGCAAGACAGCATGGAGATCCTCTTCGTACACACGCGGAAGGGCAGCTGTTGGATTCCAAAGAACGATGTCGAGGCCAGAATTCCAAAAAGGAGTCCAATGACGTGGGTGGTGATCTTCATAGGTTGTGTTCAGGCAGATCACAAGTGCCTGACCGCTTCGCACCTCCGCGCGCGATTCGAGATAGCGCACTTTGATCTCTGCTCCTTGAGCATTTTGGAAATCTAGAGAAACCGCTCCGAACTCTCGCTCTAAATGAGCATCTCTTTCTCTGATAAGCGGAGGAGACAGAACCTCAAAACCAGCATAAAAGGAGCTGTGTAGAATTTTACGTGCAACCCACATGATGAGTTCGATGAGCTCGTGCAAGAGAGAGCAGACGGAATCCTGCAGGCAGGTCAATGAAGAAAAGTTTGTGTTTGAAGCGCGCTCGACAGGGGTACACATGGAAAAGAGTGTACCTAAAAGCTCAGCTTCTTTTCTTCCAAATTTTTGAGGAAAACTTGGCCAGAGAGCCGGAGCGTTCTCGAACCAATTCATCGAAGGAAGGAAGGAAGGAAGGAAGGAGCTCTATGAGCTAGAAGCCCTTATTAAGGTGAAGCCCTAGCTCACAAACCAGTGGGAAAAGAACATTAGAGCGATCAAAAACACATCTTGAGGGAGATAACTGGATTCATAAGGACTCCTATATCAAAATAGAACCGGCTGCATAGCTTGCCTCTTTATACACCTATTTCACTAGAGCTCTTTTTGAGAAAAATATCCAAGACTTCGGCAGGTATAGCTTCGCCTATCATGACCTGGACTAGGGCTCTATGTTGATATAATAAATCTGCAACCAATTGTGATTCTGCAAAAGAAATCTTATTTCCTTGATTATCTGTAGCTTCATATTGAAAACCGGATTTATTGTTTTTTAAAGCCTCCAGGGCCGTTGTCTGAAAATTAGTAAAAGGAGCCCATTTAGCTACCACAACCCCTACTACTTCATCTGTATCTGCTTTAAAAAGCGGTCCTCCAGAGTTTCCTTGGTTAAAAGCACCATTCACAATTAGGCGTTTTCCACAATGTGGATCCCATCTGAATCCAGATAAATATCCAACTGAAAGAAGGGGGGCTGGCCCATTATAAAATAGAGGGTATCCCCAAGTATGCACCTCTTGACGAACCATAAGAGCTGAAGTATTTATCTTTAACCCTCCCTCAATCTTGACCTGAGGCACTAAAATTGCAAGATCCTGCGATACATCGACTATGCTCTTCTTAATTCGATAGTTTAATCCTGTAGAAGAAATGGCCAACATCTCAGCGTCTAGGCAACCGCGAATAACATGTTCATTTGTAATAATTAAGCCGGATTCTAATAAAAACCCCGTGCCCTTGGATCCAGTTTTTGAGCAAAGAATTAAAAAAACATGCTTGATGGGTTGTTCATCACAAGATGAACTATTATTAAGAACCATTTGAGTTGATATTGGCATCTCTTTTATTGAATTTTGATCCATTAGGCTCCTTCTATTTTTTATCGTCATTCCTATTTATCAGCTTGAAGTCAGGCTATCCAGTCCTGTAAGGCTTTTAACGACTGCTCAAAGATTAGGGGGATTTTTCTGACAAACTCCCCTCTAAGACTGCACTACCAGCGTTTTTTATCTCTTATTTTTGCAAACCGCTGTTAATCCCAAGACCATTCTATTCCATCTCTTCTTACAATGAAATAGAACCAGCATCTTCTCTAAGGCGGATCTTGAAGGTAAAGATTGTAATATTGAGCTCCCAGGTTTAGAGGAACTTTTTTGGGAGCTCCTTTAGAGTGCAAGAAATCAGCGATTGCTCTATCTCCAATCGAAACTGCAGTAGCGAACGGGGATAAGGTACTCGTATCAGGGGAAGTGACGTTTGCGCTACGATCTACACAGAGTTTTACCAACTCGAGTTTTTGGCGAGGTTCTAAATTTGCTTTAATCAAAAGCTGCAGGAGCTGATGCCCATTTAGCGTCTTTTGATTTACATTTCCTCCATTTTCAATAATCTTTTTCAGCTTATCGTATAGAGGGGTTCCTCTCAGTTTATTCTGATTCATTGCAATTATAACCGAAAGAAAATCTGCCTCGTTATTGGCAAGAAGCGATTCTAGTTTCGTTCTCAACTCGCTTATCACTAAGGAACATTCTGGTAGATCAGACACAAGATTGCCAAGCCATTGTTTCCAGGTTCTTTGCACTGTTTCCATCATGATAGGATCAAAGAACGACTCGGCTCCCATAAAACGAACATTTTTAGGATCACACTTTTTTTGTAATAGCATGGGGAAATTTTCAAAATGCAGATCAGACTCAAATGCAGTGAAAATGCGCCATAAATCATAGTAGTCTCTTGTGCGAGAACGATCACGACCCTCCTCGTGCAGTTTTTTGGTCTTTTGCAAAATGGCACGGAGTTTTTCCAAAACAATTTCCTCTAGTGAATACGACTGAATGGGGGTATCCATTCTTTCGTCATATGGATGAATGATCTGTTTAGTAAGTGGGGGAAATAAAATCGTTTCCTCCATTGTAATTTCAATCTTTGCAGAAATCAGTGGTTCACGCTGCCACGGAAATTGCGCTCGTACTTTGAAAGCCTCCTGTTCAAAAGGATGATCGTTTTTTTCCTCATATCTCTCAACAGTCAGACGAATTTCTGCAAACTCATTCATTTTCTGTTCAGCAACTTTGCAGGCTTCTATTACGAAAGCCAAAAGCTTGTCTTTTCTAGGGATGGATGCAACGACTGAGAAATCCAGATCTTCAGAAAACCGATAATCCCCAAAATAGCATTTTTTTAAAGCCGTTCCGCCCTTGAAGATAAGGTTTTCTTTCAGAGAGAGATGTTCATATAACCCAGATAAAATCCATGACAGAAGATAATCTTGCTGAACTGTTTCAAATGTCAACCCACTCTTTTTTTTCTCTCTATCCAGACGATTGCGCAATGGCATTATGTTCATACATTTTCTCGGATTTTCCATTTTGCGTTGTAAGATCCTTTTACTGGACCACTAGGATCAAATTTGCAATAACTCTTCATTGGAAGTGTGAGCAGCGGATCTAAGTATTTTTTCTCGACCCCCAATCCATCAAGAATGAAGCCCAGACGTTTTGCAACCGCCTTCTCGAGCTTTAATGCGTATTCGATGATGATCTGAATACGAATTTTGTCTTTAGCCATTTTAAAAGCATGCAGTACTTCACTAAAATCGCCGCAGTATTCAGGCGATGCAAGTCCATCAAGCAATGTTTTTTCAAGATTCGTTATTTGAGCTTTCATTTCATCTACCCAGATCGTTTCTATGCCAAAGTAGTGTTCGTGTTTCACCTGAACAAAACGATATACGGTATGAGTCAAAGATCTGGGGATAGAAGTTCCTCTAGGAGTAATAGCGAATATCTTATTAGGAGTTTGCTCCGTGATATGATGATAATGCATCGCTGTCCAATGACTAATCGCAGATGGAGCAACCAGAGCCATTGCTATGGCAAATTCATGTGGAGCTGGACCATATGCGGCGATTGCATAGACCCCCCGTTTAAGACGAGTTACCCATCCTCCATTCTTCAGATGATGGAGAGCTTCTGAAACATACGCAGGCTTCATTCCTATTTCTAGAGCAGCAGCTTGGGCTTGCTCAGTCGAAAAAATTCTCAATCCCTGGTTGGTCAGATATCGCAAAAGGTTTACACCGAAAATTGAATTCTTCATAATCTATATTGTATTTTACATGTCGATATTAGGACAATAGCCAATTTTTGACCCCTAAAAAACACATCGATAGCTATCTAATACACTGAAAATAAATATCTTAGATCATCTTCTTAAAAATTGATGGGATAAAACACACCTACCAGGAGCGCACAAAACCTACAGATCAGCAATCAAAAGAAGTGTTCAGGGCGATACAGGTAAATAGAGCTTCCCAGATCGATTCCAGACGGAAGCCAAGGAACCTATCCGAATAAAATTTCCAATGAGATTTTGGGAGATTTTGAGACAGATCTTTCAAATTTTTTCGAGGGTAGTATTGGAGAAACTACAGCCGAGGAAAAATTTGAAAGGTCTGACCAAAAGAACCGAAAGATCGAAGGAAATTTTATTCGGATAGGTTGAGCAGTTGGCTCTCTTTTGTCCTAGTTTTTTTGGGGAAATGTGAACTGGAACCCCTCGCGCAGCGCCCTTACGGGTGCGCTTGCTGCCGGGGCGGCGATCTCGGGCTGTTTGCGCACGCAAACAGAGCCCTCGACTCGATTCCAGACGGAAGCCAAGCAGTTGGCTTCCTTTCTGGCCAAAAAAAAACCCTGCCGTGCAGGGTTTAGTTTGGCCAGAACTGGAATCGAACCAGCGACACAAGGATTTTCAGTCCTCTGCTCTACCGACTGAGCTATCTGGCCATAGATGAAGAGAAGACGATAGGAAAGAAAAGAGATTTTGTGCAAATCAATTTTGCTTTTGGAGGAAGATCATGTCCTTCAAAATGTTGACCGCCTCATGCATTTGGAGGTCGTCAACGCCCCAATTCTCTTTTTTCTGGGGGGCTGCATCGGGTTTAAGACTATTTAGAAAAAGTTTGAAATTCTTATCATTATCGAGGCGAAAGGTTGAGTTCTGCTTGAGGGTAGGGCAGAGCTGCGCCCAGATAGAGCGTACGGTCTGGAGTTGGGGCGTTGCGCGTCTTTGCCACCAGTGCTCTTTTTTCTTATCGGCTTCTGAAAGGGGTTCGACGTAAGCGGAGGGAAGGCGGTCGTTCTTTAGGGGGTATTCGAGGTAGCGCTCGCCAATATTGTAGATGGAATACTCTGTGGGAACAACGATATCGGCCTTTACCCCTTCAATCTGTGTCGATCTGCCGGAAACGGTGTAGTACTTACCGACGGTCACCTTAAAAAAGGCGCCGGAGTTTCTTTCGGTGACGTTTTGATACTGAATGGAGCCCTTCCCATAGGTGCGCTCATCTCCGACTACGAGAGCCGTTCCATAGTCTTGGAGGGCTTGGGCGACGATCTCTGCTGCGGATGCCGAGGCTTTGGAGGTAAGGACAAGCATCGGCCCAGTGTAGTACACTCTGCCATCCAGATCGCGCAAGTATTGAAGCTCTCCATGAGCGTATTTCGAGATAACAATAACTCCGCTTGTGATGAAGAGCCCGGCTGTTTTAACCGCCTGACTGAGAAACCCCCCAGAATTCTCACGCAGATCGAGAACTACCCCTAGAATTTTGCCCTTGGCCTTCAGTTTCTTTAACGCCTCTCGCATATCGCGTTCGCAGCTCGATCCCTCTTCGCTTTCGTAGAAGGCGGGAAGAACGAGCTTGGCGATGACCCCATCACCAAATGGCTCTTCAAAAGCCTGGAGTCTCTCATTTTGCATGACAATTTTTTCACGCTGCAAAGAGACGCGCACTTTTTGTTCCGCGCCCTTTTCGCTTTGCCTACTTACACCAAGCACAACCTCTTTCTTGCCATTCCCCTTCATCTTTTCTAGAGCTTCCTCGTAGGAGTTTTCTCGAATCGATCTGCCATCAATCTCCACGAGAAGATCTCCAGGAACGATCTTTCCGGACCGGTGAGCGGGGCCACCTTGGATAAGCTCTACAATGACGATTCCTTCGACATCCTCACGGAGCACAACTCCAACCCCTTCAAACTGCTTCTCTAGGCTCGCACGCATTTCAAAAGCCTCTTCAGGGCTGAAAAAGGCGGTATGAGCATCCAGGCTGCGAGCGAGGGCTTTGAGGATATGAAGGGCTAAAAAATGTTCGTGTTTGTCATTTGTTAGATATGTAGACTCAAACCTACGGAGTCTCTTTTCCAAAAAGGCAAAGATCTTCTTTCTTCTCTCGGCATTCCACTCGCCCTTTTTCTTCTCTTTTTTTTCGGCAGCGAGAAATCGCGCCAGTCTTTTGCGTATTCTATCCCTTAACTCATCTTGCCCATTTGCGTATTGCGCGTAAGACTCGCCGACCGTCACCTGGGAATCTTCATTCAAAATCAGCTCTCTTTCCACCTCTTCGCGAATCTCCCGCGCACGTATAATCGACTCATTGATCAGTTTGCTGAGTTGCTCATAGTGGGAAAAATCATCTCGGAAATATCCCTCAATTACCTTTTGAATCGTCTTTTCAGAAAGCTCAAAAAAAGGTTTGGCTTCATCCAGAAGCAGGTAGCACTTCTCCCCGTCAAATTGTTCAATAAAAAGCTTGAAAGAGCGCTTGGCGATGAGGGGGGAAAACTCCTTGAATTCTACATGGTAGCTCAGCATCTCCTGCATAGTGCGTTTGATATCTCCCTTGGAGAGAGATCCAGGCCCTGCAATTCCCTCTCGAGAGAAAAGGAAAACAAGCGCAAGAAACAGGGAAAAAAGTACCCGACAAGCTTTGTGCATAATTCCTATTTACCCTATCAAATTTATTTCATACATCTATTTTCTCTCACGCCTCTTGCGGAATGCTTTTGCAAATAATTCACTATGAATATATATTCGCTCCATACCTTATATTTTTAGGAGGAGAAAGCCTCAAGATGCCCACGATTAATCAGCTCATTCGCCAAGGTCGCCAAGTGAAAAAGCGACGGAACAAATCTCCTGCGTTGCAAAATTGCGCGCAAAAGCGAGGAGTCTGTCTGCAAGTGAAGACAAAAACTCCTAAAAAGCCAAACTCTGCGCTCCGTAAAGTAGCGTGGGTTCGCCTCTCCAATGGCCACGAGGTCATCGCCTATATCGGCGGAGAAGGCCACAATCTTCAAGAACACAGCATCGTGCTCGTGCGCGGTGGACGCGTAAAGGACCTTCCTGGCGTACGCTACCACATCGTTCGCGGCGCACTGGATTGCGCAGCTGTTAAAGATCGCAAAAAGAGCCGATCTAAATACGGCGCAAAACGACCTAAGTAACGGAAATTATCAAAAGAGGAATAGAAACACATGTCACGCAGACGTCGCGCAGCTAAGCGGCAAATCGATCCGGATCCAGTCTATGGAAGCTACATGGTTTCCAAGTTTATCAACAAGATCATGATTGGCGGAAAAAAATCCACCGCACGAGGCATCGTTTACAAGGCACTCGAAAAATTTGCCAAACGCGTCAAAGCGGATAACCCTCTCGTCGCATTTGAGCAGGCGCTTGAAAATGCGAAACCCTCTCTAGAAGTTAAGTCGCGCAGAATTGGTGGTGCAACTTACCAAGTTCCAGTGGAAATTGCTGCCGATCGCCGTACTTCTCTCGCATGCAAATGGATCATCACACATGCTCAAGAGAAAGTTGGCCGTTCTATGGAAGAAGGGCTCGCTTCAGAGCTTGCCGACTGCTTCCAAAACCAGGGCACGACGATTAAGAAAAAAGACGATATGCACCGCATGGCAGAGGCAAACAGAGCCTTTGCTCACTACAAATGGTAAAAGAATAGGAAAAGCGACATGGCGAAACGACCAGAAACCGACAACTTAAAAAATGTACGCAATATCGGCATCGTGGCCCACATCGATGCTGGAAAGACTACAACCTCAGAGCGTATTCTTTTCTACTCCGGGCGTCTTCACCGCTTAGGCGAAGTGCACGAGGGTGCTGCAACCATGGACTACATGGAGCAGGAGAAAGAGCGCGGTATTACGATCACTTCTGCGTCTACAACGGTTTACTGGAAAGATTCTAAGATCAACATCATCGACACCCCAGGACACGTCGACTTTACCATTGAAGTAGAGCGTTCTTTGCGCGTTCTCGATGGCGCCGTGACTGTTTTCGACGCCGTAGCCGGTGTACAACCTCAATCTGAAACAGTTTGGCGACAAGCTGAGCGTTATCGCGTGCCTCGCATCGCATTCATCAATAAGATGGACCGTGTAGGCGGCGACTACTTCGCGAGCGCTGAATCGATGCGCGAAAAGCTCGGTGCAAATATTGTTCTTGTCCAATGCCCGATCGGTTCTGAATCTGAGTTTAAAGGGATGGTCAACCTCGTTACGATGGAAGCCTACCTCTTCCTCGACGAGACCCTCGGCGCAAAATACACGACAGCGGAAATTCCCGCAGACCTCGTTGACAAGTGCAAAGAGATGCGCTCGCAGATGCTTGAGGAGCTCGCAACCGTAGACGAATCCAACGAGTCTTTCATGATGAAAGTTCTCGAAAATCCCGAATCACTTACGGCAGATGAGATCAACGCCGCAATCCGCAAAGGTGTTGTGACCAATAAAATCACTCCGGTTCTCTGCGGAACAGCGTTTAAAAACAAAGGGATCCAACCTCTGCTAGATGCAGTTGTCAATTGGATGCCCTCTCCCCTCGATCGAGGCAACATCAAAGGCATCAACATCGACACAAACGAAGCGATGGAGCTCGTCCCCGACGACAATGCTCCGCTTGCCGCTCTTGCCTTTAAGATCATGTCCGATCCTTACGTCGGAAGATTGACATACGTCCGTATCTACTCTGGAACGTTGTCTAAAGGGACTAACCTTATCAATACGACAAAAGACAAAAGAGAGCGGGTATCTCGCCTGCTCGAGATGCACGCGAACCAGAGAAAAGACCGCGACGATTTCTTCACGGGCGATATCGCAGCTTGTATCGGTCTCAAATACACAAGCACAGGCGATACTCTTTGCGTAGAAGACAGTCCCCTTCTCCTCGAGAAGATGGAGTTCCCAGAACCTGTTATCTCGATGGCCATTGAGCCCAAGTCCAAAGCAGACAGAGAAAAACTCTCGCTCGCTCTTGGCTCTCTTTCTGAAGAAGATCCAACCTTCCGCGTACAGACAAACGAAGAGACTGGGCAGACGATCATCGCGGGAATGGGTGAGCTTCACCTCGAAATTCTCCGCGATCGTATGTTCCGCGAGTTCAATGTTGAAGCGAACGTCGGCAAACCTGAAGTTGCATACAAAGAGACGATTACAATCGCTGGTGAGAACGAAACCAAGTATGTTAAACAGTCCGGTGGTCGTGGCCAATACGCTCACGTTTGCGTCGAGATCGAACCGAATGAGAAGGGTAAAGGGAACGAGGTTGTCAGCAAAATTGTTGGTGGTGTCATCCCCAAAGAGTACATCACACCTTGTATCAAAGGGATCGAAGAGGGTCTTGCGACTGGCGTTCTAGCGGGATACGCTCTCGTCGATGTCAAAGTGGCAATCACCTACGGTTCTTACCACGAGGTTGACTCGAACGAGATGGCCTTCAGAATTTGCGCTTCGATGTCCGTGAAAGAAGCGGCTCGTAAGTGCAGACCCGTTCTCCTCGAACCGATCATGAAAGTGGTCGTGACGACTCCCGAGCAGTTCATGGGAGACGTGATCGGCGACTTGAACCGACGACGTGGAAAGATTTTGAACCAGCAAACGCTGAAAAGCGTCATCGAGGTGGAATCCGAAGTTCCTTTGAGCGAGATGTTTGGCTATTCAACACAGCTGCGCTCTCTCAGCTCAGGCCGCGCTACCTATACAATGGAGCCGAGCCACTTTGAACGCGTTCCTACAAAGATCCAAGACGAAATTGTAAAAAAATAGAAAAGGTTATGGCTAAAGAAAAAATTGCGCCTAAGCAGACAAAAAAGAAGATCCGTATCCGTTTAAAGGGCTATGACCAGCGCGTCTTAGACCGATCCACAGCGGACATCGTAGAAACTGCAAAGCGCACAGGTGCCCGCATCGCTGGCCCTATCCCTCTTCCTACCAAGCGCGAAGTCTTCACCGTAAACCGATCACCGCACGTCGACAAAAAGTCGCGCGAGCAGTTTGAGACCCGCACCTACATTCGTATGCTCGACATCCTCAACCCAACACCCGACACCATCGACAAACTCAAAATCCTCCCTGTTGCTGCTGGCGTCGACATCAAAATCAAAGCCTAAGCGAATATAGGCTCTTGTTTCTTAAGTAAAAAAGCTGCGATCCTTTTGGGATCGCAGCTTTTGTTTTTACAGCTATGCGCTCTTGTCTTCCTTCTTATCGTCTTTTTTATCTGTGGATTTGTCTTTCAAATCGGTACTGAAGCTGCTGTTATCCAATAACCCAAGCCCTCCAGAACCTGCCTTTTTCCAAAGAGATCTAACATCCATCTCATTAATCTTATCTGCCTTTATCGCTTTGATCTGGATGGTGCCGTTGAACTCTCTCAACTCGATAAACGGATTGGTTAAATCCGTCCGTGGTTGAAATTCTTGAAAATCGCCGTTAAACGTTTCAAAGAGGATCTTGGAGATGACCTCTTTTTCTTTGGGCTCAGCGATCCAACTGCTTCCCCAACGCAGATCCTCCTTAGGTTCTTTACGTGTTTGCGCTGCTATAGTTTGACACTCTGTAAAGACCAACTGGATTTTGCCACCACCATCTTTTCTGCCAATGTCATATTGAACACGATCGGGTGCATCGATATCGAGATCCGTGGACGTCTGGCCATACTGTTCCAGCCAATCTAATCGTTTTGTTCCTAAGACTACCTGCCAACCCGGACTGGGTTCTCGTAGCATTTTAAGATGCTCCCAATGGTGCGGTCTCGCATCCACCCTAACCACGTCGGATTTGTACGTGCGTTTGATGATCTCTTCCGCCTTTGTATAAACAACGGTGATCTTCCCCGGAGAAGCTGGCAGGACTCCCAGTAATGTTCTGTATTCGGAAATCGTCGGATTCCACTGGACAGCGCCTTCATACCACTTGACAATCAGAACCCCTTTAATAAGCGAATAGCTGTGCATATTGAGTTGAGGATCATCCTTAGAAATATTCAGGACAAATTGCAACTCCTTCGTCGTATTGGAGTCGGGAGCATATGTTCTTGTTCCCAAACGAAACTCGGGCTTGCACGCCTCACGGTCTGCAAAAGCAAAGTTACCGGTAAATCTTAGCCGGATTGCTGTTGCACTCTCATGCGAATCCACCGCAAAAAAACGCGGAGTCATGCCAGATAGGAGTGGCAATCTCCAATTACTAAAAGGGGCAAGTCTTACGATATCTTCGATCCGCGAAGTCACCTCGAGAAGTGCTTTCTCATTCCGATCAACCACATCCCTAGCAAGATCTGTCATGCGGTCGATATTTTTTGCGATGACGTTATCGACCTCTTTACACGTTTTATCCAAACAATCTTTGTAGGCGACCTTTAAGCTTTCGACGAGGCGAGCAGCCTGTTCCGCGGCTTTCAAAATCACATCTAGCGAGGCGTTGTGTACTTCACGCGTCATCTTCTCCATCGACTTTGAGATGTCGTCCAACGCGCCATCTAGAATCATCCGGATGGGATTGAGCGTGATCGCGGGTGTAGCACCTTGAACTGTGGGTTGTAATGAAAGAGACATAACTTCCTCCCCTTGGTTTTCATATGAACACATGATCCATATGAGAAATTCATTGAATCTTTAATTTGTCTTTAAATTCAATATTTTTCTTTGACCGTGTGCGGAAAAACCTCGTACAACTAAAATGTCGCTATGAAACATCCCCCCATCATCAAAACAGAGCGCCTGATCCTGCGTCCATGGCTGGAAGAGGATTTCGAGCCATTCGCAAAGATGAACGCAGATCCACGAGTGATGGAATATTTCCCCACGTTACTAAATCGACAAGAGAGCGATGTGTGCGCAGAGCGTTTTGCAAAAGAGATTCGAGAGCGGGGCTGGGGTTTATGGGCGGTCTCAGAAAAAGATGGAGCTCCCTTCATTGGCTTCATTGGACTTGCACCTGTGCATTTTACAGCGCACTTTACACCAGCAGTGGAGATCGGCTGGCGTCTTGCTCATGACTTTTGGGGAAAGGGTTACGCCACCGAAGGTGCAAAAAAGGCTCTTCAATATGGTTTTGAAGTTCTATCTTTAGAGAAAATCGTTTCGTTCACGGCGGTCCAAAATATGCGCTCAAGAAGAGTAATGGAAAAGATCGGGCTTCATCACAATTCCGCCGATGATTTCGATCATCCCAGATTACCCGAAGGACATCCTCTGAGGAGGCATGTGCTTTATCAACTGACCAAAACTAGATTTATCACGGGTACGTTGGGTAATTCGGATCTTCTTGGTAGATGAGATCGTAGGCGCGCCGTTTTTCGGTGGTCATCCGCTTCGAGACGACTTGGCCTTGAACGACTTTGAAATAGTAGTGGTACTCACGAACGAGCTCTTGAGCAAACTCCATCCGCTCGACATACTCATACTCTTGCACTCCGCCACCCAAATTATGTGTATCGTAAGGCTCTCCGTTCTTTGCAATCACTTCAGAAATAGGGGTACCGAGATCGATGCTATGGAAGGACTCCTGCGTCATTTTGGTAGAGCGTGAAGCACAGGAGGCGAGAAGAATAAGAAAACAGATTAAGAATCTCATGGCATCTCTTCCTTATCTTCTTTGTTGTCTTCTCTACCCTCTTCCTCTTTTGTTTCCTTTGCCGTTTGCACCCAGACTTTGCCGCGGATTAGGGTGCGGAACTGATCTGAGCTCGCGTACTCTGCGCGCATGAGGTAGCTTCCATCTTCTTGCTTCTCGTAAAACTCAAACCCTTCAAAGCCGATTTCAGGTACGCGAAACTCCCAGCCAACCACTTTGGGGCTGATCAGTCCCGTGCCCATGACCTTTCCGATAGCGGGATTCTCCATTTCGATAGAGAAACTATTTGGCGTGAGATTGGAGATCGAGAACTCGTTGTGCATCACGTCGGAAAGCCCCTTCACCTGGATCTCTTGCACACATTCGATCTTACCGGTGGGATCGCGATCAGAGACTGTCCAGCGCGTGACAAAGCCGAGCTCCTCATCGACCATGTTCAATTGAATTTTTCCGTCCCCGATCCAAGAACAGGGTGTAAAAAGAAATGGATGTGTCATCAGAACATAAACCTTCTGCTATAGATACTTTGTAAAATCCCCAACGCGGTCATCGTCATAATGACGGAAGATCCTCCATAAGTCACGAGCAAAAGCGGAATCCCCGTGATGGGTAAGAAACCGCACATCATCCCCATATTGACGAGGATGTGCGCTGCCAAGTACACGGTAATTCCCGCCGAGAGCAGGCGACCAAAGCGGTCCTTAGCTACAGCTGTTACCTGAAAACTAAAATAGATTAAACCAAAAAAAGTGAGAACGAGGAGGGAGACGCCTACAAGACCAAACTCTTCTGCAAAAGCAGCGAAGACAGAATCTGTGTGCGCTGCTGGAAGCCACTGCCTTCCCGTAAATTCACTCTTATGCCAACCACTACCCGTGAGCCCTCCGAGAGCAATTGCTGTTTGTGCTGCTTTTTGATGATAAGTATTCGGACTGAATCGTTCGTACTGATACTCCTTGATCACCTTCGTGAAATAGGGGCGTAGCCCATCATGAGAAAGAACTCCCAAAAACATCAATGTTACGAATAGAACCCCTGCAAGGGCCAGCGCTGACATGGTTGCAACAACGCGCTTTTTAATTCCCCCGAAAAAAAACATGATGAGTGCAACGGGATAAAGAATAAGTGCGCTATCGAGGTCGGGCTGTTTAAGAATCAAGAAGAAGGGGATGAGTACAATCAGTATCCCCTGCCACGTTGCGCGGCTCTGACGAATTTCTGCGGCGCGATTTTCCAAAAACCAGCTCAGCGCGATGACAACGATCAGTTTTGCACACTCCGAAGGCTGGACTGCCATACCCAAAAAAGGAATTCGGTACCAGCGGTGCACATTTTGAATTGCGGGAACAAAAAAGAGGCCGATCAAGAGCAGAACCATGATGATATAAAGAACCCACGCCCACTCACGCAACTTCCGGTAATCAAACGCTGCCGCAAAAAAGAAGACAAGCCAACCTATTGCAAACCATTGAATCTGACTCTTGGTCGTCTCGGTCCAAAAGCCCTCCTCGCCAGTCGTTGCAGAGATGACCAATAGACTGGCTAACATCAGCCCTAAGAGCAGAGGCAGGATCCGAAAGTCAATACGGCTTAGACACCTATGATCCCACATCATAACAGCCCATCAAGTTAAAAAATTGATATTAATATTCTTCTTCAATATACTACGTCGAAACGATCATGCCAAAGAAGATTCACTACTTGCATTTTGATACGGTCGATTCCACGAATAGCTGGGCAAAGAAAAATGCCTCTACGCTAGATCAGGATGAGCTCACCTGCATCACGGCAAAAGAACAGACCGCGGGTAGAGGTCGTTTTAGACGACGTTGGATATCCGGTCGCGGAGAGAACATCACCGCAACCCTCTTTTTTAGTCTCAAAAAAGAGAGTCCCATCATTTCAAATGTTGGACAAGTTCTCTCACTCTCCTGCGCCCACATTCTTAAAGAAAAAGGGTTCTCTCCTCAAATCAAATGGCCCAACGATCTCCTCATCGAAGGAAAAAAGATGGCTGGAGTCCTCTGTGAAACAGCACCCCTGCAGGATCGGCTTGGCATCATCCTGGGAATTGGTATCAACGTGAATATGTCGGGAGAGCTCCTCGCCACGATCGAACAGCCCGCAACCTCTCTTGCTCAACTTAGTGGCCACACTTGGACGCTCGAGCAGATTTTAGAACCGCTGCTAAATCAATTTTCTGACGATCTTACGCGCCTAGAAAATGAGGGATTTGCTCCCTTTCAAAAGGCCTATGAAACTCTTCTCGCCTTCCGCGGCGAGCCGGTTACCTGCACCGACGGCCTTCAAATGATCCGCGGCATCTGCCACTCGATCAACAAAGAGGGGCGCCTCAACCTTCTCCTCCCCTCCGGCAAAGTGACCACCCTCTCCGCCGGCGAAGTCAAAACCTCCTCCTCCTAAATCTCGCGTGCCATTAAGAGCTTTATGTAGGATGTCTATAGACATGTCGGGTGACACAGCACTACGTGTCCGTGTCCCCTGCGACCCCCTTGCGCCTCACCTCGCTTTGAAAAACCATGTGCTCGTCGGCGGGGTGTGCGAAGCACTACCCCGCCCGCTGCGCTCTCCTGTGCCATGATTTTTCTGTGCGATCTGAGTCGTCGGGCTGCTCGCGCGCTCATCTCCCCGCGGGACTAACGTCTCAGCGCGGGTCCCCTTTCTCGCGTCGTCTCGCAGTGCCACGTAAAGATTTCGAAGGCGGTTTTTTAAAGATCTTAGTTCGATACTGCGAGACGACGCGAGGAGGGGACCCAACCGACAGGTTGGGGAAGTGAGCGCGCGAGCAGCCGATGGCTTCAAGGCACAATGAGAAATCGAAGCGCAGGAGAGCGGAGCGAGCGGGGTAGTGCTCTGCACACCCCGCCGACGAGCACTCGATTTGTCGAAGTGCATTGAAGCTCAAAGGGGCAGCGGGGGGTTGGGAGAGAGACACGCAGTGCTCACCTCAACCCCCGACTTGTCTATTGTACACCTCTCAACACTCTCCTCTTTACTAAATCACTGTGACGCCTTTTGAGGAGAAGTGGGGAACTGGTTGGTAGAGGGGTGGCTTTGGATAGTGGATGAAGGAGACGAGATCTCCATTCCAGTCTACGCCAAATCGCTGCTGTAATGCATCGTAGCTCCTCTGAAGAGTCTCCCCCTGAGGTACAAATACCCTCTCCTGCTTGCCATTATTCGCTTGCAAGACGACAAGAACATAGGGTTCGTAGTTGTTGGTGTAATCATAAACATCGGTACGCGATTGTAGTTTGATCTGACTAGGAGGAGGAGCAGCCAGATTAGGCGTTGTCGGTTTATCGCGCTGATGATCGACCATGAGTGGGGTGGTATTCATCACGAGATTTCCATCCTGGTTGATCTTGATGAAGTAACGCGCCTGGTTGCAACCGATTTTCAAAGGAATCCTCTGAGAGCAAATTGTGTGAAAAGAGATGCTCTCGATATCGCTACCCTCGCGATCATGGACATGCGATCCAAATGAACCTGTCTGACCCGGAGCAATGCTCAACTGACCCACTTCAGCGGGTTCTCCTCCCACCCTGAAGTCAGAGATAAAAATCGAATGCTCGCTTGCGTTCAGAAAACTCACCGCTTCTTGACCCGGCACAGACTCCATCCTAGCAGAAAGTGCTCCCTGCCTTTGTATTTCGATGCGTGCACTCTTCTTTACAAGCAGATTGTGCTCCGCAATCAGATCGGCGCGGAGAAAGATTGGTGTGCCTGTCGCTTTCACATCAAAATGTAAAGTACCCTGAGGCTCAATCTCATGTCTTTCGAGATGGCCGCATAGACCGCCAGGACCGAGAGCAGGTTCAGGGGATTGCCGATCGTGAAACCCATGACCGTATGCGGGCGCAGGCACGACC
>LNFM01001580.1_pt1 | contig 50932 bp, 49 predicted proteins | sample 596031 | NCBI WGS metagenome assembly LNFM01 (sample SAMN04254537, study PRJNA301005) | activated carbon metagenome | isolation source: dual media filters at the Ann Arbor, Michigan drinking water treatment plant | place: USA: Ann Arbor | reverse complement strand
GGCGCGCGCGCCGCGGCTTGAAAAGGGTCGCGCGCGCCGCGGCCTGAAAAGGGTCGCGCGCGCCGCGGTTTAGGCTTTCTTCTTTTTCTTCGCGGCCGCCGTGCCGGTCCTGTGGCCGGCGGTGGCGAGGGCTGCAAGACGCTGAGGCAGCGCGGCGCGAATCGCCGGGCGCTCCTCCTTGTCCTTCTTCCAGCTCTTCTTCTCGGGCTTCAGCATGCCGCAGCCGAAGCACCAGCCGGTGTCTTCGTCATAGCGGCAGATATCGATGCAGGGACTGGCCATCCCGCGCAGATGGGGCGCGCCGGCGTTGGGGGGAAGGGCATGGCTGCCCCGCCCCCCCATCACATCAGAAGCGGTAGCGGATGCTGGTGCCGATGATCCACGGGTCGAGATTGGCTTCCGCCCGCACCGCACCCTGGTTCACGCTGACATCGGGGCGCAGCCACAGCCGCTTCACGTCGAAATTCGCCAGCAGGTTCGGCGAAATCTCGTAATCCACGCCGGCATTCACCGCGACGCCCCAGGCATTCTCCACATCGACGCTGGTGATGCCGGCGCTGCGGCCGCCGCCTTCGCCGTAGAACACCGTGTAGTTCAGCCCGACGCCGAGATAGGGGCTGAAGCGGCTGGCCGGCAGCGGGTGGTATTGCAGCGTTACTGTCGGCGGCAGCGCCCAGACCCGGCCAAGATCGATGTTGCCGCCCGCCAGGCCGCGCACGGAGACATCATGGCGCGAGGTCGCGGCGATGACGTTCACCGCGAAGTTCGGCGTCATGAAATAGGTGAGGTCGAGCTGCGGGGTCGCGGTCGCGCTCGCATGCGGCTCGCCGCCGATGGTGGTGTTGCCGCCGTTGGAGGGCAGCACGCCGATAAGACCCACGCCGAGCACGATATCGCCCGCCAGCTTGCCGCGCACATCCTGCGCCACCGCCGGCATCGCCGCGACCATACCCGCAAGGGCCGCTGCGAAAATCTTCCGATTCATAGCCTGTAGCCTTTCTCCGCGGCGCGCCCTGTGCGCGGCCGCGGAGGTGTTCTGGTGCCGGCTTCGTCACCGATCCTTGATGCAGGTCATGCGCCCCGCATCATTCCGCGCGGATGTTGGCGCTGCGCACCACCTCCCGCCAGCGCGTGATCTCCGCCTCTTGGAAGGTGCGGTAGTCATCCGGCGAATTCGCCACGACATCGAAGCCGATGGCATTCAGGCGCTGCACCGATTCCGGGTGGCGCAACGCCGCCACCGTCGCCTCATGTACCTTCGCCAGCACCGGCTGCGGCAGCCCGGCCCGCGCCATCACGGCCTGCCAGGATGTCACGACGAAATCCGCAAGCCCCGCTTCCGCCGCGGTCGGCACATCCGGCAGCACGGCGTTGCGCGTTGCGCTGGTGACAAGGATGGGGCGAAGCCTGCCGCCCTGGATATGCGCCGCGACGGTGGCGAGGTTCTGGAAGGAAAGCTGCACATTGCCGGCGATGAGGTCCGTCGCCGCCGCGGCACCGCCCTGATAGGGAATATGCGTCACCTCCGTGCCGGTGCGCAGCTTGAACAGCTCCATGGTCAGGTGGTCCGAGGACCCGACGCCGGAGGTGGAATAGCTGGAGCGGTCGTCATTCGCCTTCAGCCAGGCCACAACCTCATTCAATGTGCGCGCCGGCACCTTCTCCGCATTCACCACCAGCACGTTCGGCGTGGTGACCGCCATGGTGATCGGCGCGAAATCCCGCAACGGATCGTAGCCGAGGCTGGGTCGCAGCGCGGCATTGATGGCGAAGACGCCGATCGAGCCGACGAACAGCGTGTGGCCATCGGCCGGCGCCCGCATCACCAGCCGCGCCGCCACCTCCCCATTCGCGCCGGCGCGGTTCTCCGCGACCACCGGCTGGCCGATGGCCTGGCCCATCCGGTTGGCGATGGTCCGCGCGATGATGTCGGAAGGGCCGCCGGCGACGAAGGGCACCATGATGGTGACGGGCCGCGTCGGCCAGGCCGCGTCCTGGGCACGGGCCAGGCTCGGCAGGATTGGCGTGGCGGCAAGGGCAGAGAGCAGGGTTCGGCGCAGCATGGGCATATCCTCCGGGGCAGGCTTTTGCCGGATCGTGCCGTGTGGCGCGGAGGCCGCATAGGTCGCGGCAGCCCGGCGAGCCTCTCATTCGCGCGAACGACCGCGGGATTGCTGCGTTCGGAACGGATGGGACAGGGGAGAAGCCGGATGTTCGGTGGATGGAACCCGTGCGGCGGTGCATCCGCCGGCGGGCGGGGCTGAGGCATGGCGCTGCGGCAGGCGGGCTGGATCACGCTGTACCTGGTCCTGGTGCTGACACCCCAGGCCTTGCTGTTCCTGGGGGAGGTGCCGCCGGGGCGGGATTTCTGGTGGAACTTCTCCATGGCGCTCGGCTTCGCCGGCATGGCGATGATGGGCGTGCAATTCGCGCTGACGGCGCGCATCCGGCCGATGACCTCGCCCTTCGGCGTCGACATCATCTACCTGTTCCACCGTTATCTGGCCTGGATCGCGCTGGCACTTGTGGCCACGCATTTCGGCATATTGTGGCTGTGGTACGAGGAGCGCCTCGGCCCCACGATCAACCCCTTCGAGGCGGAATGGGAACTGACGGCGGGGCGCGCGGCGCTGGTGCTGTTCGGCCTGGCCGTCGTCACCTCCGAATGGCGCAAGCTGCTGCGGCTGGAATATGGGCTGTGGCGCTATCTGCATGTGGTGCTGGCGACGCTGGGCTTCGCCGCCGCCGTCGCCCATATCATCGGCATCGGCTACTTCACCGCATCCCCGACAAACCGGACCTTGTGGCTGCTGGCGACCCTGTCCTGGCTGGTGTTGCTGGTCTGGGTCCGCCTGGTGAAGCCGATGCGGCAGACCCGTGAGCCCTGGCGGGTGGTGGAGGTGCGGCCCGGCCGCAATGCCGTCTGGACCATCGCCATCGAGCCGGACGGCCATGCCGGCCTGCGCCCATTCATGCCCGGCCAGTTTGCCTGGCTCACGCTGCGCAATTCGCCCTTCGGGTTGCGCGAACATCCCTTCACCATCGCCTCCGCGCCCGAATCCCTGCCGCGGCTGGAATTCGGCATCAAGGAGCTGGGCGACTTCACCGGCCGGATCGGGGAGGTCCGGCCCGGTGATCCGGCCTGGATCGACGCGCCCTATGGCGTGTTCTCCATCGACCGGCAGCCGGAGGCGGAGGGTATCGTCGGCATCGTCGGCGGCGTCGGCATCACGCCGATGATGAGCATGCTGCGGAGCCTGGCCGCCCGCGGTGACCAGCGGCCGGTCTGGCTTTTCTACGGCAACAAGGACTGGGAGGATGTGGCGTTCCGGGAGGAGCTGGAGGCCTTGCAGGCGCGGCTCAACCTGACGCTCGTCCATATCCTGGAGAAGCCGCCTGAGGGCTGGCCGGGAGAGACGGGCTTCGTGACGCGGGAGGTGTTGGAACGGTACCTGCCGGCCGAACCACGCCCGCATCTGCACTGCTTCCTGTGCGGTCCGACGCCGATGACCGCGGCGGCGGAGAAGGCGCTGCTCGGCATGGGCGTGCCGCCGGCGCGTATCCAGACCGAAATCTTCGAGCTGGCCTGAGGAGGACCCGATGCGCCGCAGGATCGCCATTCTCCTGGCCATGCTCACCGGCCTGCTCGTGCTGCTGATGGCGCTGGGCTTCGCGTTGCTGCGCTGACGCCGCCTTCCATGGCTTGCCCCCATGCGCATGTCCCGATAAGCGCGGAGGGATCGCAGGGAGCAAGCACGAGAATGGCCACCGACCTCGACATCGCCCGGGCGGCGACCTTGCGCCCGATCACGGAGATCGCGGCGCGGGCCGGCATCCCGGATGCGGCGCTGGAGCCCTACGGCAAGTACAAGGCCAAGATCGGCACGCAATTCGTGGCGGAAGCCTCGGCACGCCCGCCTGGCGCGCTGGTGCTGGTCACCGGCATCAGCCCGACCCCGGCGGGGGAGGGCAAGACCACCACCACCATCGGCCTCGGCGATGCGCTGAACGCGCTCGGCACCAACACCATGATCTGCCTGCGCGAACCCTCGCTCGGCCCCTGCTTCGGGGTGAAGGGGGGTGCGACGGGCGGCGGCTATGCCCAGGTGCTGCCGATGGAGGACATCAACCTCCATTTCACCGGCGATTTCCACGCCATCACCAGCGCCAACAACCTGCTCTCGGCGATGGTGGACAACCACCTGTACTGGGGCAACGAGCTGGGGCTGGACCCGCGCCGCGTGTCCTGGCGCCGGGCGATGGACATGAACGACCGCAACCTGCGCGACTGCGTCGTCGGCATGGGCGGTGCCAGCCAGGGCGTGGTGCGGGAGGATGGGTTCGACATTACCGTGGCCTCCGAGGTCATGGCGGTGTTCTGCCTGGCCAAGGACCTGGCGGATCTGCAGGACCGGCTGGGGCGGATGATCGTCGGCCGCCGGCGGGACGGCACCGCGGTGACGGCACGCGACATCAAGGCGGATGGCGCCATGGCGGCGCTGCTGCGGGATGCGCTTTCGCCCAACCTGGTGCAATCCATCGCGGGCAGCCCGGCGCTGGTGCATGGCGGGCCGTTTGCCAATATCGCGCATGGCTGCAACAGCGTGGTCGCGACGCGCATGGGCCTGGGGCTGGCCGATGTCGTGGTGACGGAAGCCGGCTTCGGGGCGGATCTGGGCGCCGAGAAGTTCCTCGACATCAAGTGCCGCCTCGCCGGGCTGAACCCGGCGGCCTGCGTCATCGTCGCCACGGTACGTGCGCTGAAGATGCATGGCGGAGTCGCCAAGGCGGAGCTGGGCCGGGAGGATGTGGCGGCGGTGGAACGCGGCGTGGCGAACCTGGCGCGCCATGTCGAGAACATGCACAAATTCGGCCTGCCGGTGGTGGTGGCGCTGAACCGCTTCAACAGCGACACGCCGGCCGAGATCGCCGCCGTGCAGCAGGCGATGGCGCGGCTGGATACGCAGGCGATCCTCTGCACCCATTGGTCGGACGGCGCGGCGGGAGCGGAGGAGCTGGCCCGTGCGGTGCAGGCCCGCATCGCCGCCGGCGCCGCGCGGTTCCAGCCGCTGTACCCGGATGCGATGCCGCTGGCGGACAAGCTGCGCACCATCGCGCAGCAGGTCTATCGGGCGCGCGACGTTGCCATCCCGGCGCCCGCCGCCCAGAAGCTGGCGCGGTGGGAAGCGGAGGGCTTCGGCCACCTGCCGGTCTGCGTCGCCAAGACGCAATACTCCTTCAGTGCCGACCCCACCGCGCTGGGTGCGCCGGTGGACCACGTGCTGCCGGTGCGCGATGTGCGTCTTTCAGCCGGCGCCGGCTTCGTCGTCGCGGTGTGCGGGGAGATCATGACCATGCCCGGCCTGCCGCGCCGTCCGGCGGCAGAAACCATCGGCCTGGATGCCGAGGGACGGATCGAGGGGTTGTTCTGACCCTTCCCCCTGCGGTGGCTGCCTTCAGTTCGCGTCGCGCAGCAGCCGCAGCAAGGCTTCGGGAACCGGCTCGGCCAGGGCGCTGTCGTAGCGGCGTGCGAGCTCATCCTGAAGCCAGCGGTCAAAAGCGGCCCCGCCGGGCGGCGGAAGCTGAGGCCGTGCGGGAGGGTGCTGGTGCAGGATCATGCGTTGAAAGCGCAGCCGGCGCCCCGGGGTTCCGTGGCGCCGGGGTCAGGGGCGCGATCGCCGCCCGCGCTGTGCCCCATCCAGGATGAATTCCGCCATTGCCTTGGCGAGGCAATCATGCAGGCGGTCCGCCAGCGCCACCCGCTGCGCGGCCGGCGCGCGTTCCAGGTCCAGCGTCTCCGTCTCCACCCAGTGCCGCATGATCGTCCAGCGGCTGAAAAGCTGCGCGCTGCTGGCCGCGGCGGAGACCTGCAGCCAGTTGCGGTAGCTTTCCACATCAGCGTTGGCGCGCAGGAAGCGGGAGAATTGCGGGTCCACCAGCACCACATCGGTGCGCTCGCCACGCACCGCGCGCAGGCGGGCCACGGCATTCTGGACCGTGTCCGCCATCTCCTCCACCGGCAGGCCACGGGCGGCCTCCACCGTGCCGAGCTGCCAGATGATGAGGTGTGGCCGCAGCCGCGGGCCCTGCTCGGCGAGGATGCGGGCATGGTCCGTGGCGGTGGTGCCGCGACGGCCGAAGACCTCCACCGTCACCGTCACCGGCGCGACGCGTTCGGCCAGCACCGCGCCCAGCCGCTCCGGCCAGGTGGCCGCGCGGCCGGAGGTGCCGCCCGCCTGGGTGGAGGCGCTGCCCACCACCAGAATGCGGAGATCGGTGTGCGACAGGGCCGCGAAGACGCCGGCCATCGGCGCGGCTTCCATCGCTTCCGCCGGTGCGCCACAGGCCACGTCCCCGGCGCGCGCCGGGGACCAGGCAAGCGCGCCGGCCAAAGCGAGCAGGGGCAGCAGGGATCCGGGCATGGGGCGCATGACCCTCATGGCGTAACGATCCCCGGCGATGCGGGCAAGGGTGGTTTGCGCGTCCGCTTCCCCTCACCGCCATACCAGGCGGAGACGCCGGCGACCGCGATCAGTGCCGCCAGCCCCGCCAGGTTCACCAGCACCTGGCCGGTGAGGCCGGGGATCATCTCGAGCGCCAGTCGGCCGAGGAAGGACAGGAAGATGCCGGCGCAGAACACCGCCAGCCCCTGCCGCCCCATCAGCACGAACATCGCCGGCACCGGTCGCGACAGCCAGCGCGCCTGGCGCGGGATGAGATGCGCCACCAGCCAGCCGAGCAGCAGGACGGAGGCGAGCCGCGCCGGATGCAGCCCGGCCTTGTCCACCGTGGCGATGGCGGATGCCAGCCATTCGGGCGCGTACAGCCCAAAAGCCGGCCCGTGCCAGACCAGGTTCAGCGCCACCGCGCAGGCCAGCAGCAACAGCCCCGCCGCCACCGCCAGCCCCCGGTGCCACGGCAGCCGTCGTGCCAGCACCGCCGGATCGGCACGACCGAGCACCACGCCGATGGCGAAAACAAGCTGCCAGGCGAAGGGGTTGAAGAACCAGCTGCCGCCGGTCCAGCTTGGCAGATTGAAGCCGCTGAGCCGGATGGCGACATACAGCGTGACGGAAAGGCCCAGCAGCCAGATGGGGTGGCGGATCAGCGGCAGGGTCAGCGCGAACAGGCCGAGCACCACGATATACAGCGGCAGGATGTCCAGGAAGGCCGGCTGGTAATGCAGCAGGAGCGCCTGCAGCAGCGCGCGATAGGGCTCCTGGCCGAAGGGATCGAGGTGCAGCTCGTCCAGATAGGCCGCCTGGTTCAGCGCGGCGGCGGAGAAGCCGACCTGGGCGGCAAAGACCACGAACAGGAAGATATGCGCCACATACAGCGTGCCCATGCGGCCGACGATGCGGGCCGCGGCGGTCGGCCAGCCATCACGCTCCAGCATGCGCCCATAGGCGATGCCGGCGGCATAGCCCGCCAGCAGCACGAAGACCTCCGTCGCATCGCAGAAGGCCACGTTGCGCAAGGTACCGTGAGCCAGCAGATTGCCCGGCGTGTGGGTGATGAAGATGAACCACAGCGCCAGGCCACGCAGGAAATCCACCCGGATGTCACGCGAGGAGGGGGCGGCGACGGCGGAGGGAGATGTCATGCGCGGAGAGCATCGTGGAAGGGCAGGGCTTGGCGCAAGCATCGGCTGACGATCTGCTGCGGGAGGCGGCAACCCGGCACCAGCGGGGCGATCTGGCATTGGCGGAGCGGTTGTACCGCCGCGTGCTGAAACTGCGCCCCGGGGATGGCAATGCGCTGAACCTGCTGGGGGTCGCCGCCCGCCAGCGCGGCGACCTTGCCGCCGCATTGGCGCTGTCCGCCCAGGCGTTGGCGGTGCAGCCGGACAGCCCGGTGTTCCTGGCGAATCGCGGCGCCACCCTGGCCGAGGCCGGGCAGCTCGATGCTGCGGTCGCCGCCCTGCGCGCCGCGCTGGCCCGCCGCCCGACGGATGCGACGTCGCTGCGGAACCTTGGCCAGGCGCTGTGCGCGCTGGGCCAGGCGGCCGCCGCCGTCGCGCCGCTGCGCCAGGCCGTGCAGATCGCGCCACAGGCGCCGGAGCCCTGGCTTGCTTTGGCCCATGCGCTGCGGGAAGCGGGGCAGGCGGGGGCTGAAGATGCGGCGCGGCGCGCGCTGGCCTTGCCGGGCCTGCCGCCGGGCCTTGCCGCGCAGGCGCGCTTCCTGCTGGCGGCGCTGGGGGCGGAGGCGCCGCCGGACCGCGCGCCGGCCGAGTATGTGCGCGACCTGTTCGACCAGTATGCGCCGCGCTTCGATGCCGATCTCCAGGACCGTCTGCACTACCGCACGCCCGCATTGCTGGCGGCGCTGCTGGCGGAATCGGGCGTTGCGCCGGATGGCGCGCGCCGGGTGCTGGACCTCGGCTGCGGCACCGGGCTTTCAGGACTGGCGCTGAAGCCCTGGGCGCGCCGGCTGGAAGGGCTGGACCTGTCGCCCCGCATGCTGGCGGAGGCGCGGCGACGCGGCCTGTACGACGCGCTGCATGAGGCCGAGCTGGTGGATTTCCTCGGCACGCGGCGGGCGGCGTTCGACCTGGTGGCGGCGGTGGACGTGCTGAACTACCTGGGCGACCTTGCACCCGCCTTGACCGGCATTGCCGGCGCGTTGGCGCCTGGCGGCGTGGCGGCTTTCAGCATCGAGGCCGGGCAGGGCGCGCCCTTCGCGCTGGGGGAGGGGCTGCGCTACCGCCACGACCCCGCGCATGTGCTGGCCCTGGCCGCGGCCGCCGGCCTCGTGCCGCTGGCCCGGCAGGATGCGGCGCTGCGGGAGGAGAAGGGCGTGCCGGTGGCCGGCGTGTTGCTGGTGCTACGCCGCGCATAGCCCGCGCGCCAGCGCCCGAACATCCAGCGCGGCGGTGCAGCCGGGGTGGCGGGTCAGCAGCGGGGTCTGGTGGCGGATGGCATCCGGCACCTTCGCATCCCGCCGCACCACGCCGGCCAGGAGCAGGTCGCGCGCCAGGAAGCGGCGCACCGCGGCGGCGAGCGTCGCATGGGTGCGCTGGCCGCTGGCAATGGTGCCGGCCAGGTTCACCACCAGCCGTGCATCGCCCTGCCGCGCATCCTGTGCGTGAAGTTTCAACACGGCATAGGCATCCGTCAGGCTGGTCGGTTCCTCCGTCGCCACCACCAGCAGCACATCGGCCAGCGCGGCGAGGCGGCGCTGCGGCGCCTCCACCCCCGCGCCGAGATCGACCACCACATCCTGGAATTGCGCGGCGAGGCGCCGCGGCAGGCCCAGCGCCGCATCCAGCCCGGCGCCCGCCAGCCCCGCCAGCGCCCCGCTGCCGGACCGCCCCGCCAGCAGGTGAAAGCCGGCTGGCAACGCCTGCGTCGCCTCCGCCACCGCCACGCCGCCCAGCACCGCGCCGAGGTCGCGGCCGGGATTCAGGCCGAGCTGCACATCCGCATTGGCCAGCCCGAGATCGGCATCCATCAGCACCACCCGGCGGCCCTGCTCGGCGAGCGCATGCGCCAGGGTGATGGACAGCCAGGTCTTGCCGACGCCGCCTTTGCCGGAGGCGACGGCGATGATCCGTCCCGTCATGCTCTCTCCTGCCGCACCGGCGTGGCGAGGCGTTGCGCCAGGCTCTCCGGCGTCAAGGTTTCCAGCCCACCCGAGGCATCCGGCCCGGTGCCGGCCTCGGTCAGGGGCAGGCCCACCGCGGCCGCGGCCAGCACGCTGCCCAGGCGGCGCGCGCTGTCGAGGCGCGTCGGCAGCAGGTGGCGGCAGCCGAGCAGGCGGAAGGCGCCCGCCGTCTCCGCCGCCTCATCCGGGTCCAGCCCCGCCGGCAGCACCAGCACGCAGGCGCCCTTCGCCACCTCCAGCATCGCCGCCAGGAAGCGGGCGCCGGCCGGGTCGAAGGGGTCGCAGCCGGGCAGGTCCACCAGCACCGGCTGGCCGGCCGCGCGCCGCGCCAGCGCCTTGCCCAGGGCGGCGGGGCCATTGGCGATGGCGAGCGGCAGATCCAGCACGCGGGCGAAGGCGGCCAGCTGTTCGGCGGCGCCCGCCTTGCGACCATCGGCGGAGACCAGCAGCGGCGGCGTGCCGGCCAGCACCAGGCGGGTGGCGAGCTTGGCGGTGGTCAGCGTCTTCCCCGCGCCCGGGGGACCTGCCAGAAGCAGCGGCGCGGAGCCGAGCGGCAGGCGGGCGAAGCCCAGCACCTTCTCCAGCGCCGCCGCCAGCCGGCCCTCAGCCAGCCGATGCGCCAGCGCAGACGGGACATTGTGGCGGGCCAGGTCGGGCGGGATGGCGCGATGGTTCGGCGCCGCACCCGGCGCGATCATCAGCGGCTCATCATCCTGGTCCTGCGCCGCCGTCACCTCCACCCCACCGGCGATGCGGCGGGTGGAAAGCAGCACGGCATCCTCGCCCATCTCGGCGCGCAGCTGCGCCATGGCGTCGGACATCCTGGCCGCGCGGATGACGCGGAGTTTCATTGGCCCATGGCTTTCATTAGCCCATGGCTTTCACTGGCCCATGGCTTTCACTGAACCGTGCCGATCGTGCGGATGCGCGCGCGGGCATGGATCTCGTTATGCGCCAGCACGCTGGTGGCCGGGCGGAAGCGTTCCACCACGGCGCGGACATGCGCGCGGATGCTGCCGGAACACACCAGCACCGCGGGCTCCCCCTGGCTGCTCGCGGCATCGAAGGCGCCGCGCAGCGCCGTCATGAAGGTGGACAGCTTCGACGGCGCCATGGCGAGCTGCTTTTCCTCGCCCGGGCCGACGAGCGCCTCGGCGAAGGCCTGTTCCCACTCGCCGGAGAGCGCAATGATCGGCACATAGCCCTGCGGGCCGCGCGCCGCATCGCTGATCTGGCGCGCGAGGCGCATCCTGACCATCGCCAGGATCGGGCCGAGGGAGCGCGCGCCGCTGGCGGCAGCTTCCTGCATGCCCTCCAGGATCGTTGGCAGGTCGCGAATGGAAACGCGCTCCGCCAGCAGCGCCTGCAACAGCCGCTGCACCGTGCCGATGCTGGCCTGGGCCGGCACCAGGTCGGAGACCAGGCGCTTGTGTTCCGGCGCCATGTCGTCCAGCAACTTCTGCGTCTCCGCGAAGGACAGCATCTCCGGCATGTTCTCGCGGGTGACTTCCGTCAGGTGGGTCGCCAGCACGCCGGCGGCATCGACCACGGTGCAGCCGAGCGCCAGCGCTTCCTCCCGCCGGAATTCCTCGATCCAGGCGGCGGGCAGGCCGAAGGTGGGTTCCTGCACCCGCTCCCCCGGCAAGGCGGGCGGGTTGCCGGAGGGGTCGATGGCCAGGTGCAGCGGCGGCTTCAGCACGCCGCGCCCGGCCTCGATCTCCTTCACCCGGATCACGTAGGTATCCGCCGGCAGCTGCAGATTGTCCTGGATGCGGACGCTGGGCAGCACGAAGCCCAGTTCCTGCGCCGTGGTTTTCCGTAGTGTGCGGATCTGCTCGGACAGGCGCGGGGCATCGCCGGCGGCCAGGCTCAGCAGGCCGTAGCCGAGTTCCAGCCGCAGCAGATCCATCTTCAGCGAATCACTGACCGGTGGCTCACCGGGCGGCGGCGGCGGTGCCTCCGCCACGACACGACGGGCACGCGCGGCCAGGTCCTGGAGATGCGCGCCATAAAGCGCGGCACCGGCCAGGGCGAGGAAGGGGATCATCGGCATGCCCGGCAGCAGCCCCATCACCACCGCGGCGCCGCCCGCCAGCCGCAGCGGCTTGGCGCCGCCGAGTTGCAGCACCAGCGCCTGGTCCGCGCGGCCTTCCACGCCGCCCTTGGTGACGACGATGCCGGCGGCGAGCGAGACCAGCAGCGCCGGGATCTGCCCCACCAGCCCATCGCCCACCGTCAGCATGGAATAGGTGGTGACCGCCTCGCCGAAGGGCAGGCCCTGGCGCATCGTGCCGATGGCGATGCCGGCCAGCAGGTTGATCAGCGTGGTGACGAGGCCGGCGATGGCATCGCCGCGAACAAATTTCGCGGCACCATCCATCGCGCCATAGAAGGCGCTTTCTTCTTCCAGTTCGCGCCGCCGCAGCCGCGCCTGGTCTTCCGTCAGCAGCCCGGCCGACAGATCCGCATCGATCGCCATCTGCTTGCCCGGCATCGCATCCAGGCTGAACCGCGCCGCGACTTCCGCGATGCGGCCGGAGCCCTTGGAAACGACGACGAAATTCACCAGCAGCAGGATGGCGAAGACGATGATGCCAACCAGCACATCGCCGCCCATCAGGAAGCCACCGAAGGCGGAGATCACATGCCCCGCGGCGTCCGGACCCTCATGCCCATTGGTCAGGATGGCGCGGGTGGTGGCGACGTTCAGCGCCAGGCGCAGCAGCGTGGTCAGCAGCAGCACGGTGGGGAAGCTGGTGAAATCCAGCGGCCGCGTCATGAACAGCGACACCATCAGCACCAGCACGGAGGCGGTGATGGAAAGCGCCAACCCGGCATCCATCAGCCAGGACGGCAGCGGCACCACGAGCACCGCCACCAGCAGGACCACGCCGAGGCCGAGTGCGACGTCACCCGTTGGCCGGGCGCGCAGAAGCCAGGCCGGAATCACCAGACTTCCCATGCGATCAGACGGCGATCTGAAGGGGCGATGATGGGGGGGACGCCGGCTGGCCCGGCGCCGGGGTCACGGCGATGCCGGCGGTGCGGTACTCGCCCAGCTTGTTGCGCAAGGTGCGGATCGAGATGCCGAGAATCTCCGCCGCGCGCGTGCGGTTGCCGAGGCAATGCGACAGCGTCTCCAGGATCAGCTCCCGCTCCACCTCCTCCACCTTGCGGCCGACCAGGGATGCGACCTGGCCCGGTGGGGTGGTGGCGGCAGGGGTGGCGCTGGCTTGTGGCGTGGCGGCGGCGTGGTGCGCGGCGGGCTGTGACAGCTCGATCGCCTCCGGCCCGATCTCATGGCCCTCCGCCAGCAGCACGGCGCGGTGGATGGCGTTCTCAAGCTCGCGTACATTGCCGGGCCAGGGATGGGCCATCAGCCGGTGCCGCGCCAGCGGGGCCAGCGCGCGTTCCGGCAGGCCGTTCACCTGTGCGTAGCGGATGGCGAAATGCTCGGCCAGCGGCAGGATGTCGGACGGCCGCTCGCGCAGCGGCGGAATCCGCAGCGCCACCACGTTCAGCCGGAAATACAGATCCTCCCGGAACCGCCCGGCGGCAACCTCGCTGAGCAGGTCACGATGCGTCGCGGCGATGATCCGCACATCCACCTTGCAGGGCGCGCCACCGCCGAGCCGATCCACCTCCCGCTCCTGCAATACGCGCAGAATCTTGGCCTGCAGCCGCGGGTCCATTTCGCCTATCTCATCGAGCAGCAGCGTGCCGCCCTCGGCCTGCTCGAACTTCCCCTTGCGCGCGGCGACGGCGCCGCTGAAGGCGCCCTTCTCATGGCCGAACAGCTCGGATTCCAGCAGCGTTTCCGGCAGCGCCGCGCAGTTCAGCGCGACGAAGGGGCCGCGCGCGCGCTTCGACAGCGCGTGAAGGTGGCGCGCCATCACCTCCTTGCCGGTGCCGCTTTCGCCGGTGAGCAGGACGGAGGCCTCGGCGCGTGCCACCTGCGCCACGCGCGCCAGCAGCGTCGCCATCGCCGGGTCGCGTGCCAGCGGCGCATCCTCCCGCGGCGCGGCGCCTGCGGCTTCCAGCATGGCGATGATGAGGTCCGCATCCGGCGGCAGCGGCAGGAAATCCCGCGCGCCACCCTCGATGGCGCGCACCGCCGCATCGGCATCCTCGGCGCGGCCGCAGGCAACCACGGGGCAAGCGATGCGCTCCGCGGCCAGCGCCTGCACCAGCCACACCACGTCATGCCGCAGATCGACCAGCGCGAGATCGGCGCCTTCCCCGCGCAGCCGTTCCAGCCCGGCGCCGACGCCTTCCGCATGGCCCAGCTTCGCGCCGCGCGCGATGGCGACACGCGCGGCGGCGCCGAGTTCGCCTTCCAGCGAGCCGATGATCAGCAGGCGTGCCATGGCCTCAGCCGCCCCGATCCGACTTGACGATTTCCGTCATCGTCACGCCGAGGCGGTTGTCATCGACCATCACCACCTCGCCACGCGCCACCAGTCGGTTGTTGACGTAGATGTCCACCGCCTCGCCCAGCTTGCGGTCGAGTTCGACCACCGCGCCGCGGCCAAGTTTCAGAAGCTGCGAGACCTGCATGGTGGCGCGGCCAAGCACGGCGCTGACCTGCACCGGAATGTCATAGACCGCGTCGAGGTCGCGCGGGCCGGTGCTGCCGCTGCTACCCTGCTGCGCCTCCGTCACCGGAACCGCCTCGAAGCCATCCTGCGCGCTCATGGCGTCTTCTCCCTGTTGATCTCAAGCCCGGCATTCCGCAACACCTCCGCCAGCGCCGCGCGGCGGGCATCGAGCGAGATCACCAAGGCGCCGTCGCGCCAGGCGAGCCGCGCATCGCCCGGCTTCACCGTCGCATCGCCGCGCACTTCCGGCCCGCCCGGCGGCATCCGCGCCGCCGTCGCGGCGGCCAGCTCGGGTGCCACATGCAGCACCGCCTCCGGCCGATCGGCGATGGCGGGCAGCAGCGGCACCACCAGGCGCGGCACCAGATCCGCCCCCAGCCTTTCAGCCGCGCCGGGCAGGCCGAAATCCAGCGCCTCCATCACCAGCTCCGCCAGCGCCTGTGCCGATTCCGCGGCCGCCACGCGGCCTGCCTCGGCCGCTTCCGCCAGCAGCACCGCGATACGCTCCAGGGCACGCTGGATCGCCGCCTCCTGCACCCTGGACTGCTCGGCGCGGCCTTCCTTCAGCCCCGCCGCATGGCCCGCCGCCCGGCCCTCGGCGAAGCCGGCGGCGCGGGCCTCGGCCAGCACCACCTCCGGGTCCGGCGGCGGCGGCGCCGGGGGCGGTGGCGGCGCGCCGAGGTCGGGCAGTTGCAGCGCGTGCCTCATGCCAGCATCTCGTCGTCGCGCCCGTCGGCGATCTGGATCTGGCCTTGTGCGGCAAGGTCCTTGGCCATGCCAACGATCAGCGCCTGCGCGTCATCCACCTCACGCAGCTTGACGGGACCCATGCCGGCCAGATCGTCCTTCAGCAGCTTGGAGGCGCGTTCGGACAGGCTGCGGAAGAACATGTCGCGCAGCGTCTCCGACGCGCCCTTCAGGGCCAGCGTCAGCTTGTCCTTCGGCACGGCGCGCAGCAGCGCCTGGATGCCCTGCTGGTCCAGCCGTTGCAGGTCGTCGAAGGTGAACATCAGCGCGCGGATCTTCTCGGCACTTTCGCGGGAACGTTCCTCCAGCGCCGACAGGATGCGGCCCTCCGCGGCGCGGTCCAGGTTGTTGAAGATCTCGGCCATGACTTCGTGGGCGTCACGGCGGGACCCGCGCGCCAGGTTGGACATGAACTCCATGCGCAACGTGCGCTCCACGCCTTCCAGCGCCTCCTTCTGCACCGTCTCCATCCGCAGCATCCGCATCACCACCTCCATGGCGAAGCCTTCCGGCAGCAGGGACAGCACGCGCGCGGCATGGTCGGGCCGCACCTTGGACAGCACGACGGAGACGGTCTGCGGGTATTCGTTCTTCAGATAGTTCGCGAGCACCGCCTCGTTCACATTGCCCAGCTTGTCCCACATGGTGCGGCCGGCGGGGCCGCGGATTTCCTCCATGATCTGGGCGACGCGCTCCTTCGGCAGCGTCTTCAGCAGCATCCGCTCCGTGCTTTCATAGGAGCCGACGAGGTGGCCTGCCTGTCCGATCTGGCTGGCGAATTCCGCCACCACCGTTTCGACCGTGCCGGCGCTGACGGAGCCGAGGGCTGCCATGGCCAGCGACAGGTCGCGGATCTCATCCTCATGCAGGCGCGTGAAGATCTTCGCAGCATGATCCTCGCCGAGTGCGAGCATCAGCGTCGCGGCCTTCTGCGGGCCGGTCAGGGTGCCGCTCACAGCTGGTCCGCCGGGGCCAGCCAGCGGCGGATCACGGTCACCGCGGCATCCGGGTTGTTGTCCACCATCTCGGCCAACGCCGCGAGGGCCGAGGCACGCATCTGGCCCTCGACCCGGGCAAGTTTCACCATGGCATCCTCCTCCTCAGACGTCGCCTCGCCTTGCTGGATCTGCGGCGTGCCATCCGGCCCTGCCACCTGGGCGGCGCCGGTGATGGTGCCGTTCGCCTGTGCCAGCGCTGCCTCCGCCGCGCTGGTGAAGGTCACCGTCGTGCCGTCCGGCCCGATGCCCACCAGCACCGGCTGTGGCGCCATGGCGAGCAGCAGGCGGTTGGTCACCGGCTTGCCGATCAGCAGGATCGCGGCGAGTGCGACCAGCGCCAGGATGCTGCTTTCGATCAGCCGCCCGATGAGGGATGGCGGGATGGCCTGGCCGAGGATCGAGAAACCCTCCGAACCGGAATCCGCCATCGGTGGCTCGGCGAAGCGCAGGCTGACCACCTCCACCTTGTCGCCGCGCTCCTCGTTGAAGCCCACGGCCGACCGCGCAAGCGACATGATGCGCGCGATCTCATCCGCATTGCGTTCGCGGAAGCGCGGCGGCGCGCCATCCGGCTGCGGTTCCCAGATGCCATCCACCAGCACGGCCAGCGACAGGCGCTTCAGCGCCGGCTGTTCGCGCACCACGTTGCGCGTGGTCCGGCCGATCTCGAAATTGGTGGTTTCCTCCTGCCGCTGCTGCTCCGACCGGCTGCCGCCGGCGGCGGCCTCCGCGCCCGGAAGCTGGTTGGCGACGCTGACGTTGCCGGCCTCTCCGCTGCGGTTGCTTTCGGTCGCGGATTGCGTGCTGCGCGGCACCTGGTTTTCCGGGTCGAAGCGTTCCTCCGTGGTCTGCACACGGTCGAAATCCATCTCGACGGAGGCTTCGGCGCGCACCCGTCCCGGGCCGAGCGTGCGTTCCAGCAATTCCTCCACCGCCCGAGCCAGGCGGAGTTCCGCGGCACGGCGCAATTCCTCCGCCGTCTGCGCGGCGGCGGGGCCGGACAGCGCCTGGCCGCCGCGGGCCATCAGCTCACCACGGCTATCGACGATGGAGACCTGCTGCGGGCGCAGACCCGGCACCGCGGCCGCCACCAGGTGCAGCACCGCCTGCACGCCCTCGCGGTCCAGCCGCTGCGAACCCTGCATGGTCAGCACCACGCTGGCCTGCGCCTCCCCGCGTTCGCGGGAGAACGGTTCCCGCCGCGGCAGCACCAGGTGCACGCGGGCCTGGCGCACGCCCGAGAGGCCGCGGATGGTGCGGGAGAGTTCGCCCTCCAGCGCGCGCAGCCGGTTCACATCCTGCTGGAACGGGGTGGTGGTGAGGCTCTCGCCGCGATCGAAGATTTCATAGCCGACGGACCCGCCGCTCGGCAGCCCGTCCCGCGCCAGCAGCAGCCGGACGCGTGGCACATCGGCCTCCGGCACCAGGATCTGCGCGCCGCCGGCCGCCAGGGTGTGCGGAATGCGGGCGCGTTCCAGCGCGGCCACCATCTGCCCGGCGTCGCGCGGGTCGAGGTCGCCATACAGCAGGGCCATGGGCGGATCGGAGGCGCGCATCGCCAGCATCGCGACCAGCCCGAGCACCGCGAGGCCAACGCCCGCCAGCGCGGCCAGCCGCAGCGGCCCGAGCGCGCGGAGCTGCGCGATCAGCGCGCCCATGCGCCGCCTCCGCACATCCCAACCGCGCCCCCTGCGCCATGCCCCGCCGATCGCATCCTGCCATCCCCAGGCCGGATCATGCCGGCTGGGCAGGTTCTGCCGGGTGCGGGGTAACGGCGCGGTTAATGCGGGGCGGATTTGTCGCAGGTGGGCCCGGCAGCCGCGGTTCTCGAAGATCGGGAAGCCATGCCAGCATCACGCGGCGCGGGGCCGTAAATGCCCGTGCCCAATTCGCAACGAGCCTTTTTCGCCAACGGCTTCGCCTCGTCCTGTCCGGGAGGTTGGCAGGGCGGCAGCGGGCGTTGCGAAGCCTTTCTGCCCAGCTCGTCGCGTGGTAGAAGGAACCGGTATGAAATTAAACCGAAGCTCCGTCGCGTGACCCGCATCCTGGTGATCAAGCTCGCGGCGCTCGGAGACTTCGTGCAGGCCTTCGGCCCCTTCGCCGCGATTCGCGCTCACCATCCGGGCAGCCACATCACGCTGCTCACCACCCCCCCCTACGCGGCGCTTGCAAGGCTCTCGCCCTGGTTCGACGAGGTCTGGGAGGATGGGCGCCCCCGCTGGAGCGACCTGGGTGCCGTATGGCGTCTGGCGCGACGCTTGCGCCAGACACGCTTCGACAGGGTCTACGACCTGCAAACCTCCGGCCGATCCTCCCAGTATCGCCGCTTCACCGGAACCAGGCCGGAGTGGTCGGGGCTTGCCGCCGGCGCCTCCCATCCGCATGCGAATCGGCAGAGGGACGCGATGCACACGCTGGATCGCCAGCGCGAGCAGCTGGAGATGGCCGGGCTCGCGCATTTTCCGGCGCCTGATCTGGCCTGGCTGGATGGCGAGGTCTCCGGCCTGGGGCTTCCCGAGCGATTCGCCCTGCTGATCCCCGGTGCTTCCCCTGGTCGGCCCGCCAAGCGGTGGCCCGCTGCGCATTACGCGCAACTGGCAGCCGGCCTGAAGCTGCCGTCGGTCATACTCGGCGGGCCCGGGGAGGCGGAGATTGCCAGGAGCATCCGCGCTGCCGCACCGGCCACGATCGACCTGACCGGTCGCACCAGCCTCAGCGCCATCGGGGCGATCGCACGCCGTGCCAGCTTCTGCGTCGGCAATGATACGGGGCCGACGCATCTGGTTGCGGCCTGCCGATGCCCGACGCTCGCGTTGTTCGGCCATGACAGCGATCCGAGCCGATGCGGGCCGCGTGGCGAACGCATTGCCGTCATCGAGGTGCCGGATCTCGGCGCATTGTCCGTGCCGGAGGTGCACGAGGCGCTGCGCCGTCTGGTGCCGACAGTCTTGCCGAAGGCGGCCCGCCCAGATCGCGCGGCCTGAGGTGGCCCTGCCGGCCCTGGTGATCGTCACGCAGAACTTCCCGCCCGACCTCGGCGGAATTCAGATCCTGATGGGCGGCATGGCGGAGGAATTCGCCCGGACCGGGCAGCGGGTGGTCGTCTTCGCAGACCGGCGCAGCGCGACACCCGCGTCGAAGGCCTCGCCCGGCTATGAAACGCATCGCTTTGGCGGGCCGCGCCCGATCCGCGTGCTGCGAAAGCGCCTCGCCTTGTGGCGCTTCATGCGCAGCCATGCGGTCCACGGCATTATCGCGGACAGTTGGAAAAGCGTGGAGGCGCTGCCCCGCACCGGCGCGCCGCTGCTGGTGCTGGCGCATGGAACGGAAATTCCCCCGTCGCCCTCATCACGCAAGCTGCGCCGGCTTCGGGCGGCGCTGGCTCGCGCAACAGCCGTCGTGGCGAATTCACGCTATACGGCGGATCTGCTCCGCCCGTTCATGCCGGATCCGGACCGGCTGCTGGTGGTGAACCCGCCCATCGCCGCGCGGGTCGAGCCGGACCTGGCAGCCCGGCAGGCCGCCGCGGCATTGATCGGGTTGGGCAACCCGATGCTGCTGACCATCGCGCGGCTGGAGCCCCGCAAAGGCATCGACCTGGTGATCCGCGCGCTCCCGTCGTTGCTGGAGGAGTTTCCCAATCTCCTCCACGTCGTCGCCGGCCATGGTGATGACCTGCCGCGACTGCTGGCGCTCGCGACGACGGAGCGCGTGATCGATCACATCGTCTTCGCGGGCGCGGTCTCGGAACCTCTCAAGGCCGCGCTGATGGCGCGGGCGGATGTGTTCGCCATGCCGGCCCGGCGGGAAGGGGCCTCGGTCGAGGGGTTCGGAATTGCCTATCTGGAAGCCGGTCTCTGCGGCGTTCCCTCGATCGCCGGGTGGGAGGGCGGCGCGACGGATGCGGTGCTGGATGATGAGACCGGGTTGATCTGCGATCCCTACGATGCCGCATCCGTACGCGCGGCCTTGCATCTGCTCCTCTCCAGCCCCGCCCTGCGCAGGCGTCTTGGCGACGCCGCGGCGGCGCGGGTGCGGGAGTCCTTTCTCTGGCCTTCCGCCGCGGGTCGCTATCTCAGAGCGTTGTCGCGCGCCTCCTGACGGCGAGCCGCCCCCAGGGCGCCAAGATGCAGTCCATATGCGTTCAGCGCCGCAAACAGCAGGAAGCCGATCCACCACTCCTGCCAGACCCCGTAGCTCAGGCTGGCAATGAGCACGGCTGCGACGAAGGCGGCGATCGCACCGGCCGAGACAACCCGAAGCCCCGCGGCGCGGCGCCCAATGAGCCAGACCAGCACGGCAGCGACGATCGCGCCGATGCCGCCCAATTCCAGCCAGAGCTGAAGCGCGGCGCTGTGGGGATGCAGCGGCAGGCGCTGGGCGCTCGGCATGGCAAACCAGGCCTGCGCCTGCTCTGAAATCAGGCCGAAGTGGTTCAGCACCGACCTGGAAAAAAGCTCGGTGCCGCCAGGAATCAGGCGACTCGACTCCGCGCCCCATCCGAGCAGCGGCCGGATCTCGATATTCTCGATCACGAACGACCAGATCAGCACACGGTGGGCCGCCGTGCGTGGCATCGCCTCAAGCGCGGGTGCGGCCGCCAGCAGCGCGGCGAGCGCCAGCGGCAGCGCCAGGATGAGCAGCGCCGCCAGGATGGGGATGCTGCCACGGACCAGCGGCCGCATCCACGGAACCCGCTGCACGAAAAAGACACCGAGCGCGGCGGCGCCGGCGATCTTCGCCGACTCCGCCGGAAGGATGGCCGCGGTCGCCACCACGAGGAGCCCGGCGAGCAGGCGCAAGGACAGCGCAATCTGCGGAAGCGTCAGAACCAGTGGCAGCAGGACCACCAGCACCGAAACAGCGGGCTTCAGCCCAAACCCGAGCGTTGCATCCCACTCCTGCAGACCGCGCACGGTGGCGCGAATGGCATTGCCTGAGAGGTGATCCGCCAGTGCCAGCGCTGCCGCCGACAGGACCCCCAGCAGCAGCGTTCGCTCCAGCCGCGCGAGAGACTGGACCGATTGCTCCGCCATACATCGTGCGACCGCGCAGGCCAGGGCGACGAAGGCGATGAAGCGCGCCCCGGTGCCGAATGCGCGCAGGGGATCGGGCGCCCAGACCGCGCTGAGCGCAGCGAGCAGCCCGAGCGCTCCGGCCGCCCAAAGCAACGCCCCTGAAGGCAGGGGCCAGCGGCGCGACTGCACCCGGAAGATCGCCAGCACTGCCACGAAACCCAGGGTGGCCAGCAGCGCGATCGCACGGAACTGCAGCACGGCCGCAATCGGTATCGCGATGTTCAGGACGAGGAGTGGGGTCAGCACGGCAGCGCCACCCCCACTTGTCGCGTCGGCTCTCATGGGCTGGAGCCTCGGCCGTGGGTTGACGGATCGTGTTCAGGATCGAAGCCACCAGGCAAAATCACGTTCGGCATGTCCGATGCTAGGGCAAATCTTCACCCAGCGCGGAATGGGTGAGCGCAGTCGTCTGCAATGCGCTGCCGGTGATGCAACGCGCGAGCACTTCCGCCAGCCATGGCTGGTCGAGCCGGATTTGGCTGACATCCAGCGCCATGGCCAGGGCTACGAAGGCTGTTTCATCATAGACCATGACCTTTTTGCGGAACCAGCCGGCGCGAAAATCCCAGGCGCCGACGGCTTGCAGCAAGGCCGCATCAACCGCGTCTTCCGGCCGCGACCATTCTGACTGGACGAGGTAGGCCAATAGCGTGGTGGCCGCATGCGCGGCCGCCTGGACACCTGCTTCCGCCGGGCATGCGCCGAGGAGCACCGCCGACAGCCGCTTTCGCTCGGCCTCACTGAGATCGCCGACCAGGACAGCCGTGCCACGCGGCGCCGCGGCCCACCAGTCGGGGGTGGATCGCGCCACAAACGGACCCCTCAGCAAGGGGGCGCCGGCGCCGGACAGGTGATCGTCCAAAAGGCGGAGTACGGAATCCCACTGGGCATGGCACAGATACTCGTTGCGGCCGCACCATGGCGAAGCGGGACGCCGGCGTTGGCGCCGCCCGGAAGGGAGAGTCCGTTGGAATGCTTTACGCAACTATCAAAGCAGGTTCTTGCGGGCGTGTCGCCTGATCAACCTGGCCCGCCGTTCCGGATCAGGCCAGCTTGCGATCGTAGGTGACCCACATGGTCCGCGTCGCCAGCCGGTCATACACGCCGCGGCCACGGTAATTGTCATCCGCGGTGATCCAGCGGATCACGCTCCAGCCGCGCTGCCGGCCGATCTCGGCCACGCCCTCGATCAGCGCGTCGGCGATGCGCCGGCCGCGCTGGGCAGGGTCCACGAACAGATCGTCCAGGAACCCGCCGGTGGCGGCCGCGAGGGGCCGGGCGAAGGGGCGGTAGTGGGCCAGGCCGATTGCCGTGCCGTCCGCATCCTCCGCCACCAGGGCGTTGACCTCATGCGCCGGGTCCATGATCCAGCCCCAGACGCGGTCGCGCATCTCCGCCGTCTGTTCCACCTTGTAGAAGGCCGCGTAGCCGGCATAGAGCCGGTCCCAATCGGCGCGGTGGCGGGGGGCGAGGGGGGTGATGGTGAAGCCGGTCATCCCTGGGTCTCCAGCTTGATGATCCCCGCCGCGGCGAGGCCGACACAGATCGCGCCGACATGCATGGACTGGCCGAGCTGGCCATTCTGCAGCGCCACCAGCGCCGCCGCCACCGGCAGAAGCTCCACATGGATCGCCTCCGTCGGCTCCGGCGTCGCGGCGGCGACCTGGTGGATGCCGGTGGCCAGCACGACATGCAGGCGGTTGGTCTGGATCGCGGGGTTCGGGTGGCCGGCATACAGGTAGCGCCAGGTGCCGCCGCCAAAGCCCGTCTCCTCCAGCAGTTCGCGCTGTGCGGCGGTGATCGGGTCGGCATCCTCGCGGTCGATCACCCCGCCGGGCAGTTCCAGCGACCAGCTCTGCGCGGCATGCCGCCACTGGCGGACCATCACCAGGCGCTGATCCTCCGTCAGTGCCACCACGACGCACCAATCGGGGTATTCCAGCACGTACCAGGGCGCGATCTCGAGGCCCTGCCGGGTCCGCAGCCGGTCGGCACGCAGCCGGATCCAGCGGTCCTCGACCAGGATTTCGGAGTGGGTGGTGGTCCAGGGGGAGGTTTCGATGTCCATGAAATCACCCTGGCGCGGCCGGGGGGCGGCCGGCAAGCCGCGCGGGCGCGCAACAGCCTTGCGTAACCGGGGCGCGGCTGCCGGCGAAGCGCTGGGGTCTGCAACCTCAAAGGCCTGCATCCATGCATCGCCGAACCCTGCTGGCCCTGGCGCCGGCCCTGATGATCGGTACCGCCCGTGCCGACGGCCTGCCGCGTTCCGTCAACCACAAGGCGGGCGTGGCGCTGGATGGGTGGGACCCGGTGGCCTGGTTCACCGAGGGACGCCCGCGCCGGGGCAGCACGGCCTTCCGCGCCGAGCATGCGGGGGTGACGTGGCATTTCGCCTCGGCCGCCCATCTGGCCCGCTTCCAGTCCGACCCGGCCGCGCATATGCCGCGCTATGGCGGGTTCTGTGCCTTCGGCGTGGCGCGCGGCTACAAGGTGGATATCGATCCCGAGGCGTGGCACATCCGCAACGGCGTCCTGTACCTGAATTACGACCAGGGGGTGCAAAGACAGTGGCAGCGGGACATCCCGGGCAATATCGCGCGCGCCGAGGCCAATTGGCCGCGGCTTGCGGAGCGCTGAGATGTCCTGCGCGGCGCTTCTGCCGGCTGGGGCGCTGCGCGCTGAGCCGCTTCCGGCGATGCGCCCCCCCATGACGGAGCGGGCGCGCCCGGCCGATCCGCGCCAGATGCAGGAAACGCGCTGGGGCGGCCTGCTGGCCGCCGCCCAGCGCGGCGATGCGCGCGCCTACGACACCCTGCTGCGGGAAGTGACGCCGCGGCTGCGCCAACTGGCCCGCGCCCGCATCCGCGATGCGGCGGAGGTGGAGGATGCGGTGCAGGACGCGCTGATGACCATCCACGCGCTGCGCCACACCTACGATCCGGAGCGCCCCTTCGGCCCCTGGATGACCACCATCGCCACCCGTCGCGCCATCGACCGGCTGCGCCGCCGTGGCCGCACCGCCGGCCGGGAATCCAACCTGGACGACCTGCCGGATTCCGCTGCCTCCGTCGCGCCGGTGGCGGAGGATCGCATCGCGGCGCGCGATCTGCGTGCCGCGGTCGCGGAACTGCCGGAAAGCCAGCGCACCGCGCTGCGCCTGGCGAAGCTGGAGGATCTGACGCTCGCCGAGGCCTCCGCCCGGTCCGGCCTCAGTATCGGCGCGCTGAAGGTGGCGACGCACCGCGCCATGCGGTCGCTCCGGCGCCGGTTCGGCGTTGCCGGAAAAGGAGACGACCTTGCAGACCGATGAGCTGATCCGCCGCCTGTCGCAGGATGTGGCCCCGGTGCGCCGGGTGACGCCGCCCATGCAGGCCGCGCTAGGCTGGCTGGCGCTGGCGGTGGCGGTGGTGGCGGCCGGCGTGCTGATCGCCGGCCTGCGGCATGATGTGGAACACCGGCTGATGCTGATGCATGAGCAGGTGAACCTGCTGGCGGCGCTGGCCACCGGCGCGGCGGCGGCGGTGGCCGCCTTTCACCTGGCGCTGCCCGACCGGTCCGACCGCTGGGCGCTGCTGCCCGTGCCCTTCGCCATCTTCTGGATCTCCGGCCTCGGCTTGGGCTGCATCGCGGAGTTCATCGAGCGTGGCTGGCCGGCGCTGGGCGTCAGCTTCGCCTGCATGCGCTTCATCATCGGCTTCGGCGTGCCGCTGACGCTCGGCATGCTGTGGATGACCCGCCACGCCGCCCGCATCCGCCCCGGCCCCGTCACTTGGCTGGCCGGGCTGGCCGCGGCGGCGCTGGCCTCGGTCGGGCTGTCGCTGGTGCATCACCTGGAGGCGGCGGCGATGGTGCTGATCTGGCATGGGCTGTCGGTGCTGCTGGTGATGCTGCTGTCGCGGCTATGGGGCGCTCGCGCGCTGCGCGCCATGGCGGCCTGAGCGGCACGCCGCCATGGCGCAGCGCGGCCACCGCGGAAGCGTATCGGCAAAGGCGGCCCCCGCGCGGCTGTGATGCGGCCATGCCGGCCGGGGGCTGCTATGGCCGCTGCCCGCTGCCGAGGCCGACATAGATGACCTTTGCCCAGACCAGTCTCCTCACCATCCTGGCGGCCACCATCATCCTGTTCATCTGGGGCCGCTGGCGGCATGACGTGGTGGCGGTGGCAGCGCTGCTGGCCGCGGTGGCGGCGGGGCTGGTGGCGCCGGACGCCGCCTTCGCCGGGCTGGGGCACCCGGCTGTCGTCACCGTCGCCTGCATCCTGATCCTCAGCGCGGCGCTGCAGGCCAGCGGGGCGGTGGACTGGCTCTCCAGTGTCGCGGTGCCGCGCAAGGCCGGGCCGACGCTGACCATCGCGGCGCTGGCCGGCCTTACCGCGCTGCTCTCGGCCTTCATGAACAATGTCGGTGCGCTGGCGCTGCTGATGCCGGTGGCGATTCCCGTCGCCGCGCGGCTCGGCCTGCCGCCGGGCCGCATCCTGATGCCGCTGGCCTTCGGCTCCATCCTCGGCGGCATGACGACGCTGATCGGCACGCCGCCCAACCTCATCGTCTCCGGCTTTCGCGGGCAGGCGGGCGGGCCAGAGAGCTTCGCGATGTTCGACTTCGCCCCGGTCGGCGTGGCGGTGGCGCTGGCGGGCCTTGCCTTCCTCGCGCTGGGCTGGCGCCTGGTGCCGGCGCGCAAGGTCAGCGGCGCCGAAGGCTTCGGCAGCGGCGCCTATCTGACGGAGGCGCGGGTGCCGGAAGGCGCCAAGGCCGCCGGCCTGTCGCTGCGCGCGATCGAGGAGGCGCTGAAGGACAGCGAGGCCCAGGTCATCGGCCTGCTGCGCAACGAACGCCGCATCGCCGCGCCGCATCTGTCGCGGGAGGTGCAGGCCGGCGACATCCTGGTGATCGAGGCGGAGCCGGAGGCGCTGACCGCGGCACTCGCCGATCTCGGCCTGAAGCTGGAGGAGGAGGTGCGGCCCGGCGACCGCGCTGAGGATGAGGCGGCGCTTGAACCCGACAGCCCCGCCGCCGCGTTGCAATCGCCCGATGTGGTGCTGGCGGAATATGTGGTGCGGCCGCGGGCCGAGATCGCCGGGCTTTCCGCCCGCGGCATCCGTCTGCGCCACCAGTTCGGCGTCAACCTGCTGGCGATCTCCCGCCGCGGCGTGCGGGAGACGGCGCGGCTCAACAGCATGGCATTGCGGGAAGGGGACATGCTGTTGCTGCAGGGCTCCCCCGAGACGATGTCGGAATTCGCCCAGCGCTTCGGCCTGGTGCCGCTGGCGCAGCGGTCGCTGCGCCTGCCGGATGCGCGCCGCGCCGCGCTGGTGGGCGGCGCGATGCTGGCCGCCATCGCCGGCGCCGCCTTCGGCCTAGTGCCCGCCGCCATCGCCTTCGCCGCCGGCGTGCTGGCGGTGGTGCTGCTCGGCCAGGTGCCGGTGCGGCGGCTTTACGATGCGGTGGACTGGCCGGTCGTGGTGCTGCTGGCCGCCCTGCTGCCGGTGGCGGACGCCATGGCCACCACCGGGGCGGCCGGAGTGGTGGCCAATGCCCTGCTGGCGCCGGTCGCGCCCTACGGCCCGGTGGCGGCGCTGGTGCTGGTGCTGGTCGTCACCATGACGCTGTCGGATTTCATGAACAATGCCGGCACCGCCGCGGTGATGTGCCCGGTGGCGATCGGCACCGCCAGCCAGCTCGGCGTTGCCGCCGACCCCTTCCTGATGGCGGTGGCGATCGGCGCGTCCTGCGCCTTCCTGACGCCAATCGGGCACCAGAACAACACGCTCATCCTGGGGCCCGGCGGCTTTCGGTTCGGCGACTATTGGCGCCTCGGCCTGCCGCTGGAGGTTCTGGTGGTGGTCGTGGCGGTGCCGGCGCTGTTGTACTTCTGGCCCTTGTCGCCCTGACCTATTCCGCCAGCGACATGCCGAGCGCCGGCTTGGCATCCGCCGGCAGCGGGCTGGCATAGGGCTTGCCGCCGGTGCGGGCCGCGTGGTCGGCCTTGGCCTTTTCGATCAGGGCGGGGTTGCGCAGCGCATCCACCGCCGTGCCGGCCATCACCTTCGCCACATGCACCATGCCGGTATGCGCGGCCGGCGCCTTGCCCTGCGCCACCACCTGCCAGCTATGGCCCGGCGTGCCGATGGCATAGGTCGCGCCGCGCGCCTGCACCGTCGGCACCTTCCAGGAGACATCGCCGACATCGGTGGAGCCGTTCATCCCGGCGCCCTTGGCATCCAGCGGCACGATCAGCTCGCACAGCGCCTTGCCGGTATCCGGCGTGACACCCTGGCGGCGATAGCCGGAGAGGATGTCTTCCTCCGACAGCGTCTTCTGGATCTCGGCCGCATAGGCCTTGTCTTCATCGGTGAAGCGCGGCGGGCCAAGGCGCTGGAAATTGTCGTACATCAGCTGTTCGAGCGGCGAATTGCCGAGCAGGTTGGACACCGCCGAGATCACCTGGGTGGAGACGGTGGTTTCCGTCATCAGCGCCGCGCCATCGGCGATCTTCCGCACCCGCGCGACCAGGGCGTTCAGCTCCACCAGGTTCCGCGCGCGGATCAGGTAGCGCACCTTGGTCTGCGACTGCACGACGTTCGGCGCGATGCCGCCGGCATTCAGATAGGCGTAGTGGATGCGTGCATCGCTCGGCATGTGTTCGCGCATGTAGTTCACGCCGACATTCATCAGCTCGATCGCATCGAGCGCCGACCGCCCGAGATGCGGGGAGGATGCCGCATGCGCCGCGCGGCCCGTGAAGGAAAAGTCGATGCGGGTATTGGCGAGCGAGATCGCCTCATTCACGCCGGAGAAGCCGGCGGGGTGCCAGCAGATGGCGATGTCCACGTCATCGAAGGCGCCTTCGCGCACCATGAAGCCCTTGGCCGCGCCGCCTTCCTCCGCCGGGCAGCCGTAGTAGCGCACGCGGCCGGGCAGGTTGTTGGCCTTGAGGTAGTCCTTCACAGCCGCCGCCGCGAGCAGGCTGGCGGAGCCCAGCACGTTGTGGCCGCAGCCATGCCCGTAGCCATCGCCCGGCAGCGGCTTGTGTTCCGCGACGCCGGCTTCCTGGGACAGGCCCGGCAACGCGTCGTACTCGCCGAGGATGGCGATGATGGGCCCGCCCTCGCCGGCCTCGCCCATCACCGCGGTGGGGATGCCCGCCACGTCACGCGTGATGGCGAAGCCCTCGGCCTCCAGCATCGCGATGTGTTCCGCGACACTACGGTGTTCGTTGTAGCAAAGCTCCGGCATGCCCCAGACGCGGTCGCTGAGCGCCGCATAGGCTTCCTTGCGCTCATCGACGCTGCGCCAGACCTGTTCGTCGTTCTGCATGGTGTGTTTCCTTCAATTCAGCGCGGCAGCGGCGGCATCGATGGCGGCCTGGGCCTCGCGCAGCGCATGGGCCAGGCGGTTGCAGGCACGTTGCGCATCGACGGTGGCGAATTTCGCGGCGTCGCTGCCGGGCTCCGTCGCCGCCAGGTCGCGCACCGGTTGCAGGGTCACCCAGGCGGGCAGGGGCAGGGCGGCGGCGTGGCCGAAGCGGTCGCCCGGCGTGTAGTCCACGGGCACCAGGGCGCGGGAGGCACGCATCAGCGCGGCACTCGCGGCCACGGCATCCCTCGCCGGGCGGCCAGTGAGGGCGGCGGCGCTGTCACGCAGGCGCTGCGTTGCCGCCATCAGCTTGCCGAGATCGAAATGGCCATCGAGCTTCTGCGCCAGCGGTGAGAGTTCCTGCAGCAGCGCATCGGCCGTCGCCGCATGGTTCAATGGCACCACCGGCTCCGCCAGCAGCTTCCAGACCACCTGCGTCAGAACGCGCGTGTCGCGCACCAGATTGGCCTCGTCGATCTTGTCCAGCAGGTCATGCGGCGTGTGCCACCACCAGCCCAGCGCGTGGCGCGCCTGTTCGTGCTTGGCCGGCTGTTCGCTGATGACGCCGAACATGGAGGGGATGCCGATGCCGCCGAAGCTTTCGTCGCTGTTGCGGGCCTTGCGGCCGCCCTTGTAGGGCTCGTTGGTCTGCGCCTGCACCGCTTCCGCCGCCAGATGCCGCAGCTCCGTCATCGCCGCCGCATTGCCCAGCACCGTGGCGCCGATGCCGCCGAGGCTGTCCACATTCACATGGGCGGCACAGAGCCGCTCCAACTCATCCCAATGCGTATCGGCATACCAGGCGGAACTGGAATAGCGGCCATGCGAGTGGCCGGACCAGAAGCACAGGCGCAGACCGCGTTGCCATTGCCCCTGCTGCTGCGCGCAGATCCGCGCCGCCTCCATCATGCCGGCATTGGCCGAGCCATTGTCCATCACGCCGTAATACCAGGTGTCCTGGTGGCCCGACATCAGGACGAACGGCGCGTCCGGCTCGCCGAGTTCGGCGACCAGCAGCGGCGTCTTGCGCCAGCCGGTATCCACCTCCGCCTCCAGCGTCACTACCGGCTGGCCGCCGGCGGCCAGCGCATCGCGGATGGCGCCGCCATCGGCGTTGTTCACGCTGCAGACGATGGTGGTGGGCAGGCCGTGCATCGTGCTGGTGCCGGGATTGCCCCAGACCGGGGAGATGCACATCTCGTGGATGTGCTCCTGGTGGGAGATGTGGAGCTGCCCGGCGGCACCCGCGCGGCTGGCCCGCTGCGCCGCGGCGGGCGTTGCCATGCCCTCCATCAGCACGATGCGCCCGGCCAGGCTGCGCCCGGCGAAATCCGCATCCGTGCCGTGGCCGAGATAGACCGGCACGCCGGAAATCGTGCCGGGGCAGGAGAAGGACTGCGTGATGCAGCCGAGTGCCTTGCCATCGACCAGCACCTGCGCCTTGCCGGGCAGGCTGATATAGGCGTCGTGCATCAGCAGCTTGGTGCGGAAGCCGTAGTCGCGCATACGGGTTTCGAGGAAGCGGATGGACTCCAGCTCGTCCTTCTCCCCGCTCAGCTTCATCCAGCGCGCGATCTCGCGCAGATTGGCCATCATCTCCGGGCCGCTGACAGCATCCAGCATCCGTGTCTCTCCCTCAGCGGCGCGCGGGCACCTGGCCCTCGCCGATATCCCACCAGATGCCGGCCATCAGGCCCAGCCCCTCGCGCAGCAAGGGTGCCAGCGCGTGTTCATCGGGGCCATGCTGGTTGCAGCCGGCATAGCTGTTCGGAATCCAGATCACCGGCGTGCCCAGCTCCTCCAGGAACATGTCGGAGGGATTGGAGCCGGAGGAATTCGGGATGATGTTCGGCGCCTGGTTGGTGGTGCGCCGCATGGACCCGGCGACCATCGCCACCCAGGGATCATCCGGATCGGTGCGGGAGGCGCCGAACATGTCGCGCTCCATCATCGGCACGATCTCGACTTCCGGGAAGCCCTTCGCATCCAGATGGCGGCGCAGCGCGGGGACGAAGTCGGCGCCGGGGATATCCGCCGTGTGCCGGACCTGAAGCCGCGCGCGGGATTCGCCCTGCACCGCATTGGTGGGCGCATCCGGATGGCCGGTGACCTGCGCCAGCACGATCACGCTGGTCCAGCCGAAAATCTTCTCCGCCTTCGTCAGCCCGGGCTCGCCCCAGCCGGGGTCGCCCTCGGGCAGGCCGGGGATGTCCTCGAACACCAGGTCGCCGATGGCGCGCTTGACGGAGGCGGGCATGGCGGCGGGCGTCCAGCCTTCCACCAGGATGCGGCCATGGCGATCGACGATGCTGGCCATCGCATGCGCCAGCACGAAGCCGGGGTCGGCCAGCACGCCGCCCCAATGGCCGGAATGATGCGCATGGTCGCGCAGCCGCACCACCAGGTCGAAGGCCACGCCGCCGCGGGCGCCGAGCTTCATCTCCGGCATGAAGGTGGTCTGGCGCGGGCCGTCCAACCCGATGAATACATCCGCCGCCAGCCGGTCCTTTTCCGCCCGCAGCAGGTCGCGCAGGCCGGGGGAGCCCTGTTCCTCCCCGGTTTCCACCAGCACCTTGGCGTTGAAGCCGAGCTTGCCGCCACGCTCCGCCATCACCGCGCGCAGCGCCTCGATGGCGATCAGGTGCTGGCCCTTGTTGTCCACCGTGCCGCGGCCATACCATTTGTCGCCACGTTGCGTGACCTGCCAGGGGTCCAGGCCCTCGCTCCATTTCGGCGCCAGGCCGCGCACCACGTCGCCATGGCCATAGACCAGCACGGTCGGCAGCGCCGGGTCCTCGATGCGGGTCGCCAGGAAGACCGGGCCACGGCCGGGCCGGGGATTGTCCAGCACCGCCTGCTCGAAGGGCATGTCGCGCATGAGCTCCGGCATGGTCTCGGTGCAGTAGCGCGTCAGCGCCGGCAGGCTGTCCGGCAACTGGCTTTCGGTTGGAACCGCCACCAGCTTCCGCAGCGCATCGAGATATGCACCATCGTCAAAGCAGCGTTCCGCGCCCGCGATCGCCCCAGCCCGAGAGCCCGCCATGCCGTCTTCCTTCCCCTCAGCAGCGTCAAGCTTCGCGCGGATTGCTTCGCGCGGGAAGGGTGGCTACTCCGCCGCGATGCGGGCCGGGTCGATCTCCACCTGCGCCACGTCATAGGCGCGGAGCGACTCGTAGAAGCGCGGCAGGTCGCTGGCGAACAGGCCGCGCGTGATGCCGGCCGCCAGCCGCGGCACGGCGATGCCCATTGCGTTGATGGAGGCGCCCGCCGGCCCGAAGGACATGGTGGTGCCGATGCCGAACAGATGGATGTCGCGCATCCAGGGCGTCTCGCCGGCGACCCGTTCGGTGAAGCTGTAGTCCTCTGCAAGGTACGGAAAATCGCCGAGCCGTGGATTGGCCTCCTCGGCCGGCGGCACGTAGCGGTCCGACCAGCGCGCGATGTTGTGGGCGCAGCCTGCGAGTTCCGGCACCAGCGCGGGGTCCATCCGCACGCCGGTGCCGCAGATCAGGAAGTCCGCCGTGAAGTGCCCGCGCGGCGTTGCCAGCACGGCGCGCCCGTCCTGTACCCGCGCCGCCGTCCAGGGGCGCCCTACATGCATGCCGAAATTCGGGAAGGCGAGGACGCGGGCGTAGGTGTCGGGCGGAAAACCCTCCCGCATCCCCAGCACATGCGCCATGAAGCGCCAGCGCCATTCATCCGGCATTTCGTGGATGTGGCGCATGAAGCCGGCGAAGGTCAGCCAGCGATAGGGCTGCACCACCATCGGCTCCGCCCGCCGGCAGAACAGATGCACCTCCGCCGCGCCGGCCTCCAGCGCCATCGCGGCGTTGTCGAAGGCCGAGGCGCCGGCGCCGAGCACGGCCACCACCTTGCCGCGCAGCGCGGCGAAGTCGATCGCATCCGCGCTGTGCGCCCGCAGATGCGCGGGCAGGTCGCGGACGAAATCGGGCATCCACCAGATGCCGGCGCCTTCCTGGCCGGTGGCCAGCACCACCTTGCGCGCCAGCATCGGCCCCGCGCTGGTCTCGACGCGCAGGCAGGGCAGGCCGTCATCCGTCCGGGCCGGTTCGATGCGCCCGGCGTCCACCCCGTTGCGAACCGGCACGCCGACCACACGTCGCAGCCACAGCAGGTAGTCGTTCCAGTTCTCCTTCGGGATGTAGCGCAGCGCATCCCAGGATGCGGTGCCGAACTGCGCCTCGTGCCAGGCCTGGTAGGTGAGGGAGGGCACGCCAAGATCCGGCCCGCTCTGGTCCTTCCAGGAGCGCAGATTGTGCATCCGCGCATAGGTGGTCCAGGGGCCTTCGCGCCCCAGCGGCGCACGGTCCAGCACCAGCAGGTTCCGCACCTTGTCGCGCATCAGCGCAAAGGCGGTGACCACGCCGCATTGCCCGCCGCCAACCACCAGCACGTCCAGCACCGGCGCGCCGCCGCAGGTCTTCGGCTGCAGCCACTCCATGCGCGGATGCGCGATCAGGTCCAGGTCGCGCCGGACATCGGCCTCGAGGTCCTGCAGGGTGCGGGGGGCGGGCAAGGCTGGGTCTCTCCGGGCTACGGCATGGCAAGAGGATGGTCCGAATTCGCGGCAACGCCAGCCCCAGGAACCAAGGCGGTGATCACTGTTGGCCGGGCAATGCCGCGTATACCGGCATTGCCTGCCGCCGCCGCGCGCAGCCCGGTGTTGAAGAGGCCCGCGGTACCGGCCAAGGCGCTTGCCAGCCACCACCAATTGTTGCCACGCTCGCATCACGCGGGAGAAGACCTTTTCCCAACCGGCCCATGCGATCGAGGATAGCGACCATGATCATCAAGCGACGTCACCTGCTGGCCGGCGCCGGGCTCGCCCTTGCCGCGCCGGCGACTCTGCGCGCGCAGGGGGCGCCGCAATTCACCTTCCGGCTGCACAGCTTCTCCTCCCCCACCGCGCTCGACCACACCATGCATCTGGACCCCTGGGCGGCGAAGGTGGCGGCCGAGTCCGGCGGGCGCATCAAGATCGAGGTCTTCCCCGCCATGCAGCTCGGCGGCCAGCCGCGCGACCTGGTGCAGCAGCTGGAAGACGGCGTCGTCGACATCATCTGGACCGTGCCCGGCTTCACCCCCGGCCGCTTCATGGGGACGGAGGGGCTGGAACTGCCCTTCATGAACACCGGCCTGTCCGTCACCGAAAGCGCGGCGGCGATGGAGTTCATCGGCAAGCATCTGGCGGATAGTGAATACCGCGGCATCAAGATCATCGCCGTGCATTCCACGGACCGCGCGCTGGTCCACACCTCCCGCAAGCCGATCCGCACCATGGAGGATTTCCGCGGCATGAAGCTGCGCGTCGCCGGGCGCTTCATCGGGGAGGCGGTGACGGCGCTGGGCGGCACGCCCGTCGGCATTCCGCTGGGTGGCGTCTATGAGGCGACGGCGCGCAACCAGGTGGATGGCTTTCTCATCAACTGGGCCATAACCCAGCCCTTCCGCCTTTACGAAGTCGCGAAATTCCACAGCGAGCCGCCGGGCGTCGGTTTGTTCCAGGGCATGATCCTGACCCTGATGAATGGCCGCAGCTACAACCGCCTGCCGCCCGATCTGAAGGCGGTGATCGACGCCAATTCCGGCCCGGCACTGGCCACCGATCGCGGCCGGATCTGGGACACGCAGACCAAGCCCGCGGTGGATGCGGCAACGGCCGCCGGCAACGAGATCATCCCGATCGGGCCGGCGGAAATGGCGCGCTGGCGCACCGCCGTGCAGCCGGCCTACGACGCCTGGATCGCGGAGATGACGCGCCGTGGCCGCGACGGCCGCGCGATGTTCGCGGACCTCCAGGCCATCACCGCGAAGCACGGCCGCGTGGCGTGAGCCTGGCTGTGCTGCGGGGCGCGCTGACGCGCCTCGCGGTCGGCTGTGCGCTGGTGGCGGGGATGCTGCTGCTGGCGGCGGTGGTGGTCACCTCCGCCTCCGTCATCCGCGGCGCCTTCGGCCGGCCGATCCTGGGTGACAGCGAGATCGTGGAGATGCTGCTCGGCGTCGCCGTGGTGCTCTGCATGCCGCTGTGTGAGATGAAGGGCGCGCATGTGGTAGTGGATTTCTTCACGCAAAAGCTGCCGCAGCGTGGCCTGTCCGGGCTGGATGCGGTGATGCGGGTGGTGGTCGCCGTGGTGGTGGCCGTGCTGGCCTGGCGGCTGGCGATCGGCGGCTACAATATGTGGGACCGCGAGAGGGATACGATGTTCCTGCAACTGCCCTTCTGGTGGGGCTATGCCGGCGCGGCGCTCGGCATGATGGCCTGGAGCCTCTGCGCCATCTTCGTCGCCGCCGAGAGCCTTGCCCGGCCGCGCCGCGCCGCATGACCAACTTCACCATCGGGTTGCTGATGTTCGGCGGCGCGCTGCTGCTGATCGGGCTGCGCATGCCGGTCGGCATCGCCATGCTGCTGGTGGGCGGGCTGGGCTATGCCGAATTGTCCGGCTGGGACCGGCTATTCGCCACGCTGAACACGCTGACCTTCAGCCGCTTCTCCTCCTATACATTGTCCGTCATTCCGCTGTTCCTGCTGATGGGCGATTTCGCCACCAAGGGCGGCATGAACCGCGCGCTGTTCCGCTGCGCGCGGGCCTGGATGGGGCATTGGCGCGGCGGGCTGGCGGTGGCGAGCATCGGCGGCTGCGCGGCCTTCGGCGCCATCTGCGGGTCCTCGCTGGCAACCGCCGCCACCATGTCCCAGGTGGCGCTGCCGGAGATGCGGCGGCATGGCTATTCGCCCGCGCTCGCCACCGGCACGCTGGCGGCCGGCGGCACGCTCGGCATCCTCATCCCGCCCAGCGTCATCCTGGTGATCTATGCGATCTATACCGAGATGAGCATCGGCGCGCTGTTCATCGCCGCCGTCATCCCGGGCATCCTGGCGACCGTTGGGTATATGCTGGTGGTCAACCTCTACAGCCGCCTGGTGCCCGGCGCCGCACCCGCGGCCGAACGCATGACCTGGCGCGAACGCATTCGCGCGACGTCGGAGGTCTGGCCGGTGATGCTGGTCTTCGTCACCGTCGTCACCGGCATTTATGGTGGCTGGTTCAGCGCGACGGAGGGCGCGGCGATCGGCGCCGCCGCCACCGGGCTCATCGCCGTGGTGCTCGGCGGCATGCGCTGGCAGGGGCTGAAGGAAAGCCTGCTGTCTACCGCCGAGACCACCGGCCTGATCTTCCTGATCCTGCTGGGGGCGGAGCTGTTCAGCGCGGCGCTGGCGCTATCGCATCTGCCGGCTGAGCTTTCCGCGATGGTCGCCGCGCTGCCGGTGCCGCCGCTGGTGATCCTGGCGGCGATCCTGGTGGTGTATTTCATCCTCGGCTGCTTCATGGAAAGCATGGCGATGGTGCTGCTGACGCTGCCCATCTTCATCCCGCTGATGCTCGGCCTGGATTTCGGCATGGATCGCCAGCAGGTGCTGGTCTGGTTCGGCATCCTGGTGCTGATGAGTGTGGAGGTCGGCATGATCTCGCCACCCTTCGGCATGAACCTGTTCGTCATCAATGCCATGGCGAAGGACATTCCGATGGGGCAGACCTATCGCGGCGTGCTGCCCTTCTGCATCTCCGATGTGCTGCGGATCGCGCTGCTGCTGCTGTTCCCGGCGCTGTCGCTGTGGCTGCCGGGGATGTGGTAGTCAGACGGTCAGCAGCTTCCGCACCGCCGCCTCATCCAGCGTGCCGGCGGCGCCGGCCAGCGCCACCTCGCCGCGCACCATGACGGCGATGGAATCCGCCAATTCGCGGGCGAAGTCGTAGTATTGCTCGACCAGGATTACCGCCATGCCGCGATCCTTCGCCAGGTGGCGGATGACGCGGGCGATGTCCTTGATGACGGAGGGCTGGATACCCTCCGTCGGTTCATCGAGGATCAGCAAGCGCGGCCGGGCGCACAGCGCGCGGCCGATCGCCAGTTGCTGCTGCTGGCCGCCCGAGAGGTCACCGCCGCGCCGGCGCAGGAACTGGCGCAGGATGGGGAACAGGTCGAACACTTCCGAATCCACGCCCGAGCCGCGCGGTGCCGCGGCCAGCGCCGTCTCCAGGTTTTCCTGCACGGTGAGGAAGGGAAAAATCTCCCGCCCCTGCGGCACGTAGCCGATGCCGGCGCGGGCGCGCTCCGCCGGCGCCATCCGCGTCACGTCCCGCCCTTTCCAGGTGATGGTCCCGGCGCGCACACGCTCCAGCCCCATGATGGCGCGCAGCAGGGAGGATTTACCGACGCCGTTGCGCCCAAGCACCGCGGTGACCTTCCCCGGTGCCGCTTCCAGCGAGACGCCGCGCAGGCACAGGCTGGCACCGTAGGACAGGTCGATAGCAGATACCGTCAGCATTTCAGCGCCCCAGATACACTTCGATCACGCGCTGGTCGTTCTGCACATGGTCGATCGAGCCTTCCGACAACACGCTGCCATCGCACAGCACGGTCACGCGCCGGCCGAGGGCGCGGACGAATTCCAGGTCATGCTCCACCACCACCACGCTGCGGCGGCCGGCGATGCGGACCAGCAAGGCGGCGGTGTGCTCGGTCTCGGAATCGGTCATGCCGGCGACGGGTTCGTCCACCAGCAGCAGCTCCGGGTCCTGCATCAGCAGCATGCCGATCTCCAGCCATTGCCGCTGGCCGTGGCTGAGGATGCCGGCCAAATCCTGCGCGCGCTCGGTCAGGCCGATCTCGGCCATGGTCGCCTCGATCTGCGTGCGTGCCTCGCCACTCAGTCTCCAGCGCAGGCAGGCGATGGGGCCGCGCGGGGCCTTCAGGGCGAGCTCGAGATTCTCGAACACGGTCAGCGCGTCGAACATGGTTGGCTTCTGGAATTTCCGGCCGATGCCGAGATTGGCGATGCCGGCCTCATCCAGCCGCGTCAGGTCGGTCTCGCCGAACAGCACCTTGCCGGCGGTCGGGCGGGTCTTGCCGGTGATGACATCCATCATCGTCGTCTTGCCCGCGCCGTTCGGGCCGATCACGGAGCGCAACTCCCCCGGCTCCACAATCAGCGAAAGGTTGTTCAGCGCCCGAAACCCGTCGAAGACGACAGAGACGCCATCGAGGTACAGCCGGCGCCCCTTGCTCATCGGCCGCGGCCCTTCATCAGCCCGATCAGCCCCTTCGGCAGGAACAGCGTGACCGCGACGAACAGCCCGCCCAGCAGGAATAGCCAGAGGTCGGGCGCCGCGCTCGTCAGCCAGGTCTTCAACCCGTTCACCGTGAAGGCGCCGAGCACCGCGCCCACCAGCGTGCCGCGCCCACCGACCGCCACCCAGATCACCGCCTCGATCGAATTGGCGGGGCTGAACTCGCCCGGATTGATGATGCCGACCTGCGGCACATACAGCGCGCCGGCCACGCCGGCGAGCATCGCGGACAGCACGAAGGCGAACAGCTTGTGGCTGGTGGTGTCGTAGCCCAGGAAGCGCACGCGGCTTTCCGCATCGCGGATCGCGGTCAGTACGCGGCCATATTTGCTGCGCGTCAGCCGCTGGCAGATCAGGAAGGACAGCACCAGCGCGATCAGCGAGGCGTAGAACAGCCCGGCCCGCGTGCCAGAGGTATTCAGCGAGAAGCCCAGCAGTTCCTTGAAGTCCGTGAAGCCGTTATTGCCGCCGAGGCCCATGTCGTTGCGGAAGAAGGCGAGCATCAGCGCGAAGGTCATCGCCTGCGTCAGGATGGAGAGATAGACCCCGGTGATGCGGCTGCGGAAGGACAGGAAGCCCACCACCAGCGCCAGCACGCCCGGCACCAGGACCACCATCAGCATGGCGAAGGGGAAGCTGTCGAAGCCCAGCCAGTACCAGGGCAATTCCTGATAGCCAAGGAACACCATGAAATCCGGCAGCACCGGGTGGCCGTACACACCGCGTGGCCCGATCAGCCGCATCAGATGCATGCCCATGGCGTAGCCACCCAGCGCGAAGAAGGCGCCATGGCCCAGCGAGAGAATGCCCGCATAGCCCCAGGCCAGGTCCAGCGACAGCGCCAGGATGGCGTAGCAGATCCATTTGCCGGTGATGGAGACGAGGAAGTCCGAGACATGCAGCGGGTGGCTGACCGGCAGCAGGTTCAGCACCGGCATGATGCTCAGCAGCAGCACGAAGATCAGAAGCCCCGCCCGCAGGCCAAGCCTCAGCCGCGTGGGCGGGGAGGGGGTGGATACCGCCAGGCTCATGCCTCCGCCGCCCTTCCCTTCTGCGCGAACAAGCCGCGCGGCTTGCGCTGGATGAACAGCATCACCGCCACCAGCACGAGGACTTTTGCCAATACGGCGCCGGCCCATGGCTCCAGCATCTTGTTGATGATGCCAAGCCCGAAGGCCCCCACGAGCGTGCCCGCCAGAGACCCGACGCCGCCAAAGACCACGACCAGGAAGCTGTCGATGATGTAGCCGGTGCCGAGGTTGGGGGAGACGTTGTCGATCTGGCTCAGCGCCACGCCCGCGATGCCGGCAATGCCGGAGCCGAAGGCGAAGGTCAGCGCATCGACCCGCCCGGTTCGGATGCCCATGGAGGCTGCGATGGCGCGCTTCTGCGTCACCGCGCGCATCTCCAGCCCAAAGCGGGTGAAGCGGATGGCGGCGACGGTCAGGGCGAGCACGACCAGCGAGAAGGCCAGGATCCACAACCGGTTCTGCGTCACCGCGATGTCGCCCGGCAGCATCAGCGTGCCCTGCATCCAGGGCGGGCTGATGATCTCCCGGTTCTGCGCGCCGAAGGTCAGGCGCACCGCCTGCTGGATCATCATGCCGACGCCAAAGGTCATCAGCAGCGTCTCCAGCGGCCGGCCGTACAGATGGCGGATCAGCCCGCGTTCCATCGCCGCGCCACAGGCTGCGGTGACCAGGAAGGCGGCCGGCACGGCCAGCGGCAGCGACCAGGGCTGCAGCGCCGGAATGTCCCGCAGCGCCTCCTGCACGATGAAGGTGGTGTAGGCGCCGAGCATGACGAACTCACCATGCGCCATGTTGATCACGCCCATCACGCCGAAGGTCACCGCCAGGCCGAGCGCCGCCAGCAGCAGCACGGAGCCGAGCGACAGGCCCTGGAACAGCGTCTCCGCCGCGCGGCGCACGGCCAGGCGCTGGTCGATCGCGGCCACGGCTTCATCGATCTGCGGGGCGATATCCGGATTGGCGCCGCGGAATTCCAGCAGCACGGCGCGCGCCTCCGGCGAGGCGGTGGCGCCCAGCGCGGTGACGCCCAGCAGCTTGTCCGCCGCGTCGCTCGCCATCAGGCGGGACGCGGCGAGTGCCAGCGCCATGCGGGCGCGGACGGCCGGCACCGTCTCCCGCGCCAGCGCGGCTTCCAGCAGCGGCACATTCTCCGCCGAGCGGCTGCGGAACACCGCCTCCGCCGCTGCCTGACGCTCCGCCTGGTCCGGCGAGAGCAGTTGCAGCCGCCCCAGCGCGCCCCGCAGCGCGACGCGCACGCGATTGTTCAGGCGCACCCCTTCCGCACCCGCTGCATCGGCCACGGCGCCGGTCACGGCATCCTGCGCCGCCGCACCGTCGCGGATCAGCAGCGCGCCATCCGCCCGGCGCAGCAACCGGCCATCGGCCAGCGCGCGCAGCAGGGGCAGGGCGCGCGGATCGCCGCTGGCGCCGAGCCGGTCCACCGCCTCCGCCGTCTGGTTGAAGCTGGTGCCAAGCCCGGTCAGGGCGGCGGTGAAGGCCTCCTGCGCGCGCGCCGGCAGGGCCAGCGCGAACAGCAGCAGCAGGATGAGGACAGGGTGCTTCATGCGTGAATTGGACGGGGCGGTTGCGCCGCCCCGTCCCGTTCCTTCAGCCGCGGCGACGGCTGGCGTTCTCCGGGATGAAGGGCGACCAGTTTTCGGCCGGAATCGCGTTCGGCGTCTTCCAGACGATGCTGAATTGGCCGTCCTCCTGGATCTCGCCGATCATCACGGGCTTCGACAGATGGTGGTTCGCGTGCATCTCCAGCGTGTAGCCGCTCGGGGCCTCCACCTTCTGGCCGATGATCGCCGTGCGCACCGGGTCCACCGCCGTGGTGCCGGCCTGCGCCACGGCCTGCGCCCACATCTTGAAGCCGACGAAGGTCGCCTCCATCGGGTCGTTGGTCACGCGGCGCGGGTTCTTGATGTAGCTCTGCCACAGCGCCTTGAACTGCGTGTTGGCGGGGCTGTCCACCGACATGAAGTAGTTCCAGGCGGCCAGATGCCCGACCAGCGGCCGCGCATCGATGCCGGCCAGCTCCTCCTCACCGACGCTGAAGGCGACGGAGGGGATGTCTTCCGCCTTGATGCCCTGGTTACCGAGCTCTCGGTAGAACGGCACGTTGGCGTCGCCATTGATGGTGGAGACGATGGCGGTGCGCTTGCCCTCGCCGGCGAAGCGCTTCACGCGGCTGACGATGCCCTGCCAGTCGCTGTGCCCGAAAGGCGTGTATTCCTCAATGATGTCGGCATCGGCGATGCCCTTGCTGTTCAGGAAGGCGCGCAGGATGCGGTTGGTGGTGCGCGGATACACATAATCCGTGCCGAGCAGCGCGATGCGCTTGGCCTCGCCGCCATCGGCGCTCATCAGGTATTCGACGGCCGGGATCGCCTGCTGGTTCGGCGCGGCGCCGGTGTAGAAGATGTTCTTGCTCTCTTCCTCGCCCTCATACTGGACGGGGTAGAACAGCAGGCCGTTCAGCTCCTCGAACACCGGCAGCACGGATTTGCGCGATACGCTGGTCCAGCAGCCGAAGGTGACATCGACGCGGGAAACGGCGAGCAGCTCGCGCGCCTTTTCGGCGAATAGCGGCCAGTTGGAAGCCGGGTCCACCACCACGGCTTCGAGCCGGCGACCCAGGATGCCGCCGGCTGCGTTCTGCGCTTCCACCATCATCAGCACCGTGTCGCGCAAGGCGGTCTCGCTGATCGCCATGGTGCCGGACAGCGAATGCAGCACGCCGACGCGAATTGGCGCGGCCTGCGCGAAGGAGGGGCGGATGGCGGGTGCGGCAAGCACGCTGCCGAGGCCGGCGAGCGCGGCGCGCCGCGTGATGGGCATGCGATGGATCATTTTTTGAAGCCTCCACGGGATTCTGCGTCTCGGCGACAGCGCCGCCGTCGCCTCCCGAAGTCCTGGCTTTGCGAGATGTGTGCCAGAGCCATGGCATACGATTCGGTGGCGCAGATCCATCGCTTTCCGGCAACGAAGCGTTTTACGATGCCGCCGAAATGGGCGTTGCCTGCACAGCGCGGCCTATCTTCGCATGCGGAATGTGCAGGCAGCCGGCATCTGGCAGGGCCTGCGGGGCCGTGCCATGCTCGATATGATGCATAGCGAAGTGGCCCTCGCGCCCCAGCACCAGCGCGCCCATGGGCGCGCCGAACTCGGCCTGGTTGCCGCGCCAGGTGGCGCCCGCATCGCGCATCTTTTCCAGTCCGCGCCGCTGCGCGTGCTGTTCCCGGATGCCGATCCGGACGAGCCGAAGCAGGCCGCGCTGGTCAATGTCGCGGGCGGGTTGGCGGGTGGCGATGCGTTGCACACCACCATCACGCTGGGCGAAGGCGCGCGCTTCACGGCGACCACGCCGGCCGCAGAGAAAATCTACCGCAGCCTGGGTCCGGAGACGGAGATCGCAGCGCATCTGAAAGTCGATACGGGATCTACATGCGAGTGGCTGCCGCAGGAGACGATCCTTTTTGATGGCGCGCGGCTGCGGCGACGCCTGGACATCACGCTGGCGGCCGATGCGCGGCTGCTGGCGGCGGAGATGCTGGTCTTCGGCCGCGCCGCCCGCGGTGAGGTCTTCACCCATGGCATGCTGCGCGATCGCTGGCGCATCACCCGCGGCGGCCGCCTGCTATGGGTGGATGCGCTGCGGTTGGACCCCGATGCGCTCGGCCATCGCTTCACGCTGAATGGCGCGGGCGCCATGGCGACGCTGGTGCTCGCCCTGCCGGAGGCTGCGGCACATCGCGACCTGGCGCGGGACATGGCACAGGGCGGTGCCGGGCTGGTCGCGCCGGGGCTGCTGGTGGCACGCTGGCTGGGGGAAGCCGGGGCGGTGCGTGCCGGGCTTGGCGCGGCCATCATGGCGCTGCGCGAGGCAGCCCTCGGCCTGCCGCCGAAGCTGCCTAGGCTCTGGCGCGCATGAGGTGGCACGCGCCATGCTTGGCTCGATCCGGAGGTGACGCATGAACCTGATGCCGCGTGAGAAGGATAAGCTGCTTGTCGCCATGGCGGCGATCGTCGCCCGACGCCGGCTGGAGCGTGGCGTGAAGCTGAACCACCCGGAGGCGGTGGCCCTGATCACCGACTACGTGGTGGAAGGCGCCCGCGACGGCCGCAGCGTCGCGGAGCTGATGCGCGACGGCGCCACCGTGATCACACGCGACCAGGTGATGGAGGGCATTGCCGAGATGATCCATGAGATCCAGGTGGAAGCGACCTTCCCGGACGGCACCAAGCTCGTCACCGTGCATGAGCCGATCCGATGATCCCGGGCGAGCTGTTTCCCGCGAGCGGCGAGATTGAGCTGAATGTCGGCCGCCCGGTTACGGAGATCGAGGTGGCGAATACCGGCGACCGCCCGATCCAGGTCGGCAGCCACTACCATTTCGGTGAGACCAACCCGGCGCTGCGCTTCGATCGCGCGGCCGCACACGGCCAGCGCCTCGACATCCCCGCCGGTACCGCCGTGCGGTTCGAGCCGGGCCAGGCGCGCAGCGTGCGGCTGGTGCCCTATGCCGGTGCGCGCATCGTGCACGGCTTCCGTGGCGAGACGGAGGGGAAGCTCTGATGCCCGCGAAACTCTCCCGCCGCGCCTATGCCGGCATGTATGGCCCGACCACCGGCGACCGGCTGCGCCTGGCCGATACCGACCTGATCATCGAGGTGGAACGCGACCTGACCACCTATGGCGAAGAGGTGAAATTCGGCGGCGGCAAGGTGATCCGCGACGGCATGGGCCAGTCGCAGGTCACGCGTGCGAATGGCGCAGTGGATACCGTCATCACCAATGCGCTGATCGTGGATCACAGCGGCATCTACAAGGCGGATGTGGGTCTCAAGGACGGGCTGATCCACAGCATCGGCAAGGCCGGCAATCCGGATACGCAGCCGGGCGTCACCATCATCATCGGCCCGGGCACCGAGGTGCTGGCCGGTGAGGGCCGCATCCTGACGGCGGGCGGCATCGACCCGCATATCCATTTCATCTGCCCGCAGCAGATCGAGGAAGCGCTGGTCTCCGGCATAACCACCATGTTCGGCGGTGGCACCGGGCCGGCGCATGGCACGCTGGCCACGACCGCCACGCCTGGCCCCTGGCATCTCGCCCGGATGTTGCAGGCGGCGGAAGCCTTTCCGATGAATCTCGGCTTCCTCGGCAAGGGCAATGCGGCGCTGCCGCAGGCCCTGGAAGAGCAGATCCACGGCGGCGCCTGCGGGCTGAAGCTGCACGAGGATTGGGGCACCACGCCGAAGGCCATCGATACCTGCCTGAAGGTGGCGGATGAGTTCGACATTCAGGTCGCCATTCATTCGGACACGCTGAACGAAAGCGGTTTCGTCGAGGACACCATCCGCGCCATCGGCGGCCGCGCCATCCAGGCCTTCCATACCGAGGGCGCGGGCGGCGGCCATGCGCCGGACATTTTACGAGTTATTGGCGAGCCGAATTTCCTGCCATCGTCCACCAATCCGACGATGCCCTACACGCGCAACACCGTGGATGAGCATCTCGACATGCTCATGGTGTGCCATCACCTCGACCCGCGCATTCCGGAAGACGTCGCCTTCGCGGAATCCCGCATCCGCAAGGAGACGATCGCGGCGGAGGATATCCTGCACGACCTCGGCGCCATCTCCATGATGTCCTCCGACAGCCAGGCGATGGGACGGGTGGGGGAAGTCATCATCCGCACCTGGCAGGCGGCGCACAAGATGAAGCAGCAGCGCGGGCGCCTGTCGGGCGAGACGGGCGACAACGACAATCTGCGCGTGCGCCGCTACATCGCGAAATACACCATCAACCCGGCCATCGCGCAGGGCGTCGCGGCGCATGTCGGCAGCATCGCCGTGGGGAAATTCGCGGATCTGGTGCTATGGTCGCCGGCCTTCTTCGGCGTGAAGCCGGACTACGTGCTGAAATGCGGCAGCATCGCCATGGCGCCGATGGGCGATCCCAACGCCTCCATCCCGACGCCGCAGCCGATCCACTACCGCCCGATGTTCGGCGCCTATGGCCGCGCCAACACGCTGTCCTCCGTCACCTTCACCAGCCAGGCGGCGCTCGATGGTGGCATCGCCGAGCGTCTGGGACTGCAACGGCCGATGCTGGCGGTGACGAACACTCGCAACATCGGCAAGCGCGACATGGTGCTGAACGACACGCTGCCGCGGATCGAGGTGAATGCGGAGACCTACGAGGTCCGCGCCGATGGCGAGCTGCTGATCTGCGAACCCGCCACCGTGCTGCCGATGGCGCAGCGCTACTTCCTGTTCTGAGAGCCCGACATGCCACAAGCCCGCGCCATCGCCGTCCACCCCGCCGGAAGCTGGCCGGAGGATGCGGCCCAGGACACCGTGACGGTCGATTTCGACGACCGCTTCCGCCGCCGCAAGGTCTATCTGACCGATGGCGGCGGCAGCTTCCTGCTCGACCTGGCGGAAGCGACCGTGATGCGGGACGGCGACGGGCTGGAACTGGAAGCCGGCGGCTTCATCCGGCTGCGCGCGGCGGCGGAGGATCTGGTTTCCGTCACCGCCGACAGCCCCGCAAAGCTGCTGCGCCTCGCCTGGCATCTCGGCAACCGGCATCTGCCGACCGAACTCGATGGCGAGCGCATCCTGATCCGGCACGACCACGTCATCATCCGCATGCTGGAGGGCCTGGGCGCCACGCTGCAGAAAGTGCGCGCGCCCTTCAACCCGGAAGGCGGCGCCTATGGCGAGCACAACCGCCTGCCCGAACACCCGCATGGGCATCACCACGACCATGACCACCACCACTGACCTGCCCGCCTTGGCGCGGCTGCTGGCCTGGCTCTCGCCCGCCTACCCGACCGGCGCCTTCAGCTACAGCCACGGGCTGGAGATGGCGGTGGAGGAGAGCGCGGTGACCGATCGCGCCGGCTTGGTCGCCTATGCCGAGGCGGCGCTGGCGCATGGTGCCGGTGCGGTGGATGGCGGGCTGCTGGCGCTGTCCTGGCGCGCCGCCACGGCGCGCGACGCGGCTGCGCTGGACGAGCTGGTGGAATTGGCGGCCGCCATGCGCGGCACGGCGGAGCTGGCGCTGGAGGCCATCCAGCCGGGCGGCGCCTTCGCGCTGGCGACCAACGCTGCCTGGCCACAGCCCGACTTCGCCGCCTTCACCGCGCGCCATCCTGGGCGCCTGACGCATGCCGTGGCCTTCGGCGCCGCAGCCGGCTTCCACGCGATGCCGCTGCGCGAATCCTGCTTCGCCTGGCTTGCCGCCTTCGCCGCCAACCTGGTCTCCGCCGGCGTGCGCGTGGTCCCGCTCGGGCAGACCGATGGCCAGATCGCCACCGCTGGCCTGCTGCCCGCTATCCAGCAAGCGACGGATGCCGCGCTGGCCATCACCGATGCCGATGACATCGGCGGCGCCGCGCCCGTCATCGACCTGTTCTCCCTGCGCCACGAGACGCAATACACAAGGCTTTTTCGCTCATGAGTAACGGCCCCTTCCGCGTCGGCATCGGTGGCCCCGTCGGGTCTGGCAAGACCGCGCTGGTCGACCGGCTGTGCAAGGCGATGCGCGATACGCAGGACATCGCCGCCATCACCAACGACATCTACACGCGCGAGGATGCAGAATTCCTCACCCGCTCCGGCGCCCTGGCCGCGGACCGCATCATGGGCGTGGAGACGGGTGGCTGCCCGCATACCGCGATCCGCGAGGATGCCTCGATCAACCTCGCCGCCGTCGCCGAAATGTCCGCGCGGTTTCCGGCGCTGGAAATCCTGTTCATCGAATCCGGCGGCGACAATCTGGCCGCGACCTTCAGCCCGGAACTGGCGGATCTGACGATCTACGTCATCGACGTCTCGGCCGGCGACAAGATCCCGCGCAAGGGCGGGCCGGGCATCACGCGGTCCGACCTGCTTGTCATCAACAAGACTGATCTGGCACCACTGGTGGGCGCCGATCTTTCGGTCATGGATCGCGACGCGAAGAAGATGCGTGGCGTGCGGCCTTTCATTTTCACCAATCTCAAGGAAAACAAGGGCGTGTCCGAGATCGCGTCCTTCATTCTGAAATCCGGAGGTATTGCCTGATGCGCCGTCTTCTCACCCTCGCCGCCCTGCTCGCGCCGATGCCCGCCCTGGCGCATGAGGGCGGCGCGCATGTGCATGGCTTTCTCGCCGGCTTCCTGCACCCGGTCGGCGGGCTGGACCATGTGCTGGCGATGGTTGCCGTCGGCCTCTGGGCCGGGCTGCTGGGTGGCCGCGCGAGCTGGGCGCTGCCGGCGGGGTTCCTTGGTGCCATGGTGGTTGGCGTCGGGTTTGGCGCGGCCGGGATCGGCCTGCCGATGGTGGAGGCGGGCATCCTCGCCTCCGTCATCATCCTCGGGGTACTGGTCGCCGCCGCGGCGCGCTTCCCGCTGGCTGTTGCCGTGCCGCTGGTCGCGGTGTTCGGGCTGCTGCACGGGCACGCGCATGGCACGGAACTCGGCGGCACGGGCGCGCTGGGCTATGCGGCGGGCTTCATCCTCGCCACCTTGGCGCTGCATGCGGCGGGCGTGTTCGGCGCACGCGCCATTGCCAGCCCGATGGTCGTGCGGGTCGCCGGCGGCGCCATGGCGGCGCTGATGCTGGTGGTCGCGGCCGTCGCGTGATGCAGCGGGCCGTCCTGGTCCCGGAACTGCTGGTCGCCGATCTGGCGGCCAGCCTGCGTTTCTGGTGCGGGCTCTGCGGCTTCCGCGTGGCCTATGACCGGCCGGAGGATCGCTTCGCCTATCTCGATCGCGACGGCGCCCAGGTGATGCTGGAGGAAGCGGCCGGTCCCGGCCGCCGCTGGATCACGGGCAAGCTGGAACGGCCTTTCGGGCGCGGCATGAACCTGCAGATCGCGGTGACAGACTGCGCGCCGATCCTGGCGAAGCTGGGGGCGGCGGGTTGGCCGCTGTATCTGGATGTCGAGGAAAAGTGGTACCGCGTGGATGATGGCGAGACCGGCGTGCGGCAATTCATCGCACAGGACCCGGATGGCTACCTGCTGCGCTTCTCCCAGGCGCTTCAGACCCCGACGCTTCAGGCGGAGTCGCCCGCCACCCAGCCGCTCGACCAAGCCCATTGGAAATTGTAGCCGCCGAGCCAGCCGGTCACGTCCACCGCCTCGCCCACCACGAACAGGCCGGGCACGTCCTTCGCCATCATGGTCTGGGATGACAGGCCGGCGGTGTCGATGCCGCCCAGCGTCACCTCCGCCTTCGCATAGCCCTCGCTGCCCGAGGGTTCCAGCCGCCAGGCCTTGAGCAGCGCGCCCAGCGCCTTCAACGGCGCATCGCCCACTTCGCCGATCACCCGCGGCGGCAGATGCAGCGCGGCCATGGCCTGTGCCAGCCGGGACGGCAGGAATTCGCCGAGGATGGTCCTGGGTTCCGCCTTCGGCCGCGCCCGCTTGCCGGCCAGCAGCAGGGCGGTGGCGTCGCGTTCCGGCAGCAAGTCCAGCGTGATGGCCTGGCCCTCCTGCCAGTAGGAGGAGGCTTGCAGGATGGCGGGGCCGGACAGGCCGCGATGGGTGAACAGCAGCGCCTCCCGGAACGCCGCCTTGCCGGCCTTGGCGACGGCCTCCAGCGCCACGCCGGAAAGCGGCTGCATCAGCGCCAGCAGATCGCCGCCAAAGGTCAGCGGCACCAGGCCCGGGCGCGGCGCCACCAGCTTCAACCCGAAGCGTCGCGCCACATCATGCGCGAAGCCGGTGGCGCCCATCTTGGGGATGGACAGCCCGCCGGTGGCCAGCACCAGGCTGTCCGCCGTGAAGCCGCCGCGGTCGGTCGTGATGCGGAAGCGGTCGTCGCGGGTGAGGTCGGTGATGCGGTGCGACAGGCGCAGATCAACGCCCGCCGCCGAACACTCCGCCAGCAGCATCGCGACGATGGCGCGCGCGGAGCCGTCGCAGAACAACTGCCCCAGCGTCTTCTCGTGGAACGGGATGCCGTGCTTGCGGACCAGCGCAATGAAGTCGTGCTGCGTGTAGCGCGCCAGGGCCGATCGCGCGAAATGCGGGTTGGCCGACAGGAACCGCTCCGGCACGCAGCCCGAATTCGTGAAATTGCAGCGCCCGCCGCCGGAGATGAGAATCTTCTTCCCCGCCGCCTCCGCATGGTCCAGCAGCAGCACGCGCCGCCCGCGCTGCCCCGCGCGCATCGCCGCGAACAGGCCCGCCGCGCCGGCGCCCAGAACCACCACATCGAAATGCGTCATCAGGCGGCGACCGCCAGCCCGGCCATGTCCCGCCCCACCGCCTCCGCCACGCGGATGCCGTCCACGCCGGCGGAGAAGATGCCGCCCGCATAGCCCGCACCCTCGCCGGCCGGATACAGGCCGAGCGTGTTGACGCTGCGGAAGCTGGCGTCGCGGCGGATGCGGATGGGGGAGGAGGTGCGCGTCTCGACCCCCGTCATCACCGCCTCCGCCATGTCGAAGCCGCGGATCTGCTTGCCGAAGGCGGGCAGCGCCTCCCGCATCGCCGCCACCGCGAAATCCGGGAGGCAGGTGGCGAGGTCGGTCGGCGTCACGCCCGGCTTGTAGCTGGGTACCACGGCGCCGAGGCTCGTGGAGGCGCGGCCCGCCAGGAAATCGCCGACAAGCTGCGCCGGGGCGCAGTAGTTGCTGCCGCCGGCGACGAAGGCGCGTTCCTCCCAATGCCGTTGCAGCGCGATGCCGGCCAGCGGGTCGCCGGGGTAGTCCAACTCCGGCGTGATGCCGACGACGATGCCGGCATTGGCGTTGCGCTCCGCCCGCGAATACTGGCTCATGCCATTCGTCACGAGGCGTCCCGGCTCGCTCGCGGCGGCCACCACGGTGCCGCCCGGGCACATGCAGAAGGAATAGACGCTGCGGCCATTGGTGCAGTGATGCACCAGCTTGTAGTCCGCCGCGCCGAGGATCGGGTTGCCGGCGAAGTTGCCGAAACGCGCACGGTCGATGATCGATTGCGGATGCTCGATCCGCACGCCGATCGAGAACGGCTTGGCTTCCACGAAGACGCCGGCTGCGTGGAGGCTTGCAAATGTATCGCGCGCCGAATGGCCGATGGCGAGCACCACATGCTGCGTCTCGATCGTTTCGCCCGCTTCGGTCACCACGCCGCGCATGCGGCGCTGGCCGTCGCGCCCGGTCTCGACCAGGAAATCCGTGACCTTGGTGCCGAAGCGGTATTCGCCGCCCAGCGCCTCGATTTTCGCGCGCAGGCTTTCCACCATCGTCACCAGGCGAAACGTGCCGATATGCGGCTTGGCGACGTAGAGGATTTCCTCCGGCGCACCGGCCGCCACGAATTCGGTCAACACCTTGCGGCCGAGATGCTGCGGATCCTTGATGCCGGACCACAGCTTGCCGTCGGAGAAAGTGCCGGCGCCGCCCTCGCCGAACTGCACGTTGCTTTCGGGCACAAGCTGGTTGCGGCGCCACAGGCCCCAGGTGTCCTTGGTGCGTTCCCGCACCACCTTGCCGCGGTCGAGTATGATCGGCCGGAAACCCATCTCGGCCAGGATCAGCGCGGCAAAGATGCCGCACGGCCCGGTGCCGATTACGACCGGGCGCTGTGGCAGGCGGGCAGGGGCCTGCGCCACGGGCCGGTAGCTGGTATCCGGCGTGCGGATCAGCGTGCGCGACAGCACCTTGTCCGCCGCCGCGCGCCGCAGCAGCGCCGCCTCGTCATCCACCGTGAAATCCACGGAATAGACCAGCAGGATGGCCGACCGCTTGCGCGCATCCCAGGCGCGGCGGGCGATGGTGATGTCGCGCACCGCCTCCGCCCGCAGCCCGAGCGCCGCGCAGAGTGCCTGCTGCACCGCCCCCTCGGGGTGGTCCAGCGGCAGCTTGAGTTCGGTCAGCCGTAACAAGCGGGGTCTCCTAGTACACCACGACGGAGCGGATGGATTCGCCACGCTCCATCAGCTCGAAGCCATGGTTGATCTCATCGAGAGGCATCACATGGGTGATCAGGCTGTCGATGTCGATCTTCCCCTCCATGTACCAATCGACGATCTTCGGCACATCGGTCCGCCCCCGGGCGCCGCCGAAGGCCGTGCCGCGCCAGGACCGGCCGGTGACGAGTTGGAACGGCCGGGTGGAAATCTCCTGCCCCGCGCCGGCGACACCGATAATGATGGATTCGCCCCAGCCGCGATGCGTGCATTCCAGCGCCTGGCGCATGACCTTCACATTGCCGATGCACTCGAAGCTGAAATCGGCGCCGCCGCCGGTCAGGTCCACGATGGCCTGCACCACCTTGTCGTGGCCGACCTTGTTCGGGTTGATGAAGTCGGTCATGCCGAACTTCCGGGCCATTTCCTCCCGCCCGTCATTCAGGTCGATGCCGATGATCTTGTCGGCGCCC
>LNFM01002373.1_pt1 | contig 50939 bp, 40 predicted proteins | sample 596031 | NCBI WGS metagenome assembly LNFM01 (sample SAMN04254537, study PRJNA301005) | activated carbon metagenome | isolation source: dual media filters at the Ann Arbor, Michigan drinking water treatment plant | place: USA: Ann Arbor | reverse complement strand
ACTGGTGCGGGCGCACCTCCTCGACGAGCGCGACGAGGTCGCTGCGTGCGTCGCCCTCGATGTTGTATTCGACCCGCGCGCGGTGGGGCGCGAGCAGCTCGGCGAGCTCGCGGACATCGGCCTCGGTGATGTGCCGCGCATCGGGCCGCGGGTGCACCGTGATGCCGGGGGCCCCGGCGTCGATGCACGTCTGCGCCGCGTGGAGCACACTGGGCAGGCCCGCCGAGCGGCCCGCGGGTTGCCGCGTCCGCGAGTTCCGCAGGGTCGCGACCTTGTTGACGTTGACCGACAGCCGCACCATCTGGAATCCGGGGACGAGCCCGGCGCGATGATAGCCGGCCGCCGAGAGGCCGTGCGGGCCAGCGCTTGACGACGGGACCCGGCCTGGGGGACAACCCGAGCGCAAATGGCACGCGGAGACAACCGACGCACCCCCAAGAAACGTCAACGCGCCCGTCAGCGCAAGCTGAAGGCCCGCATCAAGCGCCGCAAGACCGCGCCGCCGCCGAAGAAGAAGTAGGCGCCGTCCCGGTCCCCTCAGGATCGGGCGTCACCGTCGTCGTCGCGTGCAGCACGGCGCGCTGCCAGTGCGCGCGCGGCCTCGGCCTCCCAACCAACCTCCCCGAGCTCGGCGAAGCGGGCATTCGTGGCCGCGAGCGACTCGGGTAGCAGGCTGGTCGGACGCGGATCGACCGAGCCCGGGAAGTCGTGCGGATAGCGGTAGCCCGCGCCGTAGCCGGCGGCCTTCATCATCGTGGTGACGGCGTTGCGCACGGCCATCGGCACCGGCAGCGCGCCGGAGCGCTGCACCTCTTTGCGCGCGGCAGCGTAGCTCGCCAGCGCGCTGTTCGACTTGGGCGCCAGCGACAAGTAGAGCGTCGCCTGTGTCAGGTGCAGCGCGGCCTCGGGCATGCCGACGAGATGCGTCGCCGATGCGGCGGCCTGGGCCACGACGAGGCCCTGCGGGTCGGCGTTGCCGACGTCCTCGCTGGCGAAGATGACGAGCCGACGCGCGACGAACATCGGATCCTCGCCGCCCTCGAGCATGCGCACCAGCCAGTACACCGCGGCGTCCGCATCGCCGCCGCGCATGCTCTTGATGAACGCCGAGACGACGTTGTAGTGCTCCTCGCCGGCCTTGTCGTAGCGGATCGCGCGGCGACCCAGGGCCGCGGCGACGATCTCGACCTCGAGGGTGCGGACGCCGTCGGGGATCAGATCGACGCAGGCCTCGAGATCGCCGAGGGCACGCCGGGCGTCGCCCTGGGCCGCGGCCGCGATGCCGCGGAGCAGCCGCGGCTCGACCTCGATGGCGCGCTCGCCGAGGCCCCGCTCGGTGTCGGCGAGCGCGCGCTGGAGCAGGCCGGCGAGGTCGTCGATCGTCAGCTCGCGCAGCGCGAACACGCGGGCGCGACTGAGGAGGGCGGCGTTGACCTCGAAGCTCGGGTTCTCCGTCGTCGCGCCGACGAGGCGGCAGATGCCCGATTCGACGTGGGGTAACAACGCGTCCTGCTGGGCGCGATTGAAGCGGTGGATCTCGTCGACGAACAGCAACGTCGGCTGGCCCGCTGCGCGGAGTCGGCCGCGGGCGCGCTCGATCACCTCGCGGATGTCCTTCACGCCTGCACCCACCGCGGACAACGTCTCGAACGCGGCGCCGCCCACATGGGCGAGCAGACGCGCCAGTGTGGTCTTGCCGGTGCCCGGCGGGCCCCACAGGATCATGCTCGGCAGGCGGCCCGCCTCGATCGCGCGGCGGAGCAGGCGGCCGGGCCCGAGCAGGTGCGCCTGGCCGACGAACTCGTCGAGGGTGCGCGGCCGCATGCGCTCGGCCAACGGCGCAAACACGGCGGGCGCCGGCTCGTCCGCCGCCGCGGTGCCGTCGCGATCGAACAGGTTGGGGGCGCGCGGTGCCATGCGTGCTAGCCTGGAGCGGTGCCTGGGGTCGGCAGGGGCCGCGTCGCGGCGCAGCGGAGTGTACGCCACCGGCGCCCCCGCCTCGCGCCCAGTTTTGCGGCGGGTCGCGCGGTGAGGCTCGCGGCGACACTCGGCGCGGGCCTCGTGCTCGCGTGCGGCAGCCCCAACCCCCGCGTGAAGCCGAGCGACAACATCGAGGCGATCGTCCCCGAACGGCAGCACGATGATCTGTCCGAGGCCGACAAGATCCGCCTGCTGATCGAGAAGGTCCGCGCCAGCGACGCGACCTTCGTCCTGGGCGACGTCGAGCTCGACGGCAAGGCCGCGGCGGCGGAGCTCGATCACCGCGTGCCGCGGATGGCGGTCGCCACCGCGCGACAGTTCGTCGAGAACATCACCCGCGCGACGAAGGACAAGGGCCCGACGCCGCGCGTGCGATTGGCCGACGGCACGGTTCTCGACGGGCGCGACTGGTACATCGCGCGCGTCGAGGAGATCGAGGGCGTGGCACGCCCGATCCGGTCCGCCAAGACGGACCGCGAGGCCCACGTCCCCGCGACCGTCGGCATCCTCGACGCGCTGACGATCGTCGAGCGCAGCAACAAGCGCTTCGTCGCGCCCGCGCGCACGCTCCCCAACGGGAAGACCAAGGGCAAGCGCAAGGAGTACGACGCGGCCGAGTTCGCCGAGATGCTGCGCAAGAAGTGGGAGTTCCTCGGGGCGGATGTCCGCGATCTCGACACCTTCATCGGCGAGATCGCCTCGGATGCGTTCTCGAGCATGGCGCCGTACCGCGTCATCCACGAGGACGGCAGCGAGGAGGAGTTCCGCGGCTGGTTGCTCGCGCAGCTCGAGAACCGACGGGTCCAGATCGCCAAGGGCGGCGCACCATGACGACGCCGCGGCGGTTCGATGCGGCGCTCGTCGTCGGCGGCCTGCTCGGCTTCCTGGGCGTGGCCACCGGGGCGATGGGTGCCCACGCGCTGAAGGGGCGGCTCGACGCCCAGGCGCTCGACTGGTGGCGGACGGCGGCCCAGTACGCGCAGATCCACGCGGTGCTGATGGTCGCGGTCGCCCTCGCCTGTCCGCCCCCGCGATCGCGCTGGCTGCGGACCGCACTGGTGAGCCTCGGCGTGGGCGTCGTGATCTTCGCCGGCACGCTCGATGCGATGGCCCTCGGCGCGCCGCGGTGGTTCGGCGCGATCACCCCGCTGGGTGGCACGTGTCTGCTGGTGGGCTGGGTCGCGCTCGCGATCGCCGGCCTGCGACCGCCGCGGTCGCGGGGGTCGTGACCGGGCGTCGAGACGGTCCGCTCCGCGTCGCCGACGGCCCGAGCTGAGTCGCAGGGTCAACCCCGGCGGCGGCCACGACGATGGGCACGCGATGGCCATCGAGCATGCGTTCATCTCCGCGGTGCTGCGCTACGTCACCCTCGTGCACGGCGAGACCCCGCCGGCGAAGGACGACCTCGCGACGCTCGAGGCGGTCCTGTCGACGCCGCGCAACGACGGCACGGATGGGGGCGCGTGGGAGCGACGACGGCACCGCCGGCTCGCGGTGCAGATGCCCGCGGCGGCCCGCGACGCGGATGTCCAGGCGCCGGCGACCGTCGTCGACATCGGCGCCGGTGGCCTGCAGCTGCGCAACGACGGGCGTCTGCGCATGCGGACCGGCGACCGCGTGGTCGTGAGCCTGCTGCCGAGCGACTGGGCGGTGCGGATCGATCTGCCGGTCGAGGTCGTCCGCAGCGGCGAGGACGACATGATCGGCGTGCGGTTCTGCGGGCGACCGCTCGTGCTGCACCGCCGGCTCACGCCGGGCGAGCACACCTCGACGCGGCACGGCACCGCGAACATGGGCGCGGTGAGCTGACGTTCCGCGCCGCCCGGCCCCGTCAGCCCGTGCGGCGGACGGGCTCGGCCCAGTCGGGGATGAACGCGTCGAGGATGCACGCGCGGGCGCGGTGACGGACCGATCCCGCGTCCGCGCCGTGCAGGAGCAGCTCGTTCCACAGCAGACGCGCGCCGGCCTCGTCCTGGCGGCTGCACAGCTCGTCGATCGCGAGCAGGAGCAGCTCGTGCGCGTTGGGGAAGCGCGCGAGGATGCGACGAACCGCGAGGACCATCTGCGCCGGGGCCATGCGTCCGCGTCGCGCGAGGAAGCCGTCGCGGGCGAGCTCGGCGTGATCGGCGAAGCGCCACGCCGCGGCCATCGCCACGATCCAGCGGGCCTGGGGCTCCCAGGGGCGACGCTCGCGGGTGCGGTCGGGGCCGTCGCCGATCTCGTCGGTCACGATCTCGATCGCGTGGGGGTCGATCGCGCGCAGCATGTGCAAGCCGATGCCGCAGCCCGGGACGACCGGCTCGCACAGCAGCAGCTCGTGGTCGCAGCGGGCCGCGCGGGCGACGACCTCGACGCGGGCCTCGGCGGTCGGGGTCACGCCGTCGCCGATCCACACGCAGCACGAGGCGCGTCCAGGATCCGCGGCGTCGAGGATGCGCGGCAGCGCCTCTCCGGCCACCGGATCGCGCAGGTGCCGGGTGATGCGGTCACCTGGATCCCGAGTGAACTGGAGGCTGGCGGGCTGCGTGCGCGAGAGCCCGAGCAGCACCGCCTCGACGGCGAGCCACGGCACGGGCGATGGATGCATCGCGTCGGACACCTACCGCTCCTCGTGCGGTCGCCGACGCAGAAGTCGAGCCGGCACGCGGCCGGACTTGGGCCGCGCCGCGGTCGGGACGCTAGCGACGGCGCGTGCGGAGCCCGAGCAACGCGAGGGGGATCAACCAGGCGAGGCGCGGGGTCGTCGGCTCCGCGGCCGCGCAGGCGCACCCCTGCTTGGTGCCGCCGTCGTCGACGCCGGGCACGGTCGCGCCGGTCGCGTCACCGGCGTCGGCCGCCGTCCCGTCGCCGTCGGGATCGGTGCCGTCGGTGCCCGAGTCGCCGTCGGTGCCCGAGGCCGAGTCGGATCCGGTGTCCGGGTTCGACCCGGTGTTGCCGTCCTCGGTGACCTCGATCGTGATCTCCTTCGAGTCGTAGTTGCCGTACCCGTCGATGACCTCGAGCTGGAACGTGTAGGTGCCCACCGGCGGCTGGGCGAGGTTCACGAAATCCCAGGCGACCTCGTTCGGATCGGTGCCCGGGGTCAGGGCGTAGTCCTCGACGCACACGTTGTTGGTGCAGCGCGTGTACTCCTCGACGTCGTCGGGCAGACCGTCGACCCACGTCCACTTCACGCCGACGAGGGTCGAGTTCTCCTCGATCTGCGCGGTGATGAGGACGCTGTCGCTCGTGCTGATCACCGCGCCGTCCTCGGGCGTGGTGCTGACGATCACCGGCGCAACGTCATCGACCTCGCGCGGACCGAACACGCCCATCAGCTCCTGGTAGCTGTTCTGCTCCTCACCGCCGCCGTCGGGGCAGTACAGCTCGTGGATGTAGCCGCACTGCGTGACGCCGCTGCCGGTCGCATGGCTGATCGTGTTGCACGTGTCGACGTAGGTCTTGAACCCCCCGTTGTTGAACGGGTACATGAGGTCCTGCGTGTCGTCGGTGTGCTCGAGACCCCAGTTGTGCGAGGTCTCCTGGGCGGCGACCTCGGCGACGCCGTTGCAGCTCTGCGGGAAGGTGAGCGAGACGTGGTTGCGCTTGAGGCCGTCACACGCGACGTTCGCCACGCCGCAGACGCCCTGCCCCTGGTTCGAAGCGCCGCCGATCACCGCCATCGTGTACGGCAGGTAGTCCGGCGGCCGCTGCGACGACATGATGATGTTGAACGGCTCGTAGTAGTTCTGCAGCTCCTGGAACATCGACGCCTGGGCCATGCCGTCGCCGTAGCTGGGGAAGTCGGTCTGGCTGTCCACCAGCGGCGAGCAGTTGAGCGCCGCATTCGCGTTGTCCCCGTTCCCGCAGGTCGGCGTCAGGGTCACGCCGCCCATCTCGACGAAGAGCACGCCTGGCGCCGGGTCGTAGGCCATCGCGTGCAGGGGCTCCTTGCCCATCGCCGCGAGGGCGTCGGCGCCGAGACCGTCCGGCGTGAAGAGCATGTCGCCCTCCCAGTGCGAGCCGATCGCCGCGATCTCGGCGGCCGACTTGCCGGTCAGCCGTTCGATCACGGGCCGCGTGAGCTCGTCGTCGACGGCACGGGCCCAGGGCGCGGCCGGGGAGATCGGCGCGCCTGCGGCGGACGCGAGCGAGGGGGACGCGAGGACGAGGAGGGACGGGAACAGGCTTCGGCGCATGGGGCAGCCGCACGGGACGGGGAAATCGTCCCGTAGGCGGCGCCAGGCTAGCGACACCCCACACTGCCGTCTAGTCGCAGATTCCTGGCGCTTCGAGGCGGGAGCGCGGCGTACTGCGGCAAACGACTGCCCCCTCGACGGGCTCACGCGAGGCCGACGCGACCCGCCGCGAGCCCGACGATGCGGCCCGGCGACAGACCCGCGGCCTCGAGCGCCTCGGACCACATCGCGTCCGGGTCGGCGTCGAACATCCACGACACCGGCAGCTTGCCACCGCCGACCGGCACCGGCAGCCAGGTGCCCGCGGCGATCTCCTGCTCGAGCTGCTCGGGACCCCAGCCCGCGTAGCCGAGGGCGAACATCAGCCGCGTCGGGGCGAGGCCGGTGTCGTGGTGCCCGGCCCGCGTCACGTGGTCGAGGGACGTCGTCAACCACAGGCCATCGATGACCCGCTGCGCCGCGGGGTCCCAGGCGGGATCGTCGTGGAGGATCCAGCCGCGCGACGGCTCGACCGGACCGCCGGTGCGCACGCGCTGCCGAGGGTTGCCGCGCCACCGCAGCCCGAGACCGTCGGCGATCTCGGCGATGGTGTTGCCGCCGAGGTGGTTGAGCACGAGGCCGAGGGCGCCGCGCTCGTCGTGGTCGAGCATGAACACGACGCGACGCTTGAAGTTGTCGTCGTCGAGCTGCGGGACGGCGCACAGCAACTGGTGCACGAGGCTGCTGGAGGCTCCGTCCATGCGCTTCGAGTATGGACCGTCGCGGGCCGCCGCGCCCCTGCCCACGGCGGGAACGAGAGGCGCGGGTCGCCACCGCTCCTACGCCGGGCGGGGCACTTGAAAACCGCCGCGGCGCCGTGGTACGCAAACGGCCCCACTTGCCAGAGTGGCGAAATCGGTAGACGCAGCGGACTCAAAATCCGCCGGGGTAACCCCCCGTGTCGGTTCGAGTCCGACCTCTGGTACCGAGAAGCCCCGTCTCACCGCGCGTCGAACGACTCGCGGTGGACGGCGGCCCCGATGTCGACCGCGACGCGGACCGCCGTGGCGGGCGCCACGAACATCGGCGCGCGGACGCGGGCGACCTCGCGACCCTCGCGATCCCAGGCGATCCAGCGCAACACGGGCATGCCCTCGTCGAACCCCGAGGCGGTCGCCCACCACACGCGTCCGCGGTGGTGCAGCTCGCCGGCGAGCGTCGGCCCCTGCCCCATCGCCGCGACGGCCGGGCCGAAGAACGCCTCGTCGACGTCGTCGAAGCGCCAATCGCAGTGCACGTGGGTCTCGTACTCGACGAGCATGCCGCCGCCCGCCTCGCACTCGGCCTGCAGGGTCGCGATCGAGACCTCGAGGGGATCGAGATCGAAGCCGTCGCCGTACATGTGCCGCGAGTAGCCCGCGCCGCCGATCTCGGCGTTGTAGTCCGGCGATCGATAGCCGGAGTTGACGTTGATCGGCCCGACGGCGTCGCGCAGCGCCTGCACCGACGCCACCGCGTGGGGCTGAACGATGGCCCAGCGGCCCTTGTAGGCCTGGGCGAACTCGCCGAGCGTGAAGTTCGGCGCGAGCGACAGATCGGGATCCTCGGCCTCGAGATCGAGCAGCGCGATCGGGGGCCGGTAGTTCGGATCCCCGCCGAGCGCCTCGGGGTACGCATAGCCCTCGGGCGGGGCGTCGGGATCGAAGGCGTGGACGTCCAGGCACGTGGTGTACTGGTTGTCGGCGCCGGGGAAGCAGACCTCGGTCGCCGGCGCGGGCCCGTCGCCGCCGGTGCCCGCCTCGCCGCCGCCCTCCGACTCGGCCTCCGACTCGGCCGCCGTCTCGCCGCCGCCCTCGCTGCCGCCGGTCCCGGCGTCGCAGAGGCACGGGCCCCACATGCCCTCGAGGCAGGACTGGATGCCCATGCCGGGGCCATCGGGGCACGGGCACGCCTGGACCTCCTCGGGGTCGCAGCTGAACCCCTCGTCGCCCTCGCCCTCGCCGTCCCCCTCCTCGGGCAGCGCGTCGCTCGAGCTGCCGAGGGGATCGACGTCGAGGGAGGTGTGCGCGCCGTCGTCGTCGCCCGCGCTGGGCTGGAACGGGGGCGCCCCCCGGTGCGTGCCGGCGTCGGTGCACGCCGCCAGCAGCAACCATCCGCACGCGGGCTCGCGGATCCTCACCCTACGGAGGTTCGCAGCGACGCGCTCAGGTTCCCACGTCCGCGTTCCGCCGCTGCGTGGTTCTGCGTAGTCGCGCGGCGACCGCGACGTCAGGGCCGCTCGGTGATGGTGATCGACCCGCCGGCCCGGACCTGGACCAGCACCGTCCCCGCGCCCACGCGCCGCCGCAGCGTGCGATCCGCGAGGGCCACGACCGCCTGCGTCCGGATCGAGATCCCATCGGCGGCCTCGAGGTCGAGGTCGAGATCGGCGCTGCCGGCCAGCTCGATCTCGACGTCGCCCTCGGCGTCGACGAACACCCGGCGTGGGCCGGCGTCCTGGACGAGGTCCACGCGACCCGAGTCGGTCTGGAGGTCGGCGTCGCCGGCGGTGCGCACGTCGATGTCGCCCACCTCGACCGCGATCGCCACACCCGCGTCGCCGCCGTCGACCACGACGTCACCGCGGCCGACGTCGATCGTCAAGGCGCCCCGCAGTCCGAACACGTCGATGTCGCCGCGGTCGGTGTGCAGCTCGAGGTCGCGATCGGCCGGCAGCTCGACCGCCGCCAGCTCGAAGTCGACCAGCCCGCGCACGGCCAGCGGCACGTCGACCATGAGGCGACCGAGGCCGTCGTCGCGCTCGAAGACGAGGGCGGGCTGCTGGGCGTGGGCCTTCGCGTCGGCCTCGCTGCCGCCCGTGGCGAGGACGCGGCCCGCGTAGCGCAGGCGCTCGGGGCACGCGCCCGGGGCCGCGGGCTCGCAGGTCGCGACCGACATCGGCGTGCTCGGCAGATCGATGCGCACCGCGACGACGCCCGCGAGATCGTGATCGCCGACGAGCTCGGCCTCGCCGCGCCACGCGAACACGCAGGCGCCGGCGACGAGGAGCGCGAGGCCGAGGGCGTGGCGACCGGGGCTCCGCATCAGAAGTACACCTGCGGTCCGGCGACCAGCTCGAGGGTTGGGGCCCACCGCGGCAGCGCCTTGCCGCCGCCGTAGTAACGGGTCGCCAGCGGCACCGAGAGCCGCGGCCCGACGTCGAGGGAGAGGCGATCGAGGACGAAGACGCGGGTCTCGAGCTGCGCGTAGACGATCGCGCCGAAACGGCCGTGCTCGCTGGGCGCCTCGGCGTCGGGGTCGGCGGGCGCGGGGAGCGTCGGGCGGCCGCTGGTGCCCTGGAAGATCACGCCCCCGGCGACGACGAGCCACACGCGATCGCGCTGCAGCACGCGGCCGGCGACGCGCAGGCCCGCCTGGAGCGTCACGCGTCCGCCGGATCGAGCGTGGACGCCGAGGTCGGCGACGCCGATCGACAGCCGCGGCGCGACCTGGCCCATGACCGCGAGCGTGAGATCCTCGTAGCGCGCCATCGCGGGCTCGCCGGGTCGCAGGCCCACGGTGCTCGCCCGCTGGAGCGAGAGCGCGACCGCGTGGCCGACCCGTGGCTGCAGTGGCTTGCCCTTCGCGCGGCGCCAGGCATCGGCGGCCTGCCCGATCCACAGCAGCGCGAGGGCGTCGGTGGTGACGACGAAGGCGCCGTGGCGCAGGGCCTCGCGGGCCGCCGAGCGACCGGGGTCACCGAGCGCGGTGCCCTCGTCGCGCGGCGCCGCCAGGCCGAGGGCGATCGCGCCGAAGCCCAGCCCCGCCGCGGCGGCGAACGTGCCGAACGCGGCGCCCGGCCGGCGCGCGACGGCATAGCCGGCGCCCGGGACGAAGGCACCCGCGAGCGGGGCGACCCACGGGTGGCGCACGGGGCCACGGCGAGACGGGGGCCTGGCGCGACCCGGCGGCGGTGGCAGGGTGGCGACGGGCGCTGCCTCGGGGGTTGCCTCGGCGACGCCCTCGGGTGGGCCGAGCTCGAGCCGCTCGCCCTCGCCGAGGTGCACCGGCGTGCGGCGTCCATCGGGGCCGACGACGACGTAGTCCCCCGCCGGCGCGCCGATCGACGTCGGGGCCCCTGGACGCACCACGAAGGTCGCGACCGGCGTGCCGTCGCTCGCCTCGAGTCGATGCTCGCCGGCCGCCCGTGGCTCGCGGGGCGCGGCGCTCGCGACGGCCGCGGTCGACAGCGTCGACGCGAGCACGAGCCCGCCCAGCCACGCCCCGCGCATCACCGGATCACCTCGGTCGTCTCGCCCGCGACGTGGCCGACGTGGATCGGGCCGTCGCCCCGCGCGTACGCGTGGCTCATGTGCGCGCTGCGATGCGCGACGCCGACGCCGCCGTGGGCGTCGAGCAGGATGAGGCCGCAGGTGATCGACGCGTCGTCGCCGACGACCGCGTCGCAGACGGCCTGGGCCGCCGCCGTCGCCGAGAGGCCCGCGCGGATCCGGAGCAGCGCGTCGTAGCAGGCGACGCGGCGCAGGATCGCCTCGCCCACGCCGGTCGCACAGGCCGCGCCGAGGCCATCGGCGGCGTAGTAGCCGGCGCCGGGGATCGGCGAGTCGCCGACGCGGCCCGGCGTCTTGAGCAGCACCCCGCCGGTGGAGCACGCCGCGGCGACGTGGCCGTCGGCATCGATCGCGATCGCGCCGACGGTGTCGGCCTGGCCGTTGGCGTCCGCGATCCCGGCGCGCGCGGCCTCCCAGCGCGCCTGGGCCTTCGCCGTCCACACCGCGTCGCGGCCGAACTGGCCGACCCCTTGGGCCCGGGCGAACCGCACGGCGCCGTCGGCCGCGAGCATGCAGTGGCCGGATCGCTCGAGCACCGCGCGCGCCACGTTGATCGCGTCGCCGAGCTCGGGCACCGCCGCGATCGCCCCGACGGCGAGATCGCGGCCGCGCATGAGCCCCGCGTCGACCTCGACGATGCCGTCGGCGTCGAGGCACGCGCCGCGGCCGGCGTTGAACACCGGGTCGTCCTCCATCACGCGCACCGCGGCGACCACCGCGTCGAGCACATCGCCGCCCTGCAGCGCGCGTCGCCCCGCCGCGACGGCGCGCTCGACCCCGGCGCGCGCCGCCGCGAGGTTCTCGGCGGCGATGCGACCCGCGCCGCCGTGCACGAGGATCGTGGGGATCACGACCGGCCTCCGTAGGGCCGCACGGGCGCCGCGATCGAGGCGCTGCGGGCCGCGCGGAGCTCTGCACGCAACATCCGCCGCGCGTCGGGGCGCCGGCCGTGGTCGTGGCCGATCAGGTGCGAGACGCCGTGCACGACCAGCTGCACGGCCTCGTCGGCCCAGCCCTGCGCGCTGGCCACGGCCGCCTGCCGGCGCACCTGATCCCAGTCGATCGCGATGTCGCCGAGGCCGAGCCCCGCGTCCTCGTCGCCCGGGAACGAGAGGACATCGGTCGCGTGCGCGGTGCCGAGGTGGCGGCGGTGCAGCTCGATCATCGTCGCGTCGCCGACGATCCGCAGGCCCAGCGTCCGCAGCGACGCCGTCGAGAGCCCGAGGCGACGGCCCGCCCGCGTGGCGACCTCGGCGAGCCGACGTCGCGTGTCGCGATCGACCGCCGCCTGGACGTCGCGATCGACCTGCACGCGCACGATCATGCCTGTGGCACCCCGAGGCAGTCGAACACGCGGGCGCCGATGAACAGATCGAGCACGTCGCGGTCGACCTTGCCCGCGCTCGCCTCGCCGCGGAGGATCTCGAGCGCCTGCGGCATCGGGACCGCGCGCTTGTACGGGCGATCGGAGGCGGTGAGCGCGTCGAAGATGTCGGCGACCGTCATCATGCGGGCCTGCAGCGGGATGCCCCCCGCGGCGACCCGCGAAGGATAGCCGGATCCATCGAGGTATTCGTGGTGCTTGCCCGCGATGTCGGGCACGCCCTGCAGATCGCGGCCCCAGGGGATCCGCACCAGGAAGTTGTACGTGTGCGTGACGTGCTGCTGGATCTCGTCGCGCTCCGACGCGGTGAGGCTCCCGCGGCGCACGGTGAGCGCGAGGAGATCGTCGTGGCCGATGGGCTTGACGACGGCGCCGACGTCGTCGACGAACGACAGGTTCGCGATCTCGACGAGCTTCGAGCTCACCGCCTGGGGCAGGATCGTCGGCTCGTTCGCGGCACGGACGGTGGCGATCGCCTCCTCGAGCTGCGCGAGCTCGGCGGCGTGCGCCACCACGAGGTCCGTGTCGTCCCGGCCCTGCCGCAGGCGAAGGAGCTGCTGCTCGAGCAGCCGGACGCGGAGCGCCGTCCGCATGTGCGCGAACCGGGCGTGGAGCAGCTCGGCCTGGGTCGGGAACAGCTTCTTGGCCTTGACGAGGACCTCCTCGCGCACGCCGACCTTGCCGAAGTCGTGCAGCAGTCCCGCGTACTCGACCTCGCGGAGCTGCTCGCGGGAGTACTGCACGTCGCGGAACGGGCCCGATGGCGCCGCGTCGGCGGCCTTGGCCAGGGCAACGGTGAGATCGGCGACCCGCTGACTGTGGCCGCTCGTCGTTGGATCGCGCTGCTCGATGGCGTGGACGCTGGCGCGGACGAAGCCCTCGAACAGCGCCTGGATCTCGGCGTAGAGGCGGGCGTTCTCCAGCGCCACCGCCCCCTGCGAGGCCAGCGCGTTGCACACGACCTCGTCCTCGTTCGCGAATGCCTCGACGCGCCGCGCGAAGTCCTCGGGGGTCTTGAGCGGCGCGCGATCGCGGCGCGCGTTGATCAGCTGGATGACGCCCAGGACCCGGCCGTCGGGCGTGATCATCGGCACCGTGAGCATCGATCGCGTCTGGTAGCCGAAGCGCTGATCGAAGCTGCGATCGTGGTTCCACGGCGGCATCGTCGCGGCCGGGTCGTTGTCCGCGTAGAGATCGTCGACGCGGACGGTCCGGGCCCGCAGCACGGCGCTGCCGACGATCGATTGCGCCGTCACCGGGAACGAGAACTCCGAGAGGTCCGCGGCGACGGAGTCGTTGTGCGAGACCTTGAAGACCAGCCGCTCGCGGTCGCCCTCGACGAGGTAGATGGTGCCGGCGTCGGCGTGGGTGAACTCGCGGGCATACTCGAGGATCATCGCGAGCAGCCGGGCCGGGTCGCGCTCGGCGTTCAGCGCGGTCCCCAGCGTGATGAGGCGATCGGCCTTGCGCGCTTGATCGTAGTCGGCCGCGGCGCGCAGGGCCTCGCCGACGGTGCGCTCGACCATCAGGGTGCTCGCGGGCAGCGGCAGCACGTGCACCCGCGGCGTCCGCAGGCGGGCGAGCGCCACGGACAGCTCCTCTGTCGGCGCGACCGCGAGCAGCACGTCGTACTCCTCGGGGGGCCACGACGTGCGCGCGTCGAGGACGACCACGTGCGCGCGCTTGTGGGTGATCGACAGGCTGCCGTCGGCGAGCACGTCGACGCGGCCCCACGTGCCCGCGCGCCCCAGCACGTGGGCGCGAACCTGGGCCCAGTCGGCCAGAGGGCGTCCGCTCACGCCGCGAGTATACGGGCACCGGGCGGCGCCGCGACGCGCAAGCTGGCCCGCGGACGGCCTCCGGCGCGGTGCAGCTCGAGCCGGGCGCCTGCGGGCAAGCCGGCGGAGTTCGGCCGGAACGCTCCGCCGTGCGGCACGCGGGGGTCGGGCCGCACCTCGAACACCACCTCGATCTCGTCGCCGAGGACGTCGCCGAGATCGGCGAACGCGCGGACCTCCACGACCGGGTCGGCCGGGCCCATCGCCGCGGCATCCATCACCATCGCGACGAGCACGGGCAGGAGCGCGGCACCCTCCCCCGGCGCCTCGAGGCCCGCCGACGCGTGCATCGCGACGTGGTGTCCGGTCGCCGTGAGCACGGCGATCTCGACCTCGCGCAGGAGCGCGGCGACCGAGAACACGGGCGGCGGCGCAAACACGATCTCCTCGCCGCCGCGTGCCGCCTTCTCGGCGCGGGGCGACTTCGTGCCGCGGGGCGACCTCGCGGGAGCGCCGGTCGTCGTCGCGGCCGAGGGTGCCGTCGTCGCCGGGACCGACGGTGCCGACGTCGCAGGGACCGACGGTGCCGTCGTGGCGCCGAGCGGCCTCGCCTCCGCGTCGCCTCGCAGCGCCGTGATCAGTCCGCCGAGCTGCCGCGTCGCGGTGACCAGCATCGCCATCACCTCGCGCACGCGCTCGGGCTCGGGCGGCGGATCGCTCCACGGCGCCAGCGGACCCGCCAGCATCTGCACCGCCATCTGCACCGTCGCGCTCGCGTCGCGCAGCGCAGCCCAGGTCGCGGGCGGTGCGTCGGGTTTCCGGCCGTCGATCATCAGGTTGGCTGTCGTATCGGCCTGCGGTCGGTGCCCGCACGATCGTGGGCCGAAGCGACGCGCGCCTGGCCTACGACGGTCCGTCGCGCCCTCGGGGTTGTCCCGATGGTCAGCGGGTCTCGCGGCGACGACGGCCGCGCCGACGCAGCGCCGAGGTGCGGCCGTGCGAGCCGTCGTCGGCGAACGGCGGCGGCAGCAACGGCTCGTGGAAGCCCGTGGTGCTGCCCTGCTGCATCTCGACCTCGGACAGGAGGATCGCCGGTGCGATGCCGCTGACCGGGATCGATCCGCTCTCGGCGTAGCAGTAGCCCTGATCGAGATCGGGATCGCCTCCGAACGCGACGATGCGCTGCAGCGCCGACAGCGGCGTGCCGATCAGCTCGATGTCGCGCACGCGCCGGCGCTTCCCCGTCTCGACGTCGAGCAGCCACACCTCGGCCGGCTCGCCCTTGAACACCTGGAAGTCGTAGGCCTGGGTCTGCGTCTCGCCCGCGCGGACGCGGTGGATGATGAGCGCGTGGCGCCGCCCCTGCGACTTTGCGACCTCGACGAGCTTCGCCTCGAGCTGCTCCCACGTGAGCGCGGTGCCGGGCCGCGGCTCGACCACGAAGTTGGCCATGCGCGCCGTCGGCGGCTGCACGCCGTCGTGCCGGCCGTGGCCGTTGCTCTTCGACGAGACCGCCGTCGGGTTGCGGCTCTGCAGGAAGCCCTTCAGCACGCCGTCCTCGACCAGCGTCGCCCGCATCGCCGGCACGCCCTGATCGTCGACGCGGTAGCTGCCGTACACCGAGCGATCGCCCAGGCGGGTGATCGTGGGGTCGTCGAAGACGTCGAGGCCCTTGGGCAGGATCCGCTGGCCGACCTTCTGCGCGAACGTGCGGGTCTCGCCGCGCGCGACCAGGCGCTCGCCCTCGAGCCGGTGGCCCAGCGCCTCGTGGAAGAGGGTGCTGGCGGCCTGGCCGGCCAGCAGCGCGGGCCCGATGAACGAGCCGGGGGTCTCGGCCTTCTGCAGCTCGCCGAGCTCGACGATCACGTCGTCGAGCAGGCGCTCGAGCGTGGCGCGGCTGGGGACCTCCTCGACCGAGCGCATGTACAGATCGCGCGAGGCCTCGGTGTAGACCCCGTCGTCGGTGAGGATCCAGCCGCCGATCGACAGCTCGACGAAGGTGTCCTCGGTGACGACGCGGGTCCCCTCCGAGGTCGCGAGCCAGCGGTGGACGCGCTCGGCGACCAGCGTGATGGCGGGGTCGTGCACCTCGGGGTGCTGCAGGAACCGCCGCGACAGATCGCGGAGCATCCCCTCCCACGCCGCGCGTGGGAACGGGTCGTGGCGCAGCTCCTCGCGGTGGACGAGCGGGGTCTCGCGGCTGAAGGCGTCGACCTCGTCCCGCAGGTACTCGCTCACCAGCGCCTTGCGATGGTCGTAGTAGTCCTGCTGGGCCTCGTCGAACTTGAGCTGGCTCAGCTTCCACAGCGACACCTGCAGCGCCGCGAGGTCGAGGTCGTCGGGGGCATCGACCCAGTCCGAGCTCTCGCGCTCCTCGGCGCGGGTGTCGAGCCCGCCGTCCATGACGTTGTCGAACTTGTGGCTGCCGACCCGGACGTCGGCGTAGATCTGCGATTGCACCGCCTCGCGCGCCTTCACGAGCGAGCCGTAGGCCGCCTTCAGGCGCAGCGTGTGCGCCCGCCGCAGCGTGTACTGCATGAAGTACGGCTTGGGGCTGCCGGGGACCTGCAGCCCATCCATGGATCGGGTCAGCTCCCGCGCCATCACCTCCAACACGCTGTCGCGTGCGGTGGAGCGGGGGAGCGGTTCGAGGATCGGCAGCGAGCGGGCAGCCATGCGAACAACCGGCATAGCCGGCGGCACCGAATCCGGCAAGAACTGCAGCGGAACGCCGTTCAGGCGCCGTTCTCAGGCGGCAGACCCGGCGACGTCGTCTCCGCATCGGCCCCCGCAGGCCCCGCATCGGCGGCGGGCTCGGGGCGTTCCCGCGCCTCGGCCCGCCGGCGGGCATCGCGGTCGTAGGCCGTGACGATGACCTGGACCAGGGGGTGCCGCATCACGTCCTCGACCCCGAACGGCACGATCGCGATGCCCTCGACCCCCTGCAGCAGCCGCAGCGCGTGGACCAGGCCGCTGCGCTGGCCACCCGGCAGGTCGATCTGCGAGGGATCGCCGGTCACGACCACCCGCGAGTTGGCCCCCATGCGGGTCAAGAACATCTTCATCTGTTCCCGCGTGGTGTTCTGGGCCTCGTCGAGGATGACGAAGGCGTCGTTGAGGGTGCGGCCGCGCATGTAGGCCAGCGGCGCGATCTCGAGGGTCTCGCGCTCGAGCATGCGCAGGACCTTCTCGGCGGGGACCATGTCGTGCAGCGCGTCGTACAGCGGGCGCAGGTACGGGCTGATCTTCTCCTCGAGGGTGCCGGGCAGGAACCCGAGGTGCTCGCCGGCCTCGATCGCCGGTCGCGAGACGATGATGCGCCGTACCTGCTTGTCGAGCAGCATCCGCACCGCGACCGCCATCGCGAGGAAGGTCTTGCCGGTGCCGGCCGGGCCGACGCCGAAGGTCAACACGTTGCGGCGGATGCAGGCGATGTAGCGCTTCTGCATCAGGCTGCGCGGCACGATGCCCTTGCCGTCGCTCGGTCGCTCGAGGATGGTGTCCTCGAAGACGTCGCGGAGCTCCGCGCGCGGGTTCTGCCGCAGGATGTCGAGGGCCCGCAGCACGTCGGCGGGATCCATCGGCTGGCCGGCCTGCGCGAGGGCGTAGAGCTGCCGCAGCAGGCGTTCCACGAGTCCGTCGACGTCGCCCTCGAGCGTGACCTCGTGGCCACGGACGTGGAGCGAGACGCCGGTCTCGCGCTCGAGCAGGGCGGCCTGCCCGTTGGGCCTCGCCACCGCGTCCAGCACGAGCTGGAGCGGGGCCTGGTCTTCGAAGGTCAGCTTGACGGTGTCGGTCACGCGGGCCGAGCGGCCAGACTATGGTAAGGCAGGCCGACCATGACGGTATCACGGGGAGGCGCCGACGAAAACCCAGGGCAACCCGGATCTTCGGACGTGTCGGCGCCGACGGTCGACGTCGATGCCGAGGCGGGTTCTGATTCCGGCGCGCCGCGCCACCGCGCGCTGGGTCTGCGCGACGGGATGCCAGGCCTACGGGATCTCATGGACCGCCTCCTCGGCGAGGGCGGCTGCCCGTGGGATCGCGCGCAGACCCTCCAGAGCCTCCGCCCCTATCTGCTCGAGGAGGCCCACGAGGTGCTCGAGGCGATGGACGATCCGAAGCGGCACCGCTCGGAGCTCGGGGATCTGTTGTTCCAGATCGTCTTCCACGCCGCGCTGCGCGAGCGCGAGGGGGCCTTCGATCTCGACGACGTGATCGCGGGCCTGCGCGAGAAGATGATCGATCGCCACCCCCACGTCTTCGGGCCCGAGCCCGAGGCGCTGAACGCCGACGAGGTGTCGCGGCGCTGGGAGGCGCGCAAGCAGGCGCGGCCGGAGCGGGACGTCGGTGATCTCGGCGTGCCCACCACCCTGCCCGCGCTGCACCGCGCCAGCCGCCTCCAGGACAAGGCCGCGGCGCTGGGGTTCGACTGGCCCGACGTCGGCGGCGCCCTCGCCAAGCTCGACGAGGAGCTCGGCGAGTTCGCCGAGGCCCGCACCCGCGGCGACCTCGAGGAGATCCGCGACGAGCTCGGCGATGTGCTGTTCGTCCTCGTGCGCATCGCCGGCAAGCTCGGCCTCGACGCCGAGGCGGCCCTCGCCCGGACCAACGCGAAGTTCGAGCGCCGCTTCGGCCACGTGCTGCGGGCCGTCGCGGCGCAGGGGCGCGACCCGGCGGAGGTCGGGCTCGCCGGCCTCGACGCGCTGTGGAACGACGCGAAGCGCGCGGAGCGATCCGGCGGCGCGCGAACCTAGGCGAGCGCGGGCGGGCCTTCGCGCGCGGCCCACCTTCGCCGCACGATCCATCCCTCGCGGCGACGATGCGGGTGGCCGCGGTCGCGCGCGTGAACTAGATTGGAATTTGCCCCCCGATGCGCGTCGCCACGCTCCCCGCCCTGCCCACCGGCTACCGCAACGCGGCCGTGGGGGCGTCGACGCGGGCCGAGCTGGGCCAGTGGCTGCGCACCGCCAGCGACGCGCTCACCCTCGCGGTGATCACCGTCGAAGGCCGCGGCGGCGACGATCGCGGCGACAAGCTGCGGCGCGCCGAACAGGCGCGGTCCTTCCTGGTCGAAGCCACGCGCGCGCTCGGCCGCGCGCGGGTCTACCTGCCCAAGCTGAAGACCCACCCCCTGCCCGTGCTGATGGCGTGCGAGGGCAACCCGGACGCCGAGCTGGCCCGTCTGCATCAGATGGCGACGCGGCTCTTGTGGCAGAATCACGCGCACTTGCCCGCGAGAATGGAAGCAAAACCTCTGCTCCCCGAGGAGGAGCGGCAGCTCGCGGTGGTCGTCGCCGGGGTCAAGCGCGGCGCACGGATCGACCGCGCCCTGCGGTACCGCTGGTGCGGCGTCGCCCTCGGCGTCGCGGCCGTCGGGCTGATGGGCGGCTTCCCGCTGCTCGGCGCCGCGGCAGCCGCCAGCGGGGTCGGCCTCGCGCTGTTCCGGCTGCTGCGCAGCGAGGACTACGGCGTCGCCGCGAACGGCACCTCGTAGGACGACCGGCGCCCCCGGACGTCAGGGGCTCTGGGCCGCCGCGTCGCTCGCCGCACCGCCCGCGAACTCGATGACCAGCAGCCGATAGCCGGCCTTGCCCGCGATCCACGAGAGCTTCGGCTCGGCGGCGCGCTTGAGCACGATGGTCGCGACCGCGTCCTTGCCCCGCCGCGTCACCTTCACCGAGCGCACCGGGGTCCGGAAGTAGCGCAGGTCGAGGAAGCGCGCGTTGTTGCGGACGTTGATCCGCGTGTTGCCCAGGCGCACCGTCACGACCCCGGCCTTGACGTCGAGCTTGGTCGGGACGTCCGCCGAGACCTCGAAGAACACGCGCGAGCCCTCGCCCACGCGCTCGAACCCGGTCCACGTCATCGACGCGGGCTTGGTGCCCATGCGCGAGGCCGGGAACGGCGGCACGTGGTTGCCCTCGATCGAGACGCCCGAGTAGTAGCCGTCGGGGTTCGGGGCGGCGTCGACGTCGTCGCGGGTCTGCACCACGCGGGGCTGCAGACCGACCGAGCGCGAGTAGCCCCACGTGCCCGAGAGGTCGACGGGATCGACGCGCTCCGGCGGGGCCTCCTCCGGCGTCGTCGGGGCCGGGTTGGCTGGCGGGGGCGGAGGCGCTGCGCCCCGGGGCGCGGTCGGGCCCGCCGTCGGGGCGCCGCCGGACGGCGGCGCGGTCACGGGCGGTGGCGGGGCCTTGCTCGCTGCGGCGCCCGCGGTGTCCGCCGGCGGTGGCGGAGGCGACGCGGCGGCGACCGACGCGAGCGCGAGGCCGAATGCGAGGGCCGAGATCGTCATCCGTGCGCGCATCGGTCGATCATATCCGTGCGCCGCGGGCTCCGCCAACAAAACCCCCTACGGGCACGCGTCCAGGACCTCGATCCACGCCCGCATCAGGGCGAGCGCCGCGTCGTCGAGGACGGCGGTGGCCAACGGTGGCATCCGGGCGTCTCCGGGGGCCCCGAGCCGCGCGAGCAGGACCGATCGATCGGGCGCGCCGGGCACGACGATGCGGGGATCCATGAGCCCGAGCTCGCCTGCGTCCGGCGGGTCGCACAGGCCCGTGTCCGCCAGGGGGACGTCACGCCGCAGATCGAGGTCGGCGCGGCCGCCGGTGCCCTCTTCGCGGTGACACGGCGAGCAGTTCACGTGCAGGTACGCGCGGGCCCGGGCGTCGAGCGGGACGTCCTCGTCCGGTCGCGGGAGCGGATCCGTGGCCGTGGGCGCGGCCTCCAGGACGCCGAGCGACTCGAGCAACGCGAGCTGTGGCGCGGTGGCGTCGTCGAAGGGCACCTCGCCATCGAGCTGCGCGAGCGTCGTGCCCAACGGCCCGCCCGCCGCGTCCGTGTGGCACGCCGGGCAGCCGCGCAGACCGGGGAGCACCCAGCCGTCGGTCGTGCGCTCGTCCTCGACCAGCGTCGCATCGCGGCCGTCGTCGTCCCACGCATAGCCGTAGCCGATCCAACCGGCGTCGTCGCGCACCAGCAGCCTGGTCTCGACCGGGCGCTCGCCGATCCAGAACGACTTCCCGAGCACGGTGCCCTCGGGCCACTGCACCAGGCCCGCGGCGTCGAAGCTCCCGCGCGCCCCCTCGGGCACCGCGACGAAGCGCTGCTTGTCCGCGCCGTCCGACCAGAACGCGAGGTTGACGTCGTACCCCACGATCCACGGCAGCAGCGCGGCGGGGTCGTCGACGTCCACGCAGCCGGTCTCGGACAGCTTGCGGGGGAAGGCGACGTCCGTCGGCTCGGCCGTCGGCTCGCCCGCCGCCAGCCGCACGATGCCGCCGCGGTAACGCGTGCCGTAGAGCGTGCCGTCGCGCGCGAGGGTCCACGCGGCGACGCCGTTGGCCGCGGATCCGATCGGCTCCGGGTCCGCCGTCGCGACGTCGATCGGCACCCGCCAGATCGTGCCGTCGTAGAAGTCGCTGAACACGTAGCTGCCCTCGAACGCGGGGATGCTCCCGCCGCGCAGCACCGCGCCGCCGACCACCGAGGCGGTGCCCGCGTTGCGGTACGCCGCGACGGGATCGATGAAGTCGCCGGCGCAGGTGTCGACGCCGATGCAGTCCGGCCCCTCCTTGAGGCCCCAGCCGTAGTTGCCGCCCAGGACCACGCGATCGACCTCCTCCCAGCGGTGCTGGCCGACATCGCCGACCCACAGATCGCCGGTCGTGCGATCGAAGCTCCAGCGCCACGGGTTGCGGAAGCCCCACGCGTAGATCTCCGGCGCGCCGCCGCCCTGCGCGAACGGGTTGTCGGCCGGGATGCCGTAGGCCTCGCCGGCCGGTGGCGCGTCGACGTCGACGCGGAGCATCGCGCCGAGCACCGTGTCGGTGTCCTGGCCGTTGCCCTGGGGATCGCCGGCGCTGCCCCCATCTCCGAGGCCGAAGTAGAGGAAGCCGTCGGGGCCGAAGCCGATGTCGCCGCCGTTGTGGTTGGTGTACGGCTGGTCGACGTCGAGGACGACCGACTCGGTGGCGCGATCGATGGTGTCGTCGGCGTCCATCGTGAACCGAGACACGCGCGAGAGCATCGCCCCCGTGCCGCCGGGCGCGTTGTAAGAGAGGAACACCGCGCGGTTGGACGCGAAGTCGGGGTGGAACTCGAGGTCGAGCAGGCCCGCCTCGCCCGAGATCATGAGCGCGTCGGCGATGTCGACGACGAGCTCGGGGTCCGCGTCCGCGGCGGTGAACGTGTAAACCTGCCCGGACTTCACCACGAGGTAGAACCGCGCCTCGCTCGGATGCTCGACGAGCGCCACGCCGCCCTCGACGTCGACGCCGGAGAAGACGTCCTCGAGCTGCACGAGCGATGGCGTGGGCAATCGGGGCAGCGCCACGCAGGTCGCGGTGAACACCGGATCGTCGTCGCTGCGGCACCCGCCCGCCGCGACGCCCAACCCCAACGCGCACGCCCACCGCATCGACCACGCCATCCAAGCCATACGCGGCGAGGATAGCAGGCCCACCGCAGGTTCAAGGCAGGGCGGTGCGTTCGCCCGGCTCCGCGGGGGCGAGGCCCAGGATCCGCGCTCGCACGGCGGCGACGAGCACGTGCGAGCCGCACACGCACACCGTGCCACCGCCGTCGAGCGCGGCGTCGATCCACGCGAACAGCGGCGCGGGCCCGTCGAGCTGCGTCGGGGCGTCCGCTGCCGTCCCCACGGCGCCGAAGCCGGTGAGGTCGACCCACGCCCACGTCCCGCCCCACGCCCGCATCGCCGCGACGATCGAGTCGGCGTCCTTGTCGGCGACGCAGCCCACCGCGACGACGGCCGTGGGCGCCTCGACCTGCAGCGTACCGAGCAACGCGGCGATGCCCGCGGGGTTGTGGCCGACGTCGAGGATCACGTGGCCGGCGCCTACGGCGATCCGCTCGAAGCGGCCGGGCCACGCGACGCCGTCGAGGTCCCCGGCGACGACGCGCGGCTCGATCGCGGCGGCGGCGGCGAGGGCCAGCGCCCCGTTGTCGCGCTGGTGCTCGCCGAGGAGCCCGACCGGCGCGCGCGGCAGCGGCGGGACGATCGTGAGCGGCGCCCCGATCGCGGTGGTCTCGGCGCGCAGCACCGCGAGGACCTCGGGGGCCTGCGCCACGGAGAACACCGGGACGCCTCGGCGCGCGACCGCGACCTTCTCGCCGGCGATCGCCGCGAGCGTGTCGCCGAGGAACGCCTGGTGATCCAGCGCGATCGAGGCGATCGCGACGACCCGCGCGTCGCAGATCCGCGTCGCGTCCCAGCGGCCGCCCATCCCCGCCTCCGCGACGATGACGTCCACGCCGCGCTCGGCGAAGCGCAGCCACGCCGCGAGCGTCAGCACCTCGAAGAACGACAGCGGCCGCGGCAGCGACGTCGCCGACTGCTCGAGGGCCAGCACGCGATCGACCGCGGCCTGGAGCGCGTCATCGGATTCCGCGACGCCGTCGACGCGCACGCGCTCGCCGACGCGGTGCAGGTGCGGGCTCGTGTACAGGCCCACACGGCGGCCCCAGCGGCGCAGCGTGTGGTCGACCATCGCCGAGGTCGAGCCCTTGCCGTTGGTGCCGACGACGTGGACGGCCGGGACCCCGCGGCACGGCGCGCCGAGCTGCTCCCACGCGCGCGTCACGGCCTCGAGCCCGAGGCGGATGCCCAGGCTGCGGCGCTCGAACAGCGCCTCGAGACTCACGCCGGCGAGCCCGCGTCGCTCGAGCTCGGCTTGGCCGGCATGCCCCGCAGCATCCGCAGGACGCAGCCGATCTGCTCGCGCATCTCGTGGCGACTGATGATGCGATCGACGATGCCGTGCTCGAGCAGGAACTCGGCCCGCTGGAAGCCCTTGGGCAGCTCCTGGCCGATCGTCTGCTGGATGACGCGGGGCCCGGCGAAGCCGACGAGGGCCTTGGGCTCGGCGATGATGAGGTCGCCGAGCATCGCGAAGCTCGCCGCGACGCCGCCCGTGGTCGGGTGCAGCACGACCGAGATGTACGGCAGGCCGCGCGGTCGCAGTCGGGCGCGGGCCGCCGAGGTCTTGGCCATCTGCATCAGCGACAGCACGCCCTCCTGCATGCGCGCGCCGCCGGACGCCGAGAACACGACCGCGGCACGATCGAGCTCGAGCGCGCGCTCGAACACCCGCGTGACCTTCTCGCCGACGACCGAGCCCATGGATCCGCCCATGAACTCGAACGCGAAGAAGCCGACCGAGACCGGCACGCCGTCCATCTCGCCGACGCCGGAGCGGAACGCCTCGGTGGAGCCGCTCGAGCGGACGGCCTTGTCGATGCGATCGCGGTAGGCCTGCGAGTCGAAGAACCCGAGGGGATCACCCGAGCGCAACTCGGTGTCGTGCTCGACCCAGGTGCCCTGGTCGAGCATCGCCTCGATGCGCTCGGCGGTGGACATCGTGGCGTGGTGGCCGCACACCGGGCACACGCGCAGGTTCGAGATCAACTCGTCCGTGTACGTGATCTCGCCGCACGACTCGCACTTGGACCACAGGCCCTTGGGAATCGACACCTTGCCCGCGGCCGCGTCCTTGTCGAGCGCGTCTTTTTTGCGGCGCCACCAGGCCATTGCCCGGGCCTTGTACCCCATGCCCGCTCGGATTTCACCGTGCATCGCGGCGCACGCTCGCCAGGGGCGCCGGGCGGGCCGCGTACGCGCCAACGCACGGCCGCAGGGGGACCCGCGGGTGGCCTGGCGGCTTGCCGTGGACGGCCGACCCTTGATACGGCATTCGCCATGGTCGCGACGCCCGGCCCCGCACGCACCCCACTGACCTATCGCGAGGCCGGTGTCGACATCGATGCCGGCAACGAGGCCGTCACGCGCATCAAACGCATGGTCGCGTCCACGCGGCGACCCGAGCAGCTGAGCGACATCGGCGGCTTCGCCGGCATGATGGGGCTGCCCTCGGGGCTGCGCGAGCCGGTGCTCGTGTCGTGCACCGACGGCGTCGGCACCAAGCTGCTGGTCGCGATCGCCTTGGACCGCCACGACACGGTCGGCATCGATCTCGTGGCGATGAACGTCAACGACCTGCTGGTCACCGGCGCCGCGCCGATGTTCGTGCTCGACTACATCGCGTGCGCCAAGGTGGTCCCCGCCCAGATCGAGGCGGTGGTCTCCGGCATCGTCGAGGGCTGTCGGCAGTCGAAGGCCGCCCTGCTGGGGGGCGAGACCGCCGAGCTGCCCGGCATGTACGCGCCAGGCCACTACGACCTGGCCGCGTTCGCGGTCGGCGTCGTCGAGCGGTCGCTGACGCTGGGCCCCGCGCGGGTCCGGGCCGGCGACGTCGCCATCGCGCTGCCGTCGTCGGGCCTGCACAGCAACGGCTACTCCCTGGCCCGACGCGCGCTCCTCGATCCGGAGCGCGCCGGCCTCGGGTGGGGGGATCCCCTGCCCTTCGACCCGTCGATCACCGTGGGGGAGGCGATGATCCGCCCCACGCGGATCTACGCCGACGCCTTCACCGCGATGCGGGCCGTCGACGGCGCGCCGCTGCACGCCGCCGCCCACATCACGGGGGGCGGCCTGCTGGAGAACCCGCCGCGCGCCTACGCCGACGACCTCGCGCTCCGCCTCGATCTCTCGGGCGTGCCGCTGCCGGCGGTCATGCGCGCCATCGCGGCGCAGGGCGTCGACGAGGAGGAGATGCTGCGCACGTTCAACTGCGGCGTCGGCATGCTGCTCTACGTCGATCCGGCCGGCGTCGCCGCGATCCAGGCCGCGCTCGGCGACGTCGGCGAGGCGTCGGTGGTGGTGGGCGAGGTCGTGCCGCGCGAAGCGGATGCGGCCGCGGTGCAGATCCGCGGGTTCGCGCCGTGACGCCCCCCGCTCCCGAGGCCGGCGCTTGAGCAACACGACCAACCACTACGATCTGATCGTGCTCGGCGCCGACGTGGCCGGGTTGGTCGCCGCCGCCCTCGTGGCGCGCCGCGGCAAGCGGGTGCTGGTAGTGCCGCACGGCAACCCCGACGGCGCCTACCGCCTGCAGGGTCGCGCCTTCGCCCTCGACACCGCGCCCTTGGTCCACGCGACCACGCCGCCGGTCGAGCGCGTGCTCGCCGAGCTCGGCCTCGTCCAACAGGTGCGCCGGCTCGCGGCGCCGATCGACGGGCTGCAGCACCACGTCGTCGACGACGCGCGGCTCGACCTCGAGCGGGGCGGCCGCAACCTCGACGCCGAGCTCGCGCGCCTGTGGCCCGACGAGGACGCCGCTGGCGCGTGGGCGCTTCGCCAGCGCTGGACCGACGCGACCGAGAACGTCCTCGGCGAGCTGCTCGCCTCCGAGAATGCCCTCGGCGCCGAGGGCTTCTGGGGGCGCCGGTTCCTGTCGCGGCTCGCCGCGCAGCTCCCCGGTCGCGACGTCGACGAGTGCGCGCCGCTGGTCGAGGACCACGCGCTGCGTCGCGTCGCCGAGGCGCACCTGCCCTGGCTCTCGCACCTGACGCCCGCGCAGCTCGGCAAGGCCGCCGCCCTGCGCCTCGGTCGGCTGTGGAGCGCCGGGCCCGAGGATCTGCCGTCGGGCGAGCGACGCATGCGCGAGCTGCTGCTGCAGCGCATCGAGCTGCACTCGGGCGAGGTCAAGCGCGAGCTCCGGGTCGCCGAGCTGGTGATGAAGCGCGGCAAGGTCGTCGGGGTCAGCCTGCTGGGCAAGCGCGATCGCTACGGCTGCGACCACCTGATCATCGCCACCGATCCGCGAGAGCTCGTCGAGCGCGGCCTGCTCGGCGACGCAGCCCCGCGCTCCCTGCTGCAGAGCATCGGCGCGGTCGCGACGGCGGCGTCGCGCTTCGTGATGCACGTCGAGATCGACGAGCGCGGCATCACGCCGGCGTTCGAGGGCATGGCGCTGTGCTGTCCCGCGCGCAGCGGTAGCGCGCCCGAGGGCTCGGCGGCCGACTGGGTGCCCGACGCGGCCCACGGCGTCGGGCACATCTACGTGCGCGCGGAGCCTGGCTCGACGGAGACCACGCGGAGGCTCGCGATCACGCGGATCGTCGCGGTCGACGAGGATCTCGGCACGATGCGCGAGCGGATCCTCGACGAGCTCGACGTCCGCGGCGTGCTGCCCTTCGCGCGGCCGTGGATCCGCCTGTGCCACTCGCCCCACGACGCGCGCGAGGCCGAGGACGGCCGCGGCGAGCCGCACCCGGAGCTCGGCCCGGGCTCCGCGATGACGTTGCCCATGGCGCCGCTGTACTTCAGCGACGAGGAGCCCCTGCTCGGCGTGGGCCTCGTCGCCACCGGCGCGGGCGTCCGCGGCCTCAGCTTCGCCTCGCGGGCGTGCCTGCCGGGCCTCGGGCTCGAGGGGGAATTCGCGGCGGGGGCGGCCGCTGCGGCCCTCGTGGCGAGCCCCGCCCGATCGCCGCTGTCGCGCTCGTCGCTGCTGAGCAAGGCTTGAGGCCATGCCCCCGCTGCAGTGGCGCCCGACGATCGGCGACCCGTCCGTCATGGGCTGGGTCACCGTCGTCGCGTACCTCGTCACCGGTTGGCTGTGCCTGCGGGCGCTGCGGGCGGAGAAGCACGGGCCGCCGCGTCCGCTGCTGCCGACGCTGGCGGCGCTGTTCCGCGTGCTCCGCAAGCACTGGCCGCGGCCGCCGCTGCCGGCCCGTCGCGCCGCGCTGTGGCTGTTGCTCGCGCTCGGGATGTTCGCCCTCGGCCTGAACAAGCAGCTCGATCTGCAGAGCCTCGTCACCGAGCTCGGCAAGGCCGCGGCCCATGCGGGCGGCTGGTACGAGGAGCGCCGCGTCGTCCAGGTGATCTTCATCGCGCTGGTCGGCGGGTTCGGGCTCCTCGGCCTCGCGCTGCTGTGGTGGCTGACGCGGGGGCAGCTCCGCGACTTCCGACTCACGCTCGTCGGCCTGGCGATGATCGTCGGCTACGTCGTGATCCGGGCCGCGTCGTTCCACCACGTCGACCTCTTGATCCGCGCCGAGGTCCTCGGCGTGCGGCTCAACTGGGTCTTCGAGCTCGGCGGCATCGCGATCATGGCGACCGGCGTCGTGCTCCGCCTGCGCGCGCGGTGACTCGATGGCGCCTTGCGGGCGCGGCCTCCATGGTGTACTGAACAGAATATCAGCACCGCCACGGAGCCCACGCCGATGAGCCGATCCGCGCCCAAGTCCCGCGAAACCCCCACCCTGCCCCAGCACGACCCGATCGCGCCGTGGTGCGCCGACGTCCTGGGCCTGTTCGCCGGGCCCCTCGTCGAGGTCCGGTTCCCGGACGTCGAGTCGGCCACGCTCGAGGCCGCCGCCGACGAGGTCCGGCGCGCGCAGCTCGAGGCCGAGGCCCTCGAGCGGGCCCTCGACGAGGCACGCGGCCGCACGCTCGAGGCGAACGCCGCCCTCGCGGACCGCTGCACGCGGGCCCTCGCCTACGCCCGGGTCTTCGCCACCGCGCAGCCCGAGCTCGAGGCCGCCGTGGCCGCCGTCCGGGCCCGCACCGAGCGGCCCAGCGCCGAGCTGGCCCCGAAGAAGCGCGGCCGCCCGCGCAAGGACAGCGCCACGGTCGAGCTGCTCCCGGACGACGCGCTCGCGGCCCAGTGACGGTCGCGCGGTGATGGGCGCTACTGCAGCGCCTTGACGACCTTGCCGAGCAGATCGTCGAACACGAACGGCTTGGTCACGTAGAACTTCGCGCCGAGGTTGATGCCCGCGATCATCGACTTCGGGTCGTTCTTCGCGGTCAAGAAAATCACGGGGATCGGCTTGGTGTCGCCGAGCGACTTGATCGCCTTCACGAAGGTCATGCCGTCGAGGCGCGGCATCATGATGTCGACGATGATGAGGTCGGGCTTGGTGCTCTCGAGGGCGGTGAGGCCGGCGAGGCCGTCCTCGCAGGTCTTCACCCGGTAGCCCTTGGCCGTGAGCGACTTCTCGAGGAGCGTCCGCACCGACGCATCGTCCTCGATGACCAAAATCGTTTCTCCCGCCATCGATCGCCTTCGTCGGGAGCATCGCACGGCGCGACGACATCGTCACGGGGGGACGACGACGGACGCGACGAGCTCGGTGGGCAGCGGGGTGTTCGGTTGCGGCACGGCCATGCGATGCAGGGTCAGCACACCGCCGTTGCGCCAGCGACGCAGCTCGACCGCGGCGAACCGTCGCGTCGCGGCGTCGCGGCGGACCACCAGGTGCGATCCGTCGAGCCAGCTCCCGCTGTTTGCGTAAACCACCTCACCGAGGCGATCGAGCGAGCCGTGATGGCTGTGCCCCATGAGGACCAGCGGCACGCCGGTCACCTCGCCGACGCCGGCGGCCACCTCGAGCATGTCCCGCGCGACGTTGCGCGGCCGCTTGCGCCGGTGCTTGCGGGCCAGCACCGCCACCGCGGCCGCGATGCCGGCCAAGAGGCCGACGCCGGGGAGCCCGGCCCACCGCCCGAGCAGCAGCCCGACGCCGCCGAGCGCCGCGACCATCACGACGTGATCGAGGAACGTGATCCCGAGCAGCCCCGCGACGGTGGTCGCGGTGGGCGGCGGCGCCATCTTCTCGAGAGCCGCCAGGGCGCTCATCTGCAGGCCCGCGTTGGCGGCGACCTTGGCGAGCCGCGCGGCGTGCATCTCCTTGCCCTCGCGATCGACCCGGCCCGGTCCGGCCCACAGCGCGAGGATGCGGCCGGCGGTGCGCAGGTACAGCAGGATGACGCGGATGACGAAGCGCCAGCCGCGGGCGAGCGCCCAGCGGATGTAGTCCATGCCCGAGAACTTGTCGGGCGCGTCGTAGTCGATCTCGGGCATGAGGTTCGCGAAGTTGCGCGTCGCGACCTCGGCCACGGTCTGAACCAGCTCACCGCCGCGGGTCGGCGACAGCAACGCCGGCGTCGCGCAGCTCGGATCGAACGTGTGCCCGTGCTCGATCCACGCGCCGCCCGGATCCCGCAGGAACCACCGCACGAAGCGGATGCGACCGGCCTGCAGCGCCGCGAGGTTGGTGAGATCGGTGCGGCTGCTGCCCTCGTCCTCGGCCGGGGTCAGCCGCGCGACGATCGCTGCGCGCACCCGCGGGTACAACAGCTCCGCGTCGTGGTTGCCGGTGACGAACAGCACCGAGTTGCCCGCGCGCAGGAAGTCCTGCAGCGCGGCCTCGACGTTGGGGTGCGCGTCGAACACGGCGTGGAGCCGCGCGACCGCGAGCGACTCGGCGGGCAGGTTCGCGGATCCGGCGAGCTCGACGTTCCAGAAGTCGATGAAGTCGCCGTTGATCACCAGCTGCCAGGTGCCCTGCCGCTGGTAGTGCTCGATGAACCGCCCGAAGATGTCCTCGATCCGCGAGGCGAGGTGCACCGCCTCCCCACGCATGCGGGGCTTCAGGTGCGATCCGAGGTGCAGATCGCTGATGAGGAGGAGATCGGCCGCCACGATCTCGGTCCAGCCTAGCAGCCCGGGTCGCCAGGGCCCGTTCGGGCGCCTGGGCACGCGCTGCGGCGGCGCAGCCGATGCCTGCCCCGGCGCAGTCCCGGGCGCCCCCCGCGGCCGCCTCGCGGATCGCCGTCGCGTGGTACACCCAAGCACCCGCGCTCGCGGGGGCTGACCGATGAAACAGCTCGCCTTCGCCCTCTTCGTGATCGCCGCCCACGTCCTGGTCGCGCTCAGCATCTATCGCCTCGCCAAGGTCGTGACGTACGGACGTCCCGCCGGCCTGAAGGAGACGTGGGGTCAGCGCATCGCCAGCCTGATGACGTTCTTCTTCGGCCAACGCAAGGTCATGGAGGAGCGCTCGAGCTGGCACCACCTCGCGATCTACTGGGGGTTCCTGGTGCTGAGCCTCGCGACCACCGAGATGCTGATCTCGGGGCTGGTCGGCGAGTGGTTCACGCTCGGTACGATCCTCGGGCCCACGCTCTACGGCTGGATCCGCCTGGCGGTCGACGTGATGAACGGCGTGGTCTTCGTCGCGATCATGTACGCGTTCTACCGCCGGTTGCTGGTCAAGCCGCGGTTCATCCCGGTCAACCTCGACGCGATGCTCATCCTCGGAGCGATCACCACGCTGGTGCTCACCCACTACGGCCACCACGTCTGGCACATGGCGGCGACCGGCGTCGCCGACCCGATGCAGCCGGTCGCGCGGACCCTCGGCCAGCTCACCGGCGTCTTCACGGTGACCGGCGCCGTGGCCAAGGCCAGCGGCGACGCCGGCTGGGCCCACGTCGCCTCGGAGGTCCACTGGTGGGGCCACATGGGCATCATCCTGGGCTTCCTCAACTACCTGCCCTACTCGAAGCACATCCACGTGCTCGGCTCGGGCCCGAACATCCTGCTGCGCGATCAGGGCCAGCGGATGATCATGCCCAAGCTCGCGCTCACCGACGACGAGGGCAACCCGCTGTTCGACAACTGGGGCGTGGGCCGGCTCGAGGACTTCACCTGGAAGAGCCTGCTCGACAACTACGCGTGCACCGAGTGTGCGCGGTGCACCACGTACTGCCCGGCGTTCGCGACCGACAAGCCGCTGTCGCCGATGCACCTCATCCACGACCTCAAGGACGAGATGAAGTCCCGCGGGTTCAAGCTCGTGGAGCTCGAGGGGCTCGGCAAGAAGGTCGGCGTGAAGCTCGACGCGCCCGCGCCCGGCGTGATGGACCCCGCTGAGGGCCTCCCGGGCTGGGACGAGTACAAGGCCCGGCAGGACGCCTACGAGGCGGTGAAGGCCAAGCCCGAGCACAAGCCGGTCGTCGATCGCATCGAGGCCCTGCGCAAGGAGCTCGCCGAGATGCCGCCGTTGGTCGGCGGTCGGATCAAGGACGAGACGCTGTGGGCGTGCACCACCTGCGGCGCGTGCCAGCAGGCGTGCCCGGTGTTCATCGATCACCCGCTCAAGATCCTGCAGATGCGCACGCACATCGTGCTCAACGACGAGGGCGGCACGCGGGTGCCCGCCGGGTTCTCGCGCGCGTTCCAGAAGATCGAGGCCGCCGGTAACCCGTGGGGCCTGCCGCAGTCGCAGCGCATGGCGTGGGCCAAGGACCTCGAGGTCCCGACGATCGAGGACAACCCCGACGCCGAGTACCTGCTGTTCGTCGGCTGCGCCGGCAGCTACAGCGACATCAGCAAGAAGGCCACGCGCGCCCTCGTGCGCTGCCTGCAGGCGGCGAACGTCAGCTTCGCGGTGCTCGGCGAGCAGGAGAAGTGCACGGGTGACACGCTGCGGCGCGGCGGCAGCGAGATGCAGTTCCAGATGCTCGCCAAGGAGAACGTCGATCTGTGGAACTCGCTGAAGGTCCGCAAGATCGTCGCGAGCTGCCCGCACTGCTTCCACACGATCGCCCACGAGTACCCGCAGTTCGGCGGAAACTACGAGGTCATCCACCACAGCAAGCTGCTCGCGCACCTGCTCGACTCGGGACGACTCAAGGTCGAGACCCCGCTCGGCAAGCGCTTCACGTACCACGACAGCTGCTACATCGGCCGCTGGAACCAGGTCTACGACGAGCCGCGCCGCGACATCGCGGCGGCCAACGGCACCGCACCTCAGGAACTCGGGCGCAACCGTGAGCAGGGCTTCTGCTGCGGCGCGGGTGGGGCCCGCTTCTGGGACGAGGAGGAGCCGAGCAAGCGCGTGAACATCAACCGCGCCAAGGAGATCGTCGACTCCGGGGCCGAGGCGGTCGGCGTGGCGTGTCCGTTCTGCAAGACGATGGTCAGCGACGGAATCAAGCACTTCAACAAGGACGAGCAGATCGAGGTGCTCGACATCGCCGAGATCGTCGAGCGCTCGCTGCCGCGGCCCAAGGTCGCGCCGTCGGTCGAGCCCAACGCCGCGGGAGCCAGCGCCGATGCGCAAGGCTGATCGGATCCACGACCTGCTGGTCGAGCACTTCTCGCCGGTCGCCCTGCAGGTGATCGATGAGAGCCACATGCACGCCCCGCGACCGGGCGGCGAGAGCCACTTCAAGGTCGTCGTCGTCAGCGACGCGTTCGGGGGCAAGGCCGCACTCGCGCGTCACCGGGCCGTGCACGCGGCGCTCGACGAGCTGCTCGCGACGCAGGCGATCCACGCCCTGTCGGTCCACGCGTGGACGGCCGCGGAGTGGACGGGCCGCGGCGAGGTCGTGCCGGCGAGCCCGCCTTGCCGCGGCGGCGCGAAGGGCTAGCTGTCGGGCGCCGAGGGGCGCCCTGGAGGGCCTCACATCGTGGCGGAGGCCGCGGGCCTCGCGAACGCCAACGTGCGGCGGCCGTCCTCGAAGAACACGTTCATCTTGCCGGGCGACGGGAACGACTCGACGACGCCCTGGCCGAACTTCGGGTGCTCGATGCGCTCGCCGGTCCGGTAGGTCTCGCTCATCGCGTAGTCGCGCACGGGCATCGCGAGGTCGGGCTCGATGAGCGGCTCGTCGCGCTGCGGGTTGGCGCGCGTCGTCTTCTTCGCGCCAACCTTCTTCGCGCCGGTGGCCGTGCGCGTCGCGGCGACCTTCTTCGGTGGCGCGGGCATCGGCGACGGATCGTTCGGCGAGCGCTTGAAGCGATGGTACCCGCTGCAGAACTTGCACTGCACCTTGGTGACCTTGGCGCCCTCGAGCGCGACGATCACGTGCCAGGTGTCGCCACACTTGCCACAAACCGCGAAGATGTCTTTGCCGACGCCGAGTTCCATGCGAATGCACGAGCGTAGTCGTTTCGCGCCCGCGGGGGGGCCGCATCGCTGCTCCGGCCGCCATGGTGCGGATCGCGGGCGTTTCTCGGCGGTGTGGGAGCGCGTGTTCCGGGTCGTCGCGGTCGATCGCGAGGCCGGCGACCCGAGCGCGCTTCAGGTCACAGCCCGAGGTCGTCCAGCTTCTCGGCGTTCGACCGGACCTGCCGCTTGCCGTCGCGGCTCTCGGCAGCCTCCGCCGGCGCGGCTGCGGGTGCGTTCGCGGCGGCGTTGCCGAAGCCCGCGTCGGCCTCGTCGAACGCGTTGATCTGCTGCTCGAAGTCGGCGTCGAGCTTGGCCTTGAACGGCGAGGGCGCGCGCGACGACGCGTCGGTCCGACGATTCCGGATGCGACCGCGGTTGCTGTCGATGGTGCCGCGCGCGGCGACGACGTCGCCCCGGGCGAACTGCTCGTTCGCGAGGGCGAGGGCCGCGGCGGTCTCACTGCGGGCGAGGCGGGCCTCGACCAGGGGATCGAGGGGCGAGATGTCGGCCGCGTTCTTCGACAGCACCGCGACGAGCTCGCCCTCGCAGTCGCCGGGCTTGCCCAGCGCGAGGTCCTGGTAGCGCATGTGGACCTCGGCGATCGGGCGGCGCCCGGCCTCGCCCGCGGGGATCCGCAGGCGCAGGAGCACGGTCTTCTCGTCGCCGGCCGAGAACGCCCCGAACGGCACGGTGACGCGATCACCCCGCTGCTCGAAGCTGCGATCGAAGACCTGCTGCACGGTCACGCCGGGCGAGAGATCGATCTCGACCGACGCATTGCTCGCGACCGTGGTGACCAGGCTCTGCAGCTCGTCGTCGAAGATCCGCGGCAGGCCCGACGGGTCATCGACGAAGTAGTGGCGCCCGTTCGACGATTGCGAGAGGGCGAAGAGCACCCGCTCGTTGTAGTCGACGTCGACGCCGATCGAGCTGACCGCGGTCTCCATGCCGCGGGCGCGGTCGCCCAGCCGACGGAAGCCATCCACGTCCCGCACGCCGGTGTTGGCCTCGCCATCGGAGAGCAGGAGGATCCGCTGCACCGAGCCCGTCGCGCTGCCCGGCGCGCGCGCCAGCAGGTCCATCGCGGTCTCGATGCCGCACGACACACAGGTGTTGCCCTGGGCATCGATCCCGCGCAGGGATCCGAGCGCGGCCTCGCGGTTGCCGGCGTCGATCCGCGTGGGCGGCAGGAACACCTGGGTCGAGGTGTTGTAGCCGACGACGCTGACGGTATCGCCCTCGCGTAGCCGTCGGATCATGCCCGACGCCGCCGCGATCGCGTTCTCCATCCGCTGGCCCTGCATCGAGCCCGACCGATCGAGCACGATCGACAGGTTCACCGGGGTCGCGTTGCCCGAGCCGGCCTCGGTCTGCGCGGTGACGTCGAGGAAGAGGTACGTCTCGGTCTCGCGGCCGGCGGCCAGCGTCGGGTGGCCGAGTCGACCGGAGACCATGAGCGTCGAGCCCGCCGTGAACTCCGACGGGGTGGCGTCGAGCCCGACGAGGTCGGCGAGGACCGAGGCGCCCGGGTCGGGCTTGCCGGGACTGGTCGGCCCCGGCGCGGTCGGGGCCGGGGATCTCGGGGCGCCCGCGGGGACCAGGGCCCAGACGGACACGCTCGACAGGGCCATACCGAACGCGGAGAGCACGAGGGCGGAGCTGAGCTTCATGGCGGGTTCTCCGGGGCGGGTGCGGGGGTCGAACGCCCGAGGCGACGGGCCGATCTGTCTAGCTAGGGGGGCCGATCGAGGGGGGCCGTCCCCGCGAGCTGGGCCGTCCCCTACGGGCCGATCCACGGGGACGGGGACGCCCCGGCGGGCGCCGGGTTCCCGGCCGCGGTGGCCATGCGGGCGATGCCCATCGCCGCCAGCGTATCCCACGGCGGGAGCGCACCGATGAGCACCAGCACGCGGTCCCAGGGCAGCCACCACGGCCCCGACGGGCCCGCGATCGCGAGGGCCGTCCCGGTGACCTGGGTGATCTCGCTGGCGGTGTGGAGCTGGATCCGCCCCGCCTCGACGAGGCGCCGCAGCTCGGCGACGTTCCGGGCCTTGCCCCGGGAGAACCCCGCGCCGCGGTGCACGACCGTCACCGTCGTCCCCGCCTGGTGGCACAGCGCGATCGCGGCCTCCATCGCGACGTCGCCGAGGCCGACCACGACGACCCGGCTGCCCGCGAGCGAGCGGGCGTCGGCGAGGTGGTAGTGCACGCGATCGGCGACCTCGTCGGGGACGGGCACAGGGAGGCGCCGCGGCGTGCCCCGCTTGCCGATCGCGACCACGACCCGCCGCGCGGTCACCCGCACCGGGGCCCCCTCGTGCGTCGCGTCGACGACGAAGCCGGCGCCGTGGCGGGTGACCCCGACGACGCGGTGCCCCTCGCGGATCGGCAGCGCGCGCTGGCGAACGATGCGGAGCCAGTGGCCGAGCAGCTCCTCCTTGGTCGACTCGCGCAGCCAGAGATCACCGATCAACGGGATCGCGAGCGGCTGATCGAACACCAGCTTGCCGCGGGGGAAGCTGCGGATGCTGTCGGCGACGCTCCCTTGCTCGAGCACGAGGACCTTGCACCCGTGGACCTGGGCCTCGAGCGCCGCCGACAGGCCCGCCGGGCCGGCCCCGATCACGACCACGTCCACGGCGTCGTGCGGGCCCGCGGCGGCCTCGGGGCGCTCGCGCGCGAGGGCAGCCGCGGCGGCCCGCATCGCGTGGGCGCCCTGGTTGATCGCGTTGCGGATGAGCGGCAGCCCGGTCAGATCGCCCACGATGTAGAGGCCGGGCACGTCCTGCGATTGCAGGTCGGCGTCGAGGGCGATGCGATCGGTCATCGGCGCGACGTCGGCGACGACGAGCGAGCCGTTCGGGCACCGCTGCTCGCACAACGTGAGGCCGCAGCAATCGGCGGGACGGACCACCTGCGCGACGTAGTCGTGCAGCTCGAGCACGTCGTACGGGCACGCATCCACGCAGGCCGAGCAGCCGATGCAGGTGGAGCTGGCGATCTGCGGCAGGCGTACCCGCTCGGGCGGCGCGACATCGACGGCCGTGCGCTCGCGACGGCGAAGGCGTCGGCCGAGGGTGAGCCGCGCGAGGACCATCGCCGCGATCCCGGCGCCGAGCGACGCCAGCACGATCGCCCACCACGGTGTCGACGCGGCGACGCGGCGCGGGGCCCGGGGCTCCGCCGCCACCACCCTGCGCGCCAGCCCCCACGCGGTCATCCGCTCGCGCGCCGATCCGAGGGTGCCGAACGTGATGCCCTCGATCGTGCGGTGCTCGTCGAAGCACACCGTCGGGGTCTCGCCGCCCTGCCCCGCCTCACCGCCCGGGAGGCACCGCGCGATCGGATCGCGGGCGCGGCTCGGATCGTGGCACTGCGTGCACACCTCGAGCGGGATCACCGGCACCCGCGTGCGTGTCATCGGGGCCGGCGGGGGCGACAGCGGCACCGCGACCTCGGCCCCCGGACCGAAGCGCCGCGCGGTGGAGCCCTCGATCTCGACGCCGCCCTCGTCGCGGTGGATCCGGTGGCAGCTCGTGCACCGCAGATCGCCGCGCTCGACCACGGCGCGGTGGCCACGGCGCGACGACGCATGCGGGCCGTGGCACCCGACGCACGCCGCGGCGACGGGCCGCTCGGCGTCGCCGTGGCACGCCGCGCACTGCAGCTCGGCCGCGCGGTGTGGCAGCGCGAGCGGGCCCGGGGAGCGGAGCTCGGCGGGTTCGCTGCCCAGCACGACCGACAGCACCGCCACGATCGCCGCCACCGCGGCGCCGAGCCCGACGCCGACCAGGCGCGTCACATCGCTGTCGACGCTCGCCCGCGGCGCGACGCGGCGGCGACCGGCGGGCGTCCGATCGCGGGAGGACCACAGCGGCGGATCGGGCGCGGTCATCGGCCGAGCACCACCAGGACGTGGATCGCCAGCAGCGCGAGCACCAGCGCCGACGCGACGACGTGCAGGGGCAGGAACCCGCGGAGCAGCACGGTGAGGCCGCGGCGCACCGGCAGCGCGCGCAGCTCGACGACGATGCGGACGATCTCGTCGATGCCGGCCAGCCGCTCGGCGCCGCGGCCCTGCAGCATCGCGTCGACGCGGCGGTGGACCCGGGCCTCCTCCTCGGCGAGCGTGCGCCCGCCGAGCAGCAAGCCCACCGGGCCGACGACGCTGCGGGCGTAGGGCACGAGGATCTTCTCCGCGATCGCGCGGACCAGGTCGCTGCGACCCGAGCCGGCGCGGTAGAGGCGATCGACCAGCTGCGTGCGCCTGGCCCGGAGGTCCTCGGGCAGCGCCCCGTCGCGCTCGAGTCGCGTGAGCCGCTTCGGCACGATCGCGTACGCGAGCCCGCCGAAGAGGCCGAGCGCAGCGGTGGCCCACCACGCGGCGACGAGGGCACCGCTCGGACCATCGGGCATCCGCAGGCCGGCGTGGCCCAGCACCGCCGCCGGGGCCAGCAGCCCGATCCACACGTGCAGGCGCACGAAGGGCCGCACGCGGGAGCGCGGGGCCCCCTGTTCGATCCCTGCGAGCACGCGTCGACGCGAGCGCGGCCGCACCCACAGTCGCACGACACGCTTGACCACCACGTGCAACGCGAGGACGACGGTCGACACCGCGGCCACGAGGCCCGCGACGAGGCCGGGCCCGGCCTCGGGGACCCACGCGTGCGCCGACTGCCGCGCGAGCGCGGCCATGCCCGCGGCGATCGACGCCGCCAGCACCACCCCGGTGATCAGCGCGCCCGCCGGGACCCGCGACCACGCCGATCGTCGCGTCGTCGCCCCGTCCGACACGCCGAGGACCCGCGCGACCTCGGCGACGTCCCGCGACGGATCGAGCCGGAGGATCGCGCCGGTCGGGCAGGTCTGCACGCACCCCGGCCCGTCGTGATCGCGGCACAGGTCGCACTTCACCGCGACCTCGGGCGACAGCCGGAGCCCCCCGCGGCGCGCGGCCACGCCCACGCCCGCGTCCTGGGGACGCGACGCATCGCGGGGCTGGATGCGGATGTTGTCCCACGGGCACGCCTTCGCACAGTTGCCGCAGCCGGTGCACAGCTCGGCGCGCACGAACACCTCGCCGTGGGGGTCGCGACCGATCGCGCCGGTCGGGCAGTCGATCATGCACGCCGGGTTCTTGCAGTGCTGGCACGAGTTCGGCAGCAGCAGGCTGCGCGGCGCCTCGCCGAGCACCGGGAGACGCGTGACCACCTTGTCGCCACGGCGGACGAGTCGACTGTGCCCGTGCAGCGCGGCGCAGGTCCACGCGCAGTGGCCACAGCGCACGCAGGTGTCCTGATCGATGACGAGCATCGAGCGGGCCATCTGCATGCGGTACAGATCGCGAAAGGCGTGCTGCGTGGTGTGGGCCGCGGCGGCGCCGACCACCGCGCGCTGGGCCTCGCCGCGCGCGGTGGCGATCCGCGAGAACTCGCCGACCAACCCGGGGTTCCGATCGACGAGGGTCCGCAGCACGTCGGCGGGCACGCGCAGCGCCGACACCGGGCCGAGCGCGATCGCGTGGCAGTCCCGCGGGCGCCCGGCCAGGGCCTCCTCGTCGCCGAACGTGTCGCCGCGGGTCAGGTACGCGCGGACGTGCACGCGCTCGTCGTCCTCGGTCTGCAGCTGCACGAGGCCGTCGCACAGCAGCCACGCGGCGCCCGCGGGCTCGCCGACGCCGAAGATCCGCGCGCCGCGTTCGTATCGCTCCCACCGCACCGCATCGAGCAGCAGGTCGAGATCGTCGGGGCCGAGGGTCTGACCGAGGGCCTGCTGTCGGATCAGGTCGGCAGTCGCCTGGCGCTCGAGGGCCCGACGCTCGCGCTCGGCCGATCCGCCGTGGCTCCGGCCCGACCCGCGCAGGAACAACGCCGCGGGGATCTCGAGCACGCGGGCCGCCTCGAGGACCGCAGCGGTGGTGCGGCGCGGCAACCCGAGCAGCGCCTCCTCGCCGACGGTGTCGCCGGGCGCGGCCAGTCGCAGGCGGCTCGCCGACTCGTCGCCGCGTCGGGTCCCGCGCAGCTCGAGGCTCCCCGCGAGGACGACGGCGATCGCGTCGCCGCGCTCGCCCTCCTGCCAGAGCACGGCGCCGGTGCCGACGTCGCGGATGCTCGACGCCGCGGTCACGCTGTCGCGCGCGAGCGCGTCGAGGTCGCGCAGCAGCGGGATGCGCCACGCGGACTCCGGGATCGAGGCTGGGCCGCTCTGGTTCACGGGACCGTCACGCGCAGGCGGTGCAGCTCGATGACCTCGAGCCGCTCCAGCATCGCATGGGTCACCAGCGGTCCGCTCGGCCGCAGGCCGCGGGCGTCCATCCGCGCCTCGTAGTCGGCGAACGCCCAACAGCCGCGCCTCGATCTCGATCGGCCCGCGGCGCGACCCCGCATCGAGCTCGTAGGTGAAGCGCAGCGGTCGACCCGGCGCCGCCGAGCGCGTGTCGATGATCGCGTCGGCCGCTTTGAACACCCCGCGCTCGGCATCGAGGGCGCCGGCGGGCAGGTAGGTCTCGAAGAAGCGCTCGTCGCCCGCGAGGTTGCTCTGACACTCGCCGGTGTCGGGATCATAGGCCCCGTCAGCGAACCGATCGGCGCGGTGGCGGCCCTGGTCGGCGCCCGGCTGGCACCGACCCTGGCCGTCGATCTCCCCGATGCAGGTGACGCAGCGCAGGAACCCGTTCTGCAGGTTGATGAGGCCGCGGCCGCGCATGGAGGTCGCGCCGCTCAGCGTCGGCGGATCCCACAGCGGCAGATCGGGGCCGTCGACGACGTCGGCCCCGAACAGGCCCTGGGGCCGCCCGGCGGGGTCGAGGTCACCGTCGTCGATGTTGACGCGGACGAAGGTCTTGTCGCGCAGGTCTTCGTCGTCGCGATCGACCCGGCCCACCTCGTAGAGCACGCGACCGTCCGCGTCGCGCACGACGAGGTGCACCCAGAACTCGCGCTCCTGACTGAAGCCGGCCGGCACGCGGTGCCCCGCGCCGACGTTCTCGAGGACGATCGGGATCTCGAGGCGGTCACCGCGGCGGGCCGCGCCGTCGATCTGGAACTCGAACGTGCGCCCGAGCAGCAGATCGCGGCGCTGCTTCGCGCCGCGCGGGATGCCGAACGCGTCGAGCGTGGGATCGTCGACGAGGGCGGGCGGGAACTCGGGCGACAGCGGGATGTCGACGCCGGTGAAGTAGTGCGGCGCGACGCTCCCGGGCGCGTCCGAGGCCACCGCGACGCTGCCGATCGCGGCGGCGCCAGGGGCCCGCGGCGCGAAGCTGGTGCCCGGCGGGCACGCGCGGGCCAACGCGGTCGCGCCGGCCCCGATCTGACCGAGCGTCGCGCTGGCGTCCCCGACGGGCTCGCAGACGCCCGGGAACGTCGACATGTGGCAGTCCTGGCAGCTCGCCGGGGTCCGCCCGGCGCGGCGCTCGTCGTCGGCCCACGTCCGCCACTCGGAGTAGGCGTTGCGCAGCCGCTTGAAGTGCTCGCCGCGGACGCCGGCGATCGCGTCGGTGCCGAACAGGCGCACGTCGTGGCAGCTCCCGCAGAACTCGCTCGATTGCAGGTACGCGCGCGCATCCGCGGACGGACGGCCGTGCGCCTCGTTCACGACGGCGCCGCGGGCACCTGCGCCGAGCAGCAGCTCGCGCGGGTCGAGGGCGTAGCCGCTGTTGGCGATGCCGAAGATGCCCTGACGATCCTCGGGGCGCGCCTCGAAGCGCTCGCCGGTCACCGTGGAGATCCAGTCGGGGTTGCCCTCGTAATCGCCGCGGGCCGCCGCGCCGGGGCGCACCGGGCCGTGGACCTGGTGGCAGAAGGCGCACGAGATGCCCTCCATCGCGTCGGGCCCGAGCAGATCGCGGAGCGGCCGTCGACTCGGCGAGCTCGCGGACAGCCCGTTCCACGGCGGGATCGCGTCGCCGAGGTTCGAGCCGGGCGCATGACAGTTCGCGCACCACAGCGCGCCGCCGGATCCAGTGACCTCGAGGCCCGTGTTGCGATCGCGGCACGCGGTTCGACCGTCGCTCGGGCGCAGCAGGCCCGCGCCCGACTCGCAGCCGACCTCGCGACCGCCCTGCTCCTGGATCAGGATCTCGAGGCCCTGGAACAGCGGGCTCTTCACCGAGTGGGCCATCACGGAGCCGTGCCACTGCGCGGTGTGATCGGGGTGGCACGTGGCGCAGTCGTCGGGCCGCGTCTGCGCCGACGACAGCGGCGCGCGCTCGCCCACGCGCGCGCGCGCTGGCCCGCGCGGCGCCTCGACATCCGCCGAGAGGTGGCGACCGAGGGCCACGCCACCGAACACCGGGACCGCGGCGAGCACCCAGAGCCACCGCGCAACGCTGCGCGGCGCCGCGGGCCGCCCCGCCGCGCGCACGACGGGGCTCGCCGCGATCGCAGGCACGACCGGTGGCGGCGCGATCGAAGGCGCAGCGATGGGCGACACACCGATCGGCGACGCGCCCATGGGCGACACACCGATCGGCGACGCGCCCTGGGTCGCGGTGGATCCCTCGCGGCCACCCATGAGCTCGCCGAGGCGCTCGGCGATCGCCGCGGCGCGTCGCGGCCGGGCCTGCGCGTCGGGATCGAGCAGGCGCAGCACGAAGCTCTGCAAGCCGGTCGGAAGGCCCGAGGCGATCGCGTCGGGCAGCGGCGGCGCCCCGCGGCTGCTCTGCTCCTCGAGCGCGCGTCGCAGACCCCGACCACCGAACGGGTGCGTGCCGGCGAGGATCCGATACAGCAGCAACCCCAGGACGTAGCGGTTGGCGGCGTGATCCCAGGCCGCGCCGCCGGCCTGTTCGGGCGCGAGCCACTTGGTCGCGTGCGCGGCGTCCGAGCGGCTCGACACGGCCGCGCGGACGCCGAGCAGCGACTCGACCAGCGCGTCGGCGACGAGCACCGCGCGACCATCGAGCACGATCACGGCGTCGGGACCCAGGGGCCCTGCGAGCCGATCGTGCGCCTCGCACCACGCCAGCGCGCCGGCGATCTCGATCGCGCGGGCGCACGCGACCGGCCACGCCACGACCCCGCCGGCCGCCTCGAGCCACGCGGCCAGGCTCGGCGCGTTCGGCCGCTCGAGCACCCATCCGTCCGTCGAAGCGCCTCGGCGCCACCCGCCGATGCCCGCGTCGGCCATCGCCACGATCGCAGCGACGACGCCCTCGCCGTCGCCCCGGATCGTCCAGCGCACCCCCTCGGGGGTGACGCTGCGCTCGGCGGCGACGCGGGCCGGATCGGTCACGACGCCGCCTGTGTCCGGAGTAAGTACGTCGCCACGCCGGCCGCGAGCGTGAGCGCGACGATGAGCAGCGTCGCCCAGAGCGTACCGATGGTGCGCGGCCCGGCGACGCGCTCGACGAGCCCGATCGTGTCGGCGACGCGCGGGCGGCTGTCCTTCGGTCGCGCGGCCACGACGGCGGGGGTGACCCCGGGGACCTCGGTGGCGCCCGTCCGCGCGGGCGGCACGGCGACCGGCACGACGGTGCGCCCGGGCGCGTCGCTGCGGAAGTCGTCGAGCACATCGAGCACCGCGGCCGCGCTCGCGGGCCGGGCGTCGGGACGCTTCTCGAGCAGCGCGAACACCAGCCGCTCGATCCCCCGAGGAAGACCGGCGCGCGCGTCCTCGGGCAAGGGCGGCGGCGCGGTGGTGCACTGCAGGTTGAGCAGCTCACGCGGTGACGCCGACTCGAACGGCGCCCGACCGGACAGCATCTCGTACATCACGAGCCCGAGGCTGTAGAGATCCGAGCGCGCGTCGATGCCCGCGGCGTCGATCTGCTCCGGGCTCATGTACTGCAGCGTGCCGACGCTGTGGGTGGTGTTCTTCGACAGGGCCTCGAGGACCTTCGCGATGCCGAAGTCCATCACCTTGACCGCGCCGTCGGGCAGGACGATCACGTTCTCGGGCTTGAGATCGCGGTGGACGATCGGCGGCTGCTGGTTGTGGGCCGCGCCGAGGCCCGCGGCGATCTGGGCCGCGATGCCGACGGCCTCCGTCCACGGGAGCCGACCGCGCTCGGCCAGCGTGTCACGCAGGGTGCGGCCCGACAGGAACTCGAGCGCCATCACCAGCTCGCCGTCGATCTCGCTGCACGACAGGGCGCGCACCACGTTGGGATGATCGAGGCTGGCGAGGATCGTCATCTCGTTGAGGAACAGCCGCCGGCCCTCCTCGGAGCGGGCGAGCTCGGGCCGCAGCACCTTGAGCGCGACCTTGCGCTTCGAGAGCCGCTCCTCGGCCTCGTAGACCTTGCCCATGCCGCCCTCGCCGACCAGACGTCGGACCAGGTATTCGCCGATGCGCTCCATGGGCGTGCCCTCCTTACGCACAGGATCGCAAAACGACCTGACGACGGGGCGAACTGCTCGAAGCCGCGCCGCGCGAGCCCCCGTGGGGGCGGTCGCGGACCTCTGCGAGGGGGGCCCCGACGTGACGCGGGCCACGTCGCACCGCGCAGGGTCCTGGGCACGCGGCGCGCCTGCGAGATCCTGGGGCCATGGACCTCGCCCGCTTCGACCCCGGATCCGCCCCGTCCTCGACTAGCGCAGGTACGCGAGCGCAGCCGGGTCGGTGAGATCCGCGACCGCGAGCGTCGCACCGGCGCCGCGCAGCACGGCGGCGTCGTAGAAGCTGGTCGCGACCGCGAGGCACTCGGCGCCGATCGCCTGCGCGGCGTGGACGTCCTTGGGCGTGTCACCGATCACGATCACGCGCACCTCGTCGGGGGCCCGACCCAGCCGCGTCCGCCCCCGCTGGGCGCCGATGCCGATGAGGGTCGGGCGGTCCTCGTGATCCGACGCGTAGCCCCCGAAGGCGAAGGCGTCCGCGACCCCGAGGGGCTCGAGCTTCAGCCGGGCGCCGCGCTCGACGTTGCCCGTGCCCAGGCCGATCGCGGCGTGCGGTCGATCGGCGAGGGCCGCGAGGAGCTCGCGCACGCCGACGTGGAGGCGGAACTCGGGCGTCGCCGCGATCTCGGCCGTCAGCCGCCGGAGGTAGGCCTCGATCACCGCCTCGATGATCGGCGCGTCCTCGTGCGCGGGGCGGCCGGCGACGCGCAGGCCCGCGCGAACGATCGCGGGATCCGTCATGCCCGCGAAACGAATCGCGCGTAGGGCCGCGTCGTCACCGGTGATCTCGGCGAACGCCCCCTCCATCGCACGGCGCCCCGAGCCGCCGCCGTCGATGAGGGTTCCGTCGATGTCGAAGAGGTAGACCGTGGGTCGCATGGTTCACCAGGCCACGGCCTTGCCGCCGTCGCGGGACTCGTCGGCGACGGCACGGAACCCGTGCGTCTTCGGATCGACCTCGATGACGTTGGCGTGGCCCATCGCGCCGCGCTTGCGGATCTGGTGCCCGCGCTCGATGAGACCCTGCTCGAGCTCCGCCGAGATCCGATCCTCGGCCCAGATCATGTCGGGCAACCACTGATGATGCAGCCGCGGCGCGGCCACGGCCGCGTCGATCGTGAGGTCGTAGTCGACCAGCGCGCGCACCAGCTGCGACACCGTCGTGGTGATCGTGGGCCCGCCGGGGCTGCCGAGCACCGCCCGCAGCTCGCCGTCCTTGACCAGCAGCGTCGGCGTCATCGACGAGAGCATGCGCTTGCCGGGCTCGATCCGGTTCTGCTCGCCCTGGACCAGGCCGAAGGCGTTGGCGGTGCCGGGCTTCACCGCGAAGTCGTCCATCTCGTTGTTGAGCAGCACGCCCGTGCCGGGCACCACGAACAGGCTCCCGAAGCCGAGGTTGAGCGTGTACGTGTTCGACACGGCGTTGCCGGCGTCGTCGACCACGGAGAAGTGCGTGGTCTGCTCGGACTCGGCGCGCGCCGGCACGCCCGCGCCGATCTTCGACGACGGCGTGGCGTGGAGCGGATCGATGTCGGCGACTCGCGACGCGATGTACGAGGTGTCGAGCAGGCGCGCCATCGGCAGCTCGACGAAGTCGGGATCGCCGAGCAGCATGTTGCGATCGGCGTAGGTGCGGCGCGCCGACTCGATGTAGAGGTGGACCTCGTCGACGCTCCGCCAGGGCTTCTCGTGCAGGCGCAGGATCTCGGCGGCGCCGAGCAGCTGTCGTAGCACCACGCCTCCGGCCGAGGGCGGCGGCATCGTCACCACCTGGTGGCCGCGGTAGTCGAACACGATGGGCGCCCGCTCGACCGCGCGGTAGTCGGCGAGGTCGGCGGCGGTCCAGATGCCGCCCGCCTTGCGCACCTCGGCGGCGAGCTGCTCGGCGAGCGGCCCCTCGTAGAACACCTTGGCGCCGCCATCGGCGATGCGCTGCAGCGTGGCGGCGAGGTCGGGCTGACGCCACGTCGCGCCCTCGGGCAGCGGCTTGCCGTCGGCGCCGACGTAGTGTGCCGCCGCGGCGGCGAGCTGCTTCTTCGACATGCGCTCGAAGGCGTTCGTCAGATCCTCGGCGTGCCAGCGATCGAGCGTGTGCCCGTCGCGGGCCAGGGCGATCGCTGGCTCGAGCAGCGCCTTCCAGGGGCGCGAGCCGAAGCGCTCGTGCGCCATCGCGAGGCCGGCCACGGTGCCAGGGATGCCGGCCGCCTTCGCGCCGACGAGCCGCTCGTCGGTGGGCTCGCCCTTGGCGTCGAGGAACATGTCGCGCGTCGCCGCCGACGGAGCCCGCTCGCGGTAGTCGAACGCCGCGGTGGTGCCGTCGGCGAGACGCACGACCATGAAGCCCCCGCCGCCGATGTTGCCGGCCGAGGGGTGCGTCACCGCCAGCGCGAAGCCCACGGCGACCGCGGCATCGATCGCGTTGCCGCCCTGGCGCAGGACCTCGAGCCCGATGCGGCTCGCGTGGGCCTCGGCGCTCGACACCGCCCCGTGGACTCCCACGGCGACCGCGGGGTCGGTGCCGGCGTCGGGCAGCGTCCGCTCGATCGCGGGTGGGGCCGAGGTGTCGGCGGCCGTGGCCTCGGGCTCCACCGACGGGTCCGCGGGACGCGGGCACCCCGAGGCGATCGCCCAGAGCGGGATCAGCACCCGCAGCGCGACCGCGCGGGCACGGCCGAACCGGGGGCGCGGATCGACCGGCGTGGAAATTTCGGCGCACGACATGCGCGCAGCCTACCCGAAGCGGGGCCGCGCACGTCGCAGCCCCGCCTCCGACGCGCTCTACCGGCGTGCGCTCGACAACGCGAACGACGGCTTGACAGCCGGCGTCACCTTGAGCATCTTTCGCACCCACACGAGCACACGGTCGGGGATCGTCTAACGGTAGGACTTCGGTTTCTGGTACCGACTATCAAGGTTCGAATCCTTGTCCCCGAACCACTTCATCACGCGGCGACCAGACGCTGCACCCGCTGGCCCCATAGTCTAGCGGTTAGGACGCGGGGTTCTCATCCCCGAAACCCGGGTTCGAGCCCCGGTGGGGTCACCAAGAGAAGAGACGAAGGACCCGCCCATGAGGCGGGTTTCTTCGTTTCTCGAACCAGGAAAAAACGCGACCGCCCGGGATCTCCGAGCGGTCGCTCGCCACACGCGATGAGGAGGACGGGAGGCCACCTTCGTCGCCCCACCCTCGGCCGAGGCCTCGGGGGCGCGCGGGTCGACGCGTGGTCTTGCCGGTCCGTCGGTTCAGACGGTGTGGACCGCCGCTTTTCCGTGTCGATCATCCCCGAGGCGAAAATCGGTGGGAGCTTTCCCCATGGGGCCGCCCAACCCCGCACGTGAGGTCGCTCGCCCAGTTTGACGGCGGCGCGACCGCCTCGCTAACGTGGTCGACGTTGATGCCTCGACGGCGCGCCCCCCTTGTCGTCCTCGCGTCGTGTGTCGCCGTGCTCGCCGCGTGCAGCGGCGCCCAGCAGGGGTACTACGATCCGTGCGCCGATCCGGCGGGACTCGTCCTCGGCTGCGACGCCCCGGACATCGACGAGTTCACGTCGTGGGACGCGTGCATGAAGCTCGCGAGCTGCGGCGTGATCAACACCCAGGACGAGCCGGGTGACGATCCCGACGCGCCCACGACCTTCGAGCTGTGCCTCGACGAGGTCGAGAACAGCGAGGCCTCGCTCGGCGACACGGTGCTGACGTGCATCGCCGAGTCGCGCTGTCCCGACCTCGCGCAGATCGACCCCGAGCAGACGCAGATGGACGATCCCAACCCGGCCGCCGCGAGCATCGAAGGCGTCATCGGCTACTGCGGGAGACTGGATCCTTGATGGCATCGCGGAGCCCCGCGCGCCGGTCGTCCCGCGCCGTCCCCCTGATCCTCGCCGCCGCCTGCCTGATCCCCGCGTGGGCGAAGGCGGGCCCCGCCGCCGACGCGCCGTCGGATCTCGAGGTCCTGCGCGCTCGACCGACCGGCATGGACGACGACCAGTGGCGCAAGCGTCGGCGGGAGATCGCCGCCGATCTCGGCGAGCGGCGGGACAAGGACGCCGTCGACGCCCTCCTCGAGATCGTCGAGACCGAGCGCTACGACGCGGTGCTGTCGATCGCGATCGAGGGGCTCGGCAAGATCGGAGACCCCCGCGCGATCGAGCCGCTCCAGCGGGTGTACGCCGATCGCAGCCTCGACGAGTTCGTCCGACGGGACGCCGGCCTGGCCCTCGGCGCGCTCGGGGCCAAGCCCCGCGAGGACGCGCGCCTCGGCGGCGCCGCGGTCACGGGCGGCGGCGACGACGTGCTGCTGCAGGGTCCGCAGCTCGGGACCATGGGCGAGGCCAGCGTCGCGTCCGAGGACGAAGAGGACCCGACGCGCAGCGACAAGCCGCTGCCGGCGAACCTCCGCGCCCGCGAGCGGGACTTCGTCTTCGTGCTCGGTCGCCTCGACCTCGGCGTGAACACGCTGTCGAGTCAGCAGCCGGTGCTCGCGGACGGCGGCCTCGCCGTGCGGGCGCGCTACCTCGACGAGCGCCACCGCTGGGGGTGGTCCGTCCGCGGCGAGCTCTCCGGCCGCGTGCGCAACGGCGACGTGACCGCCGCCCCCGAGATGGGCGAGGACACCGGCAACACGCTCTACGTCGGCCAGGCGCTGCAGGGCGCCGGCGAGGCCCACGTGTACTTCGGCCGGACCGACGTCCACGCGTTCGGCGAGCTCGGCGTGTCGCAGCGCCTCGTGCACGTCGGCGTCGACGACTTCGGCGGCGGCCAGCAGAGCAACCTCTCCGACACGCGCTTCGCGTTGGACGTGGTCCCCGCCGGCGGCCTCGGCTACGGCCGCTACCTCAACCGCGGGAGCGACCTCATGGTCGACGCGGTGATCGATGCCCTGCGGCAGGAGAACATCCTCGCCAAGGACCCTTCGCCCGAGGATCGCCGGGTGCTGCGCGACGCGATCTATCGCCGCTCCAACACCTTCAGCGCGTGGCCGCGCACCTCCGCAGTGCTCGCCGTGCTGCGCACCCGTGGACTGCTCGCCCGCCGCGCCGGCGCGCGCCTGCTCCATCGCCTCCGCAGCGTCGTCGAAGATCCGTCGTACGTCGATCGACCGCGTGGCGTCCGGGTTCGCGCGGGCTTCCTCTACGACGCGCCCATCGGCCAGAAGGACGTGCTGCGCCGCGGTGACGGTGTGGGCGCCCCCTTCGTCCAGCTCGACGTCGGCCTGCAGTTCGGCCTGGAGCGCCAGGTCATCCTCGACACGCGGCTCTGGTACGACGTGATCGGGATCCGCGGGTTCACCACCGACACGGGCGCGACCTACACCCGATTCCTGCACACCAAGTTCCACGACTACGCGGGCCAGTGGTTCGCGGGCGTGCGCGGGGGCGTCAGCGGCCGCGACCGGGATGATCTCCCCGACGGCGTGGATCCGGCGCGCATCGGCTACCGGGCGATCGGGCACGCCGGCTACGCCTTCGGGTTCCGTCGCGGCTCGCAGATCTCGGTGGGCGCGCGGACCGGCGTCGATTCCGGGGCGTTCATCCTCGGCTTCGGCCTCGGGCTGCAGCTCGGGCTCGCGCGGGGTTCGGTGTGGAACCCCGCGAACACGCCGCCGCGGAAGTGACCGACGACGGCGTGTTCGCCCCGCCGACGACCGCGCGCGCGCGCGAGGTCGCGGCTGCTATGCTGCCGCGCGCGTGCCCCCACGCCGACACCTCGCGCCGCGGGACCCGCCGATCAGCGACGACGCTGCGGCGGAGCGCATCGACGCGCGCGACGTCGGCCTCGGGCCCGATCGCCCCCTCCCCTGGCGATTCCACGCCGCGGCGCGCTGGAGCCCCGTCGTCGTCAGCTTTCCCCACGTCGGCCTCGCGTGGCCGGCCGAGCTCGGCGCGCCGCCACCCGCCGACTTCCCGCGCAACGCCGACTACGAGGTGCAGTCGCTCTACGCCGACGCGGCCGAGCAGGGCGCGGCGTGCATCGAGGCCGTGTACTCGCGGCTGCTGGTCGACCTCAACCGCGCGGGCGACGACATCTCGAGCGCGATCGTCCCCGATCATCCTGCCCCGCGGCCCCGTCGCCGGCCCGGCCTCCCCAACCAGGGCGTTGGCGAGGCCGCACCCGGTCCCGGCGATCCGATGCGGCCCGGGCGGGGCGTGGTGTGGGCGCAGGCCCTGGGCAACGTCCCGTTGCTCAGCAAGCCCCTGCCCTACGCCGAGTTCCAGGCGCGCATCGATCACTTCCACGAGCCGTACTACCGCGCCCTCGAGATCCTGCTCGAGCGCCGCCGCCGTCGCTTCGGCTACGCCATCCTGCTGGATGCCCACAGCATGCCGTGCAGCGTCGGCGTGGATCTCGTCCTCGGGACCCTCGCGAACACCTCGTGCGCCCGCGACATCGAGGCGTTGGCGCTCGATGCGCTCGGCGACGGTCACCCCGAGGTCGAGCACGACGACCGACGTTCGCAGCGGCGGCCGCAGCCCCCGGCCCAGGTCCGGCCGCGGCTGCGCGTGCGACTCAACGATCCGTACCACGGCGGCGAGCTGGTGCACCGCTTCGGGAGACCCGCCGACGGTCTGCACGCGTTACAGCTCGAGGTGAGCCGCGGCCTCTACATGGACGAGCGCACCTCGACCCTCTGGTCCGTGCCCCCGACCTCGGGCCCCGCGAACCCGCGTAGCCCGAGTACGTCGCCTGCGCACACCAGCAAAGCTCACGACCCCTCCCTGCCACCGTCAGCAAAACACGCGGCCGATTTCGCTGAGCTGCGCCGGCGTGTATCATGTCTGATTCGAGCCCTCACACGCGGGCTCGACGACCGATCGATCGTGGGCACTTCACCGCCGCCCGTCCGTGCAACCGAAGCCGACCTCGGCTCGGCCCCGTGACGAACCCTCCCCCACGATCGCGCCCGATCCCTTGTCCCATGCCACGCCCAAGGGCTAATCTTCCCGCGCCAGTTCGGGAGCAAAGGACGAACGTCCCGTGAACCAAGCCAGACGAGACGCCGACGCGTTCGACGACCTGCTCGGCCAACTCGTAGACGAGTTGGCGATGACGCCGACGATGCCCGAACCGGAGCCGGTCCCCGAACCGGTCGCGGTTCCCGGCGGCACGACGATCGGCCCCATGCCGACCGCACCGATGGATCCGGGCGTGCACATGCACGGCCAGGCCTACGACGCCGCCCCGCAGAAGTCGGGCAGCGGTCTCGGGCTCGGGCTGGGCATCGGCGGTGGCATCGTGATCCTCGGTGCCGTGGTCGCGGGCATGTACATGCTGCGGCCCGAGCCGACGCCGGCGCCGACCGTCGCGGCCGCACCGGCGGCGACCGAGCCCGCGCCCGCCCCCGCGCAGCCGCCCCCGACCCC
>LNFM01001579.1_pt1 | contig 50957 bp, 46 predicted proteins | sample 596031 | NCBI WGS metagenome assembly LNFM01 (sample SAMN04254537, study PRJNA301005) | activated carbon metagenome | isolation source: dual media filters at the Ann Arbor, Michigan drinking water treatment plant | place: USA: Ann Arbor | reverse complement strand
CGCGCTGTTCAGCAATCTCAACCGGCAAACCATCTTCAGCGGCAACCACTTCGCGCACAACGTCCCAGTCAAGGCTCAGGTTGCTTGCGCCCTCTCGCTTTAGCAGCACATTAATCACAGCGGAGTGTTTATCCACGATCGACGATGGCGCACCTTCGTCATCCAGTGGCGCATGAGCTTCGAGGTACACCTTGCCGTTGCTGATACCGAACTTGTAAGGCTCATTAATGATTCGTACCGGTGTGCCGACCGGCACCATGTCAGCCAAGGCCAGGACGTTATGGTTGAGCATGCGGAAGCAGCCATGGCTCACACGCATGCCAATACCGAACTTCTTGTTCGAGCCGTGGATGAGATAACCCGGCACAGACAACGTCATTTTGTACGGCCCCAGCGGGTTATCAGGCCCCGGCGGTACATAAGTGGGCAGCGGGTCACCGTCTGCGGCGTGCTCATCGCGAATAGACTGCGGCGGATACCAACCCGGGTTTGGCGTCTTGGCCGTGATACGGGCATTGGCAACCGGTGAGCTCCAGCCCTCGCGACCAATACCCAGCGGGTAGGTGTGCACCACGTTGCTGCCTTTCGGGTAGTAGTACAGGCGGTACTCGGCCAGGTTGATCACGATGCCTTCACGTGGTCCTGGCGGCAGAATAAAGCGCGTCGGCAGGATGATCTCGCTGCCCGCCCCAGGCAGCCAGGGGTCGACGCCCGGGTTGGCTACAACCATTTCCAGATAGCCGAGGTCGTTGGCCACGCCCAAATCGGCAAAGGTGTCTTCATACTTGGCTGTCACCACCCGCACTTCGCCGACGATATCGTCGCCGGGCGGAGGTAATGGCAATTCGAGGGCGTTGGCTGCGCCGATGGAAAACAGTGCGGCGAGCGACAGACAGCGGGTGACGGCAACGGAATGCGACAACATCCGGAAATCCTTGGAGTAGAGCTGACGTTAGCGGCCGATTGTACACGGCGCCCCATGCGTTCGGGAGCCCTGCTCAGGCCTCGGCCCAGATACCATGCAGCCCGCGCCGCTGCGCTTCCAGGGTCGAGGCACATGCCTGACACAAGCGCTTGTCGCGCAGCAGCGAGCGGTCGACCTGGCGCCACAACGGCTGGGCCGGCAACAGCCCGCCGCACAATGTGCGATCAGCAAAGCCACCCAACTCCAACTGACGCGCGACCAAATGCACGCGCACTTCACGGCAGGCGAACAGGTCCAGCTGCTCGTCGGGCTCGATCAGTTGATAGGCATGCAGGGACCAGGTGGGACGGGGCATCGACGGCTCCAAAACGGGGGCGCCACATTAGCCGAAAGCCGGTCATTGGAAAAGCCCGTCAGAGCAGCGGTTTGAGCGCTGGCCACGCGTTGTCGAGCAGCTTCTCCTGAGCCTCGAGCGCCGGGTGAATACCGTCATCCTGCATCATCGACGGCACGCCACCGACACCCTCGAGGAAGAAGGGCACCAACGGCACCTGCTGCGCCTCGGCGACCGTTTTGAAGGTCTGGGCAAAGGCCGTGATGTAGCGCTCGCCATAATTGGGCGGCAGCAACATGCCAAGCAGCAGCACCTTGGCGCCCGCCTCTTGTGACTGGCGAACCATGGACGCAAGATTCTGTTGCAATTGTGCCGGGGGTAAACCACGCAAGCCGTCGTTGCCGCCCAGCTCGATAATCACCACCTCAGGGCTGTGCGTGCGCAGCAGCGCAGGCAGCCTGGCGGCCCCGCCAGCACTGGTGTCGCCACTGATCGACGCATTCACCACTTGCTGCTCGAAGCCCTGTTCATCCAGGCGTTTCTCCAGCAAAGCGACCCAACCTTGGCGGGTATCCAGGCCGAAAGCGGCGCTGATACTATCGCCCACCACCAGTATGCTGCCCGCCAGCGCGGTTTGCCCCCAGATCAACAGGCCGAAGGCCGCACTCATTAACCCTGCACGCATTGGATTCTCCATGAGCTCTAGCATTCTTAAGGCCCAGAACCTTAGCAAAGTGGTTCCGAGCACGGAAGGCGAGTTGGCCATCCTGCACGATCTTTCACTCGACCTGGCGCGTGGCGACAGCCTGGCCATCGTCGGCGCGTCCGGCTCTGGCAAATCGACCTTGCTCGGCCTGCTCGCGGGTCTCGACCTGCCGAGTTCAGGCAGTGTCACCTTGGCCGGTCACGACCTCAGCAGCCTGGATGAAGATCGCCGCGCCAAGGTGCGGGCTGAACACGTCGGTTTCGTGTTCCAGTCCTTCCAACTGCTCGACAGCCTCAATGCACTGGAAAACGTCATGCTGCCGCTCGAACTCGAGGGTCGTGGCGACGCGCGCAGTGTCGCGCGTGGGCTGCTTGAACGCGTCGGGCTGGGTGAGCGCCTCGGCCACTACCCGCGGCAGTTGTCGGGTGGCGAGCAACAGCGCGTGGCAATCGCTCGCGCCTTCGCCGCCGAGCCGGACGTGCTGTTTGCCGACGAGCCCACGGGCAACCTCGACAGCCACACGGGCGAGCGCATCAGCGATTTGTTGTTTGAATTGAACAGCGAGCGCGGCGCGACCCTGGTGCTGGTGACCCACGACGAGCGCCTGGCCCATCGCTGCCGGCGCCTGATTCGTCTTGAAGGCGGCCATCTGGTCGATCAGGTGGAGCCCTGATGACTCGCCTGCCGTTTCTTCGACTGCTAGCCCTCGCCGCGCGCCAGTTGCTGCGTGACGCGCGTGCCGGTGAGCTGCGAGTGCTGTTTTTTGCGCTGATCATCGCAGTCGCTTCAAGCACCGCCATTGGCTACTTCGGCGCGCGCCTGAACGACGGCATGACCATGCGCGCCACCGAGTTTCTGGCGGCTGACCTGGTGCTACGCGGCAGCTCGCCGGCGCAGCCCGAGCAGGTTAAAGCCGGCCTGGACCTGGGGCTTGACCATGCCGAGCTGGTGGAGTTTTCCAGCGTTATCGCTGCCGAGCAGGGTATTCAGCTGGCCAGCATCAAGGCCGCCAACAATGCTTACCCGCTACGCGGCCAGCTCAAGAGCGCAGGCGAGCTGTATGGCGAAGAAATCACCAGCGCGGGCCCCGCGCCAGGTGAAGCCTGGGCCGAAGCCCGGCTGTTCGCCGCCCTGGAATTGAACGTGGGCGACTGGATCGAGGTCGGCAGCAAACGCCTGCGCCTGACCCGCGTACTGACCTACCTGCCAGATGAGGCGGGCGACTTTTACAGCCTCACGCCCCATGTGCTGATGCACCTGGACGATCTGGAGGCGACCGGCGTTGTACAGCCTGGCAGCCGCGTGCGCTACCGCGAAATGTGGCGCGGTACGGCCGATGCACTGGCCGCGTACCGCGAAGCGGTGACAGCGGGCCTCGAGCCACACCAGCGTCTTGAAGATGCACGCGATGGTAACCGCCAGGTTGGCGGTGCCCTTGACCGTGCCGAGCGTTACCTCAACCTCGCCAGCCTCGCCGCCGTGCTACTGGCCGGTGTAGCCGTGGCGCTGTCGGCCGCACGTTTTGCCGCCCGACGTTTCGATGCCAGCGCCCTGCTGCGCTGCCTCGGTCTGTCACGTAACCAGGCACTGGGGCTGTTCAGCCTGCAGTTGGCGCTATTAGGCTTGGCGGCCAGCAGCCTGGGCGCACTTATCGGCTGGCTGGCTCAGCTGGCATTGTTCCAGGCCTTGCATGGCCTGCTCCCCGCACAAATCCCACCCGGTGGTATCGCCCCTGCCCTGGCTGGCATGGCCACTGGCCTGGTCGCACTGGCAGGATTTGCCCTACCACCGTTGGCCGCACTGGGCCGGGTGCCACCGCTGCGTGTTTTGCGCCGTGACCTGCTGCCCGTGCCGGCCAGCTCCTGGCTGGTCTACGGCACTGCCTTGCTCGCGCTTGGCTTGATCATGTGGCGCCTGAGCCTGGACCTGCCGCTCACACTGGCCCTGCTCGGCGGCGGCGTGCTGACGGCAATCATTCTGGGTGGCCTGTTGCTGCTGGGGTTGAAGAGCCTGCGCCGCCTGCTGGCTCGCGCCTCCCTACCCTGGCGCCTGGGTTTGGGCCAGTTGCTGCGCCACCCCCTGGCGGCCGCTGGTCAGTCATTGGCATTCGGCCTGATCCTGCTGGCCATGGCGCTGATCGCCCTGCTGCGCGGTGAGCTGCTCGACACCTGGCAAGACCAGTTGCCGGAGCGCGCGCCGAACCACTTTGCGCTAAATATCCTGCCCGATGACAAGGACGCCTTCGCCGCGCGCCTGGCGGCCATCTCGCCAGAGCCGGCACCGCTTTACCCGGTGGTTCCGGGTCGCCTGACGTTGGTCAACGGCGAGCCGGTCAACCAGCACGTCAGCAAAGACTCGCAAGGTGATCGTGCCATCCGCCGTGACCTGAGCCTGACCTGGGCAGCCGAGCTGCCGACCAGCAACACGCTGACCGCAGGCACCTGGTGGACCGGTGACAATGGCGAGCAGACACCGGGCGTGTCGGTCGAGTCCGAGCTGGCCGAAAGCCTGCAACTCAAGCTCGGTGATCGACTGACCTTTATGATCGGCGGGTCCGAGCGCGAGGTCGTCGTGCGCAACCTGCGTGAGGTGGACTGGAACAGCTTCCAGCCTAACTTCTACATGATCTTCCAGCCGGGCACCCTGCAAGACCTGCCGGTCACCTACCTCACCAGCTTCTACCTGCCACCGCAGCAGGAGCGTGAACTGGTCAGCCTGTCGCGGGCCTTCCCTTCGGCAACCCTGCTGCAGGTCGAAGCGCTGCTGGCGCAACTGCGCAGCATCCTGGCGCAGGTCACCCTGGCCATCGAGTTCGTGCTGCTGTTCGTCTTGGCTGCTGGCTTGGCTGTGCTGTTTGCCGGGCTGCAGGCAACCCTCGACGAACGTATTCGCCAAGGTGCGCTGCTGCGTGCCCTGGGCGCCGAGCGGCGCCTGCTGATAAAAGCCCGGCGCGCCGAGTTCGGCCTACTGGGCGGCGCCAGTGGTGTCCTGGCGGCGCTGGGTTGCGAGCTGATCAGTTATTTGCTGTACCGCTTCGCCTTCCAGCTCGACTGGCAACCGCACCCCTGGCTGCTGGTGCTGCCGCTGATCGGTGCGTTGCTGGTGGGAGGGGCCGGGATCATCGGTACCCGCCGGGCGCTCAATGCCAGCCCGCTGACGGTACTGCGCGAGGGCTGATAGACTCGCGCACCCTAGAGCACACGGAAGACCGATGAGCCGTTACCGTCCCCCGCGCAGCGCCGGCACGCCCTTGATTACCCCCGAGGGCGAGGCACGCCTGCGCGCCGAGTTGCACGAGTTGTGGCACGTGCGCCGGCCTCAGGTCACCCAATCGGTCAGCGAAGCCGCCGCCCAAGGGGATCGCTCGGAAAACGCCGAGTACACCTACGGCAAGAAGATGCTGCGCGAAATCGACAGCCGTGTGCGATTTCTGACCAAGCGCCTGGAAAGCCTCAAAGTTGTCAGCGCACCGCCCAGCGACGCCAGCAAGGTCTATTTTGGCGCCTGGGTGACGCTGGAAGACGAGAACGGCAGCGAAGCACGCTACCGAATCGTCGGGCCTGACGAGCTAGACCTCAAACAAGGCTTGATCAGCATTGATTCACCGCTGGCCCGCGCGCTCGTTGGCAAGCAACTGGACGCCGAAGTGCGGGTCCAGACGCCTACCGGCGAGGCCTGTTGGTACGTGATTTCGATTGAGTACCCGTAGGCGCCGTTTTGTCACGTGACGAAACGGCAGCAGAACCTAACAGGCCAGCAACGGACAGGCGTTAGCGTCGGGTTATCAGGCCCTGGCGCGCCACCCGAACCAGATCCCGCACACACCCTTCAAGCTCTGCCGCACTGGGCGCCTGCAGCACAGCCATGTCAAAGCTGTCGCTGGCAAAGCGCGCCAGCGACTCGTCATTGCGTACAAACTGAATAAGGAATGCGCGAGGACCACCGCCCCGGCGTGGCCAACCATCCAGATAACGCAGCAGCGTCGGTTGATGACCGCCGCCCAGCAGCACTTTGGCGCGGGCGTGACCGAGGCCCGATGTGAGCGGCGTCAGGCGAATAAGGGGTTGGGGATGTGTCATGCCGATATCTCCGCCTCAGAAATCCCGCTGGGCTGCGGTGAGAGGCGACACCGAACCAGCGTTTTAGCGGTATTTCGAGGCGCGTTGGGCGTCCTCTCAGGGCACTGCATGGCAGTTCCCGGCGCCCCGCAAGTAGCTGTTTAAATCGGCGCAGGTCGGCATCCTAGAGAAGCGTCAGCCGCACTGTCAACACAGGCGCTTAGACACCCTGAGCAGGTTAAGCCCCCAATCTGGACGCGTGGACGAAAGCGCCATGCGGTAGCGCGTCTAAAGCCAACCTGTTTCCCTCGGTAACGCCGTAAATCCCCACCTGTTCAGCGAGAATCATCGCAACCAGCCGAAAACGCCGGCGCTAGAGCGAATGCGCGTGAAAACATCGCGATGGCACGCTTTCTGCCAACTGCATCGCAGCACAGGGAAGGTGTGACGGTCGCACGGATTGCGGTGACTCAGTCTTTTGCCGAGCGCACCCATGAATAAAAATAAGACCCTGCTCGCCCTCTGCTTTACCAGCGGCCTGCTCGCCGCCACGCCGACTCAGGCATTCTGGTTCGGCTCATCCGGCTACACCCAGACACGCTACCCAATTGTTCTGGCCCACGGCATGCTGGGTTTCGACAACATTCTGGGTGTCGATTACTGGTATGGCATTCCCTCAGCGTTGCGCCGTGACGGCGCCAGTGTCTACGTGACCGAGGTCAGCCAGCTCAACACCTCTGAAGCACGCGGCGAAGAGCTGCTTGAACAAGTCGAAGAAATCGTCGCAATCAGCGGCAAAGGTAAGGTCAACCTGATCGGCCACAGCCATGGCGGGCCAACCATCCGCTACGTCGCCGCGGTCAGCCCGCACCTAATCGCCTCAGTGACCAGTGTCGGCGCCCCACATAAAGGTTCGGCGACTGCCGACTTCATCCGTCAGGTCCCTCCCGGTTCGGCCGGGGAAACGCTGCTGGCCGGCATCGTCAACGGCCTGGGCGGCTTGATCAATTTCCTGTCTGGCAGTGCCAGTACCTCTCCGCAAAACGCCCTCGGCGCGCTGGAGTCGCTCAACAGCCAGGGCGCCGCAGCCTTTAACGCCAAGTACCCGCAAGGCCTGCCCACCAGCGCCTGTGGCGAGGGTGCGTACAGCGTCCGCGGCGTGCGCTACTACTCGTGGAGTGGCACCAGCCCGGTCACCAACCTGCTCGACCCCAGCGACCTGCTACTGGGCAGCACCGCGCTGACCTTCAATGGTGAGGCCAATGACGGCTTGGTGGGTCGTTGCAGTTCTCACCTGGGCAAAGTGATCCGCGACAACTATCGAATGAACCACCTCGACGAGGTGAACCAGACGTTCGGCCTCACCAGCTTGTTTGAGACGGACCCGGTGACCGTGTATCGCCAACACGCTAATCGCCTGAAAAACGACGGCCTCTAACTACAGGGGCTACGGCCCCTGCTCTTCTGGTGCCCCTGCGATGCCGATAAAGACGTTGCTGATCGCTCTACCGCTGTTGTTTATCGTATGCCTCCTGCTACTTGACCAAGCACCGACTCAGACTGAACCGCCTTTAGCGCACCCTGCGATCGCCGCGCAGCCTATCGGCACAACAAGCACGCCCCCCAACACCCGAGCAGCCCCCCAAGCCACTGCTGTTAAACCACTGCCCACTTCATTCAGTGGCACGGCAGTGGACGGCCAGTTGCGTGTTGATGATCAGGGCCATCTGTTGGTGACCGAAGAGACGCGACGGTTGTTCGACTATTTCCTGGCAGCGGTCGGCGAAGACTCGCTGCGCGACAGTGTGAAACGCCTACAAGCCTATATCGCAGCGCAGCTGGGCGATCCGGCTCGCGCAGAGGCCTTGGCACTGCTCGATACCTACCTGAGTTACAAACGTGAGCTGGTGATGTTGGAGCAGACCCTGCCCGCCCTGGCCGACCTCAATGCGCTGCGCAGCCGTGAAGATGCCGTATACGCACTGCGCGCTCAGTTGTTCAGCCCCGAGGCCCATGAGGCGTTCTTTGGTCGTGAGCAAGCCTATAACCGCTTCACCTTGCAGCGTTTAGCCATTCTCCATGACCCGGCCCTCGATGCCGCAGCCAAGGCATCGGCAGTCGATGCACTGCGTGCGGGCCTCGGTGAGATGGCCCAGGACAGCATCCTGCCGCAATTGCAGCAGGACCTTCGCCAGCAAACCGCAGCGCTCAAGGCTGCTGGCGCATCACCCGGTGCAATTCGTCAGCTGCGTGAGCAGATGGTCGGCGCCGAGGCCGCAGCCCGGCTCGAGGCGCTCGACAGTCAGCGGCAGACATGGCGAAAGCGCGTCGGCGACTACATGACTGCCAAGCACGCCATCGAAGCGGATCCTCAGACCTCCGCAGAGCAAAAGCGCGAGGCGATTCGCGCACTGGCTGACAGTCGTTTTGATGAGCGTGAACGACTGCGCCTGGACGCAGCCGCCGAACTCGCCACGTCTCGCGCGCAGCAAGTGCCCTGAATGCAAAAGGCCCGCACAAGGCGGGCCCAGAACTGCAGCGCGGTGGCTTAGGCCAGTTGCTTGTCCACGGACAGCTTGCCAGCCCCTTCAAAGGCAATCGCCACGCTCGCGGCGAACAGCGCCAGGGCGAACTCGTAGCCGTTGTTGCTCATGAAGAAGCCGTTGGCCAGGTGGACGGTAACGATGGCCACGACCATGGTCACTGCCAGCACTGCAGCCGCCGGGCGCGCCAACAAGCCGATGATCAGCGCCAAGCCACCGAAGAACTCAGCACTGCCCGCGGCGAGGGCCATCAGGTAGCCAGGCGCCAGGCCGATGCTTTCCATCCATTGAGCCACGCCTGCAAGGCCGTAACCCCCAAACCAGCCGAACAGCTTTTGCGCGCCGTGGGCGGCAAAGGTCAGGCCGACGATAATGCGCAGCACGGTAATGCCGTAGCCGGCGTGGGTCGAAGCGAGGGATTTGATCAGTGCGTTCATGGTGCAGTCCTTGGTGTGTTTGGGGTTGATGGGCACAGAATAAATTAATCTATCGATACTTAAAGCGCTGTTTTTCGCTAAAAACAATCCAATAATTAAATCATTTAACCCTGGTCAACCGGGCGGACTGAGCCTCCAGCCCATACCGCTCGCGGTCATAGGCCAAGTAGTACTTGTTCACGGCATTCACATAGCTGACCACGCCCATACCCACCTGCTCCATGGCGATACGTTCGACCTGAAAGAACCACTGATTGGGATTGAGCCCACGCCTGCGCGCCTCGGCACGCATGCCCTGAACCCGCTGCGGGCCCATGTTGTAGCCTGCGAGGACGAACGCCATGCGCTCACGCTCATTGAGCTGCGGGCTGTTGAAGTAGTTACGCCGGATCATCGCGAGGTACTTGGCACTGGCTTGAACGTTGTTTTCCAGTGCGCCGATGTTACTCACGCCGACGCTGCGCGCGGCAGCTGGTGTGATCTGCATCAGCCCCGTTGCCCCACCGGCGCCCCGTGCATTGGGGTTGAGCGTGGATTCCTTAAACGCCAGCGCCGCGAGGGCCAGCCAGTCAAAGTCGTGTTGCTGTGCGTAGCGCTGTAGTACCGGGCGAACCTTTTCCAGACGCTGGCGCTCGGCGCGTCCCAGGGGGTAATGCACTTTGTACAAGCGTCGATAGACGCGCTGAAAAGCTGCATCCTGATCCCCCGGCGCCCGATAGCTGGCCAGGAAACGATCAATCGCCGCGCCCAACATGGGCGTGTCGCGGCGCAGGTACCAGCGCATGTCGCCATCACGTGCCAGCACCAGGGCCGGCTCCAGGCGTAACTTGGGCATCACCTTGGCCCAACGCTCGGCAATCGGTAACTCAACAGCGGTCATGCTAAAGATCCCCGCCTGCACCATCTCCAGTACATCTTCAACGGCCAGGGTGGGGTCAACCCATTCAATGATGATCGGCGCCAACTTGCGCAACTGCAGCTGTTGGTTGATCTGCCGAATGGCATCGGCGGCAATGCTGCCCGTGGGCAAGGCCAGGCTGCGCCCAGCCATTTGTTCAAAGCTGTGATAGCGCCGGTCGCCCTGGCGCCCGACGATGATCACCGGCACATTCCGGCGTATCGCCGCACTGGCACTGATGCGCGTGCCGCGGGTATCGAGCAGCTCACCCGGTGCCACCAGATCACCTTCACCGCGCTGCAGGGCGGCGACCAGTTGGTCTTTGGCCCGTGGGATAAGCTTGAGCCGAACGCTGCGCCCTTCATGCGACTCGCGGTTAAGGTACTGCTCGAACGCCCGCAGCCGGTGATATTCCACACCAATGCTTTGCCCCTTCACCTCGCCCGAGCTGTTACGGCTCTGGTTGACCAGTACCCGTAGCTCACCGCTGGCGCGGATGCTCGCCAGATCGCGCGCGGCTGCCGGACGCGACACCTCCGGCGGGCCAGCCAGGCGCGCGACCGCTGACAGCGGTAGCAGCAGGGCCAGGCAGAGCACGATAAGGGGACGCAGCATCAAGGCTCCGGACGCAGTCAGCGCAGCGCGCGCCGGACCAATGGACAGTGTGTATTCAGTGGCCCCGACGTGCGGCAGGCCGTTCGAGGGTCGCGAAGCGTGGCATAGGCAGCGCCTGCGCGCCAGTCAAAGCTTTCACTGCACATCACAAAGCACCCTCAAGCCCTTGTAATCCCTACATTTATAGTTTGAGTAGAAAGCTTTGCTATGCTGCACTTCCAACCAGGCAGGTAGCACCATGCAACTCATCGACATCGGCGTCAATCTGACCCACCCAAGCTTTGCCGAGCAACGTGAAGCACTGCTCGAACGGGCCTATGCCGCCGGCGTGGCGCAGCTGGTGCTGACCGGCACCAGCCTGAGCGAGAGCGAGCAGGCCATACAGTTGTGTGAAACCCTCGATGACACGCGCCAGCGGCTGTTCTGCACGGCCGGTGTTCACCCGCATGATGCCGACCACTGGCAGCCTGACAGCAGCAAGCAACTGGCCGACCTGCTGCGCCAGGCGTCCGTGCGTGCGGTAGGTGAATGTGGCCTGGATTTCAACCGCGATTTTTCTTCGCGTGCCAATCAGGAGCGCGCCCTGGAAGCGCAGCTGACGCTGGCGTGCGAGATGCAGTTGCCGGTGTTTCTGCATGAACGTGATGCCAGCCAGCGCCTCTACGAAATGCTGCGCGATTACCGCGATCACCTGCCCGCCGCGGTGGTGCACTGCTTTACCGGGGATCAGCGCGCGCTGTTCAGCTACCTCGATCTCGACCTGCACATCGGCATTACCGGCTGGATCTGCGACGAGCGGCGCGGCACTCACCTGCATGCCCTGGTCTGCGAAATCCCGGTCGGGCGCTTGATGCTGGAGAGTGACGCGCCGTTTTTATTTCCGCGCAGCCTGCGCCCAAAGCCCAAGAATGGCCGCAACGAGCCCGCGTTTTTACCCGAGGTGCTGCGCGAAGTGGCCGTGCACCGGCGTGAGGATGAAGCGGCGCTGGCGGCACACACCAGCGCATGCGCCAGGGCGTTCTTCGGCTTGCCTGCCCTGCCTGAGGTACAGCCTGACGCGGTTTAGGCTATGCCGCCCATAGCCAGGAGCAATTCGCTACGGCCCTGCCCGCCTCCTAGACTGACCCTATGCTTTGGAGGACGCCCACATGACCAGCAAACACCTGAATGACCTTGCCAGCAGCCTGCGCCAGTACGCGCTCAATCACAGCCACCCGGCCAACCTGCTGATCCACCTGTTGACCGTGCCGTTGTTCATCGTCGCCAGTGTGGTGCTGCTCAGTGGCCTGCTGCAGCTCAGTTTTGTCGCGGTCGTGACCGGCCTGCTCGGTCTTGTTGCAGCCGTGGTGCTGCAACGCGCCGGCCATCGCTATGAAGGTGATGCCGATACGCCCGCACCCACAGACCTCAAGCAACTGTTGACCGAGCAGTTCGTGACGTTCCCGCAGTTCGTTGTGCAAGGCGGCTGGTTACGCGCTTGGCGCAACTGGCGGACGCGGCATTAAGTCGATAGCCCGCGCCTCAGCCGAAGACCGTCACCGTTTGCCGACTGATCGCCACCAGCTCGCCGCTGGGACTCCACAGCGCGGCAGCGACATGGCCGTAACCGTCGCGGGCATGCTCGATGGAGGCCCGGTACAGGCACCAGTCGTCGGTGGTTAAAGGGGTCATCGGCTGGACAAACTCGATGGTCCAGGTCAGTGAGCTGCCCGGCGCTGGTGCGCGCAGGTACGGCAACACCGCAGGCGGCCAGGCATCGACCAGGGCCAGCAGGTGAGCTTCATCCACAGGTTGCGGCTGCGCCTCAGCGCGCAGGCGCACCCAGCCGCCCATTTCACGGGATTCAGTGCCGGTAAACGGCAAACCGCCAATGCCCCAGCGCATCGCCAAGTAGCGGGTGAACTCCGGGGTGACTTGAGGGATGTAAGGCATTTCCGGGCACGCCTCAACATCCTTGATCACCGGTGCCGGCTGCGCCGCGACCGACACGGCGGAAGGCCGCGCAGCGCCAAAGCTGCCTTGCACCAAGGTAACGGTCTCGCCGTTCTGCACGGCACGTCCGAGTACCTGGCTGACGGCTTTGCCTTCACGCAGCAGCTCAGCACTGAAAGCGACTGGCACATCAGGCGCCACCGGCCCGACAAAGGTAATCGCCAGGGACCGCACCGGCCGACCTTCAGCCACCGCCGCGCGCATCACATCGAACACCAGGGCTGCCACCAACCCACCAAAGCTGGCGCGTCCCTGGCCCCACACAGGCGGTATCACCACCTCATTCGGATTAGCGCGTACAGCCGCCAGCAGTTCGGTAAACGTCATAGTCACCTCGATTCAATAAGACGCCGCCGATGGTAGGTGATTGCATAAGCGCCGGATATGCCGCCAGGGCGGCATATTGGCCAATCAGCATGCTTGAGCGGCGAATGCGTGGTTAATCTGTGCGCTTATCGGCCGCCCGCATGCGCCAGGGCAACGCCCGCCGCAACAGGCGCAGCTGGCGCCTCAGGTCAGCATCAGAAATCGCCTCACCGGCATAACGGCGCGCCTCGTACAGGTCAGCGAAGGCGTATATGGCCTGTGCTTGAGCCGGCAACCGCTCGGCCGCGCGCTGGGCATAGGCTCGCGCGCCCTCGCCGGCCCGCCACTGCACGCCGTGACGCCCGAGCAGGCGGGCAAGCTGGCGGAACAGGCGCTGCTGCGGGTCTCGCTCGCGCTGCCAGGGCTTGAACAGCCACAGCGCAAGCGCACCCAGCAGCACCCCGCCGCCGCCCACCAGTGCGAGGGCCAGCAAGCGGCCGTCCAATTGACCGAACCAGCGCTGCAGCAGCTCCAGTTGTTGCGCGCCCTGATAGCCCAACACCCAGCGTTGCCAACCGTAATTGATGTTGTCCCAACTCAAACGCAACTGATTGAGCCAGGCCAACTGGCGATAGCGCAACGGCGAGAAAGGTGAGTCCTCCAGAAAGCTTTGCTCATCGCCAAGCGCTTGCTCAAGGCCCTGCTCGATCCGCTCGGGGGCCACCTGAAAGGTGGGGTCGACCCGCGTCCAACCGACATCGGCACGCCAATACTCGACCCAGGCATGGGCATCAAACTGGCGCACTTGCAGGTAGTTGCCAGCCGGGTTGAACTCGCCGCCCTGGTAGCCGGCAACCACACGCGCCGGTATGCCGGCAGCACGCAGGACAAAGGTCATTGCACCGGCGTAATGGGCGCAGAAGCCCCGGCGGGTATCAAAAAGAAACTCATCGATGCTGTCGCGCCCCAGTCTTGGCGGCCGCAATGTGTAAAGGAACGGCTGCTGGTTGAAGTGGCGCAGTAACGCCTGCACCAATTGCTCGGGCTCTGGGTGTTCGCGCTTTAGCGCGGCGGCCCACTCGCGGCTACGTGGGTCGCCATCCTCCGGCAGTTGCAGGGTAACCGCACGACGGGCATTACCGAGCTGCGGCTCGCGTACGGCCTCCGGCCAGGAGGTCACGTCGTAAAGCAGCGAGCGATCCACCGGGCGATTACGCTGCAAGCGGAAGTCCGCCATCAGGCGCGTGTTGTCCAGGCTGGTCTGCGCCACATCCAGGGCAAACAGCCAGGGTTGCGCGCTGGGCTGCATGACCACGCTGTAGTTCAGTGGCTCACCCGCAGGTTGCCACTGGGCAGGCTGCGGCAGCTGGGCAAGGCTGGACTGCGACCAACGGCGACCGTCGAAGCGCTCGAACGTCAGCGCGCGCCAGTACAACTGCGGCCGGGCGGGCACCTCACCCTCGAATTGCGCACGGAAGGCCAGCGCGCCCGAGCGACTGAGCTCGGCAATGTCGGCCGGCGACATGTTTTCGGCCAGCCCGGTGACACCTTTGTCATTCGGCCCAGGCAATGACCACAGCGGCCCAAAGCGCGGGAAGAAGATAAACAGCAACACCATCAGCGGTACGGCCTGCAGCACCAGGCTGCCGGCCAGGCGCGCGGTGGGCCACGGACGCTGGGCGATGGCGCTCTGCTGCAGACCGATTAGCGCCGCTAGCAGCGCAGTGACCGGCAACAGGCTAAACAGCGCCACCAGGATGCTGTCATCGAACAGGTAGCCGGTCACGACGACGAAGAAGCCCAGGAAAATCAGCACCAGCGCGTCACGCCGGCTGCGCATCTCCAGCAGTTTGAGCACGAATGCCGCGACCAACAGCACCACGCCCGCATCGAGCCCCACCAGGCTGCCGCGTGAAAAATACACGCCCAGCCCCGCCGCGATCATCAGCCCGCCCTTGGCCCAAGCGTTGGGAAAGACCGCGCGCATGCGGAAAATCTGGATACGCCAGGCCGCGCAGCCCAACCACAGCGCCATCACCCACACCGGCAGGTGCATCAGCAGCGGCAGGATGACCAGCACCTGAGCCACCAGCAGCCAGGTCAGGCTAATACGCGGAATCGCAGGCGTCGCACTCATGGCGCCACTCCAAACAACGCCAGGGCGTGCAGGCAGGCCTCGCGGTGTGCCTCGCCGCATGCCGGGGCGCGGTAAAAACCGGGCAGACGCAGTGCAAACGGCTGCTGGCGATCAGTCAGCACCAGCACCCAGTGGCACAGGCACGACAGGCGCGTTTCGACGTCACCGTCCAGTGCATCGAAGTCCAGGTCCAACTCACGGCCGCTGTAGCTGGCGAAGTCTTTGACCTGCAGGCCCTGACCACGAGAATAGGCCTTCCAGTCCAGGCGTCGACGCGAGTCGCCAGGCTGGTAGGCTTTCAGCCCCTGAAAGTCATCCACGCCCTGCCCGCGCAGTTGCCGGCCCTGGTCAGGGTTTTGTGGGTCGGCGCCGGCGTGCAGCGGCAACTCACCGGCCAGTGGTCGCGGGTAAACCAGCAAGGGTTGGTCCAGATCAACCCAGCTCCAGGCCACCAGCACACCCAGCGGGAAGCGACTTTCGACCCGCAGCCGACCTGGCCGCAGCCAGCCGCGGCGCAACGTCGGCGCGTTCAGCTCGCAGGTGATGCTGGCGTGCTCAGGCACATCCAGCGTTTGCAGGTCGCTCGCCGGCCAGCCCAGGGCAATCGCTTGATGGGCTCGGCCGCTGCTTTCCAGGCGCACATACCAACGACCCGATTCGCCGGCGAATACCGGGCTGGTGCCGGCCGCCTTCAGGGTCAGTCCAGCCAGGTTACGGTAGGTGTGCAAAATAGCCACGACAAACACCGAACCCAGCAGAAAGGTCAGGCCGTAGGCCAGGCTGTTCTGGTAGTTGATGCCGGCCAGTAGCATGAGCCCCAACGCCAGTAAAAAGGCACCGCCGACCCGGCTGGGCACAATAAAGATCCGCCGCTGGGTCAGGCGCACACTGCCGGAGGCCGGAATTCGCCTGGCCAGCCAGCGATCCCAGTGCTGGCGTAAGGCACGGCTCAAAGCGCAGGCACCTCACGCAGCAGCCACTGCACCAAGGCGCTGCCGCCGTGCCCAGCAGGGTCGGCCTGGTCACGCAAACGGTGGCCGACCACAGCCGGCAACACCGCCTGCACATCTTCGGGGATCACGTAGTCGCGCCCGGCCAAAAACGCCCAAGCGCGTGCGGCTGCGAGCAGGGCCAGACTGCCCCGTGGCGACAGGCCCCAGGCGAACTGGGGCTGGGTACGGGTCGCATCGACCAGGCGCAACACGTAGTCGACCAAGGCATCGCTTGCACGTACCCGGGGAATCTCCGCCTGGATCAGCCCCAGCTCACGGTGATCGAGAATTGGCTCCAGCTGCGGCAGCATGCTGCGCCGCGAATCGCCGAGCAGCAGCGCGCGCTCTGCGGCTTTGCCGGGATAGCCCAACGACAGGCGCATCAGGAAGCGATCCAGCTGCGACTCGGGCAGCGCGTAGGTACCGCCCTGGCTCACCGGATTCTGTGTGGCAATTACGAAGAACGGCTGCGGCAGCGGCCGGGTTGCCCCCTCGATGGTCACCTGCCCTTCTTCCATGGCTTCGAGCAGCGCGCTCTGGCTTTTGGGCGTGGCGCGGTTGATCTCATCCGCCAGCACAAGCTCGGCAAAAATCGGCCCGGGGTGGAAGACAAACTGCCCGCTGTCCTTGTCGAACACCGAGGTGCCGAGAATGTCGCCTGGCAACAGGTCGGAAGTGAACTGGATACGTTGAAAGCTCAGCCCCAGTACTTTGGCCAGGGCGTGGCTGAGGGTGGTTTTGCCCATGCCGGGCAAGTCTTCGATCAGCAGGTGCCCGCGGGCCAGCAGGCAAGCCATGGCCAGGCGAACCTGTGGTTCTTTGCCCAGGACCACTTGGTTGATCGATGTCAGGCAGGCATCCAGTTTCGTGCGCATCGTGTTGCTCCCGTGCAGTTGCCGCGATGCTACTGGGCTGGCTACTGCGGGCAAAGCGCGCCGTAACCTTTACTCACGAAAACCTGCAGTCGCGCACACGACGGGCTGTATTCGCACGCTCAGCCCTGCACGCGAAACTGCGCCGCCAGCCCTTGCAACTCGTGTCCCAACTCGACCAGTTGGCGACTGGCCGTCGCTGACTGGTCCATCGCGCTGGCGGACTGTTCGGCGGTATCACGGATGGCACTGACGCTGCGGCTGATTTGCTCGGCTGCCGCGCCCTGCTGCTCGGCGGCGGCTGCGATCTGCTGGTTCATGTCGACGACCTGGCTCACCGAGCCGGCGATCTCAGTCAGCGCCTGTCCGGTCTGCTGCGCATCCTGCACCGTTTGCTCGACCAGGCCTGCGCTTTGGCGCATGTCGCTGACCGCGCGTTGGGTGCCGTCACGTACCACGGCAATCAGGCTTTCGATCTCTGCCGTGGACTGTTGCGTGCGCCGCGCCAGGGCGCGAACTTCATCCGCCACCACGGCGAAGCCTCGGCCCTGCTCCCCTGCCCGCGCGGCTTCGATAGCCGCGTTGAGCGCCAGCAGGTTGGTTTGCTCGGCCACGCTCTTGATCACGTCGAGCACCGAGTCGATGCGCTGAGTGTCCTGGCTCAACTGCTCGATACTCTGGGTGGTGGCGGCCATGGCGCTGGCCAACTGATCAATACGCTGCAGCGTCGCCTGCACCTGTGCCACGCCAAGACTGACACGCTGCTCGGCCTGGGTCGTTGCTGCAGCGGCGACTTCGGCGTTATGCGCAACACCCTGCACGGTCGCGCTCATTTGCTGCATGGCCGTGGCCACCTGATCGGTCTCAGCCTGCTGCCCGTTCACGCCTGCCTGGGTCAGCTCGGTGGCATGGGACAACTCCTGGGCAGCGGTAGCGAGGCGGCTCACACCGCCCTGCAGGTGCCCGAGCATGCTGCGCAAGTTGTTGGACATGGCCTGCATGGCACTCAGCAGCTGGCCAACTTCGTCATCACGCTGCACCGCGATGTCGGCGCTGAGGTCGCCTGCGGCAATCCGCTGGGCATGCGTGATCACCGCTTTCAGGGGCCTGACGATAAGCAGGGTAATGACCACCGTGGCCATCAGGCCAAGCAACACGGCCAGGGCTGCAGACGCGGCAATCAGCCAGGTGCTCTGGGTCAGCTGGTTTTGCAACGCGCCTTGCTGCACGGCATAAGCCTGATCGACGCGCGCCATCATCTGCTCGGCCCGCTCGACCAACTGCCTGTACTGGTCGCGCTGCGCCTGTAAATCGCGGGTGTAGTCCGCCAGGCGCTCGTTGAAGGATTTGATATTGCCGATCACCTCAACCAGCACCGACGCATAGCCTGGATCACTCATGGCCTCGCGCAACTGATCGGCCAGCTCTTGTGCCTGCTGCGCTTGCTCAATAACGCCGCTCACGGGCTCACCACTGCGACGGCTCTGCTCCAGCCGCACGCGGGCCTGATCCAAGGCTTGCAAAAGCAGTTGGTGAACCTGGCTGAGCTGGCCAGACTGACCGATTGCGGTACGCCCTTCCTGCTCCTGACCATTTTTGAGCAGGTAGATGCCGTCGTCCGCCAGCCCCTCCTTCAGCAGGTCCAGGCTATTGGCTGCGCTGACCACCAGCCAGGTGGCCGCTTCGAGCGACAGCAACATGTCCTCACCGAACGCAACGTAGCGGTCAAAACCCTCGCGGTATTCGAGCATCCCGGCGGCCAGGTCCTCGAGACCTTGTTGCTCAGGCCCCGACAGACTGGCCAACAGCGCGGCGCTGGCCTCACTGATCTGCGCGGACTGTTCGTGCAGGCGCTTGATGAACGCGGGGTCAGCGCTAAGCGCGAAAGACTGCTCACTGCCACGCATCTGCATGACCTGGCTGTTGAGTGCACTCATGCGTTCCAGCAACACCGAGCGCGCGCCGACATCACGCAACGCCCAGTAACCCGTGGCGGCAACAACCAGCGTCAGCAGCAACACCACACCAAAGCCGAGCGCCAGCTTGCTGGCTGTCGCCAGGCTCGCCAGGCGGCCCCGTAGACCATGCCCCATGGCGCCCTCCAATTGCAGTTGTGGAAACAGCGCTCGCTTCAGCCACGCACGCTGTGTGCATGGGTAGCGCGCTAAGGATTCAACACAGACGCTGTTGCGGCGGCGCGAGCAGCGCAGCCTCTGCAACATAGGGGCAAGGTGCCAGCAGCAGCAAGGCACGCGTAGGGGAAATGGTGCGGATAGCTATGTTCTGGTCGTTTTTGGCGACGATCGCCTGAGTTGGGCCTGCACGACGAAGCACAGGAGCAACCCAGGCGGAGCAAGGCAAGCGGTTTAGCTCGGGCGCTGCAGCTCAAAGGTATCGCGGGTGCGGGTGTAGGCCATACCGCCCAAACGCCCGACGACATCAAGTAGTGCCGGATCAACCCGGCCCTTGTCGTTGAGCACCGCATCGTCGATATGCGCCAACAGCACCTCGGCAAATATCAGGTGGCAGTTGGGCGCCTCACGCGGGAATGGCTGGATTTCCAACACCCGACACTCGAACGCCACCGGAGCGCCCGCAACCCGTGGCGGAGCCACACGGCTGGCGGGCTGGCTGGCGATTGCGCAGTGCTCGAACTCGCTGATGCCGTGGGGCAAGACCGCTGCCGAGGCATTCATCGCCTCGGCCTGAGCCACGGTGACCAGGTGGATCACCAGCTCACCGGTCGCCTGCGCGTTGCGCAGGGTGTCCTTGAGGGTGCCATCGTCGCGGCTGCCGACGTTGATCATCAGCGTCGGCGGATCATCACTGATCACCTGGAAGAAGCTGAACGGCGCCAGGTTGCTGACGCCCTCAGCGGATAGGCTCGACACCCAGGCAATCGGCCGTGGCGTCACGGTCGATGCCAGCCAGCGATAACGCTCCAGCGGGGTCAGGGTGGAGAAATCGAGCTGCATAGGAACTCCGATTAGCGCCCGGCGCGGGATTCGCGGATGTAGAAACGCGCCCGTTCGGCCTTGCTGGTGCAGCCTTCATAGGCTTCGAACTGTTGTTGCGTCTTGCCCGCAGTCAGCAGGGACAGGGCTTTGGAGTAACTCACCGTACCGGCGAAACCCTCGGCCTTGGCCAAGTCCAGCTCCCGCCAGGCGGTGTCCAGTTGGCTCGCACAGCTGTCGCGGTAGGCCGTCTTACCGGCGCAACCGGCCAGGGCGAGCATGATCAAGGGCAGGCAGATCCAGGTTTTCATGGCAGTACTCCTCAGAAAATCGCTTATTAGGCGAGATACGACGGTCAAAACCGAAAAAAGTGCCCGAACCGTCGAGGGCATTCGTTGTCGTCAAGCGCTTTGCCGCGCCGCCCGCTCGCGTAAAAATGTAACGACCTCGGCTTGCGGACCGACGAACTCAATGCGCCCTGCTTTGCTTTCGCGCTGAAAGGTATACATCGGATCGTAGTATTCCGTCAGCAAGGCTTCGATCCACGCTCGATGCAGCGCCACCTCGCCTGTCGCGGCCTGCTCGACAAGTGCCTGGTCCATGATCGCGGCCAGGCGCTGGTGACGCTCCCCGCCCAGACGCTTGAGGATATTGTCCAGGCTCTCACGCAAACGCGCGGCGAACGCCTTGAATCCGTCTTCCACGCCTTGCAGCGCGATAAAGTCGGCACACAGGTCGATCACATAGTCCTTGAGAATGCGCTCTACCCGTCCGGCCAGGCTGTCTTCCAGCCAGACCATGGGCAAGCCCTGCATCTGCGTATACAGCGGCAGTGGCAACGAGCAGCGGCCGATCATGCGGCCTTCGTCTTCCAGCACAAATTGCTGCATGCCGGCTGCACGCTTGCGCAGGATGTCCACCGCCAGCGCGTTCTCGAAGTCGATCTGCGCAGGCTGATGCGTCGCGCGCTTACCGAAACTCGAGCCACGATGATTAGCGTAGCCTTCCAGATCGACCGCATTGTCCAACTGGGCAATCACCTCGGTTTTGCCGGTGCCAGTCATGCCGCCCACCACCACGAAGGCGCACTGGGCCATGGCCTGTTCGGTGGTTTCCAGCAGAAAGGTGCGCATCGCCTTGTAGCCGCCAATCACACGCGGGTAAACGATGCCCGCCTCACTCTTGAGCCATTGCTGGACGATTTGCGAGCGCAGACCGCCGCGAAAGCAGTACAGATAACCGTTCGGGTTGGCCTGGGCGAACGCGGCCCAGGCTTCGATGCGCTCGGCCTTGGTCGCACCGCTGACCAACTGGTGCCCCAGCTCAATGGCCGCTTGCTGGCCCTGCTGCTTGTAGCAGGTGCCGACGCGCTGACGCTCGAGGTCATCCATCAACGGCAGGTTGACCACGCCGGGGAACGCGCCCTTGGCGAACTCGACCGGGGCGCGGGCATCCATCATCGGCGCGGCATTGAGAAACAGGGCGCGGTAATCGTCGCTGTTGTCGCGCATCAAAACACCTCGACGGCGTAACGCTGTCGCTCGACGAGGTGGCCAATAGGCTGCAGGTCCAGCCCCAGCTCACGGGCCACGGCGAGAAATTCGCTTTCGCCCTCGGCGGTCACCGCGACCAACAGGCCGCCACTGGTCTGCGGGTCGCACAGCAGCAGCTTATGCAGCTCGGGCATGGGCGCGATCTTCTCGCCGTAGCTGTCGAAATTGCGCTGGGTGCCGCCCGGTACGCAGCCCTGCTCCAGGTAATACTCGGCACTGCCCAGGCGCGGCACGGCGGCAAATTCTACACGGGCGGTCAGGTCGCTGCCCTCGGCCATTTCCACCAGGTGGCCCAACAGGCCGAAACCGGTGACATCGGTCATCGCCGTGACCCCGGCCAGCTTGCCGAAGCGGCTGCCGGGTTTGTTCAGGGTGCACATCCAGTCACGCGCCAGGCCAACATCCTCGCTGCGTAGCTTGGCCTTCTTCTCCGCCGTGGTGAGGATGCCGATGCCAAGCGGTTTGGTCAGGTACAGCGCGCAGCCGGCGCTGGCGGTGTCGTTGCGTTTCATATGGCGCTTGTCCACCAGACCGGTCACGGCCAGGCCGAAGATCGGCTCAGGGGCATCGATGGAGTGGCCGCCGGCCAAGGGAATACCCGCCTCATCGCACACCGCACGGCCACCGCGGATCACCTCGCGGGCGATCTCCGGGGCCAGCACATTGACCGGCCAGCCGAGAATGGCAATGGCCATCAGCGGATCGCCGCCCATGGCGTAGATATCGCTGATGGCATTGGTCGCGGCGATGCGACCGAAATCGTAGGGGTCATCGACAATCGGCATGAAAAAGTCGGTGGTCGAGACCACGCCGCGCTCCTCGTCGATGGCATAAACCGCCGCGTCATCGCGCGAGGCATTGCCGACCCACAACTTAGGGTCGAGGTTCTGCGCGCCGCTGCCGGCAAGGATGATGTCCAACACTTTCGGGGAGATCTTGCAGCCACAGCCAGCACCGTGGCTGTACTGGGTCAAACGAACGGGCGCGCTCATGGTGGCTCACTTGTCTAGGCGGTAGGCAATAGGCAGCAATTCTAGCAAATGCTGCCTTGGCGACGGGCGCGAGCGCGCGGTATGTTGTTCAGTCAGTAACGCAGGCCACCCCGAGGGACGATCTATGAACAAACGAGTGGCCCTGGTACTGGGCTCGGGCGGCGCCCGTGGCTACGCGCATATCGGTGTGATCGAGGAGTTGGAAGCACGCGGCTACGAGATCGCCTGCATTGCCGGCTGCTCCATGGGCGCCGTAGTCGGCGGTATTTATGCCGCCGGTAAACTCGATGCGTACCGCGACTGGACCCAAAGCCTCGACTACCTGGACGTGCTACGTCTGCTCGACGTGAGCTTTCGCCTGGGCGCGATTCGTGGCGAGAAGGTCTTTGGGCGCATTCGCGAGATCGTCGGCGAGGTGAACATCGAAGACCTGCGCATCCCGTTCACCGCCGTGGCCACCGACCTGACCAACCAGCAGGAAATCTGGTTTCAGGAAGGCTGCCTGCACCAGGCCATGCGCGCCTCTGCAGCGATTCCCAGCCTGTTCACCCCGGTGATTCAGGGCAACCGCATGCTGGTCGACGGCGGGCTGCTCAACCCCCTGCCGATTGTGCCGGTGGTGTCGGCGCACTGCGACCTGATCGTGGCCGTCAACCTCAACTCGACTCACCAGGCACAGTATCAGTTACCGGTCATCGAGCGCCCGCCGGCGCTCAAGGGCCGTTTCGATTTGCTGATGAGCTCACTCGGCTCGCGCCTGCCGAATCTGCGCCGTAAACAGGGCGAGGATGCCGGGCTGCTGTTGCTCGGCGGCCCGCAAGAGCAGGCCGCACTGGCCGCTGAACAGGCTGACAACCCCTGGCTGGCCGACGGCGAGCGGCCGATGGTGCCCCCGGCACCTGAGGATCAAGCCGCGCCCAAGTCTGCCAGTGGCTCACGGGTGGCTGATATCAGCGGCCCGGCTTCGCTGCTGGAGCTGATCAACCAGAGCTTTGAGGTGATGCAGACGTCACTGGCTCAGTACAAGATCGCCGGCTACCCGCCGGATATTCTGATCAACGTGCCCAAACGCGTGTGCCGCTTCTTCGAGTTTTATAAGGCCCCGGAGCTGATCATGCTCGGCCGGCAGATTGCCCGCGATACGCTGGACAAATACGAGCGTGGTGAACGCTAAGTTCGTGCGATATAGCCGCCGCTCACGCGACCAAATGCGCTTTAACCAACCTGTAGGCGCCCGCGTGCGGGCGACTCCGACCTAACCCGCCTCGCGCAGGCGATAACCGACACCTGCTTCGGTGACAATAAAGCGCGGCGCGGCCGGATCATCCCCCAGCTTCTGCCGCAAATGCCCGACCACCACGCGCAGGTAGTGACTGTCTTCGGCATGGCTGGGGCCCCAGATATCGTGCAGTAGCTGCTGCTGGGTCACCACACGGCCCAGGTGACGAGCGAGTAAGGCCAGCACGGCGTACTCCTTGCGGGTCAGGGCTATTTCCTGCCCAGAAAGGGTGACTCGGCGGTAAGCAAAATCTACGCTCAGCTCGCCGCACTCGACCTTAGCTTCGCGTTGCGGCTCGCCCTCACCGGCCTGGCGCAGCAACACGCGAACCCGGGCGAGAAACTCCTGAATACCAAAGGGTTTGGTCACGTAATCGTTGGCGCCACCATCGAGCGCCAACACCTTCTCGCCCTCGCTGGCACGTACCGAGAGCACCAACACCGGCACGCTCGACCATTCGCGCAGTTCACGCAGCACCTCTTGGCCGTCGAGATCCGGCAGGCCCAGGTCGAGCACCACCAGATCCGGCTGCACCAGCGCTGCCTGCTCCAAGCCCTCACGACCATTTGCCGCCTCGACCACCCGGTAACCCTGGGCGCTCAGGCTGATGCGCAGAAACTTGCGAATCTGCGGCTCATCATCGATCACCAGCAGCGTGGAGGCGTTGGTATTCATGCCTGCTCATCCTCCATCGGCGGCTGGGGCGGCAACGGTAAATGCAGCGTAAGGGTCGCGCCCTTGCCGTCCAGCCCCTCACCGACCGTCACCCTCCCGCCATGGGCGCCCACCATGCCCTGGCAGATCGCCAGACCCAGGCCCGTGCCCTGCCCGCCACGATCACCGCGGGCGGCGGTGTAAAACATGTCGAAGATCTTCTCGCGTTCATGCTCGGGAATACCCGGCCCCTGATCGCTGACTGCAAACGCCAGCCCGTCGTCTTCCACCACGCTCACCCGCAGCCGCCCGTGGGCCGGCGAGAAGCGCGCGGCGTTTTCCAGCACATTGACCAGCGCCTGCTCGATCAGCGCGGCATGCACGTACAGCAGTGGCAACTCGGCGGGAATGCTGACCTCGACCTGCAGGCCCGCCAGCACCGGACGCAAGCGCTGCAATGCGCTCGCGACGATATCGCCAGGCGCCACCCAGTCGCGCGCCAGTTTCAGCGCGCCGTGACCCAGCCGGGTCATGTCGAGCAGGTTCTGGATGTAACGATCAAGGCGCTCGGCCTCATCACGGGTGCCTTCAAGCAGTTCACGGCGGTCGGCCAGCGGAATCTGTTCGCCCAAGGCCAGCAGGCTGTCGATCGAGCCGCGCATGGCGGTCAGCGGTGTGCGCAGGTCATGGGACACCGATGCGAGCAAGGCGCTGCGCAGCTCCTCGGTCTGCCCATGCAGGCGCGCGGCCTCCAGTTCTTCGGCCAGCTGCGCGCGGGCCAGGGCCTGAGCCAAGGGCTGCGCCAGGGCGGTGATCAGCCGGCGCTGAGCCGGCGACAGCGCCGCGCCGGATTGCGGGCGAATCCCCAGAAGCGACAGCGGCCCTTCTTCGGCCGAGAGCGGGCACCACCACCAGCGCCCTGAAGGCAGCGTGTCGGTGCCCAGGCCCGCCGCTTGGTCGTGCTGCCAAGCCCACTGCGCTGCGGCGCGTTCCGGTTCGCTGAGTACACCTGCCTCGCCGGCCTCCACCCGCCAAGTGCCGTCGGCCTCTGCCACTTGCAGGCGCACTTCCAGTTCTGGCAAGTGGCCGAACTGCTGCATGGCGGCGGCGATGACCGCCTGGCGATCCGTGGCAGCGGTGAGCTTGCGCGACAGGTCGAGCAGTGCGGTGGTTTCCGCCTGCGCCTGGCGCACACTTTCCAGCTGATTGCGCTGGCGGCTGGCGAGGTTACCGGTGAGCGCCGCCATCAGCAGAAAGAACAGCAGCGTCAGCACATCTTCCTGGCGCTGTACTGTCAGGGTGAAGGTGGGCGAGATAAACAGGAAGTTGTACGCCAGAAACGACAGCCCCGCGCACACCAGCGCCGGCGTCAGGCTGCTGCGCACCGCCACCAGCAAGACTGCGCTGAGAAAGATCAGGGAGATATTCGGCAGTTCCAGGAACTGCGACAGCACCCAGGCCACAGCCGTCGCCCCCAGGGACGCCAGGCCGGCAAACAGCAGATCGCGCCAAGCCAGCGGCCGGCGGCTGACCGGTGCCGCCGGCAAGGCGTCGACTTCGGTATCCAGCACGCTAACTTCCAGGCCCTGGCCCTTGGCCAAGAGCCGCTCGGCCAGGCCGCGTCCCCACCACTGACGGCGCAAACGCCGACGACTGCGGGCCACCAGCAGCAGGTTGGCGCGCCGTTCGCGGGCATGCCCGACCAGGGTGTCGGCGACCGAGGCGCCGCGCAACACCACCACTTCGCCACCCAGGCGTTCGGCCAACTGCTGGGCGCCCTGCAAGTAACCGAGACGGCTTTCGTCACGCTCGCCGCCGGTGTCGACATAAACCACCGACCAGGGCAGATGACGGCGTTCGGCCACACGGCTGGCATGGCGCACCAAACGCTCGGCCTGGACGTTGCCATCGATACCAACCAGCAAGCGGCCGCGCACCGTGGGCGCCTGCTGGCCCTGCTGACGGTAGCGCCGGCTCAGGTCAGCATCGACTCGCGCCGCGGCGGTCTGCATGACCAGCTCACGCAAGGCGGTGAGGTTGGTCTGGCTGAAGAAGGCATCAATGGCCGCCCGCGCCTGTTCCGGCACATACACCTTGCCTTCACGCAGGCGCTCGAGCAGCTCGCGTGGCGGCAGGTCGATCAGCAGAATTTCATCGGCTTCCTGCAGCACCCAATCGGGCAGGGTTTCGCGTACCTGCACGCCGGTGATGTCGCGCACCTGATCATTCAGTGCTTCGAGGTGCTGCACATTGACCGTGGTGTAGACATCGATCCCGGCTTCCAGCAACTCCTGCACATCCTGCCAGCGTTTGCTGTGGCGGCTGCCAGGCGCGTTGCTGTGGGCCAGTTCATCGACCAGCAACAGCGTGGGCGGCTTGGCCAAGATGCCGTCCAGGTCCATCTCATTCAGCGTCACACCGCGGTATTCCACGCGCAGCTGTGGCTGCTGCGGCAGACCGGTGAGCATCGCTTCGGTTTCGGCACGGCCGTGGGTTTCCACTACACCGGCGCGCAGGTCGACGCCCTGGCGCAGTTGCGTCTGCGCCGCTTGCAGCATGGCGTAGGTTTTGCCCACGCCAGGCGCGGCGCCGAGAAACACCTTCAGCCGGCCGCGCCCGTCTCTGGGCAGGTCATCAAGCAGGGCGTCGGCGCGGACGCGGTCGTTCATGCAGGTCACTTAGTGGGGGCGAGGAACGGATTGTCAGCCAGCGCCAGGTTCAGCGCCAGTACGTTGACCACGGCTGGGCCAACCAAAGGTGTTTGCACATGCTGCGCGATCAACTGCTCCAGGCGGTTTGCCGGTATGCCCCGCGCGGCGGCAATGCGCGCCACCTGATAGCGCGCGGCGACCGGTGACAAGTGCGGGTCGAGGCCACTGGCCGAGGTGGTCACCAGCTCGATGGGCACCGCGCCCTGCCCTGCGCCCTGCCAGCGCTGGGCGTCCGCGGCGATGCGTGCGGCCAGCGCCGGGTTGCTCGGCGCCAGGTTGCTTGCGCCACTGGGCACGCTGGCGTAATCAGCGGCCGATGGGCGCGCCTGGAACCATTCGGCGCCCGCCACGGGCTGAGCCAGCAAGGCACTGCCGAGCACCTCGCCCTGGGCGTTGCGCAGCAGGCTGCCATTGGCCTGCGCCGGCCAGGCCAGTTGCGCCACGGCGGTGACAGCCAAGGGGTACAGCACGCCGGTGATCAGGGTCATAAAGGCCAGCACGCTGATGGCTGGACGGAGTTGCTTGAACATGACGAATCTCCAGGTTGCAGGTTTGCTTACACGAGGCCGACGGCCACCAGCAGCAGGTCAATCAACTTGATGCCGACAAAGGGCGCCACCAAGCCGCCCAAACCAAAGATCAGCAAGTTGCGGCGCAGCAGGCTGGCGGCATCGGCCGCTTTTACCCGCACGCCGCGCAGGGCCAGGGGTATCAGCGCGACGATGATCAGTGCGTTGAACACGATGGCTGAGAGAATCGCGCTCTGCGGGCTATGCAGGTGCATCAGGTTGAGGGCGCCGAGCTGCGGGTAAATACCGGTAAACAGCGCCGGCAGGATGGCGAAGTACTTGGCCACGTCATTGGCCACCGAGAAGGTGGTCAGCGCGCCACGGGTCACCAGCAGCTCCTTGCCGACCTGCACCACATCGAGCAGCTTGGTCGGGTCGGAGTCCAGATCAACCAAGTTGGCCGCCTCGCGCGCCGCCTGGGTGCCGTCGTTCATGGCCAGGCCGACATCCGCCTGGGCCAGCGCCGGGGCGTCGTTGGCGCCGTCGCCGCACATAGCCACCAGCTTGCCGTCGGCCTGTTCGTCGCGGATGCGCTGCAGCTTCTTCTCCGGCGTGGCTTCGGCAATCAGGTCATCGACGCCCGCTTCGGCGGCAATCGCGGCGGCAGTCAGCGGGTTGTCGCCGGTCACCATCACGGTGCGAATGCCCAGGGTGCGCAGCTCGGCGAAACGCTCACGGATGCCCGGTTTGACCACGTCCTTGAGGTGAATCGCGCCGAGCAGTTGCCCGTCGCCGGCCACCAGCAACGGCGTACCGCCGCTCTGGGCGATTTGCTCAACCTCGCGGGCCAGCACCGCTGGCATCGCGCTGCGTTCGATCTCCAGGTAACGCAATACCGCATCCACGGCGCCCTTGCGGTAACTGTGCCCCTGGTAGTCGGCACCGGAGAGGCGCGTCTCGGCGCTGAAAGCGATGGTGGTCATCGCACTGCGCTCAGGCTCCTGTGCCAGGCCCTGGGCCCGCAGGTACTCGACGATGGACTTGCCCTCAGCGGTATCGTCCGCCAGTGACGCCAACAACGCAGCCTCGCCCAGCACCTCGGTGCTGACGCCGGGTGCCTTGGCCATCGCGCTGCAGCGCCGATTGCCGAAGGTGATGGTGCCGGTCTTGTCGAGCAACAGCACATGCACGTCGCCGGCGGCCTCCACCGCGCGACCGGATTTGGCGATGACGTTGAGGCGCACCAGGCGGTCCATGCCGGCGATGCCGATGGCCGACAGCAGCCCACCGATGGTGGTCGGAATCAGCGTTACCAGCAGCGCGACCAGGTACACCAGCGGTAGCTCGCCGCCAGCGTAGCGGGCAAACGGCTGCAGGGTGGCCACCACCAGCAGGAAGATCAGGGTCAGGCCAATCAGCAGGATATCCAGTGCCACTTCATTGGGCGTCTTCTGCCGTTTCGCGCCTTCGACCAGCGCGATCATGCGGTCCAGGGTCGACTCGCCAGGGCCGGCGGTGATCTTCACCAGCAACCAGTCGGACACCACGCGGGTGTTGCCGGTCACGGCCGAGCGGTCGCCACCGGACTCGCGGATCACCGGCGCGGACTCACCGGTAATGGCGGCCTCGTTGACCGCGGCGATGCCTTCGATCACCTCACCGTCACCTGGAATCAGCTCACCGGACTCGACCCGCACAATATCGCCCCGGCACAGGCTGCTGGCCGCCACGGTCTCGAACTGCTGGCCGTTCTGCCGGCGTGCATCGAGCCCCTGGCTGCCCGCCTTGAGGCTATCGGCGCGGGCCTTGCCGCGGCCTTCGGCGAGCGCCTCAGCGAAGTTGGCAAACAGCACGGTAAACCACAGCCACAGGGCAATCTGCACGGCCAGGCCAGTGGACACCTGTGGGTCGGGCACAAAGCACAGCACGGTGGTGACTACGGCGGTGAGCTCCACCACCAGCATCACCGGCGAGCGCAGCAACTGGCGCGGGTCGAGTTTGACGAAAGCCTGGCGCAACGCCGGCTGCCACAGATCGACGATCGACGTTTTCGGGTGTTGCGCGGCGTTGCTGGGCGCCGATTCGGTACGCGCATTCATCATGGTTATCCCTTAGAAGCCCTGAAACAGGGTCAGGTGCTCAGCAATCGGGCCCAGGGCCAGTGCCGGCAGGAAGGTCAGGCCGCCGACCAGCAAAATGGTCAAGGTCAGCAGGGTGACGAACAACGGGCCGTGGGTTGGGAAGCTGTTGCTGCCCACGGGTGCGCGGGTCTTGGCCGCCAGGCTGCCGGCAATCGCCAGAATCGGCAGGATGTAGCCAAAGCGCCCCAGCAGCATCGCCAGGCCGAGCATCAGGTTGTGATACGGCGTGTTGGCTGCAAACCCGCCAAACGCCGAACCGTTGTTCGCCGTGCCCGAGGTATAGGCGTAGAGCAGTTGACTAAAGCCATGGGCACCGGGGTTGCTCACCGACGACGCCGGGCCCGGCAGGCTGGCCGCCAGTGAGCCGAACACCAACACGCCCACCGGCATCACCAGCAAGGTCGCGACCAGCAGGCGCACTTCGCGGGCTTCGAGCTTTTTGCCGAGGTATTCCGGGCTGCGACCAATCATCAACCCGGCGAGAAACACTGCGATCAGCACAAACAGCAGCATGCCGTAGAGCCCCGCACCAACGCCGCCGAAGATCACCTCACCCAGCATCATATTGAGCAGCGGCACCATCCCGCCCAGGGGGCTGAAACTGTCGTGCATCGAATTGACCGAGCCGTTGGACGCTGCCGTGGTCGCTGTGGCCCAGAGCGCCGAGGCCGTGGTGCCAAAGCGGCTTTCCTTGCCTTCCAGCGACGCGCTTTGTTCGATGGGCAACGCGGCCAGTGCCGGGTTTGGCTGGTATTCGGCATACAGCGTGCCGGCCAGGCCGATACTGAACAGGATCAGCATGCAGGCCAGCAGCGCGCGGCTCTGGCGCAGGTCCTTGACGTAATGGCCGAAGGTGAACAGCAGCGCCGCCGGGATCAGCAGGATCGCCGCCATCTCGAACAGGTTGCTCCAGGCCGTGGGGTTCTCGAACGGGTGCGCCGAGTTGACGCCGAAAAAGCCGCCGCCGTTGGTGCCCAGTTGCTTGATGGCAATCTGGCTGGCTGCCGGCCCCAGGGGGACGACCTGCTCGGTGCCGCCCAGGGTTTGCGCCGTGACATAGGCCTGGAAGGTCTGTGGCACGCCCTGCCAGACCAGGAAGAGCGCAAACAGCAGGCACAAGGGCAAGAGGCCGTAGAGCGTGCCACGGGTCAGGTCGACCCAGAAGTTGCCGACGCTGTTGCTGGAGCGGCGTGCGATCCCGCGGCAGAACACCACCAGCACTGCCAGGCCGACCGCCGGGCTGACGAAGTTCTGCACGCCCAGGCCGACCATCTGGCTGAAGTAGCTCAGCTGCGCTTCACCGCTGTAGGCCTGCCAGTTGGTGTTGGTGGCAAAGCTCACGGCGGTATTGAACGCCAATGCCCACTCCAGCCCCGGCAACTGTTGCGGGTTGAGCGGCAGACTGCCTTGCAGCATCAGAATGCTGAACAGCGTCAGCAGGCTGACCAGGGTAAAGGCCAGCAGTGCCAGGGCGTAGGTTTGCCAATCGTGCTCGCGCTCGTTGTCAATCCCTGCAACCCGGTAGCAAAGGCGCTCCAACGGCTGCAGCACGGGGCTCAGCCAGGTTTTCTGGCCCTCCATCACGCGGTACAGGTAGCGCCCGAGAAAGGGCGCGGGGATCAGTACCAGGGCAAAAAACGCCAGAATCAGCAGGAAATCATTGCTGTGCATACGCCCTCCTACGCCTTATCGGCGCGCAGCAGCGCAACCAGCAGATAAATGAAAAGCCCTGCGGCCAGCCCCAGGGACACCCCGTCGAGAATGCTCATGTCGTTGCTCCTTGATGCGGTGGTTACCGCCTGGAGCAAATTGTCCGCAGCAAGGGCGTAAAGGCGCGAGTTGCAGCCGGTGGGCTTGGCATAAAGAAACTGTAAAAAGTGCGGCTACGTCGGTTTGTATCAAGCTCGATACAGGTACGACATGATGTTGATACGCGTACTGAGCATCATGTGCGTCGCGCAACACCGTGATCGGTAGACGAAGCGGTGCTCGCGATCTCGCCGTCACCGACTCTAGAATGCAGCCCCTTCCTTCGCCATGGAGCCCGCCCAGTGGACGCCTTTACTGCACCCGAAGCGCTGCCACGGCCGATACGCGCCCTGCTCGTGGATGACAACCGCGAACTGCGTGAACTCCTGAGTGGTTACCTCACCCGCTTCAACATCAGCAGCGAGGCCGTCGGCGACGGCAGCGGCATGCGCCGGGCCATGGCGCAAAGCGCATTCGATGTGGTCATCCTCGACTTGATGTTGCCCGGCGAAGACGGCCTGAGCCTGTGCCGCGAACTGCGCGGCCAATCGGATATCCCGATCCTGATGCTCACTGCGCGCTGCGAACCCACCGACCGCATCATTGGCCTGGAACTGGGCGCCGATGACTACATGGCTAAACCCTTCGAGCCACGGGAGCTGGTGGCCCGCATCCAGAGCATCTTGCGCCGCGTCCGTGACGATCGTGACCCAGCACGCCGCGAGCCTCAACCGACCTCGCGCACCTGCGTACGCTTCGATAACTGGAGCCTGCACAGCGTGCTGCGCCAGCTGCATGCGCCCGATGGCCTGGTGGTGCCCTTGTCGAATGCCGAGTTTCGCTTGCTCTGGGTCTTTCTCGAACGCCCTCGCCGCGTGTTGAGCCGCGAACAGCTGCTCGATGCTGCCCGCGGCCGCTCGGTGGAAGTGTTTGATCGCAGCATCGATTTGCTGGTGTCACGCTTGCGGCAAAAGCTCGGTGACGACCCCAAGGCACCCCAATTGATCAAAACTGTGCGTGGCGAGGGCTACCTGTTCGACGCGTCCGAGATCGCCTGATGCGCCGTCTCGACAGTTTATTTTCGCGCTTGTTTGGCGTCTTCCTGATCGCCATCCTGCTGGCCCATGCGCTGGCGTTCATCTGGTTTCAGGTTTACGGGCACCCGCCACCGCGCCCGCCGATGCCGTCATCTTCCGTCACCATGCCACCGCCACCACCCCCGCTACCGCACCGTTTTGGCGGCCCATTGGTGCCGCTGGTGTTTCAGTTGGTGGCGCTGATTGTCGCTGCCTGGTTCGGCGCGCGCGTGCTTAGCCGACCCATCCAGCGGCTGTCCGACGCCGCCGAGCGGCTCAGCGCAGACTTGGACAGCACGCCCCTCGCCGAGACCGGCTCTCGCGAAAGTCGGCAGGCTGCCCGCGCGTTCAACCTGATGCAAACGCGCATTCGCGAGCAGGTGCAACAACGGGCACGCATGCTCGCGGCCGTCTCACACGATCTGCGCACGCCCCTGGCGCGCCTCAAGCTGCGCCTGGAACAAATTCCCAACACGGCGGTGCGCGCGCGCATGACGCAGGATCTGGATGAGCTGATCGGCATGCTGGATGCCACGCTCAAGTACCTGCATCAGCAACGCAGCAGCGAGACACTGCAGTGGCTGGATCTTCAGGCGCTGGTCGAGTCGCTGGTCGAAGACGCCCAGGACCGTGGCGCGCAGGTCTCGGTCGGTGGTCACTGCGCCCCCCTGCACGTTCAGCCCTTGGCGCTGCGCTCATGCCTGAGCAACCTCTTGGAAAATGCCCTGCGCTATGCCGGGCATGCCGACATTGTGCTGCGGGACACCGCCGAGGTCGTCGAGGTGCAGGTGATTGACCACGGCCCGGGCATTCTCGAGCAGCAGCGCGAAGCGGTGTTCGAGGCATTCTTTCGTGTAGAAGGCTCGCGTAACCGCAGCTCCGGTGGCGTTGGTCTGGGCTTGACCATCGCGCGCGACGCTGCCCGCCGCCAAGGCGGTGATATACACCTGGAGCAAACGCCAGGCGGTGGCCTGACGGCCATTCTGCGCTTGCCACGCTGAGCATGTGCTGTGTGCAAGCGGATACAAAGCCAACACACCCCGCACACATGACGGCGTGACCCTGTCATCACCGGAATCCCGTCCGGCATGCCCACGACAGGAGATACGCCCATGATCAGTGGTGTCAGCAGTTATTCGAGCTACAGCTCGTCTCTCACCAGTACGCAACGCAGTAGCGCAGCCACCAGCGGCGGCAGTTGCGCCGGCAACGCAACCAAGGTGCAGGAAAAACTCTTCAGCCTTCTCGACAGCAATGGTGATGGCAGCGTCGCCAAAGACGAGTTGAGCAGCGCACTCAGCGCTGCCAAGGAATCCGACAGCAGCCTGACCATCGATATTGATGCCCTGCTCAGTGAGCTGGACGGCAATGGTGATGGCAGCCTGAACGTTGACGAAGTGGCGGCGCTTGCGCCGCCACCTCCACCGCCCGGCGCCCCGAACACCCAAGACCTGTTCGCACAGCTGGATGCCAACCAGGATGGTACGGTCGACCAGGACGAGCTGAATGCCCTGACCGGCAGCACCGACAGCAGTGACTTGTTGAATGAGCTGGACAGCGACGGCGATGGTGGCCTGAACCTGGACGAGCTTGCCGCTCTGGCGCCGCCGACGTCTGGCCAGGCCTTCGGCGATCTGGGGGCTCTGCTGCCTAAAGACGAGAGCGCTAACGACGATATCCTTGCGAGCCTGATCGAATCGCTCAGCCAAAGCGCCGCGCCAAGCACGCAGGACGCCGAGTCTGGCTTGGTGGCAAAGCTGTTGGCCCAATACCAGAGCAGCGCCAGTTACAGCTCGCGCATCGGCAGCCAGTTGGACCTGTCCGCCTGAGCGTCTATGCGGTCAGCCCCTGCCGGAGTTGACCGCGCTGGCGCGTTCAGTGCGGCTTTACCTCAGGAGGTTCAGTTGCGGCCGGTGCAGCCGCGGGTTTCACCGCCACCCAGTCACTGAGCAGGCTGTAAGCCACCGCCAGAAGCGTGGGGCCGAGGAACAGGCCCATAAAGCCAAAGGCTAGGATGCCGCCAAATACCCCCAACAGCACCACCACCAGCGGCAGGTTGCCGCCGCGGCTGATCAGGTAGGGTTTGAGGATGTTGTCCACGCCGCTGATGATGAAGAAACCCCAGACGCCGAGGAACACCGCCATGCCGATCTCGCCCTGCCAGACCAGCCAGGCCACGGCGGGCCCCCAGACCAACGGCGGAATCATGATCAGGCTGAAGCCGAACGTCAGCAGCCCGAGTCCCAGGGCACCAGGAACACCCGCGATGGTGAAGCCGATCCAGGCGAGAATCGCTTGTGCCGCGGCAGTGCCGATAACGCCGTTGACCACACGCTGCACGGTGCCTGCAACCAGCTCGAGGTAGTGCTCGGCACGCTCGCCGATCAGCCGCTCCAGCAGGCTCTCGGCAAAAGCCGCCAAACGAGCGCCGTCACGGTAGAAGAAAAACACCAGAATCAGGCTCAGCGCCAATTCCAGCATGCCGCCACCGATCTGCGCGCTGCGGGCCAGCAGCCAGTTACCCAATTGCCCTAGGTACGGCCGCACGCTGTCAAAGAATGCCGCGCCCTGCTGGTCGATGGTTTGCCAAACGCCCAGCAAACGCTCACCCACCAACGGCACGTCAACCAGCCAGCTCGGTGCTGGCGGCAGGCCCTCGACCTGAAAGCCTTTGATCAGCGCGGTAATGTCACGAATATGGTCGGCCAGGTTGAGCCCGAGCATCACCAGCGGCACCGCCACCAAGCCTGTCCAGCCCAGCGTCAGCAAGCCAGCAGCCAGTGACTGACGCCCGCGCAACAGGTGCGTCAGGTGGCGCATCAGCGGCCAGCTGGCGAAGGACAGCACGGCCGCCCAGAACAGCGCCGACCAGAATGGCGCGAGCACCCAGAGGCTCGCCCCCAGCAGTGCGAGCAGCAGAATCTGGACCAACAAACGATCGTTATTGAGCAATGCGCAGGCTCCACAGCAGAAAAGTCCGGGGCTAGGCACCCCGAATCAGCGCGCAAGCATGCCTGCATCCTGTTACAGCCGGCAAGTCAGCACTGACAGCGCGCGTGGAAGCGCCGCGACGAACTATGTTCTGGGGCCGCACGGTGATTGGCGCGCCCCAAAAGCACAGCGGTCAGCGCAAGACTTCGATCCGCAAACCTTCGCTGGCGGTATCACCCAGCTCCAGCCGCGCGGCTCTGACGCGCTGCTCGACCAAGGCTTCACGCCAGGCCTCGGCCTCGGCTCCACCGAGGCTCACACGCAGGGTGCTGTCCTGATTCAGGCTGCGTGCCAGCAGCGGCAACCATTCCTCGTCCGGAGCCTGCAGTTCGCTCAGCTGCAGGGCACCGCTGCTGCGCAGCTGACGCAAGAGCGTCGCCGGGGTCGGCAGTACGGCCTCAAGCGCCGTGTTCGACTCCAACAATTCAGCATGCAAGTACGCCCGACGGTTGCCCCGCGTGATGCTGTACAGCGCCACCAGGCTGTCGGCGTTAGGCTCGGCCAGACGTGCCAGCACATAGGCCTGCTGGTCATCCGAGCCGTAGAGAATCGACTGATTGAACACCGCATTGGCCCACAGGCTGCTGGCACCGCACTCACGCCCCTGGCACCAATACAGCAACTTGGCATTCTGCGCCTGCAGGGCTTCGCGCGCCTGGGTGAACACTTCATTGGCCGTGTGGGTACTCGGCAACTCATAGGTCACCGCCGTCAGCGCGCCTTGGGCGGCGACCTCACGCTCGTAACGCAGGCGCCCGCTGATGCGCCGGATGGCGCCCTGCGGATAGATCATTTCCTGCTCGGCTGCCTCTTTGAACACGACGATTTCGCTGCCTGGAAAGCGCGTGACCATATCCAGGTCGCGGCTGCCCGGCACATCAGCGAATGCGACAGCGCTGCCCAGCAGGCCTGTGACCAGCAGCGCACCTCGAATCGCGGCGCTCATCGGGTCAACATCGACTGAGCAGTTTTCACCGCCTTGTCGCCATCGGTTTCACGTACCGGCACAAGCAGGCCGCGCTGGACGGCCGGGCGTGCGTTCAGGGAGGCCATCCAGCGCTGCAGATTGCCAAGGCCCTCGACCGACACACCGGACCATTCATGAATACGTACCCAGGGGTAGGTGGCGATATCGGCAATGCTGTAATCGCCAGCCAAGAACTCGACCTGGCCCAGACGGCGGTCGAGCACCTCGTAGAGGCGCCGGGTTTCGTTCTGGTAACGGTCGATAGGCCCTTGTAGTTTTTCCGGGAAGTAACGGAAGAACACGTTGGCCTGCCCCTGCATCGGGCCGACGCCGCCCATCTGGAACATCAGCCATTGCATAACGGTGGAGCGCCCTTGGCGGTCCTGAGGCATGAGCTGCCCGGTCATTTCGGCGAGGTAGATCAGGATGGCGCCTGACTCGAACACAGCAAAATCATTGTTGCCACGATCAACGATCGCCGGGATGCGGCCGTTGGGGTTGATCTGCAGAAACGCGGGGGTCTTCTGCTCCTGCTTGTCAAAACTCAGCGCGTGCACGGTGTAAGGCAGTTGCAGCTCTTCCAGGGCAATGGACACTTTGTGTCCGTTTGGGGTGGCGGCAGTGTAAAGGTCGATCATGCGATTCTCCGTTGCAATGCCCAGCACCTTTCCCCAGTTGCCTTTGGCAAGTCAAGGCGCCTGCAGGAAAGCTTTGAAACAGTCTGCTACCAGCTGCGCGCCGTGCTCATCATCCAAGTGCAGGTGATGGCCGCCTGGCCGCGTGACGACGTCGATGCCGGTCCCTTCGAGCAAACCGGCCATGGCGGCCTGATTGACCAGCATGCCCTGTTCGGCCAAGACCAGGCGTGTCGGGCACTCCAGACGCCGCACGAAAGCCTCGGCATGGGCGCGGCTCAGGCGCAGCGGCGACGGCAAGGTCAGCCGGCTGTCGGTGCGCCAGGTGTAACCGCCCGGCACTGGCATCAGGCCGCGCTGGGCCAGGTACTCGGCCGCTTCACGACTAACCGCACCCACACCGCGCATGCGCGCTTCCACCGCGCGTTCAAACTGCGCATACACAGGCTTGCGCTTACTTGCCAAAGCCATTTGCGCGAGCAGCGCCTCGCCCAGCTTCTGCGGTGCCCCATCCGCTTCACCGGTGTAGGGCATCAGCCCGTCGATCAGCGCCAAACGTTCGACGCGCTCGGGTAATGCACCGGCCAGCAGCACCGAAACAATGGCGCCCATGGAGTGGCCCAACAGCGAAAACCGCGTCCAGCCGAACTGCTCGGCGACCTGCAGCACATCGTACGCGTAGTCCCAGATCGCATAACTTGATCCGGCCGGTCGGTGATCTGAATGGCCATGCCCTGCCAGGTCCAGAGCGACGATGCGCACCCCCTTGAGTTTGGGCGCGAGGCGCGCAAAGCTCGCGGCGTTGTCCAGCCAGCCATGCAGCGCGATCAGCGGACGGCCGTCTTCAGGTCCGTACAAATGGGCGGCCAATTCGATATGCGGTAAGCGCAGGCGCACTTCTTCGAACATCAGGCTCATGCGCGGCGCTCCTGTGCGGGTTGTTCCCAGCGTTGTAACACCTGGATCAGCAAGTCGGCCGTGGCCTGGGGGCGCTCCAGCGGAAACATATGCCCGCCCGGCAAACTCAGCGCTTCACCACGCATCATGTAACGCACCAGCCGCGCATGGTGCGGTAACACCACCCGGCTGTGGCGGCCGCGCACCATCGCCAGCGGCACACGCAGTTGCTGAGGGCGCCCGGGGGCTGTGTGCGGCACGCTGCGGTAAATGCGGATCTCGGTTTCAGGGTCGAAACGCAGGCGCAGTTGATCGTTGTGCGGCTGTAAGCCGTGTTGCACATAGGCGTCCAGGCAGTCGGGGTCGAAGCGCTGGAACAACGCCTTGGCGGCGAAGTAGCACCGCGCTTCGGCAGGGTCGCGAAAGGCCTCGCGTCGCCCCAGCGTGCGGCCGGCCGGCGTGATCCGGTCGATAAAGCCCAGGCGTTTGGCGGCGCGAATCACCCATTGATCGGCACGGGTCAGAATCGGTGAGTCCAGCATCACCACACCACGATACAGCTGCGGCTCGCGCAGAGCGGCATGGTAGTGCAGCAGGCCGCCCAGCGAGTGCCCCACGCCCCAGACTGGCGCGGGCAGTGTCCGTAAGTGATGCAACAGCTCATCGACCAGATTGCTCCAGTTATCGTTAACCGGAAAGCGCGGGTCGTGGCCATGCTGCATCAAGTGCTCGACCTGATAATGCGGCGCCAATGCCGTAAACAGCTTGCCGTAGGTTGCAGACGGAAAGCCGTTGGCATGGGCAAAGAAGATCGTTTGGGGCATGACAGACTCGACACACAAGAACAATGGCCGGATTGTCGACCACCCACCAGTCCCAGGCAACGACCGTAACGGCCAGTGATGACGGCGCTATGGCCAGACTCACGGTGCGCGCGGCACCGCTCGACGGACATAGCGAACGCCACGGGAACAGACCCTAACGCCCTGGCGGCTGCTCGCCCAGGGGCACAATGGCCATGGTCAGACGTGAAATGCAGCTGGCCTTGCCATCCTCACCACTCAGGCGGATATCCCAAACATGGGTGGTGCGCCCCAGGTGCAAGGGCCGCGCGACCGCGGTAACACGGCCGGTACGCAGGCCCCGCAGGTGGTTGGCGTTAACCTCAAGGCCCACACAGTAATAACGCGCCGTGTCGATGCACAGGTAGCTGGCGGTGGAGCCCAGGGTTTCCGCCAAGACCACGGAGGCACCACCGTGCAGCAATCCATAAGGCTGATGGGTGCGTGCATCCACGACCATGCTGGCGGTCAAGGAGCCTTCGTCAAACGCCTCGAAGCGAATATCCAGCTGCTCGCCGATGGTGTTTTTCAACGTGGCGTTGAGGTGATCGAGGTCAGGCAGGTGCCGCCATGGGCTGGTGGGTACTTTTGCGTTCATTGGCCTGCTCCTGCATGCCACAGCACGGGCTCTCTGCGCTCGACCCAGGTGGCGAAATGCTCACCGTAGGCGCCTTCGACGACCGTGCGTTTGATTTTCAGCGTCGGCGTGAGGAACCCATTGTCGATCGCCCAGACATCCCCCACCAGCACCAGCCCCGTCAGGCGCTCATGCTTGTCGAGTGTGGCATTGACCGTTTCCAGCAGAGCCACCAGGCTGCTCTCCAGCTCGCCGCGACGCTCAGTCTGCGCATCGCTGCGGCCCACTTCGGACAGCACGCACAAGGCCAGCGGTTGTGCCAGGCCATCACCAATCACGCAGACCTGCTCAATCCGCGGGTGCACGGCAAGGCGATTCTCAATAGGAGCTGGGGCCACGTACTTGCCCTTGCTGGTCTTGAAGATTTCCTTGATACGCCCGGTCAGGCGCAGGTTGCCATCGGCGTCCTGCTCGCCTTTGTCGCCGGTACGCAGGTAGCCGTCGTCAGTCAGGGTTTCAGCGGTTTTCGCCGGGTCCTTGTAGTAGCCGCGCATGGTCGCGCCGCTGCGCACCTGGACCTCGCCATCCTCGGCAATACGCACCTCGACGCCTGGACTGTTCTGGCCGATCCAGCCGAGCTTGAACTTGCCCGGCCGGCAGACATGGGAGTAGCCGCAGTTCTCGGTCATGCCATAGACCTCAAGCACATCCAGGCCGAGGCGCTTGTACCAATTGAGCAGCGCTTCGGGGACGGGCGCGGCGCCAGACAGCGCATAGCGCACGGCATCCAGCCCCAGCCCGGCGAGTACTTTGCGACCGACAAAGCGACCCAGCAACGGGATGCGCAGCAGGCGCTCGAGTTTTTCAGCCGGCATCTTGCTGTACACACCCATCTGGAACTTGGTCCAGATTCGCGGCACACCAAAAATAACCGTGGGCCGGGCGCGTTTGAGGTCTTCCAGAAAGGTGTCCAGGCTCTCGGCAAAAAACACGGTCTGCCCGCCGTAGAGCGACGCCATCTCAACAAACATACGCTCGGCCACGTGGCACAGCGGCAGGTACGACAGCACACGGTCCTGCTCCCCGACACCGAACAGCTCCGTGGCATGGCTGGCGGCAAAGCCGAAGTTGCCGAACGGGTGCATGACGCCCTTGGGCGTACCGGTGGTGCCGGAGGTGTAGATGATGGTTGCCAATTGATCGGCGGCCGGACGCGGCTGATCCTGAATCGGCGCCATGGCTTGCAGGTCATCCCACAGGTAGCTGAAGGTCCCAGACGGACGCAGCGGCAGGCCAATAGTCGGCGTTGATTCCGCTACGCCGGCGGCCATTGCGGGCCAGTCGTCGAGCTTGCCGATAAACACCAGCTGCGCTTCAGCGTGCTCAAGCACCTGGCGCACCGAGTCAGCCGTAAGGTTGGGGTACAGCGGCACGGAGACGTGCCCGGCCATCCAGATCGCCAGGTCGCTGATGATCCAGTGCGCACAGTTTTTCGAAATGATCGCAATACGGCTGCCAGGCGGCAGCTCCTGATGACGCAGCCAGTTGGCGGCCCGGCGGGCCTGCTCGCCCACTTCAGCCCAGCTCAGCTCAAGCAATGCCCCACCGGGCAGAGGCTGGACCATGTAGCGTTTAGTCGGATGACGGGTTTCACGCGCAAAAAACATGTCCAGCGGCAGGGAGTAAGCATCGGCCACGGGGGTTCCTCCTTTATTGTTGTTGTGGAGCCAACCAAGCAATTGCTTGGTTGACTATTCCACGCACAACAACGAGCCGCAAGAGGAGAAATGTTTCGGTGTGTAGTTGGCGCTGTTGCCGCTTGGTAGCTCGCAGACCCTGCGGCAATAGCGCTCAGCGTCACTCCAGCGCGGGGTGCTGCAGGCTGTGCAGCGTCATGCAGCCCGCGGCCAGCAAATCGCCGTCGAGCGCAGCAAGGCTTGCAGTGTGCATCGGTACGGGCTGCTGCCGGTGTCCATCGATCAGCAGCCCGGCCAAGGCGCCCACTAACGGCTGGTGGGTCACCAGCAGCACGCTGCCTTGATCGAAGCGATCAAGCTGCAACAACACCTCTCGCAGTTCGCTCTCCGGCGTCAGCCAGGGCACCGTGTGCCAGGCGCCGCGAAAACCGATGGCATCGCGCACCAGTTGCGCCGTCTGCTGCGCACGCACGTAGGGGCTGACCAACAGGGTGAGCGGTGGCTGCTCGCGCAGGTATTCAGCCGCACGCAATGCCTGCGCGCGGCCATTATCTGTCAGCGGACGTTCGGCGTCAGTACGGGCCTGGGGTTGCGCTTCGCCATGGCGTAGCAGCCACAGCCTCATAGCCCTGCCCTCACAGTTTGGGTTCTTCATCGCGTACAGGGTGAGGCGCTGGGGGAATGCTGTGGGCGACTTCGCCGTCGGGTGCCCGAGGTGTTGGCCAATCCTGGAACGGCCACGGTTTTTCCTCGCTGTTGAAGGTGCCGTAGCGACCAATCTGCGCGAGGTACTGGCTCAAGCTGTCGCCAAAGCTCAGCAGGCCGGCATTCGGCGCGCTGTAGATAATCCGATAGCCCAGTTGCAGAAGGACGACGCCTGCGAGCACCAGTTCAGCCAGTTGCCAGACCAGCGCGAATAGCACCATCCAGAGAATACGCAGCACGATGGATTCGCGCTCCAGCGTCTTTTGCGGATCAGTCATGTTCAAGCTCCTGCAAGGCCGGTTTTAAAAGCCAGTGGTTGAAATGAAGTCGACATCGGTTTTCGGCTCTGCGCTCATCAGCGCAGCGATCACCTGATCAAGCGTGCGACCGCCAAACAGAATGGCATACAGACCACTGACCAGGGGCATATAAACGCCCATTTCTTCGGCCTTGGTCTTGAGTACGCGAATCGTATTAACCCCTTCAGCGACCTCGCCCAGGCGTGCGACGGCATCGTCCAGCGAGAGGCCTTCGCCCAGGGCGAAGCCGACCTGGTAATTGCGGCTCTTGGGCGATGAGCAGGTGACAATCAAGTCGCCTACGCCCGCCAGCCCCAGAAAGGTCATGGGGTTGGCGCCCAGCTGCACAGCAAAACGGGTCATTTCTGCCAGGGCGCGGGTGATCAGCATGCTGCGGGTGTTTTCCCCCATGCCCAGCGCAGCAGCCATGCCGGCGATAATCGCATAGACGTTTTTCAACGCCCCGCCCAGCTCGACACCGAAGCGGTCAGCGCTGGCGTAAACCCGGAAGGTAGGACCGTGCAGCACCGCCTGAACCTGCAGGCACAGGGCCTCATCCTCACTGGCTACCACGGTGGCCGTCAGCGCACCGGCCGCCACTTCCTTGGCCAGGTTGGGCCCGGACAGCACACCGATGCGCGCCTGCGGGGCGATTTCTTCCAGTATCTGGCTCATCAGCTTGAAGCTTTGTGCCTCGATACCTTTAGTGGTGCTGACCAACAGCTTGCCGGCCAGCAGTGCGCTGTGGGGTTGCAGCACTTGGCGCAGCGCGCTGGATGGCAGGGCGACGAAAATCAGTTGGCAGGCGTTAAGCACTGCATCCAAATCGGTCAGCGGCTCGACCCCTAGGTGAATATCAACACCTTTGAGGTAGCGCGGGTTCTGGCGTGTGGTACGAATGGCTTCGGCCTGGATCGGATCGCGCATCCAGTGCAGTACACGGTGGCCATTATCTGCCAGCAGGTTGGCGATTACCGTACCGAAGCTGCCGCCGCCCAGCACGGCGATAGGGAGCTGGTCTGTCATAAGGAATCCGTCTGAAGCCTCAGGTGATGGCGATTCGGCCCATTATACGGCTGCTTTCCCAGCCTACCAGCACCGCGCTGCAACCCTGTCTGGCTGTGGCAGCGCGCACATTTGCGCAGGCACAGCGCTGGCAAAGCCGGAAGGCTCGGTTAACATGCAGACTCTCAAACGCGAACAAGGCCGTTGCGTGATCAGCTACCTCTCTGCCCTTACCCGCCATCCATGCTTATCGGCGCCTGCGTGCAACGCACCTGCGCAGCGTGGTGGCCACGCGTGAACTGGGGTCGCAGTTGGAATATCCACACGCGCACGCAGTTGATCAGTGTCGGCCCGGCGCTGCTTATGACGGTGTTGCTGACCGGCTTTTTTACCTTTGTCAGGCTGCAGGACCTGCACCAGGAGCTCAATGACAACGGCCAGCTGATTGCCAGTCAATTGGCCCCCGCCAGCGAGTACGGTGTGGTATCGGGCAACCTTCAGGTACTCGACACACTGCTCAAGGCAACGCTGAACACCCCCCATGTGCGGTTTCTTGAAGTGCGTGACCGCCATGATGAAATCCTGGTGTATGTCGAGCAGCCACAGGCCATCGACAGCAGTGCGCAGGTGGCGGTTTATCACGCCCCCATCCATCTCCTGCGCGCCGATGACGCGGTTATTGCTCAAACCGACAATAAGTACCTAGGCCGTGTAGTGGTCGGCCTGTCGACGGATGCGTTCAACAACCGCCAACAGCGCATTTTGCTCAAGGCCGCCGTACTGGCCCTGCTTGCCTTGGTGGTGACGTTCTTGCTGGCGCGGCGCCTCGCGCGCCACTTGTCACAGCCGTTGAGTGCGATGAGCGATGCAGTGGTGGCCATCGAAGCCGGCAACTACCAGACCCGCCTGCCGGAACTGGGTGACAGCGAGCTGGGCGCCCTCGCCCGCCATATCAACAGCCTGGCTCACGGGCTGGCCCACGCGAGCCAGCAACAGCAGCACGCCATGGGACTGCTGATCAAAGCCCGGGAAGAGTCCGAGCAAGCCAACCGGGCAAAGTCAGAGTTTCTGGCCATGATGAGCCATGAGTTACGCACCCCAATGAATGGCGTATTGGGCATGCTGCAGCTGCTGGAAACCACTGAGATGACCCAAGAGCAAGCCGAGTACGCCGCGCTGGCAAGCGAGTCGACCGAGCACCTGCTCAAGGTGATCAACGACATCCTCGACTTCTCGCGCATCGAGCGTGGCGCCCTGGAGCTCGAGCGCATCACCTTCAACCTGGTCGAACTGATTCAGAGCTCGGCGCAGGTCTTCCAGCACAGCGCCCAGCAGCGCGCGCTGAGCCTTGAGGTCGAATTACTGCCGGGCCTTGAGCAGGTCCAGGTGCAGGGCGACCCCACACGCATCCGGCAAATACTGGTCAACCTGATCGGTAACGCCCTGAAATTCACCGAAGCGGGCGGCATTCGCCTGGATGTGCGCTGGCAAGCACTGGACAGCGACGTGCTCTGGTTTACCTGTGCGGTGCACGACAGCGGCATCGGCATCAGCGCTGAACGCCTGGAGCATATGTTTGACGCCTTCCAGCAGGCCGATAATTCCATCTCGCGCCGTTACGGCGGCACGGGGCTTGGCCTGCCAATCGCACGCACCTTGGCTGAGCGCATGGGCGGCACGCTGGTCGCTGAAAGTGAAGAAGGCCGTGGCTCGACCTTCACCCTGGAACTGCCCCTGCCGTTTAGTCGCCAGCCCAGCCCCGCCGTACAGGGCAGCGCAGACCTGCCCGTTAACGGCCAGGGTCAGCATGTCATGCTGGTTGAGGATAACCCGGTCAACCAGACTGTTATCGAAGCCATGCTACGCAGCCTCGGTTATCAGGTAAGCCTGGTCGGCGATGGCGCCCAGGCGGTGCAGCTGGCCAGCCAGCAGCTATTCGATGCGGTGCTGATGGATTGCCGGCTGCCAATCATGGATGGCTATCAGGCAACGCGGCAGATTCGCGCCCAGCCCGGGCGAGCGCAGCTGCCGATCATCGCCCTGACCGCCAACGCCCTCCAGGGTGACCGTGAGGCCTGCCTGAACGCCGGTATGAACGATTACCTGGCCAAACCATTCAAACGGGTAGACCTTCAGCGTGTGCTGCAGCGTTGGCTACCTCCAAAAGCGCCCGCTAGTACTGAGCTGTGACGCTGCATACCAGCAACGACCGCCGCGCCTTGGTTGCCTCGACGATAGGCGGGTGGCCAAGGCCTCAGAAATCCGGCAGGCTTGCGCGCTACAGGTCGATGACAGGGTGAATAAGACCGGCGCCTTGAGCCCAATGTGGCCACGGAGTACAACTGTACTCATGGCGCTGTGACTTTCACCACAACGCAACAGTCTATGACTAGGCTGCTGGCATGCGCGACGATGCGCAGCCGGCCAGGACGATTGCCCAGCCTTGGTGCGTGGGATTATTGAGGAGCTCGCATGACCAAACAAAACGCCTTCACCCAGGAAGACCTGTTGCGCTGCAGCCGCGGCGAACTGTTCGGCCCGGGTAACGCGCAACTGCCCGCACCGAACATGCTGATGATGGATCGCATCACCCACATCAGTGATACCGGGGGCAAGTACGGGAAAGGTGAAATCGTCGCCGAGCTCGATATCAACCCGGACCTGTGGTTCTTTGCCTGCCACTTCGAAGGTGACCCGGTCATGCCAGGCTGCCTGGGCCTGGACGCGATGTGGCAGCTGGTGGGCTTCTTCCTCGGCTGGCAGGGCAATCCCGGCCGCGGCCGCGCCCTGGGTTCGGGCGACGTGAAGTTCTTCGGTCAAGTACTGCCGACTGCCAAGAAAGTCACCTACAACATTCAGATCAAGCGCACCATCACCCGTTCGCTGATCCTGGCCATCGCCGACGGCACCGTCAGTGTCGACGGCCGCGAGATCTACAGCGCCGAAGGCCTGCGGGTCGGCCTGTTCACCTCTACCGACAGTTTCTAAAGGACTCCCTCCATGCGTCGCGTCGTGATTACCGGTCTGGGCATAGTTTCCTGCCTGGGCAATGACAAAGAAACCGTGTCTGCCAACCTGCGTGCTGGCCGCCCTGGTATCCGCTTCAATCCGGAATACGCCGAGATGGGCCTGCGTAGCCATGTATCGGGCTCTGTGGACCTGGATCTGGAAGCGCTGATCGACCGCAAGCTGTTCCGCTTCATGGGCGATGCAGCGGCCTACGCCTACCTGGCGATGGACCAGGCGATCAAGGATTCCGGCCTGAGCGAGGACCAAGTGTCCAACCCGCGCACCGGCCTGATCGCTGGTTCCGGCGGTGCATCCACCGTCAACCAGATGGAAGCCATTGACACCCTGCGCGAGAAAGGCGTCAAGCGTATTGGCCCATACCGCGTAACCCGCACTATGGGCAGCACCGTTTCCGCCTGCCTGGCCACGCCGTTCAAGATCAAGGGCGTCAACTTCTCTATTTCCTCGGCCTGCGCGACCAGCGCACATTGCATCGGCCAGGCCATGGAGCAGATTCAACTGGGCAAGCAAGACATCGTCTTCGCCGGCGGCGGTGAAGAAGAGCATTGGAGCCAGAGCTGCCTGTTCGACGCCATGGGCGCACTGTCTACTGAATACAACGCCACGCCGGAAAAAGCCTCCCGCGCCTACGACGCCAAGCGTGACGGTTTCGTCATTGCCGGCGGTGGCGGCATGGTGGTGGTCGAGGAACTGGAGCATGCTCTGGCTCGCGGCGCGAAGATCTATGCAGAGATCGTCGGTTACGGCGCCACCTCTGACGGCTACGACATGGTCGCGCCAAGTGGCGAAGGTGCAATCCGCTGCATGCAGCAGGCACTGTCGACCGTTGATACGCCCATCGACTACCTCAACACCCATGGCACCTCGACGCCGGTGGGTGACGTCGCCGAGATTCGCGGCGTACGTGCGGTCTTCGGCGACAAGGCACCGGCCATCAGCTCCACCAAGAGCTTGTCCGGCCACAGCCTGGGCGCTGCGGGTGTGCACGAGGCGATCTATTGCCTGCTGATGATGCAAGGCAACTTCATCACCGCCTCGGCCAACATCGATGAGCTGGACCCGGAAGTGGCTGACATGCCGATCCTGCGTGAGACCCGCGAGAACGCCAAGCTGGACACTATCATGTCCAACAGCTTCGGCTTTGGTGGCACCAACGCCACTCTGGTACTCAAGCGCTACTCGGCGTAAACGCTGCAGCAGCGAAAACGGCGCCCTCAGGCGCCGTTTTTTTTGCCTCGCGTTTACACCTTAAAGCGCGCAATCAACCCATTGAGGTCGATGGCCAGGCGTGACAGCTCCTGACTGGCCGCGCTGGTCTGGTTGGCACCCGCCGAGCTCTGCAGTGACAGGTCGCGAATGTTCACCAGGTTGCGATCCACTTCACGGGCCACCTGCGCTTGCTCCTCCGAGGCACTGGCAATCACCAGGTTGCGCTCGTTGATCTCGGAAATCGCCAAAGCGATCTGATCCAGCGCCTCACCCGCCGCACGGGCTACATCCAGGGTCGAACGTGCCCGCGTGTTGCTGCTCTGCATCGCGCTGACCGCGTGGTCGGTACCGTTCTGGATGCCGCCAATCATCTGTTCGATTTCCTGGGTCGACTGTTGCGTGCGATGAGCCAATGCGCGCACCTCGTCAGCCACCACCGCAAAGCCACGCCCGGCGTCACCGGCGCGCGCGGCCTCAATGGCGGCGTTGAGCGCGAGCAGGTTGGTCTGTTCGGCAATCGAGCGGATCACATCCAGCACTTTGCTGATGCCGCGGACTTTATCGGCCAACTGTTCGACCTGCCCCGCCGTACTCGTGACATCGTCGGCAAGGTGGCTGATGGAGTCGACCGTTTGACGGACCTGCTCACGGCCATGCTGTGTCGTGCGATCCGAAGCGCGCGAGGCTTCGGATGTGGTCACCGCATTTCGCGCCACTTCTTCCACAGCGGTGGTCATTTCATTGACCGCCGTGGCGGCCTGCTCGATCTCGTTATTCTGCTGGTGCAGGCCTCGGGTCGAGTCCTCGGTAACGGCGTGCAGCTCTTCCGAGGCAGAGGCCAGCTGGTTGGATGAGTCGGCAATGCTTTGGATGGTGGTGCGCAGGCTCTGCTGCATGGTTTTCAGCGCGCCCAGCAGGCGGGCGGGCTCATCGTTGCCCTGCACCTCGATACGCTGGGTCAGGTCACCGGCGGCGACCGTTTCAGCCATGTGCAGCGCCTCATTGAGTGGCTGCACGATGCTACGCGTAAGCAGCATGGCCAGCACAATGGTCGCGATTGCTGCAGCGATCATCGCTGCAATCACCCAGATGCGCGCCTCACTGAACAGCTCGGCAGAATACTCGGCAGACTGGCTGGCAAGTTTACGGTTAAGAGTATTGAGCTCAACCAGAACCGCCGCCAACTGATCAGCATGCTTGGCGTAATCGCCATTGATCACAGTCCGCGCGTCCTCCAGGCGGTCTTGCTTGGAGAGCTCAACGACATTGGCCTGGCCGGCCAGGTACAAGCGTTCGGCTTGCTGATAGCGCTCATAGAGTGCGCGCTCCTCATCGCTACTCAACAGTGCCTGGTATTCGCTATTGGCTTTGGCCAGGGCAGCACGCAATTCTTCTGAGCGCCCTTCACTGGCCCTGAGCACTTCAGGCTCGCGGTTGAGCAGCATACGCAAAGTGATCGCCCGCAGGCGCATGACCGTCAGCCCCATCTCGCCGGCACCGATAATACTGGGCAACACCTCGTCATCGACCAGTTCAGCTTCCGCACGGATGTTGCTCATCTGCACCAGTGAGAAGGCGCCCAGCAGTACAACCATCAAGGCTACGACAGCAAAACCAAGGCCGGCTCTTGGTGCAATATTCAGGTTTCTCAATGTCATTTTTGTCTCTTCCTTGCATGGGTATTGTTGCAGACTCGGGCTGCCAACGCCGGACGTGTAGCGACAGGCCGGACACCCGATACCTTCTTATCGGCAGCGCCGGCAAACCTTGAAAGGCCTACCGGTGTTGCGCTGGTTTGGTGACTGCCACTCTCGGTATAGCGCACAGAAAAGGCGCCCGTAGGCGCCTCCCTGCAAAATCGTGCGACGTGACTACAGGCGGAAACGTGAAATAAGGCCACTGAGGTCAATCGCCAGGCGTGACAGCTCCTGGCTGGCCGCGCTGGTCTGGTTGGCACCGGCAGAGCTCTGCAGTGACAGATCACGGATATTCACCAGATTACGGTCCACTTCACGGGCCACTTGCGCTTGTTCCTCGGATGCACTGGCGATCACCAGGTTGCGCTCATTGATCTGGGAAATGGCCTGAGCAATCTGATCCAGCGCCTCACCCGCTGCTCGCGCCACATCCAGGGTCGAGCGCGCCCGCGTGTTACTGTTCTGCATGGCGCTAACCGCGTGGTCGGTGCCCTGCTGGATACCGCCGATCATCTGTTCGATTTCCTGGGTCGACTGCTGCGTGCGATGGGCCAACGCGCGCACCTCATCGGCCACCACGGCAAAGCCGCGGCCCGCGTCGCCTGCACGTGCCGCCTCGATAGCCGCGTTGAGCGCGAGCAGGTTGGTCTGCTCGGCGATGGAGCGGATCACATCCAGCACTTTGCTGATATCGCGGATCTTGTCGGCCAGTGACTCGACCTGGCCGGAGGTCTGGGTCACGTCATCGGCCAACTGGCTAATCGAATCGACGGTCTGGCGCACCTGCTCACGACCACGCTGCGTGGTGCGATCCGATTCACGGGAGGCTTCCGACGTAGTCACAGCGTTACGCGCCACCTCCTCTACTGCGGTGGTCATTTCGTTGACCGCCGTGGCCGCTTGCTCGATTTCATTACTCTGCTGGTGCAAGCCGCGGGTGGAGTCTTCGGTCACCGCGCTCAGTTCTTCAGAGGCGGAGGCCAGCTGGCTGGAGGAGTCGGCAATACTCTGGATGGTGGTGCGCAGATTCTGCTGCATGGTTTTGAGCGCAGCCAGCAGGCGGCCGGGCTCGTCTTGCCCGTCCACTTCAATCATGTCCGTCAGGTTGCCGGCGGCTACCGACTCGGCAGCGCGCACAGCATTGCTCAGCGGCCTGACGATGCTGCGCGTCAACATTAAGGCCAGCAGGACCGTCAGGCCGCCCGCGATCACCATCATGATCACCACCCAATTGCGTGAATTGGCGTACACGCTGTGGGTTTGCAGGGCAGCGGCCTCGGCGCCCTTCTGATTGATAGCGGTGAGCTTTAACAGCGCCGCAGCCATGCTGTCGGCATGTTGGTTGAGAAGCTGATTGGCAATCTCGATAGCGGCAGGAATATCACCACGCTTCACCTGATCGGTCACTTTCGTTTGCTCAACCAGATAAGCAGCCTCCGCTGCGCGGAAGCGGTCATATTCTTCGCGCTCGTCGATGCTGGAAATTCGCTCTTCGTAGCTGTCTTGCGCCTCACTCAATGCATTCTTGAGATCTTCGGCACGCTTGAGATATTCCTGCAGCTTAGCGGCGTCGCTGGTGATCAGCAGGCGCAGCGTCAAGGCGCGCAAGCGCAGCACGTCTTGAGTCATCTCGTTCAGGCTGACGATGCTGGGCATCCAGTTCTGATCAACCTCGGACGCTTGATCATCCATGGCGCTCATCTGGGAGACCGAGAAGCCGCCGACCAGAAAAGCCAGTGCGGCTACCAGGCCAAAACCCAGCGCAGCTCTGGGTGCGATACTCAAACGTCTTAGTGTCATCACGGCGTTCTCAGAGAAAGTTATACAACTTGTTACATCAGCCTAGCTGGCCATATGGCATTGCGCCTTACGACATTCGGCTCCTGAATTCATAGAATAAGTGCAACGTTTGAAACGATAGTCAGAGAGTCAGCCACCGGTAGAATCCAGGCTCTCACACCGAAGGATTCAAG
>LNFM01002495.1_pt1 | contig 50989 bp, 41 predicted proteins | sample 596031 | NCBI WGS metagenome assembly LNFM01 (sample SAMN04254537, study PRJNA301005) | activated carbon metagenome | isolation source: dual media filters at the Ann Arbor, Michigan drinking water treatment plant | place: USA: Ann Arbor | reverse complement strand
TATATAGTGTCTCTCTACCCCATATGCTCGAAATCTGGATTCTATTACTGCTTTATACAACCCAAATGGATTCGATTATTTCGTCACAGACCCTGAGTATCTTGCCGACATCGAGCCGTGCGGCGTCGAGAAGTCGGTCTATATCCAGACCAACTGGCCGCCGGGCGGCGAGCTGGAGGAAGCGGCGTGGGTCCAGCAGGTCGCCGACCGGCACGGCTTCCCGCAGGCCTTCGTGGGCTACGCCGACCTGCAATCGGACTCGCTCGCCGCGACGCTCGATGCATTGCGCCGTCATCGCGGCCTGCGCGGCATCCGCCAGCAGCTTCATTGGCACGACAACCCGGCCTATCGCTTCGCGCGGCAGCCTGCGCTCATGAACGAGGAAAGCTGGCGCCGTGGCCTGCGCGCCGTGGCGGAGCGCGGCCTGCTGTTCGAGCTGCAGGTGTTCACGAGCCAGATGGCGGACGCGGCGCGCCTGGCCGGCGCTTTCGGCGATCTCACCTTCGTGCTGCTGCATGCCGGCATGCTGGAGGATCGGAGCGAGCAGGGCTGGGCGGCCTGGCGCGAGGGCATGCGGCGGCTCGCCGACTGCCCGAACGTGACGGTGAAGCTCTCGGGCCTGGGCACCTTCATTCATCGCTGCGACGCCGACGCGTGGGTGCCGGTCATTCGCGAGACGGTCGCGATGTTCGGCGCCGGGCGCTGCCTGTTCGGCAGCAACTTCCCGATCGAGAAGCTGTGGACCGGCTACGGCTCGATCGTCGATGCGGTGGCAGGTGCGCTCGACGATTGCACCCCCGAGCAGCGCGACGCGATCTTCTACGCCAACGCGGTCAGGATCTATCGGCTCTGACCTGGTCGCCTGCCAAGTGGAGGATGGTGCCGGCGCGACACGAGAAAGCAACAATGGGGAGGCTCCAATGGGCGAATGGCCGAGAAATGCGGCGTCGGTACAGGCAGATTGGCTGGATGGCGTGCTTCGCAAGAATGGCGTGCTGGCTGGTTGCAGGATCACGGGCGTGACCGCAACGGATGTCGGCACGGGCGTCGGCATCATGGGCGAGGTCGCCCGTCTCTCGATCGACTACGACAAGCCCGATGCCGATGCGCCCGCGACCGTCATTGGCAAGTTCCCGACCGCGGACCCGACCAACCTCGGCGTTGCCCGCGCGCTCTACTTCTATCCACGCGAGATCGCCTTCTACACGAAGCTGGCGCAGCACTCGCCGATTCGCACGCCGCGCCTGCTCCATGCCGATCTCGACATCAGCGACCACAGCTTCGTGCTGCTGCTCGAGGACCTGCGCGATGTCGAGCACGGCGACCAGATCGCGGGCTTGACGCCGGCTCAGGCCGAGGCGGCTGTCACGGCGCTCGCGCGCCTTCATGGCGCCTGGTGGGGCAAGGTCGATGCGCCGGGCATGGAGTCGTTGTTTGACTTCACCAATCCCGAGTACGGCGCGGCGGTGCAGGCCGGTTACCAGCACTTCCTCGGCCCGGCGCTCGACCGGTGCGGCGACTGCTACAGCCCCTACACCAGGAAGGTCGCGCAGGGGTTGGCGCCGGTCGCGGCCCGCGCCGTCGAGCAGGTATCCTCGAGCTGGCGAACCCTTCTGCATGGCGACTACCGCGCTGACAATCTGATGTTCGACGCGCGGCTGGGACAGGACGGCGTCGCCGCCGTCGACTGGCAGATATCGGGCAAAGGCGGCGCGCTCTACGACGTCGCCTACCTCATCTGCAACAGCATGCCGCTCGCCTACCACCAGAAGGCGGAGAAGGATCTGCTGCACCGCTATCACGACACCCTGCTGCAGTCCGGTGTCCAGGGCTTCGGTTTCGACGATTGCTGGAACGCCTATCGCTTTGCCGTGCTGTGCGGCTTGTTCGTCGCGATCTACACGACCGGCGGCATGGACGTCGGCAACGAGCGCGGGCTGGCCGCGATGCGCGCCATTGCCCGCCGGGTCGACGCCGCCGTTTCCCAGCTCGAGGTCGGTGACCTGCTGCCGCAGTGACCCGAGCCTGTTCCGCTCGGCCGGGTCGGGCCGAACGCAATGGGCCCTGCGCAACGCCGCCGATCGCCCGTGCACGCCCCTCTATGGTCTCGATCGCGGCCTCAGAGCGGGCGGCAGGCGCTCGAGGAATTGAAGGCTGGTCGCAACGCTTCGCATGGGGTCCGACGAGTCGTCCTGCTCGACGAACAGATGCTTCACGCCGACGTGCAGGGCCGTTCGGACGATCGCCTCGAGGTCCAGGACGCCGGCGCCGAGCTCCACCGTCGATCCATCCCGGCCGAGGTCCTTCAGGTGGACCAGCACGGCCCGGCCGCTGGCGTCCATGAGGCTTTTGACGGGATCGAGGCCTGCCTTGGCCAGCCAATAGACATCGAGCTCGAGCTTGACGTCGGCCGGGTCGGTTTCCCTCATCATCGACTGGAAGGGTGTCGTCCCGTCCTCGAACGGAACGAACTCGAAATCGTGGTTGTGATAGGCCAGCGTCACGCCGCCGCGGCGAAGGGTGCGCCCCGTCTTGTTCAGTGTCTCGCAGACGCGCTTCCAGTCGTCGGCGGTCCGGCGCAGATCGGCATCGATGGAGGGGCAGACGGCGAAGGTCGCTCCCAGGATGGCGGCCTCGGCGACGACGGCGCCGGGATCTCGCCGCAGGTCTTCGTAGCCTGCATGCATCGCCGGAACCCCGAGCCCGAACCGCTTCAGCCTGTCCTGGAGCAGGTCGATGGCGGCTTCGGCGAAGCCGGCAGTCTCGACCTCGCGATAGCCCAGCTCGGCAATGCCTCGCAGCGTGCCGTCGATATCGGCGGCGAGCGGATTCCTCACGGTGTAAAGCTGCAATCCGGGCAGCCAGCGCGTTGGCGACTGCGGGAACGCTGCCCTCGGCAACCCCAGCACGATCGGAAAAAGAGCGCGTCGCGCTATTGCCGGACCCATTCGACCCTCGCGCTGGAACGGGCGACGTTGGTGCGCTTCCGGGGCGATACCGGCCCGCGAAGCGCATACAATGATAGAGGCCATGGGACGCTGGCGAAACGCCTTGCCGGGAGACGAATGCAGATGATCCGCTATGAAGTGCGAGACGCGATCGCGCAGATCCTGCTCGACAATCCGCCGGTGAACGGCATCAGCCACGCGCTGCTGGACGGGCTTATGGCCCGCTTGCGCGAGGCGGGCAGAGATCCCGAGGTGCGGGCCATCGTGCTCGCCAGTGCCGTGCCGGGCCGCTTCTCGGGCGGGCTCGATCTCGCCAGATTCCGCTCGAGCTCGCCTGCCGAGGCGCACGCGATCACGCACAAGCTCTATTTCGAGCTGTTCGAGCTGCAGTCCAGTCTCCCCAAGCCGGTGATTGCAGCCGTGACGGGTGCGGTCCGCGGCGGCGGGATGTCCATCGCCATCACCTGCGACATGCTCGTCGCCGCCGAGAATGCGACCTTTGGTTACCCGGAAATGGACGTGGGCTTGCTGCCGTCGATCCACTTCAATCATTTGCACCGCATCGTCGGGCGTTACCGCGCCTTCGACCTGTTGTTCACCGGCCGTGTATTCGAAGCGCGCGAGGCGATGGCGCTCGGTCTGGTGAGCCGCGTTGCGCCGGAGGAGAAAGTGCTCGCGAGCGCGCGCGACCTGGGTGCCGTCTTTGCCGGCAAGTCGCCCGAGCTGATGCGTCTCGGCAAGGCGGCCTTCGGGCGCGTCATCGACAGCGGGTACCGCCAGGGTGCCGCGGCGGCTGTCGATCTCGTCTCGACGGTCTTCGGCACGGCCGATTGCGCCGAAGGGCTCTCCGCCTTCGTCGAGAAGCGCAAGCCCCGATGGGAAAAGGCATGACGGCGGCACGTGTCGTAACGTGCAATTGCAAGTTAATCTGGCGCCTTCTGCTGCTGAACGGGCTGTTTGGCGTGATCGATCGCGAAACATTACTTGCGCCTGCACATAATGGGTGAGAGGCTCGCGCCGAGGTCGAGGCCGAGGGGAAGGCCGACATGTCGCGACGCGTGCAGCCGCTTTCGAGTCGTGATCGCCGCCCGTCCGGGACGAGCGAAGCGGGGACGGCCGCGTCCGATGGCGCTCCCGACTTCGTGCTCGAGCAGCATCTCTTCTTCTGGTTCACCCAGCTCCTCGACCGGCGCGACCGGCAGCTCGCGGCGGCGCTCAAGGCCGACGGGTTGCGTGCGCCGGAATGGCGGACCCTGGCGACGCTGCACAGCCGGCATCGCCTGTCGATGAGCGCGCTCGCCGATCTCACCTCGATCGACCGCACGACGTTGACGCGCGTCGTCGAGCGCATGGTGAAGGCCGGCTGGGTGACGCGCCTCGGCGATGCGAGCGACGCGCGGGTGACGAGGTTGACGCTGACCGGGTCGGGCGAGCGGCTGTTCGCGCGCATCTGGCCCAGGGTACGGCAGGTCAACGAGCGGGCGACGGCGAACCTGCCGGAGCCGGCGATCGGCCTGGTGCGCTGGGCGGTCCAGGAGATGTGCCGCAACTTCGATGCACGCAAATCCGAGGTGCAGGGTATCCCGACGGCAGGGGCCGGCGTTGCATAGCATGGCGTGGGCCCCGAGGATGGTGGCCCGGAGGAGGTCTTGATGGCAGTCGATATCGGCCTGGATGTCGTCCGGGCGGTGGAGCCCGATCGGGTCCATCGCAGCGTCTATTCCGATCCCGGCATATTCGAGCTCGAGATGGAGCGCATCTTCAACAAGGTGTGGACCTATGTCGGGCACGAGAGCCAGGTGCCGAACGTCGGCGACTACTGGACGGTGCAGATCGGCCGCCAGCCGATGGTCATGGTCCGCCATGCCGACCGCTCGGTGCATGTGCTCTACAATCGCTGCCCTCATCGCGGCGCCATGCTCTACGGCGACCGCTGCGGCAATGTCGGCAAGGGCATCATCTGCTCCTACCACTCCTGGCAGTTCGACACCGACGGAAGCTGCAAGGCGATCCCGCTCGACAAGGGCTACCAGGGCACGCGCCTGACGCCGGGCGACGACAACACCAACATCAAGGCTGCGGCTCGCGTCGGGTCCTATCGCGGCTTCGTGTTCGCCAGCCTCTCGGCCGACGGGCCGTCGCTGGTCGACTGGCTCGGCCCGGCCAAGGTGGCGTTCGACGACATGTGCGATCGCGCGCCGGAAGGCGAGGTCGAGGTCGTGCCGACCTGCTTCCGCGTGATCCAGCAGTCGAACTGGAAGATCTTCCTCGAGAATCAGCTGGACTCGCTGCACCCGGCGGTGACGCACGAGTCGACCGGGCGCGCCGCCGGCGAGGTCGAGGAGGAGATCAGCCGCAAGGGCGGCCACGCACCGCTCAGCTATCACTTCCTGTCGGCCTTCGCGACGCCGATCACCAAGTGGGATGCCTTCCAGACGCTGGGCTATCCTCGCGGCCATTGCATCCTCACCGGCTACATGGGACTTCGGCCGCGCGATCCCGATACGCTTGCTTACGAGAAGGTGATGGAGAAGGCCTACGGCAAGCAGCGCATGGAGGAGATCCTCGGCGTCAACATCCACCACGTGCTGCTCTATCCCGGCCTGTCGGTGCAGTCGCCGTTGCAGCAGCTGCGGGCGGTGCGGCCGCTCGGCGTCGACAGGACGCTGACCGAGATCTGGCATTTCCGGCTCAAGGGCGCGCCCGAGGCGATCTACCGCCGCGCGCTCGGTTACTACAATCTCGTCAACTCGCCGTCGACGATGGTCAATGCCGACGATCTGTGGAACTTCTGGAAGTGCCACAAGGGCCTCGAATCGGAAGGCGGCGACTGGGTGAGCTTCCATCGCAATGCCGGCCAGGACCACGAGACCAAGGAGGTCACGACCTCGGTCATCGGCACCTCCGAGCAGCCGATGCGCAACCAGTTCAAGGCGTGGACGCAGTACATGAACGGGGCGCACTGATGGCGCGGAAAGCGAGGACGGCGCGCAAGAGCGTGGCCCGGAAGGGTGCGGCCGGGAAGGCGGCGCCCCGAAAGAGGATGGCCGCGACGGCAACAGCCGCGGCGAAGGCGTCGAACGGGCACGACACGCTGCGCGAGGTCGAGCAGCTCCTCTACCGCCAGGCCGAGTGCCTCGACGGCAAGCGCTGGCAGGACTTCATCGAGCTGTTCGCCTCCGACGGCACCTACTGGATGCCGGCGGCCCCCGAGCAGACCACCGGCGAGGGCGTGCCGTCGATCTTCTGGGAGGACCGCGACCTGATGACCGTGCGGCTGAAGCGTCTCACCCATCCGCGTGCCTGGTCGCAGCGGACGGCCTGGGGCACCAATCACGTCATCGGCAACGTCACCATCGAGAGGGAGGACGCGCGAAGCGGCGACCTGGTCGTCCGCTCGCGCTTCCACATGATGGAGTTCCGCAACGACACGACCCGCCACTTCGCGGGCTCGTACGTCCATCATCTGAAGAGGACCAGGGACGGCCATCGCATCAGGCTGCAGCGCGTCGACATGGTGAACGCGCAGGGGCCGTACGAGTACGTGCTGCAGGCGTGGGTGTGAGGAGACATTCCGTTGTCGCGAGCGGCACCTACGCCTCACCCTGAGGAGGGCGCGAAGCGCCCGTCTCGAAGGGTGGGATCAGACGCAGTACCTGCTTCCCATCCTTCGAGACGCCGCGCTCCGCGCGGCTCCTCAGGATGAGGTCTGTGTGAGGTGCGCAGCCAAGAGGTGCCGCTTGAAGGTGGAGATCATTCCGCCGCGAGTCGTGCGCTTAAGGCGCAGAGCTATGTCCAACCAGGGGAGGGCATCATGAGAGGACTGATATCGGCGTTGGCGCTGTCGGCGATCGCGGCGCTTGTGGGATCGGCACCGGCCGGCGCGGCCGACAAGGTCAAGGTCGGGTTCCTCAGCACCCTGTCGGGCCCCGGCGGGGCGCTCGGCGTCGACATGCGCGACGCCTTCCTGCTGGCGGTCAAGCTGAACGGCGGCAAGCTCGGCGGCCTGCCGGCCGAGGTCGGCGTCGTCGACGACCAGCAGAAGCCCGACGTCGCGCGCGAGGCGATCGAGCGCTTCACCAAGCGCGACAATGTCGACCTGATCACCGGCATGGTGTTCTCCAACGTGCTGCTGCCGGTCATGCCTGCGGTGCTCGCGTCCAACACGATCTACCTCAGCACCAACACGGGGCCGGAGGACTATGCCGGCGAGAAGTGCAACCCGAACTTCTTTGCGGTGGCCTGGCAGAACGAGGACATTCCCGGCGCCATGGGCGAGGTGATGAACCAGCGCGGGCTGAAGAACGTCTACCTGATCGCGCCCAACTATCCGGGCGGGCGCGAGACGCTCGCGGGCTTCAAGCGCTTCTACAAGGGCAAGATCGCCGACGAGGTCTACACCAAGCTGGGCCAGCTCGACTACGCGGCCGAGATCGCCAACATTCGTGCCGCCAAGCCCGACGCGGTGTTCTTCTTCCTGCCGGGCGGCATGGGCATCAACTTCGTCAAGCAGTACGTCGCCGCCGGCGCCGACAAGGAGGCCAAGCTCTTCACGCCCGGCTTCTCGGCCGACGAGGACACCATCAAGGCGGTCGGCGAGCCGATGATCGGCATCCTCAACACCTCGCAATGGGCCGCCGACCTCGACAACCCGGCGAACAGGAAGTTCGTCCAGGAGTTCCAGAAGGCGTACGGCCGGCTGCCGACCATGTACGCCTCGCAGGCCTACGACGTGGCGCTGCTGGTCGACGCCGCGGTGAAGCAGATCGGCGGCAAGGTCGAGGACAAGGAGGCGCTGCGCAAGGCGCTCGTCGAGGCCAAGTTCGATGCGACGCGCGGAAAGTTCCGCTTCAACAAGAACAACTTCCCGATCCAGGACTACTGGCTGCGCGAGGTCTACAAGGACGCCGGCGGCCGCATCACCAACAGGACGATCGGCAAGGTCTTCACCGACTTCCAGGACGTCCACGCCGCCAAGTGCAAGATGAAGTAATGTCTTTGGCTCACGTCATGTTCCTTGCCCCGCTAGAGGGAGAGGCCAGGTGAGGGGGCGACGCATGTGCGTATCCCCCTCTCTCAATCTCTCCCCCTAGCGGGCAGGGCATTCGCATATGGCAAAAAACGTCATCCCGACCGAAGCGAAGCGTAGTGGAGGGACCTTTCTTGTTGCAGCACCAGCAAAAAAGGTCCCTCGACTACGCCGCCTTCGGGCTGCTCCGCTCGGGATGACGGGATACTTGCCGTATGCGAATGCCCTGCTCTGGCGGGGGAGAGGAGCCCGAAAATCGCCGGCGATTCGACGGAGGGGTCATGCATCTTCGTGCTCGAGCCCATGACCCCTCCGCCGCCGTAAGACGGCGGCACCTCCCCAAGCGAAGCTTGGGGAGGCAATGATCTTGCCCCCCACCCTGATCGCCGAGCAGCTGCTGAACGGGCTGCAGCTCGGGTTGATGCTGTTCCTGCTGGCGGCGGGGCTGACGCTGGTGTTCGGCATCATGGACATGATCAACCTGGCACATGGCTCGCTCTACATGGTCGGCGCCTACCTCGCCGCCGCGGTGACCGAGGCTTCGGGCTCCTTCCTGCTGGGCATCGCCGGCGCGATCGTCGGCACGGCGCTGGTCGGCGTGGCGCTCGAGGTGGCCCTGTTGCGCCGGCTCTACCGGCGCTCGCACCTGTCGCAGGTGCTGGCGACCTTCGCCGTGATCCTGATCGCCAACGAGATCGTGCGCATGATCTGGGGCAGCCAGCCGATCCTGCTCAACATGCCGGCCGCGCTGTCGGGCCCGCTCGAGGTCGGCGGCTTCCGCTATCCCGCCTATCGCCTGGTGGTGATCGGTGCCGGCCTCGCCATCGCGCTGCTGCTCTACCTGCTGGTGACGCGCTCGCGCGCCGGCATGTGGGTGCGTGCCGGCGCGTCGGACCGCGAGATGGCCGAGGTCATGGGCGTCGACACGCGCACGCTGTTCACCTTGGTCTTCGCGATCGGCGCCGCGCTCTGCGCGGTGGCTGGCGCCTTGCTCGGCCCGCTGCTCGCCGTGCAGGTCGGCATGGGCGAGAACATCCTCATCCTGGCCTTCGTGGTCATCACCATCGGCGGCATCGGCTCGATCCGCGGCGCCCTGGTCGGCGCGCTGCTGGTCGGGCTGATCGACACTGCCGGCCGCGCCTTCCTGCCGTTCCTGTTCCGCCAGATGTTTCCCGCGGTGGTCGCCGCCGAGGCCGGCCCGGCCGTGGCCTCGATGCTGATCTACATGCTGATGGCGGCGGTGCTCTTCTTCCGGCCGACCGGCCTGTTCCCGGCGCGCGGCTGATGCGCGACACGCTGCGCATCCCGCTCGAGCCATGGCCGACACTGGCGGTCGTCGCCGGGCTGGCGTTGCTGCCGGCGGTCGCGCTCGCGGTCGGCCAGCCGTTCTACGTGGTGTTCGCGACCCGGGTGCTGATCTACGCCCTGATCGCCACCAGCCTCAACCTGCTGATCGGCTATGTCGGCCTGGTGAGCTTCGGCCACGCCGCCTTCGTCGGCGCCGGCGCCTACACCGTCGCCGTCCTCATGATGGCGGGGGTCGGCTCGGCCTGGCTGCTGTGGCCGGCGGCGATCGTCGTGGCCGCCCTGCTGGCGCTGCCGATCGGCGCGATCAGCCTGCGCACGCGCGGCGTCTACTTCATCATGATCACGCTGGCCTTCGCCCAGATGGTCTACTACCTCGTGGTCTCACTGCGCGTGCTGGGCAGCGACGACGGGCTCACGCTCGGCGCCCGACCGTCGCTCGGCGTCGTCGCGCTCGATCGCGACACGAGCTTCTACTATGTCGCGCTGGCGATCCTGCTGGCGGCGCTGCTCGGGATGCGCGCCCTGCTGAACGCGCCGTTCGGCCGCGCGCTGCAGGGCATTCGCGACAACGAGATTCGCATGGAGGCGATCGGCTTCCCGACCTACCGCCTGAAGCTGCTCGCCTTCGTCATCGCCGGCGCGGCAGCCGGCCTGGGCGGCGGGCTGCTCGCCAGCCTCAACGGGCTGGTCGGTCCCAACCTGCTGCATTGGCCCGAATCGGGCGTGCTGATGATCATGGTGATCCTGGGCGGCACCGGCCGGCTGCTGGGCGGTGTCCTGGGCGCCGCCGCGCTGCTGATCGCCCAGGAGGCGCTGGCCGGGCAAACCATCCATTGGCCGCTCGCGATCGGCGTGGTGCTGCTGGCCGTCGTGCTGTTCGCACCGCGGGGGTTGTCGGGCCTGATAAGGCGCGGCAGCGCCGGGCCATGACCGCGCCCGTCCTCTCGGTGACCGGTCTGCGGAAGCGCTTCGGCGGCATTCTCGCGGTCGACGATGTGAGCCTCGATCTCGCCCCGGGCGAGCTGCACGCCGTGATCGGCCCGAACGGCGCCGGCAAGACGACGCTTATCCATCTCCTCTCCGGCGCGCTTCCGCCCAGTGCCGGCACGATCCGGCTCGAGGGTCGCGACATCACCGGCCTCGCCATGCATCGTCGCGTGCGGCTGGGGCTGGCGCGCTCCTACCAGATCACCAGCCTGTTCCCGAGCTTCACGGTGCTGGAGAACCTGGCGCTCTCCATCCAGGGAGCGGGCGGCGGGCACGACCCGGCGCGCGCGCGCGCCGGGCTCGAGGCGGTCGGGCTCGCCCACCGCGCCGATCAGCGCGCCGGCGCGCTGGCCCATGGCGAGCGCCGCCAGCTCGAGCTCGGCCTCGCGCTGGCGACCGGTGCCCGCATCCTGCTGCTCGACGAGCCGATGGCGGGGATGGCGGCCGAGGAGGCGGCGCGCATCGTCGGCCTGATCGAGGCGCTCAAGGGCCGGCGCACCATCCTGCTGGTCGAGCACGACATGGACGCGGTGTTCCGACTCGCCGACCGCATCACGACCCTGGTCTATGGTCGCGTCATCGCCAGCGGCGCGCCCGACGAGATCCGCCGCCATCCGGAGGTGCGCCGGGCCTATCTCGGCGAGGAGGTCGCCGCGTGACCCGGCTGCTCGAGGTCGAGGGCGTTCAGGCGGGCTACGATGGCCTGCCCGTGCTGTTCGGCGTCGACCTCGCGATCGAGCCGGGCGAGGCGGTGGCGCTGCTCGGCCGCAACGGCATGGGCAAGAGCACGACCGTGCGCTGCATCGTCGGGCTCACCAGGCCGACCGCCGGCGCCATCCGCCTCGAGGGCCGGCGCATCGATGGCTGGACGGCCGACCGCATCGGTCGGGCCGGCATCGCGCTGGTGCCCGAAGGACGGCGCATCTTTGCCAATCTCAGCGTGCGCGAGAACCTGGTCGCCTTTGCCTCCGATCGCGGCGGCGGCGCGCCGTCGTGGACGCTCCAGCGCATCTATGCGCTGTTCCCGCGCCTCGCGGCGCGCGCGAGCAACATGGGCTTCGAGCTGTCCGGCGGCGAGCAGCAGATGCTGGCGATCGGCCGCGCGCTGATGACCAACCCCAGGCTCCTCATCCTCGACGAGGCAACGGAAGGTCTGGCACCGCTGCTGCGCGAGGAGATCTGGCGCGTGCTCGGCGAGCTGAGCCGCTCCGGCCTCGCCCTGCTGGCGATCGACAAGTACGTCGACCGGCTGGTGACGCTGTGCGTCCGTCACACCATCCTGGAGCGCGGACGCGTCGCCTGGGCGGGCACCTCCGCCGAGCTCGCCGCCGACCGCAGCCTGTGGGAACGCCATCTCGGCGTATAGGCGAACGCCGCTGGGCCTCATGGCGAGGCAAGCCCATGTCCTACAGGGGCAGAAAAGCGGGCCAGCGGGCGGATCGACCTGCTCGATGAGCACGTGGCTGACACCGCGACATGCGGGCCGGCGTGGGATCCGCTCAGTACGATTTGCCGGCCGGATAGACCGCGAACTGCGGCACCGCCGGATCCAGATGGTCCCACGGCTGTGCGCTCTTGACGAAGATGTTGGCATCGGGCCGGAACCAGCTTGGGTCGTCGAAGGTGCAGACCCGGAGGCCGACGATGTCCGGCCGCGTCGAGACCTGGACATAGAGCGGTGTGCCGCAGTCGCCGCAGAAGACGCGCGTGATCTCATTGCCGGCATCGGACCTGGCGACATAGCGTTTGGGCGTGCCCTGCGTCACGCGGAAGTCGGCTGCCGGCATGCGAACCGCCGCGACATGCGGCGCGCCGCTCTGCCGCTGGCAGTCGCGGCAATGACACTGCAGGGAAAATTGCGGTTCACCGCTGCATTCGTAGCGCACGGCCCCGCACAGGCAGCCACCATTTCTCGTCGGCATGTGGGTCTCCTTTGGTGCACTATCCCGATCGCGGGAAGCGCAGCGACGTTGTGCTCCCTTCATCGTCCTGCTCCGCTCACCCGATCGCAGGGCTGGAGTATGGGAGGAATTCGAGTCGGCGGGAAACCGTGCCGCTGGTGTCCGAGGAGGGGTGAATGAGCAACGCCGAGGCGATCGCACGGGAGGAGTACCGCCGCGCGCACGTGCCGCTGTACAACGACCAGAAGCTCAAGCTCGGCGTCTTCGCAGCCAACTGCAGCAACGGCGTCAACATCTCGCACGCGCCGACCACCTACAAGGTGACCTGGGAGCATACGTCCGACATCGTCAAGCGTGCCGATGCCATGGGCTTCGAGCTGGCGCTGCCGGTGGCGCGCTGGCGGGGGTTCGGCGGCACGACCGACTTCAATGGCGAGTCTTTCGAGACCTACACCTGGGCCGCCGGGCTCGCCCAGGCGACCCGGAACATCATGGTCGCGGCGACGTCTCACGTGCCGACCGTCCATCCCATCGTCGCCGCCAAGCAGGCGACGACCATCGACCACATCTCCAATGGCCGCTTCGCCCTCAATCTCGTGATGGGCTGGTTCACGCCGGAGATGGAAATGTTCCAGGGCACGCAGCGGGCGCACGACGATCGCTATCGCTACGGCGCCGAGTGGCTCGGCATCGTCAAGCGCCTGTGGACCGACGAGGCGCCGTTCGACTTCGAGTCGGAGAGCTTCCGCATCAGGCAGGCCCAGGCCCATCCCAAGCCGGTCCAGAAACCCTATCCCGTCCTGATCAACGCCGGTCATTCGCCGGCGGCCATCGAGTTTTCCGCCCGCGAGGTCGATTTCAGCTTCGTGGGCTTCGACAGCATCGAGTCCGTGAAGGCGGTGGCGGCGCGGGTTCGCGACAAGGCAAAAGAAAGCTATCGGCGCCAAATCGGCATCTGCACATCCGCGCTCGTCGTTTGCCGCGAGACCGAGGCCGAGGCCCGGCAGGTGTATCGCAGCATCATCGAGCACGGCGACTGGGTGGCCGCCGACAATCTCATGAAGGTGCTGGGCATCGAGAGCCAGTCGTTCAACGACCGCATCCAGAAGTATCGCGAAAGGCTGGTCGCGGGCTGGGGCACCAACCCGATCATCGGCACGCCCGAGCAGGTCACCTCCCAGCTCGCCCAGGTGTCGGCGGCGGGCGTCGACGGGGTGGTGTTCGGCTTCCTCGACTACAACGAGGAGCTCAAGTACTTCGACAGCGCGGTGATGCCGCTGCTGCGCCAGGCGGGGCTGAGGAGCTAGACCAGGCTCCTCTTTGGTCCGCGCACCAGAGAATGACCTCACCCTGAGGAACGGCCGCAGGCCGTGTCTCGAAGGGTAGGCTACATCACCTCTGCTGCCCACCCTTCGAGACGCCACGCTGCGCGTGGCTCCTCAGGGTGAGGTTTCCACCTAAGCCGATCGCGATCTGGCTGGAGACCTCAAGCCTTCGGAGGCTGCTCCTCGTCGAGTTCCGCGAGCATGCGGTCGGCTTCGGCCTGGAGGCTGTCGAGGCAGGCGATCAGCGTCTCGGCGGTGCCGGCCGGCAAGGCGCCCAGGAGTCTTTTCTGCCGCCGCCGCGCGTTGGCCATGATCGCGTCGTGCACCTCCTTGCCCGGCCTGGTGAGGCTGACCAGCGCCCGCCGCAGGTCGCGCTTGTCGGTGGAGCGCTGGACGAGGCCATGCTGCACCAGCTTCTCGACCGTCAGGCCGACCCACGCCTTGTCCGTCGCCAGGGCACGGCTGATGTCGCGCGCCGTCGTGGTCTCGTGCAGGGCGATGATGGAGAGCACGCGCCACTCGGGCAGCGTCACGTTGAACTGCTTGCGGTAGCGGCGGTTGCTGTAGAGGCCGAGCGTGTTGGACAGGCGCAGCAGGCGGTAGGTCAGCAGGTCGGTGACGGATTTTGGCTCGCGCATGCGATCGGCTTAGCAGTTGACGATGGCGTTGCTCAAGACATATGGTAGTGATCACTAGTAGTGATCACTACCACACTCCGGAAGGTTAAGAGTCGCTTGGACATTGCGTGCGTGTCCTCCGTCGCCAACGATCTGGGCGAATCGCCGTGTTGGGACCCCGATGCCCGGCGTCTCTACTGGATCGATGCCTGGAGGAGCGAGGTCCACGCCCTCGACCCGGCGACGCGCGAGACGTCCTGCACGGCGCTCGCGCCGGCGCTGGCCGGGCTGCCGATCGGCTCGATTGCCCGACATGCCGATGGCGGTCTGGTCAGCGGCGTCAAGGGCGGCTTCTATCACCTCGATCTCGAGCGGCGGGCGGCGCGCCTGATCGCTGCCGTGGAGACGGATCGTCCGGCAACGAACCGGCTGAACGACGGCAAGTGCGACCGTGCCGGGCGTTTCTGGTGCGCGTCGGTCAACACCGATCACCGCACGCCGTCGGGCTCGCTGTGGCGGCTCGAGCAGGGCAAGGCGCCGGTCCGGATGGAGGACGGGCTGACTGTGGGCAACGGCATCGCCTGGAGCCCAGACGACCGGCGCCTCTACCTCGCCGACACGCTGACCGCGACGGTCTGGCAGTACGAATTCGATATCGCCAGCGGCGCGCTCGCCAATCGCCGGCTTTTCCTCTCGACGGCGCATATCCGCGGCTTCGTCGACGGCGCGACGGTCGATGCGGACGGCTGCTACTGGGCGGCGCTGTTTCGTGGCGGCGCGGTCGCGCAGTTCGATCCGGACGGCAAGCTCATGCGTCACGTCCGCCTGCCGGTCTCCAATCCCACCATGTGCGCCTTCGGTGGTCCCGGCCTCGACGTTCTCTATGTCACCTCGGCCAGCCGCTTTCTCGACGCGGCGCAGCTTCGCGATCAGCCGTTGGCCGGGCGACTGTTCGCCATCGAAGGCCTCGGCGCGCACGGAATTGCCGAGCCGAGGTTCGGCGCATGAGCCGGCTGCCGCTCGCGGGCGTGCGCGTGCTCGAATGCGCCAGCGTCATCGCCGGTCCCTACAGCTCCTACCTGCTGACCCTGCTGGGAGCGGAAACCATCAAGATCGAGCGGCCGGGGATGGGTGACTGGATGCGCAGCCAGGGCGGCGACGCCGCGCTGGTCGCCGCCGGTCTCGGCAGCACGTTCCTGTCGTGCAACGCCGGCAAGCGATCGGTGGCGCTGAACCTCACGGATCCGAGGGGCCAGAGGATCGCGCGCGAGATCGCGGCCGGCGTCGACGTGATGATCGAGAACTGGCGTCCCGGCACGGCGGAGCGGCTGGGCGTGGGCTTCGCGGCGATCAGGGCCGTCAACCCGCGCATCGTCTATTGCTCCATATCGGGGTTCGGGCAGGACGGGCCGATGTCGCCGCGCCCCGCTTACGACCACATCATCCAGGCGGTGTCCGGGATCATGTCGGTGACCGGAACGCCGGAGACGGCGCCGAGCCGGACCGGCCCGCCGCTGGTCGATTACCTGACCGGCCTGTCGGCGACCGTCGCCATCCTCGCCGCGCTGCGCGAGCGCGACCGCACCGGCGAGGCGCAGTCGATCGATGTCGGCATGCTCGACTGTGCGGTCGCCGGCATGGGCTCGATCCTGTCCGCCCACGTCAATGGCGGGGTCCCTGCCGGGCCGGTCGGCAATGCGGCGGCCAGCGGCGCCCCGGGGTCGGGGCTGTTCCAGACCGCCACCTCGCCCTTGACGGTCGTCGCCAACACGGAGGCGCAGTTCGCCGCGCTGTGCGGCGTTCTCGGGCGGCCCGACCTCGTGCGCGATCCACGCTTTTGCGAGCCCGCCGTCCGCAAGCAGAACCAGGACGCCCTGCGCGCCATCATCGCGTCGTGCCTGGCGGCGCGCCCGGCGATCGACTGGGAAGGACGGCTGGCCGCGGCCGGCGTGCCGGCCGGCGCTGTCCGCTCGGTGCCCGAGCTGCTCGACGAGCCGCATGTCGCGGCGCGTGACCTGTCGCGCCGGCTCGCGTTGCCCGACCAGGGACGGGACGCCGTGTTGCCGGCGGCCGGCTTCAAGCTCAATGGCCGCAGGATCGCTCCCGAGCGCGAACCGCCGCTGCTCGCGGCCGACAACGAGAGCGTGCTCGCGGCGCTGGGTTACGGCCCGGCCGAGCGGCGCGCGCTGCGCGAGGACGGCGTCTGGTGAGCGCAAATGTGACGGGAAGGGTCGCGGGCATCGTGCCCGCGCGACAGGACGAGGGAGCGAAACAGATGAAGGATCGGATCATGGCCAGCGTGCTGGCCCTCGGCATGGCGGCGTCGGCCGTCCTTGCCGCGCCGACGGCCGCGCTGGCGCAGGACAAGCTCGCGGCCAGCATCGGCTACTATCCCGGCGCGCTCATCTCGATGCCGGTGCTGATCGCCAACGAGCAGAAGTTCTTCGAGAGGAACGGCCTCACGGTGGAGCTGGTGCCGGTCGCCAGCGGCCCGGCGATGACCTCCGCCGTCGCCAGCGGCAGCGTGACCTTCGTCAACAACTCCTGGGACAACCTCATCCTGGCGGTCGACAAAGGCCTGCCGGTGCGCGCGGTGGCGGGATCGACGGTCAAGGTCCCGTTCGCCCTGCTGGTCCGCAAGGGCATCGCCCTGCCGCACCTGGCCGAGGGCTACCCCGGCGTCATCAAGGATCTGGTCGGCAAGAACTGGGGTGTCCTGGCGCTCGGCGTCTCCGTGCATTTCATGGCGCAGCTGATCCTGACCGATGCCGGCTTCAAGGCGAGCGACGTGACGTTCCTCGCCGTCGGGCTGCCCAACACGGCGCGGCCGGCGCTGCAGCGCGGCACCGTCGACACCTATCTCAGCATCGAGCCGCTGCCCTCGATTGCCGCGGCCAAGGACGAGGGGACCGTCGTCGTCGACCTGGCGAAGAACCAGGGCCCCAAGGTGTTCCACGACCTGGGCTACAACGGCTGGTGGGCCTCGACGTCGACGATCAAGGATAAGCCCGAGGTCGTCGCGCGCTTCGCGAGGTCCCTCGAAGAATCGTACTGCTGGTTCAGCAAGCCCGAAAACCTCGACCAGGTCGTCACGCTCCTGCAGAAGTACGTGAAGGTTCCCGATCTTTCGGAGGACGCCTACAAGGCCATGGTGAAGGGGCTGCTGCCGACCTTCGGCCCCGACATCACCTCGCGCACCATCGACACGTGGTCGAAGCTGCTGGTCGACAACAAGCAGCTTGGCGCGCCCAAGACGCGGCGCGACGTCGTCGCCGAGTCGGCCCGGGAGAGCTTCCGCTGCCCGAACTAGGCGTTGCGGCGATGGCCCGGGATGGCGGCGCTGCCGACGGCGACCGGCCGGTCGACATCGGCGTACGCGGGCTCGCGGTGACGTTCGGCCAGCCGCGCAGCGTGCTGTCGGGCGTCGACGTGACCGTGCGGCGTGGCGAGTTCGTCGCGCTGATCGGCGCGAGCGGTTGCGGGAAGACGACGCTGCTGAACGTCATTGCCGGGCTGGTGCCGGCGGCGGCCGGAACCGTGACGATCGCCGGCACGCCGCCGGCCGCCGGGCGCCGCGACATCTGCTACGTCCTCGCCCGCGACGCGCTGCTGCCGTGGCGGACCGTGATGGGCAACGTCGAGTACGGCCTCGAGCTGTCCGGCATCGGCCGCGAGGAGCGGGCGCGCCGGGCCGCTTCCTATGTCGACAGGGTTGGCCTGGCGCACGCGCGCGATCTCTATCCGTCCAGGCTGTCCCAGGGCATGCGCCAGCGCGTGTCGCTGGCGCGCGCCTTCGCGGTCGGCCGCAGCCTCTATCTCATGGACGAGCCCTTCAGTGCCCTCGATTCGCAGACCAAGCTCGTCCTGCACGATCAGCTCCTCGGGCTGTGGGAGAGCAGCCGCGCCACCGTCGTCTTCGTCACCCACGACATCGGCGAGGCGATCACGCTGGCCGATCGGGTCCTGGTGATGTCGAGGAAGGGAACGGGCGTCGTCGACGAGATCCGCGTCGATCTCGCGCGCCCGCGCTCGGCCGAGGCGCTGCAGGCCGACGCCCACTATCACGACCTCTATCGCAGGACCTGGACCTCCCTCAAGGCGAGCGCCCAATGACCGATGTCGCCAGCTCCGAAGCCCGTCTCGATTCGGCGGCGCGCGCGAGGGGCGGCCGCTCGGCGTCGATCTTCGCGGCGCGGGCGCTCTTCCTCGCCGTCATCCTGGCGATCTGGCAGGGCGCCGTCGCGCTCGGCCTCGCCAATGCCGCCTTCGTGTCGACGCCGGCCGCCGTCGCGCAATCCTTGTGGGACCTGTTCAAGGACGGCGAGATTCTTCCCGATCTCGGCACGACGGTGCTCGAGATCGTGATCGCCTTCGCCCTGTCGGTCGTGCTCGGCATCGGCAGCGCCGTCGTCCTCGATCGCAACGACTGGCTCAACCGGATCGTCTCGCCCTTCCTGACGGCCTTCAACAGCATGCCCCGGATCGCCCTGGGGCCGCTGTTCATCCTGTGGTTCGGCATCGGCATCGCCTCGAAGGTCGTGCTCGCCTTCTCGCTCGGCTACTTCATCATGCTGCTGAGCACCCTGGGCGGGCTCAAGAACGTCGATCGCGATCTCCTGCTGATGGCGCGGCTGTTCGGTGCCTCGGAGCTTCGCCTGTTCCGCGACGTCCGATTTCCGTGGGCGCTCCCCGGCATCTTTGCCGGGCTGAAGCTCACGCTGATCTATTGCAGCGCCGGCGCGGTGATCGGCGAGATGATCGCGGCCAGGCGCGGCCTCGGGGTGCTGCTGCAGAGCTTCAGCGGCCGCTTCGATGTCGCCGGCGTGCTCGCCCTCATCCTGATCGTCGCCCTGCTGGTGATGGCCCTGACGTCCCTGATGGATCTGGTGGAACGTCGCCTGCTGGACTGGAGCAAAGGCAGCACGGACGTGCCCGGCTGACGGGACGGGGGGTCGACGGAGCAGGGCAATCGCATATGGCCACTTCTCCCGTCATCCCGAGCGGAGCCGCGCGCAGCGCGGCGCAGTCGAGGGACCTTTCCTATCGGTCTTGCAGGAAGAAAGGTCCCTCCACTACGCCTCGCTTCGCTCGGCTCCGGTCGGAATGACGGAGTTTTTCTATGCGAATGCCCTGGCCGACGGAGGGAGGCGACCAGGGCCTCAGACGGCGGCCTCGAAGTCCGGCGGCGGCGTGCCGGTCAGGAACGAATCGAGGTACATCTTGCCCAGCACGTGCCTGGTGCGCGGCGTGCCGGGCGCCAGGCTTCCATCGCGCAGGGCGCGCCGGAACTGCGCCGCTGTCGGTGCGGCGAGATCGTCATCCGGCGCGGCCTGCCACGACGCCGCCGAGGCGCTGAGGAAGACACCGGCGAAGTAGAGACGGGTGAGGGCGCGCACGATCGCCAGGCGTCGCCTGTCGCCGCCGCCGGGCATCCGGCCGAGGCTCGCCGCAAGCAGCAAATCCTCGAGCTCCCGCGGGAAGCCGAAGCTGTCGAGCACGATGGCGGCGTCGACGAGCGGGTCGTTGCGATAGGCCGATTCCCAGTCGATCAGCCAGAGCCGCTGGCCGTCGAAGAGGACGTTGCGCGGAGTGACGTCGTTGTGGCTCGGCACCAGGCGCGTCTTGTCGGCGCCGTAAGCCTCGACGAGCTCTGCAAGGCGCTCGACATGCGGGTCGAGAAGGCCGGCCGCGAAGAGTCCGGTGCGCCGCACATGAGCGAACAGGCGGGCGACGATGGCGGGGTAGTCGACGAAGGACGGGAAGGTCGGCTCAGCCTGCAGGCGGGCCAGGAGCGTGCCGACTGCGCCGGCGAGGGCGGGCGGGCCTCCGGGATAGTCCTGCAACGGCCGGTGCTCGACGAGGTCCATGATCGCGACCCGGCTGGTCTCGTCGATGAAGTGGATCGCCGGGGCAAGTCCGGCGTCCGCGGCGATGCGCATGGCGGCATACTGCTGCGGATTGCGCAGCGGGCTCGGCTCGCCTTCGAGACGCATCACGTAGCTGCGTCCGCGGGCTGTCACGCGGAAGATCGAGGCGCTGGACGCGCCACCGCCGATCGGTGCGACGGCGTCGATCGGCGTGGTGCCGAAGGTGGCCGCCAACGCCGAATGTGCGGCCGCCCGTCGCTCGTCGGGGAGGATGTCGAGGCCGCTCAATGCTCGAGGAACTGCCGCGCCGCCGCGGGCCCGTTCTCCAGGCGGCGGAAGTAGAGGTGGCCGGCGATGCCCATCGCCAGCAGCAGCAGGCCGAAATAGAGCTCGGTATGGGTCGGGCCGATCAGGTCGAACAGCGGTGTGGCGCCCAGGTTGAACACCAGCATCGAGGCCGCCATGATCGCCAGGCGCAGGCGGAACACGCGGGCGATCTCGATGCCGCGGTAGACGGTCTGCATGCGCGTGATCATCGGGATGAAATAGAACGGCCCGCCGAAGCCCGAGATCAGGGCGGCCGCCATCATGGCCGGCAGCTTGTAGGGGTTGTCGACGCCCCAGGCGGCGAGCGCCAGCAGGACGAACCCCGAGCCCATGGCGACGTAGCCCAGGAACATGGTTTGCAAGGGCTTCTGGAACTTGACGCTGCCGGCCACCAGGTTGCCGACGACGTCGCCGACGCCGCAGGTTCCGATGATCAGGCCCAGCGCCGCGAGGCCGTGGAGGCCGAACAGGTGCGGGTCGTGCTCGAGCACCATCAGCGTGATGGCGAGCTGCAGGGCGACGCTCCATGGCCCGTTGGCGAAGGCGTTGACCAGCAGCAGGACGCCGGTGATCGGCTCGCGCAGCATCAGGCGCACGCCGTCGAGCAGGGCATCCCAGGCGCCGCGCCAGCCGCCACGCGACGGTCGCGGGGGCACGGCGGGATCGTAGGTCCTCTCGCGCACGGCCCATACCGCGACGGCCGAGAGGACGAAGCCCACCGCCGTGACCGACAGGAAATGGATGACCGGCAGGAGCGTGTTCAGCACCGCCGCCAGCATCGGCCCGACCAGCCGCGCCAGGCGCCAGGTGGCGTCGAACAGGCCGTTGATTGCCTGGAAGTGCTCGCGGTCGGGCACCAGCACCGGCACTGCCGATTGCAGCGCCGGCGTGAACACCATGCGCAGGCCGGCGAGTCCCATCACCGACAGGATCAGCAGCGGGATCGAGACGCCCCAGACGTAGTAGCCGCCAACCGGCAGCAGGGCGAGCACGGCGCTGGCGTACTTGGCGCCGATCATGGCACGGTCGGCGCGCCAGCGATCGAACAGCGAGGCCCCGATCAGCCCGATCACCAGCATGGCGGCGTACTGCGCGGCGTTGACGTAGCCTGCGGCATTGCCGATCTGCTCGGCGGCGATCCACACCACGGCGACCCGGAACAGGTCCTCGCCGATGGTCGAGGCGGCGAGCCCGGACCAGATGACGGCGATGCCGCGGTCCCGCAGCGGACGCAGGACGGCGATCATCGATTCACCGAATCCACACCCCGCCGTCCTTGCTGCGGTAGCCGAGCGACTGGTAGGTGGCGTCGACCAGCGACTGGCCGCGCCTGTTCATCAGGATGCCGGGGCCCATCTGGTTCATCGTGTAGCCGAACGAGAGACCGGCGGCCGGATCGGCGAAGCCCAGCGAGCCGCCGGCGCCGACATGGCCGAACGCGGCGCTGCCCATGATGACGCTGTCGACATCCTCGCCGAACAGCCTCGCCCCGACGCTGCGCTTGCGGTTGTCCATCGACTTCATGAAACCCGGCGAGAAGCGCGTCGGGATGCGCAGGGTGGCGTCGTCGTGCGTGGCCATCGAGACCTCGCCCATGCGGGCGAGCGTCGCCGCGTCGACCAGCCGGCCGCCGCCGTTGGCGAGCGGCTGGTACATGCCGGCGAGGCCGCGCGCGTTGGTGACGCCGTTGGCGGCGCCGATCTCGGCGGCGCGGGCCGCGCGCGTGTTGGCGCCGCCGGCGCGCCACGCGCCGACGTTCATGTAGAACAGGAACGGGATCGACTGCTTGTCGATCGCGAGATCGCGCAGGAACGGCGTCCTGGCGTCCTCGGCCTTGAGCGGATAGGCGAGGATCGGGGCGACGCGCGGCTCGATCGTCTCGGGCAGGCCGATCCAGAAATCGAGCCCGAGCGGCCCGGCGATCTCCTCGCGGAAGAATGTGCCCAGCGACTTGCCGCTCGCCCGCCGCACCATCTCGCCGACCGTCCAGCCGAAGGTGAAGCCGTGATAGCCGTTGCGCGTCCCGGGCTGCCAGAACGGCTGCTCGGCGGCGAGCAGGCCGGTCATGTAGTCCCACTCGTAGGGACCGCTGTCCTTGATCCGCGCGCGCAGCGCCGGCACGCCGGCCGAGTGGTCGAGCATCATGCGCGTGGTGACATGCTCCTTGCCGTGCTGGCCGAACTCGGGCCACAGCTCGACCACCGGCGCGTCGAGGTCGAGCTGGCCGCGGCTCGCCAGCACATGGGCGCACAAGGCCGTTGCCCCCTTGGTGCAGGAGAACACCACGCTCACCGTGTCGGCCTGCCATGCCGCACCGGTCTTCGGGTCGGCGACGCCGCCCCACAGATCGACGACGGTCTCACCGTCGACCGTGACGCACACCGAGGCGCCGACCTCGCCGTTGCTCTGCAGGTTGTCGACGAAGGCCTCGGCGACACGCTCGAAGCCCGGCTTGCAAATTTCCTGGGTCATCTGAGGTTTCATGGCCGGGAGCGCGCCACTCCGATGGCGCTCATGGAGTATGTGATCAACGAGAAGAGCGCCATCGGAGTGGCGCGCTCCCGGCCATGAGCGTCCCCGCAATATTCACAGCACATGCCCTCACCCCGGCATCGGCAGCTTGAAGGCTTCGAGCAGGAAGCGGGCGGCGTTCGACAGGGCGGTCTCGTCGATGCCGTGGCCGACGCCGGGCGAGATGTGCACGCCGACGCGCAGCCCGTTCTGCTCGAGTGCCTCCGCGGCGCGCTCGGTCAGGACATGCGGCAGCATCTGGTCGCTGTCCCCGTGCGCCAGCAGGATCGGCGGGCGCGACTTCAGCTCGGCCTTCAGGACCTCCGGGCCGGCCAGCATGCCGGAGAAGCCGACGATGCCGGCCAGCCGGCTGCGCCGGCGCAGGCCGACATGCAGCGCCATCATCGTGCCTTGCGAGAAGCCGACCAGGCAGGTCTGGCTTTCGTCGAGCCCGTGCTCGGCGAGCTTCTCGTCGATGAAGGCATCGACGAACGGCGCGGCGGCGCGCACGCCGGCCAGCGTCGCCGCCGGGTCGAGGCGCGTGATCGGGAACCACTGATACCCGGAAGGGTTGCCGTCGCACGGGTAGGGCGCGTTGGGCGAATGGAACACCACGTCGGGCATCAGCGGGCCGAGCACCGGCGCCAGCCCGATCAGGTCGTTGCCGTCGGCGCCGTAGCCGTGCAGCAGGATCACGAGATGGCCCGGTTTGCCGCCGTTCTGCGGGCCGTGGCTGGGGCCGTCGAGCCTGGTGTCGGTCATGTCGTCTTCGCTTTCGTCCTCGTTGCCGTCTTCTTGCGCACGGGCGCCTTCGGTGCCGCCTTGCCCGAGGCCGACTGGGATTTCGGCTCGCGCGCGCTCCAGTCCGGCATGTTGCGGCGATAGTGCCAGAGCAGCAGCGCCGCGGCACTGCGCCAGGGACGCCACTGCTCTGCGATTTTGACCAGGCGCTTGGCGTCGGGCCGCTTGCGCAGCTTCTTGAGATGCTGGGCGGCGACTACCAGGCCGAGATCGAGGCCGGGCATGATGTCGGGCCGGCCGTGGGCGAACATCAGGTAGATCTCGGCCGTCCAGCGGCCGATTCCCTTGGCCTGGGTCAGCATGGCGATGGCCGACTCGTCGTCGAGCGCGTCGAGGGCCACGAAATCGATGCGGCCTTCGACGATGTCGGTGGCGAGGCTGCGGCCGTAGCGCATCTTGGCGCCCGACAGGCCGACCGCGCGCAGCTGCTCGTCGCCGAGCGCCAGGAACTCGGCTGGCGCCATGCTCGGCACCGCCTCTTCCAGGCGCAGCCAGATGCTGCGCGCCGCATGCACCGAGACCTGCTGGCCGATGATGGCGCGCATCAGGCCGTTGAACCCGCGCGGCACCTCGCGCAGCGCCGGATGGCCGACCTCGGCGATCGCGCGTGCGAAGTCGGCATCGATCTTCGCCAGATGCGCCATGGCGGTCGCGAGGTTGGCGGCGTCGAGGGTCACCCGGGTCATGGACCGGGCATAGCACGGCGGCGGAAGCGCCTGTAACGTCGGATGATGTCCCTGGTCACGCGTTTTGCCCCCAGCCCGACCGGCGAGCTGCATCTCGGCTCGGCCTACTCGGCATGGACCGGCTGGCATCGCGCACGCGAGGCGGGCGGCACGTTCCTGGTGCGTATCGAGGACATCGACATCAGGCGCTGCAAGCGGCAGTTCGAGACGGCGATCCTGGCGGATCTGCAGTGGCTCGGCTTCGGCTGGGACGGCGAGATCCGCCGGCAGTCCGAGCACTTCGCCGACTACGGGAAGGCGCTCGATGCCCTCGATGCGCAGGGTCTGATCTACCCCTGCTTCTGCTCACGCGCCGACATCGCGGCGTCGGCCGGCGCACCGCATGGAACCATCCAAGGGCCCCTCCATGGTCCCGACGGCCCGCTCTATCCCGGCACGTGCCGGAGCCTCTCGCCGGCGGAGCGTCGCGAACGCCTCGTGGCGGGCCACGAGCATTGCCTGCGGCTCGATGCCGGACGCGCCGCGGCGCAGGCCGGACCCTATCGCTTCCTCGACGAGAGTCGCGGCTGGATCGAGGGCGATCCGCTGCTGCTGGGCGACGTCGTCATCGCCCGCAAGGACACGCCGACCAGCTATCACCTGTCGGTGGTCGTCGATGATCATCTGCAGGGCGTCACCCTGGTGACCCGCGGCGAGGACGTACTGCCGTCGACCCACGTGCATGGCCTGCTGCAGAAGCTTCTAAGCTACGAGACGCCGCGCTACGCGCACCACCGGCTGCTGACCGATGCGGCCGGCCGGCGTTTCGCCAAGCGCGACCGCGCCATGACCATCCGCGCCATGCGCGAGCAGGGCCTGAGCCCCGAGCAGGTCGTCGCCCGCGCGCTCGCGGAGGCGGGCGTGGTGGTGTGATCGTCCTCCTGAGCTTCGGTGCGATGGAGTGGGCACACTTCCAATCCCCCCGACATCGGGTCGATGACGGGGGAAGCTCCCGGAAAGGGGTTTCTGCGTACTCCTTCGCAATCGCCTTGCTCCCACTCATACCTCAAGGTCGTAGGTTCAAATTCTGCCCCCGCAACCAATAAAGCCCGCTAACTCAAAAGGTTAGCGGGCTTTGGCTTTTCGGCGCTCGTGCTGTCATCGGGCCGTGGAAGCACTGTGGAAGCAAGAGGGCGCGCAATTGCGCGTACTCAGGCGGGTGCAGTGTGCAGTGTGCTGTCATGCATCATCCATGCGCGGCGATCAGCGCCTCGGCATTCCGAACCCCAATAAGGACGCTTAGCGGATCAAACGTCACCGGCTCCAAGAGAGTCGTGGCAGCTGCGATGTCGCCCGCTCCTGCCCAAATCGTGTTGTGCTCCTGCTGTTCGTGTACGAATTCCAAGCTCACCGCCACCTTGCCCATCAGGGTGGTGATGTCCTTGCTCACCGCACTGTCCTGGGCCCCGCTCATGATGTTCACCAGCACCGAGCCGACGAATTGGCCACTGTCCAGGGTCTGGCGGACCTGACCCGTCCAGTAGGCCAGTCCGGCCGCATCCGACCCGCGATTGAACAGGTTATCGTACACGCTGTTCAGGAAGGCCGCGATCTGGCCATCGCTCGCCCCGAACGGGTTGGCCAGGAAGGGATACAGTGCCTTGGCCTCATTGCTGATGCCGAACGAGCTCGCAATGTTCGCGAACAGCGCCGCCGGGCCCTGAACCGGGAGGCCGGTGACGAACTGGTTGACCCAGAAGTCGAAGCCGGCCGCGTCGGCGGCCCGACTAAAGAAGGCGACGTAGGTCGCCGCGATCTGTTCCTCCGCCGTCAGTGCCAGGAGGTCGAGCGTCGTCGATCCTCCGACCTGCACCGGCACCACATAGACCAGCGCCTGGCCATCGTCCGCGGTGCCACCATTCGCCGCGCGATAGGTGAAGGAATCGACTCCGAAGAACCCGACTGCAGGCGTGTACCCGAATGTTCCGTTGGCCGTGAGTTGCAGGGCGCCATGGGTCGGCGCGGCCAGCAGCGATGCCGACGTCGCACCTTCATCGTTCGACAGCACGCTCGTCGCCAAGGTCAACGATTGGCCCCGCTGAATGACGTAGGCATCGTCATGAGCCGCCACTGCCACTGCCACTTCATCGTTCAGGATCGTGCCCGACGCCGTCGCCGTCCCAATCACCAACCCGGCCGACGCGTTGGACAGCGTGACCGTGAAGCCCTCGTCGGGCTCCACCGCCGTGTCCCCAGACACCGGAACCGTCACCGTCGTGCTGATCTCCCCGGCCGCGAACGTCAGCGATCCGGTGGGCAGCGAAACGCCAAAGTCCGAGGCGCCGGCGGGGTTGGCGCCCGAGCCCGTCACGGCCCAGTCTACGCTCTGCGACGCCACCGCGGCCTGGTCCAGGCTCACTGTGAAGGTGAAGGCCGTCGTCCCCGAGTTGCCCTCCGCCTTGCTCGCCGACAGCGGCGCGATCGACACCACGTTCACGTCGTCGTTCTGGATGGTGCCGGACGCTGATGCTGTCCCAAACTGAAGGCCGAACGTCAGATTCGACAGGGTGACTGTGAAATCTTCATTGAACTCCGGCGCCGTGTCACCCGTTACCAGGACAGTGACTACTTGGCCGGTCTCGCTAGCCGCGAAACTCACAGTGCCCGACGGCAGGGTACCGTCGAAATCGGCGGCGTCGGCGGCGTTTCCCCCAGTTCCCGTCACCGACCAATCCGCTGTCTGGTTGCCGAAGACCGACGGCTGATCGAGGTTCACCGTGAAGGTAAAGGCTGTCGTGTCCGCGTTGCCCTCGGGCTTGGCTGCCGAAATCGACACGACCGAGATCAGCGCGCGATCCTCGTTCTGGATGTCACCCATGGCGCTCGCTGTGCCCAGTGTCAGGCCTGCGGAAGGGTTCGCGAGCGTAACCGTGAAGAACTCGTCGAACTCGACGATCGAGTCTCCGGCTGCGAAAACTGTGATCGTGCTGCTGGTCTCGCCCGCGGTGAAGGTAAGGGTGCCGGAAGGCAGAACGCCGCCGGCAAAGTCGCTGGCAGTGACCGGATGATCGCCCGTGCCGGCGACCAGCCAATAGATCGATTGCTGAACAGTCGACGCCTGGTCGAGTATTACCGTGAACGTGAACGCCGTCGCACCGCTGTTACCTTCCGCCTGGGCGATCAGCGGCTCTACAATCGACGCGATCGGAGCGTCATCGTTGAAGATCGTCCCGCTCGCTGCAGCGACGTCGACCTTGAGTCCGGCAGACGGATTCGACAGTGTCACCAAGAAGGCTTCATCGAACTCCACGATCAGATCGCCCACGACATCGACCGTGATTGTCTTGGTCATCTCGCCGGGCAGGAACGTCAGCGTCCCCGACGGCAGCACGCCGCCAAAATCGGCGAGATCCCCAGGAACAGCGGCGGTACCGGACACAGACCAAGCCAACGTCTCCAAAGCTATTGACGCAATGTCGAGGCTCACCACAAAGGTGTGAGTGGCAGCGCCTGCATCGCCTTCAATTACGCCAGGGGTCGTCGCCTGTATCGACACCGCGCTGCGGCGGAACTCCAGAATGGTAACGCCATCATCTTGGGCTACAATGAATTGCAGGCCACTGCCGAGCATCACGTCGAGATCAGTGCTCAAGGTGAACGTGGTCTCGGACACACCGTCGCCGTCGACGTCGACGTCAATGATCGTCGACCCCTTCTTCACCGAGATCGTCGCACCAGCCGGAACATCCAGCAACTCGATCCGGTCGCCTTCCTGATAGTCGACGATCAGATCGCCATTCAGTTCCGCCAGTGTTCCGCGGAAGATGTCGTTGTCGGCGCCTCCGATGAGGCTGTCGATACCGAGTCCGCCTCTCAGGATGTCGGCGCCAGCGCCGCCGTCAAGCGTGTCGTCATCGGCGCCGCCTTCCAGAGTGTCGTTGCCGTCGCGGCCCTCGAACCAGTCTTTGCCAGCGCCGCCGATGATCACGTCGCTGAAGTTGCTGCCCGACACGCGATTGACGCCGGTGAATGTATCAGTGGCGACATTGGTGTAGGTGGCGGTGGCGCTGCCCGCGCCGCCGCTCATGCTCACGGTGACACCGGCAGAGGCGTTGAAGTACACTAGGCGTGTGTTGCCATTGCCTATGACGGTATCGGCTCCACCGTACCCTTCGAACTGGTTGTACGTGCCGCTCGACCCAGCATTGGCACTGGTCGCGGAGTAACCAGTAGCGTCGTAGGTGTCCGCAAACTCCGAGCCGCGGATCTGTTCGATCGAGTCGAGCGTGTCCTTGCCGATCGTGGTGTCCCCCGCACCGCCGGTAACGATACCGTCGGCCAGATGAACGAAGATCGCATTGCGCCCCACGGTACTGCCGTCGTACTCAACGGTGTCAGTCCCGGCGCCGCCGTGAAAGACGTCGTCTCCGCCAACATAGCCGTCGAAGATGTCGCCACTGGTGGTGCCCCAAAAGATGTCGTCGAACCGCGACCCGATGAGGCGGTTGACCCCGACCAGACTGTCGGTACCGACGCCGCCGCCGCTCACGGTGCCCGTACCGAACACGGACATTTGCGCCACAATGGCGGACGTCGCGTCCTGATAGGATACTTCGGTGTTAAAGTTGCCAATGATCGTATCGTTGCCGCCGCCGCCCACGATGTACTGGTAGCCGTTGAAATCGCCCCACGCGGTGCTCTGGGCGGTATAGCCCGTGGCGTCGAAACGATCCTCGAAGGCCGTGCCCAAGACGACTTCGATCTGGAAGAGATGGTCCGTGTCGATAATGCCGACCTGGCCCACGACGGTGCCGGTCGCCCAGGTTACATCGATGCCCTGGGTGAGGCCGCTAACGGTGCTGTAATCGACAACGTCCGCGATCCCGTCAAGGCCGCTGCCCGCGGCCGTGCCACCCCCGTAGAATGTGTCGTCGCCCGCTCCCCCGACGAAGCCGTCCTGTCCACGATTGCCTATCAGCGTGTTGTCCTTCGCGTCGCCTATCAGGGCGTCCGACGCATTAGAACCAATTAGCCCTTCGATCGAAGCGTAAGTATCGCCCGCGGCCTCGCCCTTGTTGATGGTCGGATTGGCGAGTGAGGCCGTCACCGCACTGGTGGCGGTGGCATAGCTCGCAAAGTCGAAGCCGCCGGCACCGTTCAGCTGGTCGCCGCCGGGACCTCCCTGAAGCGTGTTGTCGCTATCGTCGCCGGTCAGCGTGTCGGCGAATGCCGAGCCGACGAGCCCCTTGATCGACGTGTAAATGTCGCCCGCGGCCTCGCCCGTGTTGCTTTCCGGGGCAGCGAGCGAGACCTTGACGCCCGCTGTTGCCGCAGCGTAGCTCGCCACGTCGAAGCCGCCGCCGCCGTCGAGAATGTCGGAGCCGGCATTGCCCATCAGCGTGTTGTCCTTGGCATCACCGACTAACACGTCGTCGTGGGTGGAACCGGCAAGGCCCTCAATCGACGCGTAGCTATCGCCCGCAGCGTCGCCCGTGTTGCCAGCCGGATTGCCAAGCGAGGCGGTGACGCCCGTGACCGCGTTGAAGTACGAGGCGAGATCGAGGCCAGCTCCGCCGTCCAGCCGGTCGGCACCAGGTCCTCCTTCCAACAGGTTATTCGCACTGTCTCCGGTGAGCACATCGTCGAAGGGCGATCCGACCAGGCCCTCGATGGAGGTATAGCTGTCGCCGGCGGCTTCACCGGTATTGCTAGCGGCCTTGGCGAGAGATACGACAACGGCAGAAGACGCCTGAAAGTAGGAGGCGAAATCGATTGCGGCTCCGCCATTCAGCTTGTCCGCGCCCAGGCCGCCTGCAAGCCAGTTGTTGCCGCTATCGCCGGTCAGCACGTCGTCATTCGGACTGCCGATCAAACCTTCGATGCCAACGTAGGTATCCCCAGCCGCGTCGTCCGTGTTCGCAGAGGGATTGGCGAGCGACGCCGTCACTGCGGCTGACGCGTCGATATACGACCCATAGTCGATTCCCGCCCCTCCATCGAGACGGTCAGCGCCTGGCCCGCCGACCAGGATGTCGCTCGCGCCCAGACCTTCGAGCGTGTCATTGCCGGCGGCGCCGAACAGAGTGTTAGCATTGTCGTTGCCGACAATGCGATTGTCGGAGGCATTGCCCACGCCGACCAGCGCAGTGCCCGTCAGGACGAGAATTTCGACGCCGTCCGGCAAGGCGAAGTCGACCGAGGATTTGACGGTGTCGACGCCTCCTACAGTGTCGACCACGACATCACCGGACGACTCGACGATGTAGGTGTCGTCTTCGGCACCACCCACCATGAGATCGGCCCCGAGGCCCCCGTCGAGAGTCTTCGGCATCGCGGCGCCGGGGCCGGACTTCACGATGAGCGTGTCATCGCCCGCGCCTGTCGCCACAAAGACCGTGCCTAACCCGACATATACAACATCGCTTTCCGACGTCCCCTGAACGGTGAAGCTGCCATCGCCAGTCTCGGCATAATCGATGCCGGACATCAGCTGGAAGAAGGAGGGGGCGGTCGACTGACCACTGCCCGGGTCCGGTCGCTGGACGACCAAGGCGTCGCCATCGAGCCGCAGCACGTCGTCTGAAAGGATAAGCCTCTCGACGCGATAAACGTCAGCCAACGACACTGCGCCCTCGGGGCTCGACCAAGTGAGGTGAATGCCGCCATCCGCCTTGGCAGTCCGGATCAGTTCGGCCGAGCTAATGAAAATGGGTATCGTGATCGTATCCAAACCGGCTCCGCCATCTATTACGTGCGCGCCGTTGCCAGAGGTCAGCAAGCCAACGACGGTGTCGAACACGTTACCGACATCGAACACGTCGTTGCCGGCGCCGGCCAACAGGTACGTCGAATGGGGAGAGGCAACTGCGAGTTCGCCATCGGAATAATTCAGCCGGTCATCTCCGCTCGTTCCGAGATTGACCAGCACGTCGCCACCCGAATAGAGCAGGTCGTTTCTGAGGGCGCCGCCCAATTCACTCTTGTAGAAGGGGCCGTTGGGGTCATCCGCGATATCTGACAGTCGGGCAACGTTCGACGTATACAGATCGCGATCGTGTTGTGCCAAACCCACGTCACCATCGATCCTGATGAAGACTGTACTCCCGGCGTGCTGCTTCGGCGCGCTCGCCACCAACCGGCCGACTAAACTGGCCGCCTCGGATATGCTGATGCCGCTGCGTATCAACGCCGACGTGGCCTCTGTCGCCAGCTCCGCCAACGCCGCCGCCGGAAGAATCTTGCTCGCCAACGCGCCAAGAATCAGCGCCAATGCCTTTCCTGCGGGCGTGCTGGCATACGGCGCCCAGGCACCGACCGGATCCCCGACATGAACGAAATTCAGAAAAGGATCCTGAAGCGACCCCACCTCAGCTCCTGGGGAGCCGTCAGTGTAACCCGAAAAGTGTGCGACCGATCCGGAGAATTCTTGCGCGAAGTACTGAGCAACCCCGCCTCCTAGACTGTGCCCGCCAACGAGAATCTGTTGGATGTTACTGTCACGGATGAATTCGTCCAGCGACTCTGTGAGCGGCCTATACTTGTCGTAGTGATCCTTGAAGTTTGGATAGTCGTCAAAGTCCGCGACTTGATCTGAGCCGCGAAAGACTACAGCCAGTGTCCGATAACCGTTGAGCACTCCCGTGAGAATCACGGCATTTGCTTCGGAAGGGTCGCCGCCCAGACTACGGCCGATATCGTAGGCTTGGTAGCTGCCGTTTACAAAGGAGTACCGCAGAGTACCCCATTGACCGTAGTCCGCCGGGCCTATGCCAAGCTCAAGGGCCGACACGGCATGCCAGCCTTCGGCCTCGGCGGCTGCGGCCACCCCGGCGCTCGTTCCTGAATGAGTACCGCCTTGATAAGCCAGGTCCTCTCTTCGGTGAAGTGGTGTAGTTGACAGGGATCCGTAGACATCGCTGTTGAGCTGCAGCATTTCGATGGCCAATTCACCCGGCTGCCAACGCACCTGATTGTCGATTTGTGTCTCAAACTGAATCCGCTCGATGCCAGACGTCAGAAAGGTCACTGTGGGTTGGCCGCCAGTGTCGATGTGGGATACAGTGGTTTTCGTTCCGCTCCAGGTCTGTGACTCGAACTCTACATCTATTGAGTACTGCGAGGAGCTACCAGCAAGGAGAAGGAGATTCTGATTCGCCGCACCTTGCCGGAACGTCTCGATTGCACGACCAATCAGCCTTTGCGTGGCATCATCAAATGCTGCTAGCGAGATATCTTGAAAATCGAAGATAGTTCTGCCTGCGCCGAAGGTCACCATGTCGCTGCCGGGAGAACCAAAAAACCTATCGTTGCCATCGCCTAGGATTATATTGTCTGTCCCATCACCTCCCACAATTGTATACGTTTGCCCAGTTTTCTCACCCGTATCGAATGCACTACTGTAGTCCCAATCCAGTGACTTGCCTGATCCAATATCGGGAAGGGTAACTTTATCGTTTCCTCCTAGACCATGATAGAGGTCAGCCCCTGCCTGGATGGCGGCTTTCTGGTCAGCCCGTAGCGCGTTGAAGTCCACTTCGTCGGCGCCCGTCGTGAACAGGCCCGCGTCGTCATTCATGATCGTGCCGATCGCGGTATTGATGCCGAGTGTCGCGCCATCGGACGGATTGGTAAGCATGACTGCGAACGTCTCGTCTTCTTCCGGAAGCTGATCCCCACTGACGTAAACCGTGATGGTCTTGTTGACTTCTCCAGCGCTAAACAGGACAGTGCCAGATTGCGGCGCTCCTAAAAAGTCAGATGCATCCGCCGCAGCAACGCCGGATCCGGTTATCGACCAGTCGACTGATAGGGCACGGGTAGCGGCGCGGTTCAAAGTCACCGTAAACGTGAAGGGGGTTGTCCCAATGTTTCCTTCAACTCCGTTCGCCAATAGCTCCGCTATCGACATAACAAACTCGTCATCGTCAATAATTGTTCCAGCCGCGGTTGCTACGTCTATGGTCAACCCAGGCGAAGGATCAAAGAGTGTTACAAGAAACTGCTCATCAGCTTCGGAAGCCGTGTCACCTTGGACAGACAAGGTAAGCATCTTGTGCCGTTCGCCCGGGAGAAAGGTAATGATTCCCGACGGCAGCACACCGTCTGCGAAGTCGGCCGCGTTAGCTGGGTTTTGCTGAGAGCCAGTCACCGAGTATGAAACGGTGCGCGTTCCCGATGCGCTGCCAGTTTGCTCAACTAAGAACGTGAGGGAGGCTGCGGCGCCTGTGTTTCCCTCAATTACGCTGTTCAATACCGGATAAAGTATAAACGCGGGAAGAGTTAGTTCGATCCAATTGTCGGAGTAGTAAGTGTAATGTGTAGGCGCTGAATAGATGAGAGGATCACCAGTCCAGACGTCAAACGACTGATTTCCACTGGGGCCCAATACAGCGCCAACGGGCAGATAGTCTAGTACCACACTAACAGTGGTCGTGAATGTATAGATGGTTCCCTGGTAATCCGCAGTCCAGGCGATAGGATTGGCAGGCAGGCCTGGAGCGTCATAGTCTGTGGCTAATATGAGGCTGCCACCCGAAGGCGAAGCCCCTACGACGACGGGGATCCCATTGACGAATTGTAAGGATGCAGCATGTTGATCCGCTTCCGACATATTCTGGCCGGCAGTGCCCAAGGTCGTGGTAAGGTGGACATATACGGTAGCCATGGATGTCGCCTCACGCCGGCCGGAGTAATATACGATTTGCCGAGGCAAAAGCTTTTCAGCGGCTGCCCCGGAAGGTAGTTGCGGTTACGCAATTTTTGCTGCTGACCTGGGCACTAATGGGAGACACAGAGCACACCCCAACCCCGCCTGTTTTCTTACAGATTCCGTCCTGTCGCCTCTGGAAGAACGGGGATGATACAGTTTCGCTCAGCTTAACTATAGCTGCTATTGATTCTGTTTCGATGTTGCGTAGTGACTGAACGGAACGGGAGGCATTTCGCCAGGCGAACGCGTTGTTTGAGCAGAGCTCCCGCCGATGAATGCTTGAACAGGTTGTTGTGGAAGTCCTTGAGGTCCCAGACGATAACCGTGGGCTCCGGCATCCCGCTTCCTCCTACAGCCGCTTCGCCGCCCAGATGACGCGGCCGATGATATTCACCTCGTCGCCATCCCGCTCATAGGTCTGGTACTCGGGATTGACCGACTTGATGACGATCTTGGGCGGCTCGGAGTGGGGGATGTGCTCGATGCGCTTGGCGACGATGCCGAGGCCATCCCAGATCACGAAGATGCCGGGCGGCACCGGCACGCGCTGGCTGGTGTCGATCAGGATGCGGTCGCCGGAGGAAAGCAGGGGCTCCATGGGGTCCCCGTCGATGGTCACGATGTGAAGGTCCATGGCTCGGGCCCGGAACTCGTGACGGATAATGGGATCGGGTAACAGCCAGGTTTCCTTTGACTCCTCCAGGCCATCGTTGATGGCGCCGGGGCCTGCCGATGCCCGCACGTCGATCTCGGTCACCGCGGAGAACCCCTCGGCGAGCGGCTTGCTGCGCCGGCGGCGTGGCTCGGGAGGCGCTGTCGACTTGGGGCGCAACCCCCACATCTCGGCCAGGCTGAACATCTTGGAGATCACTTCGAGACAGCGGTTGGCGTCGTAGGGAGTGTGGCGCAGTTCGTGATGAAGCTTGGCGATATCGGCGCGCGTCACCTCGGTCACGCGGTGCCGCCCGCACGCGGGCAAAAGTTTTGGCTCCAGGAGATGGCGATAGCCCTTGGCCGTGCTTTCCTTGACCCGGACCGACACGTGCTCCTTGTCGAAACGCTCGGCCAGTTCCTTGACCGTGATCGTCTTCCTGTCGGCATCGCGGTCGGCAGTAGGATCGTCGCCGTTCCGCGCCGCCGCGATCATGCCGATGGCGCGGGTGTGGGCCTGCTCGCATGTCAGCAAGAGGGCGAAAAGTGCGGCGAGTACCTGCGTAAACGAAGGTGCGGATCGCGACGCTCGAAGTCTACTAACTCATTGAAAAAGCGAAGTAAAAGGAGTCTCCGCGCATTCCTGCGCAGTCGGCTTGCTTCCACTCATAACCTGAAGGTCGTAGGTTCAAATCCTGCCCCCCCCCGCAACCAATCAACTCCGCTAGCTCCGAAGGCCAGGTGGCATTTGCTTTCTGGCGCTCGCCGTTCCTTGGGTAAGCGTGTGGCGGCCGCCCTGCCCGTGGGTTTCCAATCCCTCCTTGTCGTCGGGGTCGATGACGGGGAAAGCTCCCGGAGGACCCGGCTCGGGTCACATTTCATGCGGGGAGACTTACCAGGGGTTGACGTCGCGCAGATCCCGGCTAGCTTGGCGAATGCGGGTGACGATTCGTCACCGGCGACTGCGTGGCATCAAGGAGGATGGATCATGCGCAAGCTTGTGGCCGTGGCCGATCGGCAGCGGCTCGATCAGCAGACACCTGACACGGCGATGGTCGTCATGCCGGCGAGCGAGGCGGACGCAACAGGCCCGGCTGACGCAAGGCCGAGTGCGGCATCTGCTTTTGCGTCAGTCGCAAGTCATTGATTTCAAAGGGCACTGACGCAACGGACGCAACGGACGTAAGATCTGGCTGTCGTTCAGCCCGAGACCCTGCCCTGTTGGGGCACCTCTCCAGCGAAGAGTCGGGGGAGGAGAGCGCGAAATTGTGATGTCGTCAGGCCGCCGCTAGAGTTCACGCATGCAAAGACCACAAGAACTGGCCGTCGGGAGGCGGCTGCTCGGCCACATCGATGGCCGCACCACCGACCTCGCGGCCGGCATGTACCGCAACCGCGTCGCGGCCTATTCGTGCCGCGAGCGCGCCGGGCTGGAGCGCGACAGGCTGTTCCGCGAGCGCCCGATCTTCATGGGGCTCGGCACGCGGCTCGCCAAAGCGGGCGACTACGTCGCCGAGGACGTCGCCGGCATGCCCGTCCTGATGACGCGCGGGCCGGACGGCGAGGTGAGGGCGTTCGCCAACGTCTGCCGCCATCGCGGCGCGCCGGTCGCCGAGGGCTGCGGCAACGCCCGCGCCTTCGTCTGCCCCTATCACGGTTGGACCTACGATCACGCGGGCAAGCTCTTGGGCACGACCGACAAGGTGGGCTTCGCCGGGCTCGATCTCGCCGGGCACGGGCTCGCCCGACTGCCGGCGGCGGAGAAGCATGGTATGATCTACGTGCGGCCGCGTCCGCTCGGGCCGGGCGAGAGTGCTGCGATCGACGTCGATCGCGAGCTCGGCGGCTTCGCGGCCGATCTGGCGGCGCTCAGGCTCGACACCTATCCGATCCACTCGGTCGATCGCGTCGCGCCGCGCATCAACTGGAAGTTCGCCATCGACACGTTCCTCGAGGGCTATCACATCCCGCACCTGCACCGGAAAACCATCGCGCCGTACTTCATCGGCAACTGCGGCACCTTCGACGATGCCGGCCTGCACGGGCGCATGTGCGTGGCGCGAACCACGATCGACAAGGTGCGCGCGCTGCCCGAGGACGAGCGCGACTACCGCCCGCATGTCATCTCGGTCTACCAGCTCTTTCCCAACACGATCCTCATCTGGCAGGTCGACCATATCGAGATCTGGCGCGCCTTCCCGGGCCGTGACGATGCCAGCCGCTGCGACGTCGAGATGACGATCTACAAACCCGCCGGCAGCACGCGGCCCGACGCCTACTGGGAAAAGAACCGCGACATCGCCATCCGCACCGTGATGGAGGAGGATTTCCCGCTGGGCGAGCGCATGCAGATCGGGTTCGAGTCCGGCGGCACCGAGGAGGTCGTCTACGGCCGCAACGAGCCCTGCCTGGTCCATTTCCACAGCTCGATCCGCAACGCCCTGGGAGTGGCCGCCTGATGCAACGAACCAACGCGCCGTTCCGCGCCGACCAGGTCGGCAGCCTGCTGCGCAGCGCGCCCGTCAAGGAGGCGCGCACCAGGCGGCTCGCGGGCGAGATCGACGCCGCCGGGCTGAAGGCGGTCGAGGACGCCGAGATCAGGAAGCTCGTCGCCCGCCAGGAGGAGATCGGCCTCCAGGCGGTGACCGACGGCGAGTTCCGCCGCTCGTGGTGGCACTACGATTTCCTCAGCCATCTCGACGGCGTCGAGCTGGTGAGCGTGACCCAGGGCCTGCAGTTCAAGGGGACGCAGACCAAGGCGGAAGGCCTGCATGTCTATGGCCGCATCGACTTCTCGCCGGGCCATCCGATGCTCGATCACTTCCGTTATCTCAAGTCGGTGGCCAAGGCCGTGCCGAAGATGACCATCCCTTCGCCGACGGCGCTGCACTATCGCGGCGGCCGCCAGGCGATCGAGAAATCGGTCTATCCCGAGATGGAGCCGTTCTTCGCCGATCTCGGGCGCGCCTACGGCAAGGCGGTGGGTGCCTTCGGCGAGGCCGGCTGCACCTACCTGCAGCTCGACGAGGTGTTCGTCGCCTATCTGTGCGACGAGCAGCAGCGCCACTACCTGCGCGGCCGCGGCGATGACCCCGACAGGCTGCTGCATGTCTATGCCGACCTGGTGAACGCGGCCTGCGCCGGTCGAACGCCGGGCATGACCCTGTCGATGCACCTCTGCCGCGGCAACTTCCGCTCGACCTGGATGGCCCAGGGCGGCTACGAGCGCGTTGCCGACATCCTGTTCAACCAGATGGGCGTCGACGCCTATTTCATGGAGTACGACACCGAGCGCGCCGGCGGCTTCGAGCCGCTGCGCTTCCTGCCGAAGGGCAAGCAGGTGGTGCTGGGAATCATGACCTCGAAGACCGGCGCGCTCGAGAGCAAGGACCAGCTCAAGCGCCGTATCGACGAGGCGGCGAAGTTCGCTCCCCTCGACCAGCTGTGCCTGTCGCCGCAATGCGGCTTCGCCAGCACCGAGGAGGGCAACCTGCTGGCCGAGGACGAGCAATGGGCCAAGCTCGCCCGCTGCGTCGAGGTCGCACGCGAGGTCTGGGGCTGAGGTCGGGAGCACGCCACAGGTGGCGGAGTAAACTCCGCTACCTGTGGCGTGCTGTCTCTTTTGGGGCTTTCCTCCCTAGCGAAGCTGGGGAGGTGTCGCCGTCTTACGGCGACGGAGGGGTCATGAGCAGCGGGACTCGTGGCTCATGACCCCTCCGTCGGCGAAGACGCCGACACCTCCTATGAAAATGCGCTGGGAGCGCGCCACTGGTGGCGGAGTAAACTCCGCCAAAGTGGCGCTCATGGGATGTCATGAGCTTCCCTCTCGCAGCGCCACCATTTTCTCAGCATCGTGGTGCGCGCCGGCGTGCTGGGGGTCTCCCCAGCGAAGCTGGGGAGGAGAACCGAAAAGCTGGCGCCTCCGAATGGCGCGCTCCCGGCAGCGGTTACTTCTGCACGTCGCAGCGCCAACTTTCAGTTCCCCTCCCCAGCTTCGCTTTAGCGAAGCTGGGGAGGGGAACTGAAGAAATCCAAGTCACCGTGACCCGAGCTGCTCGTTGAGCCAGATCTGGACGGTGTTGGTCTCGAGGAAGTTGCGGGCCGCCTTGCGTCTGGCGTCGTCGTCGACCGGGCCGGCGATCATGGAGACGACGAGCACGCAGTCGTAGGAGACGGCGATTGCCTCGGCCAGGCCGGTGGAGCCGGCCTGCAACTGCAGCCGATAGAGGCGCGAGCGGCCGAACAGGTCGGTGATGCGAATCCTGCTGCCGGCTTGCGCCGGGGCGAATCGCGGGGCGAGAAGGGCGATGTCGGTGAAGCGCTCGAGCTCGGCATCGTCGGTGACGCCGGTGTCGCAATGGGCGAGCAGCCCGCGCTTGGGCCGGACATAGACCTCGAGCTCGAGGTCGCGATTGCGCCATGCCTTGCCCGGCGGCCAGGCGTCGGCGGGGAACGGCCACGGCATCGGCTTCCAGCCCGGCCCGTGCACGTCCCACCATTCCTTGTACCAGTGGGCGATCTCGGAGAAGCCGGCGAGGCCCGCCACCAGGCCACCTGCCAGCGACGCCTGGATGATGGTGCGCCTCTTCAGCAATGGCGCCCGTTTCATCTGCGGGTGTGGCCTGCGACCAACCGTCCGCCCAGCATCGTGGCTTCCTCCGCCTTTTCGGCGAGTATATATCGTCTGGCCGATGAGCGTCGAAACCCTGTTCCTGTTCTTCCTGGCGTGCGGCGCGGCGACGTTCCCGCTGAGCCTGGTATTGGTGCGGTGGATATCGTCCTTCGCGCCCGATGCCAGCCTGTCGCGCCGCATCGAACGGAACTACGAGCCGGCTCTCAGCCTGTCGCTGGTGATCTGGATCCTCGGCGCCCTGACCTTCTACGTCGTGGCGCTCGACATCGAGCGCGAGAAGCCCTGTACCGAGCAGCACACCAACCAGCTGACCGCCGAGTGCCGGAAGGAGCTCGGCGCTCCCGATCACCGGTAGGCGCCGCGATGGCTGCAGGGCCTGCCCCCATAGGCGTTAAGCTAAGACGAATCCTCATCCTGAGGAGGCCGCGCATATCGAAGCGCTCCCTCCCTTGCCCACCCTTCGAGACGCGGCCCTGTGGGCCGCTCCTCAGGGTGAGGATTCGTCTTAGTTTAACGCCTATGGGGCCTGCCCCCCAGTCGCCCTTGCGCTTGACGACATGGGACCGTTCCTCCGGTTTCGCTGCTCCTCGGGAAGCGTGCTGCTCGGGAACTCTTGCGGACCGCGGGCGTCTGCGGTCCGCAACGCGTCACGTCATATCTTGTGCGCCATCGGCGGTGCCGGGATCGGGCGGACGCGCTCGTAGGCGGCGGCGGCGCGCAGCACCAGGGCGTCGCGGGCATGGCCGGAGACGATCTGCAGGCCGATCGGCAGGCCCTCGCGGTCGAGGCCGCAGGGGATCGTGGCGGCGGGCTGCCGCGTCAGGTTGAAGGTGAGGGTGAACGGCGTCCAGCCGATGTCGACGCCGTCGCCGCCCCATGCTCCGTTCTCGTTCACCGCGAAAGCCGTCATCGGCATGGTCGGCGTCAGCAGCAGGTCGTGCCTGGCCATGAACTGGTTCATGATCACGCCGAGCTGCTGGCGCTGGTGAATCGCCGTCACCACCGCCTCCTGGCCGAGATTGGCGCCGACCTCGGCCGCCTTTAGGAGGCCCGGATCCATCAGGGCGCGCCGTTCCGGCGGGAAGCTCTTGACCAGGACGGCGACGTTCGACTGCCAATGGGCGTTCAGGATGCGCCGCGGATCGAGCCCCATCAGGTCGGGCGACTCCTCGACCACGCGTGCGCCCAGGGTCTTGAACACCTTCACGGCGCTCTCGACCGCGGCGGCGACGTCGCGATCGATCTTCTCGCGCTCGACGAAGCCGAGATTGGGTGAGTAGGCGATACGCAGGCCCTTCACGCCCTTGTCGAAGCCCTTGAGGTAATTTTCCTCGTCGTCGGGCCGGCCGTAGAGGTCGCGCGGGTCGGGCCGCGCGATCACGTTCATCATCATCGCCGCGTCGCGCACGGTGCGCGTCATCGGCCCGACATGCGACAGCGTGCCCTGGGCCGAGGGCGGGAACAGCGGCACGCGGGCCTGGGTCGCCTTGAGCCCGAACAGGCCCGTGAAGGCACAGGGGATGCGCACCGAGCCCGCGCCGTCGGTGCCGATCGCCAGGCTGCCCATGCCGACCGCCTCGGCGGCGACGCCGCCGCCCGACGAGCCGCCCGGCGTGCGGCCGATCTTCCACGGGTTGTGGGTGGCGCCGAACAGCGGCGAATCGGTCACGCCTTTCCAGCCATATTCCGGCGAGGTCGTCTTGCCCAGCAGCACCGTGCCGGCGGCGCGCAGGTGCGCCGCCACCGGGGCGTCGACGGTCCACGGGCCGTCGGCGTCGGTCGCCATGCTGCCCATGCGCGTGGGCATGCCCTTGGTCAGCACCATGTCCTTGATGGTGACCGGCACGCCGTCGATGTCGGACAGCCGCTTGCCGCCCTTCTTCCAGCGCTTCTCCGAGGCGCGCGCGGCGCGCAGGGCGCCGTCGGGATCGAGATGCTGGAAGGCGTTGAGCTCGGGATTGAACGCCTCGACGCGCGCCAGCGCCGCCCGGGTCGCCTCGACCGGCGAGGCCTTGCGCGCCTTGTAGAGCTGCACCAGCTCGTGGGCCGGCATCATCGCAAGATCGGCGGTCATCGTTTGGTCTCCGGAAGGTCAGGGAACGCGAGGGGATTGGCTTCGGCGTAGCGGGCGGCGGCGCGCAGCACCAGGGCGTCGCGATAGTGGCCGGCGACGATCTGCAGGCCGACCGGCAGGCCGTCGCGGCTGAGGCCGCACGGCACCGAGGCCGCGGGATGGCGGCTCATGTTGAAGGTCGCTGTGTACGGCGACCACAGCGCGTTGCCCTTGCCGTCGGGCCCAATTGGCAGGTTCTTGCCGGCCTCGAACGGCTGCACGGCGACGGTCGGAGTCAGCAGCAGGTCATACTTGGCGAAGAACCGGTTCCAGGCGATGGCGAGCTCGCGCCGCGCCACCTGCGCGTTCACCACGTCCTGCACCGTGTAGCGCAGGCCGGCCCTGGCCGAGGCGAGCAGGTTGGGATCGAATTCGCCGTGCCGGCTCTCGGGGAAGAGCTGCAGGAGCCGCTGCAGGGCCGAGAGCCAGTGCACGACGAAGGCGCGGCTGGCGTCGGCGTAGGGGAAGGGCATCTGCGCTTCCTCGACCTTGCAGCCCAGGGCGGAGAACTGCCTGGCGGCCCTGGTGACGAGGGCGGCAACCTCGATGTCGATCGGGTGGTCGCCGAAACGCAGGATGAAGCCGACCTTGAGCTTCTTCACGTCACCGTCGAGCTTCTTCGCGTAGTTCGTGTCGTCGGCCGGCAGGCCGTAGGCGTCGCGCGCATCGGGCCGCGAGAGGACGTTCATCATCAGGGCGCAGTCGAGTGCCGTGCGGCACATCGGCCCGGTGTTGGAGAGGTCGCCGGTCATCGACGGCGGCCAGGCGGGGACGCGCCCGAACGTGGCCTTGAGCCCGACCAGTCCGTTGAAGCTCGCAGGAATGCGCACCGAGCCGCCGCCGTCGGTGCCGATGGCGATCGGTCCGAGGCCGGCCGCGACCGCGGCGCCGGCGCCGCCCGACGATCCGCCTGGCGTGCGCTCGATGTCCCACGGGTTGCGCGTGATGCCGTTCAGCGGCGAGTCGGTCACGCCCTTGTGGCCGTACTCCGAGCTGGTGCTCTGGGCGAACACGACGGCGCCCGCCTCGCGCAGTCGGGCGACCGCCGGCGCATCCGCGTCGACCGGGCTCTTGTCGGTGAGCCTGCTGCCCATGCTGGCGGCCCAGCCCTGCACCCGCACCAGCTCCTTGATCGACACCGGCACGCCGTCGATCGGCGACAGCGGCCCGCCCTTCTTCCAGCGCCGCTCCGACGCGCGCGCGGCCTTCAGCGCGGCATCGGAATCGACGTGGCGAAAGGCGTTGATCACGGGATTGAGCCTTTCGGTGCGCTTCAGCACCGCTTTCATGGTCTCGACCGGCGAGACCTTCCCCTTGCGGTAGAGCGCGGAGAGCCGGGCGGCCGTCAGTTGCGTGAGATCGTCGGTCATTCCGGGCTCCGTGTGCGGTATCTGGCGGCGAGCTGCCCGGCCTCGAGCTCGGCGACTGTCGCCTGCTCGGTGCGGCCGACCCGGCGATAGAGCTCGCCCAGCGAGCGCTTGGTCCAGGGTAGGGTCGGCCGCGCGTGCTCGTCGGCCAGCAGCAGGGCTATCGCGGCGTCGTTCCAGCCCGAGCGCATCAGGGCGTCGAGATGAATGGCGCCGAACAGGGCGCGCTGGGCGATGCTGCCGCCGATCGACTGGACGTGCGGCATGGCGCGCCCGAGCAAGGGCGCGGCCTCGGCATGATTGCCCGTGGCATGGGCGGCGAGGCCATGCGCCATCGGGACGGCGCAGTCGCCCCACGCCGCGCGCTCGAAAGGCTTGGCGTTCTCGGCACGCTCCTCGAGGCTCGCCAGCATCTCGATGACGGCGCTGCGCTCGCCGGCGCGCGCCAGGCCATAGAGATACTGCAGGTCGAGGAAGGGCGAGTAGTGCTCGTGCAGGCGGGGCTTCAGATAGGCGGCGAGATCGGCCCAGCGATCGCCGACATCGAGGCCGCGCAGCTCGAGCCGCGCCAGCAGGGAGACGGCGTTGATCTGGTCCTCGCAGAACTCCTTCCACACGCCCCAGACGCGCTTGTCGTACAGCGCCAGCGCCTCGTCGGCCCGCTCGAGATCGATCAGGAACAGAGCGAGATGCCACCAGTTGTGGGTGTACATGAAGGAGTTGCAGCGCTCCCAGGTATCCGACATCGCGGCCAGGAAGGCCTCGCCTTCGACCAGGCGGCCGCGCGCCTCGAGGCAATGCGCGACCACGTGATGCGCCCATGGGTCGTCGCGGTCGAGCGACAGGGCGTCCCGGGCAATGCCTTCGGCCTCGTCGACGCGATGGTTCTCGACCAGGCCGAAGGCGTACATGGCGTGGACGAAGCGATTGTCGCGGCCGGCGTCGAGCAGCCGCTCGCCGAAGCGCAGCAGCGCCTGGGCGTCGCCGCGGTTGAAGGCGTGGAGCTGGCCGAGCTTGCCGGCCAGCAGATCGCGCGGCCAGCGGGCCGTCAGGTGGTCGAGCCGGTCGAGGCTGCGGTCGGCGTCGCCGTCGACCCAGGCCTCGGTCGCGGCGAGCCAGGCTCGCTCGCGGTCGTTGGCATCGGCTCCGTCGCGCGCCAGCGCCTTGGCGCGGGCGAGGTATTGCCCGGCGGCCCGGTGGCCGTCGTCGGAGTACATCGACAGGACGAGGTTGGCCGCCATCAGCGGCAGCAGGGCGCAGCGTTCCTCGCGGTCGGCGGCGGCGATGAACTCGGGGAGGCGGTTGCCGAAGGCCAGCCACTCGCTGGTGAGGAAATCGAGGGCGGCGATCGCCTCGCCATTGGCGTTGCTCACCTCCAAGCCCTGACCATCCCGCGCCAAACCTGCCCCCGCTCGCCGTTGGCCAAGCTTCGCACGCCGGGGCGGCCCGGGCAAAACGCGCGAAGGTCGCGGCATCTTCCGGGTGCCGTGTCGCGCCGCCTTCACAAGCGGTCGGGGACGGGCCGGCCGGCCTGCTCTAACCGAAGGCGCCTCTACGACTTCGGCGACCCGCCGAGGAAGCAGTAGATCATGCCGCTGCGGCTGGCGCAGATGTGGCTGTTGCCATCGGGCGCGAGCTGCTGGAGCACCACCCTGGGCGGCACGGGCACCCAGCGGCCGTTGATCAGCGCCCGCCACGTTCCGTCGTCCGCCTGGTAGGCGCGGGTCGGGCGGCAATCGCCTTCGATGCCGTTGACCGTGCCGGTGCAGCATGAATAGCCGGTGCCAGGCTGCTTCAGCTGCTGGTACCAGTCGTGATTTTCAGCGTGGCCCTGGCCGTGATGGCCGCTCTGCGAAGCCACGGGCCCGATCGCGAGACCGAGCAGGCCGATCGACAAGGCAACAGAATACGCACGTAGCGGCATGGGGGAATGCCATCTCATCGCAGCCAGTCGAGCCAGCGACATATTCCAAGCGACGCGCCATTCGCTCGGCTGATTCCGTTGCTGGTATGATACATCAACATCGCGATGAAGACGACTGTGGACTGAAGGGGATTCTTCGGACGTGGGTGCAGGCCGAGGCATGAGAACAACCTCCCTCGGGCGCTGCAACGGTCTCACGTTCCCGGAGGTTGCGTCGCCTTCAATTCACGCACGACATGGATGAAATCGGGATCGTCGGCGGCGAACAGCCCGTGGCGGACGAAGAAGTCGATCAGCACCAGGTTGCAGTTGTACTTGAAGTCGAACGTGTCGCGTACTGTCTCGAAGACGCGCCCTACGGGCCACAGCTCGAAGGAATGCACCTCGCCGTCGTTGGCGCGCGGCGTGAAATCCTCCGGCAGCTCGAGATCGAAGCACACCATGATGTCGGGCTTGAGCTGGGGCCCCGATTGATTCCAATAGCTGACGTAGCCCACGGCGCGCGCCTGCTCGGCGAGGGAACGCGGGATCGACGCCTCTTCCGCGCATTCCTTGATCAGGTTGTCGCGCAGGCCGATCCCGGCCGGTTGGCCCCCGGCCACCGTGTTGTCGAGCTGGCCAGGGAAGGTCGGCTTGTCGTAGGAGCGGCGCGGCACCCAGACGTGCAGCCCGTCGGCTCGCCGGACGTAGCCGGTCAGGTGCGGCCCGAAGGCACGGACGCCGAACCAGGGCGCGGCGGCGCGCTCGATCTCCATCAGCGGCGGCCGGCCCCACTGCCAGGTGACGGGGTAGGGCTCGTCGCGCCACAGCCCCTTGAAATAGCCGCGCTGTCGCAATTCGAGCAGGAAGGCGCGCACCGCCGCCGTTCGCTTTGCCGGCGTGTCGAGCGCCGCATCGAGGTGCCATGCCGCCTCGCGATGCATGAACAGGTCGGGGCGCCCGGCCAGCTCGGGTGCGAACGCGCGGTGGATGAAGCCGGCGCGCTCGCCGCCGACGAACCACGGCTCGAACTCGGCGAGCCGGGCGTTGTTGCAGCGTTCGATGTGATCGAGGAAGGACATCGCCGCGGGAGATAGCCCGGCGGTGCGGTCGCTGTCACCCCGCAGGATGACTCGGGACGAGGCCTCTGCGACAGTCGGCATGATGACCGAGGAAGAGCTGCAAAGGGCTCTCGACGACTTTCTTGCCGCGTCCGAGCGTCACGACGTGTTCGTCGAGGAATTCGATGGCCAGGATGTTCGGCTGCGTTTCTCGCTCGCACCCGGCGAGCGATGGACCAGTGCTGCCTTGCTGTCGCTCGTCGACACGTCCTTGCGTGCGGCGGCCGGCCTCGATCAGGTGCTGTCGCATCTCGCCGTCACGGTGCTGCGGCCGGCACAGGATGCCGACGTGATCGCCTTGTCACGCGTCATCCGGCGCGACGGTGCGGTGGCTCACGCCGAGGCCTGGCTGTTCAGCCATGCCGTCGTCGATCCCATGATCCACGCGACCTCGAGCTTCGCATCGCCCAGGCCAGGGTGAGCTGGCAGGCGAGGGGCACGACCGGAGAAAATTGGCAATCGATGATACCCTCGGCCGGGTCGTCGATCGTCTCCCACAATGATCAGATGGTCGGTCCTGAACGACGCTGTGCGCGGCTTGGGATCGACTCTCTCGGGTCAGGGAGATTTCGCCCGGCTCCGCGATCGACGCACATGGCTGTCGATGAAGTCGGTCACGGCGAGACGCATCGGGCGACGGCGGCCGTCGGCGTAGAAGCGCTTGAAGAAGATCAGCCGCTTGCCCTCCAGGCGCTTGCGGCCCTCGTTGAGCATGAAGCGGACGATGCGTTTCGAATCGGCAGCCCACGCATTGATGATGACGCAGTCGCCCTCCGTGTAGTCCTCGTCCGCGGGTGTGTCCGTTCCGGCGATCCACGCCTCACCGATCTCCTCGGTCGTAAGGCACCAGCCAATGAAGCCGCGGACCTCGCGCTCCTCGTCGACGACGAACAGGCAGTGGCCGCGATTGATCTGGCCGACCAGCGTGCCCGACATGGAGCCGAAGGGCAGCTCGGAAAACGGCTTCTGTCGCCGCAGATACTCGACGGCGAAGCCCATGGAGAGCGCCTTGTTGTCGGGCTGGAAGATCGCGAGGAAGGGCCTTTCGCCATCGCCGGCGATGTCGGGGGCGCTGGCGGCGGCCTGCGCCGCGTCGACTTCGTCGAAGCGATAGTCTCCGGAACTCTGCAAGCCTTCGATCAGGGGCGCCAGCTCCTGCGCATGGGGCCGCCAGCGGCCGGACCTTTCGGTTCTGCGCTGGCCGGCGCATCCGGCATCGGCGGGCAGATCGAGATGCGCCAGCACGCGCGCCAGGGTGCCGTCGAAGTCGCGCGACCCGTCCGGGCGCGCGACGGTCAGGATCGGGTTCGGCAGCACTGCCCGCCAATGCGCCATCAGCCGGTCGTGCTGGCCGATATACCAGCCGAGATCCCCGAGATCGTGCGCCCAGGCCTGCCCGGCGCACCCGCGGACGCTGAAGATCGCCAGCCCGACCTCGCGCGGATCGTCGACGCAATGGATGATCCGGGCACCCGGCAGCAACAGGCCGACGAGACCGAGATCGAGGAAATTGCCGGGGATCCTGTCGACGACATGGCTCTTGCCGGCTGCCTGGCTTCCGAGCTCCGCCAGATATTTCGCGGCGGCTGCATCGCGGGCGGCGGGTTCGAGGCCGGCGAGGCGCTGGATCCGCTCGACGTCGCAGATCCCGCCGGCGAGCTCGGGCAGCACGCGCCGCAAGAGCGATTTTTCGCCCATGCTGTGGATCTGGGCATGTGCGGCCAGGACGGCCTCGCACGAAGTCTTGCCAGAACCCGGCAGGCCGACGATGAAGACCGGCACGGGATCTCCCGCCTGTCGCCGCACCTTTGCGTCCGGGCCGAAGCGGGTGCGATCGAGAAGCGTCATCGTGGCCTCGACGAGGGCCAGGTGCCTCTCCCGCGAGAATTGCTGGCTGGGGCGCAGCAGCCCGTGGCCGGCACGCCAATGCTCGAAGGCGCGTGACGGATCGCCCTCCTCCGACCAGAATCCGCCGAGGTCGAAATGCGCCATGATGCGATGCTCGGGCACCGCCCGTGGGCCCATGGCCTCGAGCGCCGCTTCCATGCGAGCGGCGTGCGCGCCGGCGGCGGTCGCCTTGCCTTCGAGACGGGCGAGCAGGAGCTGGCGCCAATGCCACAACGGCGCGATCTCGGCAGGCACCGGCCCGAGCGCCGGCACCTTGTCGAGGATGGCGCGCGCATCGATCGGCCGGCCGAGCTGGAGCAGCGCGAGGGACTGCTGGAGAAACCAGTGGCGCGCCGCGACAACGTCGTCGGCCGGCGGCTCGTGCGCCTGCAACAGGTCGAGGGCGTCGCCGGCGCGCTTGTCGTGCAGCAGCTCTGCGGCGAGATTGAGCCGCGCGCCGGCATTGTGCGGCTCGCGCGCAATGCCTTCGCGCAGCAGGAACTCGGCCGCTTCGGTGTCTCCGGTGAGGCGCAGGAAGGCGCCAAGGTTGGCGCTCGCCGCCGCATGGCCGGGCGCGCGACGCAACGCTTCGCGCATCGCCGTCACGGCGTCGTCGACCGCGCCCTGGCGATAGCGGGCGATGCCATAGTTGATCCAGGCGTCGGCCCACTGCGGCGCCAGGTCGACCGCAGCCTTGAAGGCCTGCTCGCCCTTGCCATGCTCGCCGAGCGCCGACCATGCCTGGCCTTGAACATAGTGCGCCTGTGCCAGTGTCGGCGCGGCCCGGCGGGACTCGCTCGCCGCCGCGAGCGCACCCTTCGCATCGCCCTGCTGCAACAGCAGCACGGCCTGCTTCAGAAGCGCAATCGCTGGCGGGTCAGGTGCAGACAAGGGATTCCTTCGAGGAGCATCCGAATGAATTGAGCGCTCTCCTGATCTGCTCCTGCACCGAGCCAGGCGATGGGACCGTCATAGAGCCCTCGATGCAAAAAGAATCATCGGAATAAATTTGCATTTCAAGTGGAAGTTCTTGGGTTCGTCTACTAGTTTCGCGTTCGGGGTGTGACCTACCGCTTTCCCGTCTACGCGTCGCCAAGCGTCTCCATCGAAACTGCCCGCAGGTGCGTTGCCATCGCCACCTGCGAAGTGAGCTCTTCGCCTGCACAACAGGTTTGGTCGCAAAGCGTCTCCTCCACGTTGTGCACGGGGCGGGCCACTGAATTCTTGGGGAACGCCAATGCCCGCCGATGACTTTGCCGGCGACGACACGACGACCGGGCTGATCTCGCGCGGCGGGACGGTCCTCGGGGACCTCGAGATCATCGGCGATCGCGACTGGTTCAGGATCGAGATGGTCGCGGGCGTCAGCTACACCATCTATCTCCAGGGCTCGCCGACCGGCGCCGGCACGCTGTCCGATCCCTATCTTTATGTCTACGACAGCACCGGCGTCGAGGTCGCGTTCAACGACGACCTTCAACCGGCCGTCAACACCAACGCCGGATTGATTTTCGTAGCGCCGGCTTCCGGCACGTACTACCTCGCCGCCGCCGCCTACCTCGACGGCCTGACCGGCACCTACACGCTGACCGTCGACGACTACGATTATGGCCCCTCCACCACGGGGCACATCGCCATCGGCGAGACGGTGCAGGGGGCGATCGAGACCCAGGGCGACGGCGACGGGTTCAAGATAGAGATGACGGCAGGCACGAGCTACGTCATCGACCTGAAGGCGGCCCCGACAGGCAACGGCACGCTGGCCGGCACGTACATCTGGTTTTACGACGACGTCGGCAATGTGGTCGCGGTCAGCCCCGACCTGGGACCGAACAGCGACGCCAACCTGATCTACAAGGCAACCACGTCCGGAACATACTTCATCGGCGCCGAGTCGTATTCCGACCTGGATACCGGCACCTACACCTTGTCGGTGTCGGCGCTGAACAGCGCGCCGACGATTACCTCGCTCGGCACTGCCAGCACGGCGGAGAACATCTCGACAGCGACGGCCGTCTACATGGTGACCGCGACCGATCCCGACGCCGGCGCGATCCTGACCTACGCGATCTCGGGTGGCGCCGATGCGGCGCTGTTCGCCATCGACGCCGCGACCGGCGCCGTCACCTTCAAGGCCTCGCCCGACTTCGAGGCGCCGGCCGATGCGGGCAATAACAATGTCTACGACATCGAGGTCGAGGTCTCCGACGGAGTGCTCGCTGCGACCAAGGCGGTGGCCATCACGGTGACCGATCTCGACGAGGCATCGACGATCACGGTGCTGGGCAACAACATCGTCATCAGCGACGGCGACACGACGCCAAGCCCGGCCGACCTGACCGACTTCGGCAGCGTAAGCCAAGGCACGGCAGGCAATGCGCCCGTCGGGACGGGGGTGGCCAAGACATTCCTGCTGATCGACGGCATCAACGGCGGCTCGACCGACAGCCAGCACCTGGGCTGGTTCGAGATCGACAGCTGGCAGCTCGGCACCGACATCGGCGTGGCCCTCGACCCGACGACCCATCAGCTGGGCGTCGTCGGCTCGCCGTCGCTTTCCGGCATCACGGTTTCGCTGTCGGATGGCCTGTCGACCGGCCTGCTGGGCGGTCTGGTGGGCGGCAAGTCCGTCAAGTCGGTCGAGATCGAGGCGGTGACGGGCAGCGGCGCCGTCGTCTACGACCTGCGGCTCGGCGAAGTTTTCCTGAGCGGCTATTCGATCGGGCATGGCGGCGACACCAGCACCGCCTCGCTGTCGCTGGACTACCAGCGCATCGGCGTCGGCACGACCGTGGCGGACGCCGGCGGCAGCCCCGGCAGCTCATTCGGCTTCGATCGCATCAAGGGGTCGATCGACCCGGCGACGATCCCCGAGCCCAGCCCGGGCGGCGCGGCGAGCAGCGGGCCGGTCGGAGGGGGCAAGGCGTTCCTGCTGATCGACGGCGTCAACGGCGGCTCGACCGACAGCCAACACCTGGGCTGGTTCGAGATCGAGAGCTGGCAGCTCGGCGCCAATCTCCCGGTGTCGCTCGGCGCGCCGACCGGCGATCCGTCGTTTTCCGGGATCACGGTGACGCTGGCCGGCCTGTCGCCCGTGCTGCTCGACGATCTGGCGAACGGCAAGCTCATCAAGTCGATCGAGATCGCGGGCGGCTCGGCCGACGGCAAGGAGGTTTACGGCCTGCGGCTGGGCGATGTGCTGTTCAGCAGCTACAGCCTGTCGAGCGGCGGCGGGGCGCCGTCGGCCAGCCTGACGCTGGACTACGAGCGCATCGGCCTCACCACCAACGTCAAGAACGCCGGCGGGACGTTCGACACC
>LNFM01001576.1_pt1 | contig 50992 bp, 40 predicted proteins | sample 596031 | NCBI WGS metagenome assembly LNFM01 (sample SAMN04254537, study PRJNA301005) | activated carbon metagenome | isolation source: dual media filters at the Ann Arbor, Michigan drinking water treatment plant | place: USA: Ann Arbor | reverse complement strand
GCCGGAGAGTTCCATTTCGACGGCGAGGAATGGTGCATCGGCGACCGCAACGTCGATCCTCTCATCGGGCGTGACGAGGTATGTTTTGCCATCGGCGTCTTTACGCAGGACGCTGGAGAAGAGCTTCACGAGCGACGGGCGATTGATCGGTGAACCATGATAGCACCACGTGCCGTCGGCGTTGATTTCGAGCCCGATGTCGCCGCAATAGGGCGGGTTCCAATTCTCGACGGGTGGATGTCCCTTTTCGGTGCTCTCCTGGAGCATCACAGCGAGGTTGCCCAGACGGTTGCCGGCGTCATTTCCGTTATTGTTTTCAGACATTGGGAGGTGGCTCCTCGTGCGCTTTTCGTCGGGGTAAAATGGCAGCCGATTACATAGGTTTAACTTGACCGGAGAGGGTGCCGGACAGCCACTATCGAAACGTTGGCTGGGCTTTGCTGGCATCACTATACGCCGCGCCCCGCTTGTGTAACGGTATGACAGCCGCGAGGCTTGCGACAGGTCAATTGCCCGTTCGGGCCATATCAGTGCCCGGCGGGCCATGGAGCTTTTATGACAGTCTTGACGTCGACGGATGAAAACATCGTGCCTCGCCTTGAAGCTGCCGCGCATCAGGTCCAGCGCGCGCACAAGGCGGCCGCCGGGGTCATCTACGGCCAGGATGTCGTCATCGAACGCACGTTGATCACGCTGCTGTCGGGCGGACACGCGCTCTTGATCGGCGTACCGGGCCTGGCCAAGACGTTGCTCGTCGACACGCTCGGCAAGGTTCTGGGGCTCGACGCGAAGCGCATTCAGTTCACGCCCGACCTCATGCCGTCCGACATCATCGGGGCGGAAGTGCTCGAGGAAAGTGCGACGAAGTCGCGGTCGTTCCGGTTCATCAAGGGACCGATCTTCACACAGCTGTTGATGGCCGACGAAATCAACCGCGCTTCACCGAAGACACAGTCGGCTCTTTTGCAAGCCATGCAGGAGCACCACGTGACGGTTGCTGGCCAGCGGCACGACATCCCCACGCCCTTTCATGTGCTTGCCACGCAGAACCCGCTGGAACAGGAAGGCACCTACCCTCTGCCCGAGGCTCAGCTCGACCGGTTCCTTTTGCAGATCGACGTGACATACCCCGACCTCGTGGCCGAACGGCGAATGCTGTACTCGACGACTGGGACCGAAGAGCGCCGCCTTGAAACTGTGATGACTGGTCCTGAACTGATGTCGGTGCAGCGGCTCGTGCGTCAGATTCCGGTGCCGGACAAAGTTGTGGAATCGATTCTCACGCTCGTTCGGTCGGCGCGTCCGGGTACGGGTTCCGATACGGAAGTCGACCGGTACGTGGCCTGGGGTCCAGGACCGCGCGCGAGCCAAGCATTGATGCTGGCGGTGCGCGCCAAGGCGCTCATCGATGGGCGGCTTGCCCCGTCGATCGACGATGTCGTGGCGCTGGCCGAACCGATCCTGAAGCACCGTATGGCACTGAAATTTGCCGCGCGCGCCGACAACCAGGACCTCTCCGGCATCATCGCGCGGCTGGCTGCAAAGGCCGGATAATCGAACAGATGGCAGCGAACGCGGAAAATTGGTCTGCAGCGAACGCGTCGGCTGGGGAAGCGCATTCGCTGGACCGTCTACAGGAGAGCGCGCATTCTCTGGCCGAGCGGCTGCCCGATCTGCTGATCGATGCAAAGCGCATTTCACAGACGGTGGCGCATGGCATCCATGGACGGCGGCGTTCGGGGCCGGGCGAGACGTTTTGGCAGTTTCGAAATTATGAGAGCGCGGACAGCGCGCAGCTGATCGATTGGCGGCGCTCGGCGTCGTCCGATCATGTCTATGTGCGCGAGCGCGAGTGGGAAGCGGCACATACGGTGTGGATGTGGTCGGACTTGTCGGCCTCGATGGATTTCAAAAGCCATCTTTCGAGCGTGACGAAGCGTGATCGCGCCGTTGTTTTGATGCTGGCGGCGGCGGAATTGTTGATGCGCGGCGGCGAACGGATCGGCCTCATGGCTATGTCGCAGCCGTCTGGTAGCCGCAAAATCGGGAACATCCTGGCAGAAGCCATCGTCAGCAATATCTCCTCGCCTCTCATCGCAAAGAGCCGGCCGCCACAGCAGCAGATCCCGCGGCATGCGGAAGTGCTTCTGTTCGGCGATTTTTTGGCGCCGGTTCCCGCGGTCCGCGAGCGCGTGGAGGAATTGGCGGCACTCGGCGCGCGAGGACACATGGTGCAGGTCTTCGATCCGGCCGAAGAGACATTGCCCTACGATGGCCGGGCCGAGTTTTCCAATGCATCGGGGCGCGAGCGCTATGTGGCTGATCGGGTGGAAACGCTGCGCGGCGAGTATCAGAAGAAGCTCGCGGAGCACCGGGCGCAGATCGAAGACTTCACGCACCGCATCGGTTGGTCGTTTCTCGTCCATCATACGGACCGGCCGGCGACAGAGCCGCTGCTGACGCTTGTGATGCGGTTGGCTGGCGAAATGGGCGCGGTCTATCGCGCTGAAACCAGCGCGGAGGCCGTCTGATGGGTCTTTCCGCGCTGTCGTTTCTCAACCCCTGGCTGCTGACGGCGCTGCTGACGCTGCCGCTCATCTATTGGCTGTTGCGGACGGTGCCGCCGCGTCCGCGCCAGATCGAATTTCCGCCGACGCGCATTCTTGTCGGTATCGAAAATAAAGAGAAGACGCCCGCGAAGACGCCGTGGTGGCTCCTGCTCATCCGGTTGCTGGCTGCTGCCTTCGTGATCTTTGCGCTTGCCGAACCGGTCCTCAATCCGCAGGCGCAATCGCCAGTGAAGGGCACGGGACCGGTGGTGATTGCGGTCGATAACGGGTGGGCGTCAGCTGCTGCGTGGGATCAGCGTCAGGCGATGATCGAGCGGCTGATTGATGAGGCCGAGAGCGAGAGCCGCCCGGTGGCCGTTTTCGGAACGGCAGCGGCGACAAAGGCTCCGGTGATCAAACTCGAAGCGCCCGTGGACGCGCGGGCGACAGCGGCGGCATTGCAGCCGCAGCCGTTTGCGCCGGATCGGGCGGGCTTGGTGGCGGCGCTCGAGACAGCGCTGACGACGGCAAATGCCACGGCGGCGAGCATCGTCTGGCTGGCGGATGGGATCGATCACGACGGGAAGGGCGCGGCGTTCGCCGATGCTCTGGCGAAAGCAAAGGGCGATGGGCGGTTGTCCGTCGTTGACGTTTCGGCGGGCGGTGAACCGCTCGGCTTATCTGCTTCCGTGGGTGCAGACGGCAAGCTGGCGGCGCGGATCGTGCGCCCAACCGGTGTGGCACGCGAGGGCACGGTCTATGCCTACTCGGCGCGCGGGCAGCGGCTGGGCGAAGCGCCGTTCAAGCTCGGCGCGGGCGAAACCGCGTCGACGGCTGCGATCGAAATGCCGCTGGAGTTGCGCAATCAGGTGACGCGGTTGGAGATCGTCGGTTCGCGGTCGGCAGGCAGTGTCAGCCTGCTCGATCAGAGGTCTCAGTGGCAGCGTGTGGGTCTGATCAGTGGTGAGGCGCAGGAGAAGGCGCAACCGCTGCTGGCGCCGCTCTACTACATCCAGCGCGCGGTGCAGCCTTTCTCCGAGCTGATCCTGCCTAAGGAGAAAAATCTCGCCTCGGGCATCAAGACCATCATCGACGATCGCGCGAGCCTGATGATGCTCGCCGATATCGGCACCGTTTCGGGCGACGCCGCAGAGCAAGTTGGCACATGGGTCGAGAAGGGCGGCGTGCTCGTGCGGTTTGCGGGCGCGCGCTTGGAAAAGGGCGGCGACGATTTATTGCCCGTGGGGTTGCGGGCGGGCGGACGTTCGCTTGGCGGCGCGTTGTCCTGGTCGACGCCGCAGCCGCTGGCGCCGTTCGATGAGGAAAGCATTTTTGCGGGTCTCACGATCCCGGCGGATGTTTCGATCAAGCGGCAGGTGCTGGCTGATCCCGCTCTCCTCACTCCCGAGGTGAAAGTTTGGGCTCGGCTGAATGACGGTACGCCGCTGGTGACGGCGACGCGCAAAGGTGACGGTTATCTCGTGCTGTTCCATGTGACGGCGAATTCGGATTGGTCGAACCTGCCGATGTCGGGGCTGTTTGTCGAAATGCTGCGGCGGATCACGGAACTGGGGACGATGACGGCAGCGCCAAGCGCGGGCGACGAGGGCAGCACGGTTGCGGACACGGGTGGGAGTGCGGCCGTTCCGGAAACGTTGGCGCCGACGCAGACGCTTGACGGATTCGGGGCACTCAAGTCACCGCCGCCGACGGCGCAGCCGCTGAAGCGGGCGAGCGCGGACAAGACAAAGGCGAGCCTTGATCATCCGCCAGGGTACTATGGATCAGGGGCCGCGCCGCGCGCGATCAATGCAGTAACGCCGCAGATGGTACTGGCGCCGCTGCCCGCGCCGCCGGCGGGAACGGCTCGCATCGGGTATGACCAGGAAGGGACGACAAACTTGAAGCCGACCCTCCTCATGGCGGCGTTGGGACTGCTCTTTGCGGATATCTTGGCCGTGCTCCTCCTGATGGGCGGGCTTGCGGCGCTGATGCGTCCGGCGGCGCAGACGGCGGCGGTGGTGCTGGCGGTGCTGGCGTTTATGCCCGCGCCTGCTCATGCGCAGGACTTCGATCTGCCGAGCCGCTTCAATTTCCCCGGGCGGGCTCAGCCGGCCAAGCCGACCGTGACGGTGCCGGCCGAGGTGGCGCCGGCAGACAAAGCGTCAGTTGAGGCGACGTCGAACGTGACTTTCGGATATGTGCTGACGGGTGATCCAAGCGTGGATCAGGTGAGCAAGCAGGGTCTCTCGGGTTTGATGAAAGTCTTGCGCGCGCGCACCGCAGTAGAGCCGGGCGAACCGCGTGGCGTCGATATCGTTACCGACGAGATCGCGTTTTATCCCGTGCTGTATTGGCCGGTGCTGGAGACATCGCAAGAGTTGCCGGAAGCGGCACTGGCGAAGATCGACGCCTTCATGAAGCAGGGTGGGCTCATCATTTTCGATACGCGCGATTATGGGAGCGGACTGCCGACAGGCATGGCGATGGCGGGCGAGCGGGGGCCGGCATTGCAGCGGCTCATCGGCAAACTCGATATTCCCCGACTCGAGCCGGTGCCGGACGACCACGTTCTGACGAAGTCATTCTACCTGTTGCAGACGTTTCCGGGACGGTGGGACGGCGGGCAGCTTTGGGTGGAAGCGCAAGAGCGTAGCGAGGACGGGGCGGAGGGCGACAGCAGTCGAGCGCGGCAGGCGGACGGCGTTTCGTCGATCATGATCACGCCGAATGACTTTGCCTCTGCGTGGGCGCTCGATGACAGCGGTACGCCCATCTATCCGGTTGTGCCCGGCGGTGAGCGGCAGCGGGAAATGGCGCTCAGGACGGGCGTCAATATCGTGATGCATGCGCTGACTGGGAACTACAAAGCCGATCAGGTGCATGTGCCGGCGCTTCTCGAGCGGCTCGGGCAATAAGGGCGAATGGATGAACTGGTCGATCGATTTCGCACCGCTGATCCCCGAACCCTGGCTGTGGGTTGCCGCGGTGATCGCGGCTGTGCTGTGCGTGCTCTTGCTGTTGCGGCGCAGCCGGGGCGCAGCGTTGCGGGCGTTGGCGTTGGCGGCGGTGATCGCGGCTCTTGCAAACCCGACGCTGCGGCAGGAGGACCGGGAGCGGTTGGCCAATATCGCGCTGGTCGTGATCGACGAGAGCACAAGCCAGTCGATCGACAAGCGGCCGGAGCAGGCGGCGGCGATCCGCGCGGAGGTGGAAAAGAAACTCGGCGCCATCCCCGATCTGGACGTGAAATACGTGACGGCTGCACGGCCGAGCGAGACAGCGACGCGGGGCACCAACCTCTTTGCCGATCTGAACGTGGCGCTTGGTGATATTCCGCCGGACCGGATCGCAGGCGTCATTATGGTGACGGACGGGCAGGTCCACGATGTGCCCCAGAAAGCTGCCGCGCTCGGGTTCGATGCGCCCGTGCACACGTTGTTGACGGGGCGGCCGAACGAATTCGACCGGCGCATCGAAGTCGTGAAGGCACCGAAGTATGGTCTTGTCGGCCAATCGCGCGATGTAGAATTGCGGGCGATCGAGACAGGACGGGCGGGCAAGCCCGGCGATCTCGTCTCGCTCAAGATCCGCCGGGACGGGCAACCGGACGAGATGCGCAGCGTCGAGGTGGGGCAGATTGTTCGCATCCCGATGGAATTTCCGCATGCGGGCGCCAACATTCTCGAAGCCGAGATTGAGACGGCTCCCGGCGAACTCACACCGGTCAATAACAAGGCCGTCATTGCGGCGGAAGGTGTGCGCGAGAATTTGCGGGTGCTGCTCGTCTCGGGCGAGCCGCATGCGGGCGAGCGGACATGGCGCAATTTGTTGAAGTCGGATGCGTCGGTCGATCTGGTTCACTTCACCATTTTGCGGCCGCCGGAAAAGCAGGATGGGACGCCGATTAATCAGCTGTCGCTGATCGCGTTCCCGACGCGCGAGTTGTTTTTGGAAAAGATCCGCGATTTTGATCTGATCATCTTCGACCGGTACGAACATCGCGGTATTTTGCAGCTCAGCTATTACGACAACATCGCGCGCTACGTTGAGAGCCATGGCGGTGCTTTGCTCATCGCTGCCGGCGACGACTATGCGGGGGCTACGTCGCTGTACCGGACACCGTTGGCGCCCGTGTTGCCGGCGCAGCCGACGGGGCGCGTGTTCGAAGAACCCTTCAAGGCGTCGATAACGGACGACGGGGCGAAGCATCCCGTGACGCGCGGACTTCCGGGTGCCGGCGTTGACGGTAAGCCGCCGACATGGGGCCGTTGGTTCCGGCAGGCGGAGGTAAAATCCGCGCGCGGCACGTCGGTGATGGCTGGCGCGCAGGATAGCCCGCTGTTGCTTTTGGAGAAGCGCGGCAAGGGCCGCGTTGCGCTGCTGACATCGGATCACGCGTGGTTATGGGCGCGTGGGTTCGAGGGCGGTGGTCCGCATTCCGATTTGTTGCGGCGGCTGTCGCATTGGCTGATGAAGGAGCCGGAACTGGAAGAAGAGCGGCTGATCGCGTCCGCCAAGGGTCTTACGGTGACGCTGGAGCGGCACTCGATGGGGACAAGCGTGGCTCCGGCGCAACTCACCGCAGCGGACGGCACTGTCACTGAGGTCAAGCTCGAGCCGGCGGGGCCGGGCGTCTGGCGGGGCACAGCAGACGTGAAACAGCCGGGACTTTACAAGGCATCCAATGATGGTGCGGAGGGTCCGCTGACGGCCGTCGTCCATGCGGGGACAGAAGACCCGCGCGAAATGAGCGACGTGACCGCGACCGACACGGTCCTGCAGCCGCTGGCAGCCCAAACGGGCGGAGGCGTGTTCTGGACGGGCTCCGGTGCGTCGGCAGACGTGGCCGTGCCGCGCATCAGCATGCTCGCTACTGCGAAAGTGTTTTCCGGGTCGGGGTGGATGGCGCTGCGGGACCGCGAAGCCTACGTCACCCGGGGAGTGAAAATATTTCCCTTGTTTACCGGTATCTTGGCGCTCGCCGCGCTGCTGGCCTTCCTCACCCTCGCCTGGTGGCGTGAGGGCCGTTAAGCACAATTGGAACAAAAATTGAGCAACACCGTTCGCCATTAAGTACGATGGCGCGCCGCCCACAGGCGTTATTCACTGGCGATCACAAGGAATTTACGATTACACTTGTCGAATCTTCTGCGCTGCAAAAAATGGCAGCACTGTGCATTGCGACATCGCGGCGCACAAAAAGAGCAGAGAAGCTGGGGGCCTAGACATGCACTACTACGCATACGAGCTCGCGCACGCCATAGCCCGGCCACTCCGGTTCGGGGCAGAAGCGCTCAAGTTTAGCGTAGACAACCCGTTCAACCCTTTTTCTGCCCTGCCGATCAACCGCTCCATAGCTGCGGCGTGTGAAGTTTTTGAGAACGTGACACGGCGCTATGGCAAACCGCGCTTCGATTTGAAGGAAACGCGAATCAACGGCGTCGCTGTGCCGGTCAGCGAAGAGATCGTCAGCGTTAAGCCCTTTTGCAATCTCATTCACTTCAAGCGACAGTTTGGCGAAGGCATGCCGGTGTCGCAGGATCCCAAGGTTCTGATCGTGGCCCCGATGTCGGGCCATTACGCGACGCTCCTGCGCGGCACGGTTGCTGCCATGCTGCCGGAACACGAAGTCTACATCACGGATTGGGCCGATGCGCGCGAAGTGCCGCTGTTCGAAGGCCGTTTCGATCTCGACAGCTTCATCGATTATTTGATCGAGTTCGTTCACACACTTGGGCCGAACACGCACATGATCGCGGTCTGCCAGCCGGCCGTACCGGCGCTGGCTGCGACGGCGATTATGGCTGCCAACGAAGATCAGGTGCAGCTATCATCGCTGACGTTGATGGGCGGACCGATCGATACACGCCGCAATCCGACCGCCGTCAACGAATTGGCCGCGCAGAAGTCGATTGCATGGTTTGAGAACAACGTCACCTCATTCGTGCCGCCGCCGCACCCGGGTGCCATGCGCCGCGTTTATCCCGGCTTCATGCAGCTCACCGGGTTCATGACCATGAACCTTGAGCGGCACATGAACGCGCATGTCGACCTCTTCAACAACCTCGTTGAGGGTGACTGCGACAGCGTCAAAGGACACCAGGATTTCTACGTCGAATATTTGGCTGTCATGGACCTGACGGCTGAGTTTTATTTGCAAACCGTGCATACGGTGTTCCAAGAGCATTCGCTGCCGGACGGGCGGATGATGCATCGTGGACAGCTGGTGGACTGCTCGAAAATCCGCAAGACGGCGATCATCACCATCGAGGGTGAACGCGACGACATCTGCGGACTTGGACAGACGGAAGCTGCGCAGCTTCTCTGCACCAACGTGCAGGATGACGAGCGCTTTCACTACGTTCAGCCGGGGGTCGGCCACTACGGCGTATTCAACGGCACACGCTGGCGGACAGAAATCCAGCCCCGTCTGCGCCAAATGATCCGCTCGGTGGAGCGCAAGCGCCGTATGGGAACCACCGTTGAGGTGAAGCCCTACATCGGCGGTTGGCCACTGACGCCGGACCGGCCTGCGAACATTTTGTTGAACGGCGCAGCCGAGTAGGTTCACGCCGCTTCTTCCCATTCCAGAGACGACATATCCCCGACCGTGATGCGGCCCGGTGTTAGAGTAGCCGTGCGACTCGCGCTATCCCGTTTGAAAAGGCGGTCGCTTTCCGCGACCACTGATTAAGGGACCGCGCGATGTCTTTGCTTTTTTCTATCGTCTACGCGGCGCATGCGAACGGGACCCACCACAAGCTGGCCCTTGATGCGTTGCGTTATCTGCCACGCGCGGATGCGGAGCCTTGGCGGCGCGTATTCCTGAAATATGCCGACGTCTACATGACCGGATCGAAGGCGCCCGATACAGAGTTCAAGGATTTCAAGAACCACGTTCTGCATGTGCGCGACAATTTCTGGGGCGGGGCGCCGGAGAAGGTCGCCAGTTGGTATGGGCATGTGGTGGAGGCGCTCCAGGAGAAGGATTTCGAGCGTGCGGTCTATGCCGCGGGCGTGCTCAGTCACTACTACACCGACCCCATTCATCCCTTTCACACGGGACAGACAGAGGCGGAGAGCAGCGTGCATCGCGCGGTCGAGTGGAGCATCAATCGCTCCTATGACAGTTTGCGCGCTGAGGGTGAAGCGAAGCATCAGGACGGGTTGCCAGCGGTTCCTGCGGGGGCCGACTGGCTGCGCGCGCTCGTTCTGGCCGGCGCGGAACGCGCGAACCCACATTATGAGACGCTGATCACGCACTACGATTTGCGCCGCGGCGTTCGCGAACCAACGGAGGGGCTCAATCCGATCGCCCGCGATGCCGTCGCTGGGTTGCTCATTTATGCCGCGCAAGGCTTTGCGCTCATTCTTGACCGGGCGATCTCTGAGGCAGCCGTTGAGCCGCCGGAGGTTTCGCTAACGGCGGAGACGGTTCTGGCAACGCTGAAGGTGCCGGCGAAGTGGATCACGAAAAAGATCACCGACGCAGAGACGCGGCGTCAGGTGCAGGCGATGTATGACGAGTTGATGGCGACGGGTCGGGTGGAGGCGACGCTGCCAGAAGACGACCGCGTTGTGCGCGACCTTCATGCGCGAGAAGTTTTGGCCCCCCGTTTGGCGGCGATGACGGCGGAGCGGAACAAGCGGCTCGCGCCTGCTGCCGTGGCCCGCCAAACAGTGACGCGATCCTCGGCGGCGATGCCGGCCGCCGTGGCTGGTCCGCGCGGGGTGGATGGTTCGCTGCCAAAGCGGGTGGCCGGTGCTGCAGCGCCAGCCGCTGATGCACCACCGGTTGTTGCGCCGGCGCGGCCGCAGATCGTGGTTCCGGGACCGGGGCCGGGGCCGCGTGCCGGGCTTTCCAGTCTGGATTCGACGCCGCGCTGCCACCTCATGGAAAGCGACGATCTTGAACGGGCGCCATCGATTGGCCCGAAGCTCGCCGAGCGTCTGGCGCTAGGCGGCATTGTGAGCGTGAAAAATTTTCTCGACGCTGAAACTGACGCAATCGTGTCGCTGCTGGGTGGCGGGCGCTTCGATGCGGAGACCGTCGCGGGCTGGAAGGCGGAGGCGCGGCTGGTTCTGCGTGTGCCTGGGCTGCGCGGCACGCATGCACAATTGCTCGCAGGAGCTGGATACGACACGCCGGAGAAGTTGGCGAAGGCGGAGCCGGTGGCGCTTTCGGCGGCGGTCCTGTCGTTTGCAACGACGCCAGCGGGAGTTCGTATTCTGCGGAACGGGGATACGCCCGACATCGAAGCGATCTCGCGTTGGGTTCAGAACGCCCAGCTGGCGTTGGCCGCATAGGTTACGGCGTGCGCAGGGCGATGCTGTGGTCGCGGCACTTGCGCCACAGGTGGCGCGTGTTCACGCCATCATCCAGATTTTGCCCCACTCTCTCCCCAGTGCGCTGGTTAGTCAGCGGCAACGGCGGACGCGAGGCGTCTGGCCGCTCGGCAGCGGGGGCTCCGACGATAAGGACTTGTGATGGTTGTGATCGCGAGGGTTGACGAATGACCACGATGGACGCCGTGCGGGACCGCATACTTTCCCACAGTCTCGGGCTAGTGAGCGCGCGGGGGCTATCCGCATTGTCAATCGGGGATCTGGCTCGGGATCTCCATCTGTCGCGCAGCGGTCTTATGGCTCACTTCTCTGACAAGGACGCGCTCCAGCTTGGCGTTGTCGAGAAGGCTGCGACGCTTTTTGTGTATGAGGTGGTTGAAGCTGGATCGTCCGCTCCGGCCGGAGAGAAGCGTTTGCGGACCCTCTTCGCGCGGTGGCTTACCTGGTCTCGAAATCCGCGGCTCAAGGGTGGGTGCCCGTTTGTGCACGCGAGTGCGGAAAGCGACTCTCTACCCGTCGATGTGCGCGCCAAGCTCAACGCATTTCTCGATGGATGGTCGGAGACACTGCAGAATTCGATTGAGGACGCCAAGATTGCCGGTGAACTGGCGCCGGACACCGACGCCAGCCAAGTCGTTTTCGAGCTTTATGGTCTCTATCTCAGCCATCATTTTTGGCACTGGTCTATGAAAGACCGGCTGGCGCAAGAGCGCACGCAGCGGGCATTCGAGCGTCTTTTGGCTGCTAGTCGCGGCTGATCACGTCTTCTTTCAAGCTCTTGCGCTGGCGGCGGTGACGGGTCAAACTGGCGACGTTCCGAGGGGCGCCGGTTGGCCGGCTGAGATTGCGTGATCGAGCGCGAGCACTCTTCGAACCTGATCCGGGTCATGCCGGCGAAGGGACGGACGCACTGTCCTGGCTGTGAGCCGGGGCTCTCTCCCTCGCAGGCGTGATGAAACGCGAATGTCGCGCACCTTGCTGCGCGCGGGAGACGAGCCATGAATAAGCCAACCCGTCCGGGCGATCTGAAATTGCCAAAGGTGACCACGGGGCCCATCAGCGCTTCGCGCAAGGTTTACTCATCGCCGGAGGGGCATGCGGATGTCGCGGTCCCGTTGCGGGAGATCGCGCTTGCCGATCCCAACGAGCCGGTGTTTTACGTTTACGATCCGTCGGGGCCTTATACCGATCCTGCGGCACCGATCGATGTCGCCAAGGGATTGGCGCGGTTGCGGACGGCGTGGGTCGTCGAGCGGGGCGGTGTCGAAACGTATCAGGGTCGCGAGGTGAAGCCCGAAGACAATGGCAACGTGTCCGGCACTCATGCGGCGCGCGTGTTTCCGATCGTGAACGCGCCGTTGCGGTCGCTGGCCGGTCGGCCCGTGACACAACTCGAATTCGCACGTGCGGGGATCATCACAAGAGAGATGATCTACGTGGCGCATCGCGAGAATGTGGGGCGGCAGACGGTTCTGGAGCGCGCTGAAGCGGCACTCGCAGATGGGGAGAGTTTCGGCGCGGCAATTCCGCCTCACATCACTCCGGAGTTCGTGCGCGATGAGATTGCGTGCGGGCGGGCGATTATTCCGGCGAACATCAATCACGCCGAACTGGAGCCGATGATCATCGGCCGTAACTTCCTCGTGAAGATCAACGCGAATATCGGCAATTCGGCGGTGTCCTCATCTGTGGAGGAGGAGGTCGAGAAGATGGTGTGGGCGATCCGCTGGGGGGCGGATACGGTCATGGATCTGTCGACGGGACGCAACATTCACACCACGCGCGAGTGGATCTTGCGCAATTCACCGGTGCCGATCGGCACGGTGCCGATCTATCAGGCGCTGGAGAAGTGCGGCGGCGATCCGGTGAAGCTGACGTGGGAGCTTTACCGGGACACGCTGATCGAACAGTGCGAACAGGGCGTGGATTATTTTACGATCCATGCCGGCGTGCGGCTTGCCTATGTGCCGCTGACGGCGAACCGGGTGACCGGGATCGTGTCGCGCGGCGGATCGATCATGGCGAAGTGGTGCCTCGCGCATCACAAGGAAAGCTTCCTCTATGAGCGGTTTGACGAGATCTGCGACATCATGCGGGCCTACGATGTGTCGTTCTCGCTGGGCGATGGGTTGCGGCCAGGATCGATCGCGGACGCCAATGACCGGGCGCAGTTTGCAGAGCTGGAGACACTCGGCGAGTTGACCAAGATTGCGTGGGCGAAGGGTTGTCAGGTGATGATCGAGGGGCCGGGTCATGTGCCGATGCACAAGATCAAGATCAACATGGAGAAGCAGCTCCGCGAATGCGGGGAAGCGCCGTTCTACACGCTGGGGCCGCTGACGACGGACATCGCGCCGGGATACGACCACATCACGTCGGGCATCGGAGCGGCAATGATCGGGTGGTATGGCTGCGCGATGCTCTGCTACGTGACGCCGAAAGAGCACCTCGGGCTGCCGAACCGGGACGACGTGAAGACCGGTGTGATCACTTATAAGATTGCAGCACATGCGGCGGATTTGGCGAAGGGGCATCCGGCGGCGCAGTTGCGTGATGATGCGCTGTCGCGGTCGCGGTTCGATTTCCGCTGGGAGGATCAATTCAATCTTGGGCTCGATCCGGATACGGCACGCGCCTACCATGACGATACTCTGCCCAAGGAGGCGCACAAGGTGGCGCACTTCTGCTCCATGTGCGGGCCGAAGTTTTGCTCGATGAAGATCACGCAGGACGTGCGCGACTATGCGGCGAAGCTGAACGAGCAAGCGGCGGGTATGGCGGACATGAGCGAGAAGTTCCGGGAGATGGGCGGGCAGGTTTATGTGAAGGCTGAGGGGGAGTGATCAGTAGCGCACGCTGAGGCCGAGGGTGCCGGTGGTGGCGTTGATCTCACCGGTCGTCATGTGCTCGGCGTTGCCGTAGAGGAAGGCTGCGGGACCGAGATCGAAGCGGAACCCTGCTTCGACAAAGCCGCCTGTTTCGCTTTCGGTTGCGAGCGGGTTGTCGATGCCCGTGACGCCGAGGATAGAGAACCGCACATCTCCGTCCGAGAGGCGTTGGTAGAAAACTGCGCCGCCAGAAAGCGTAATCTCGAAGCCCGGCGTCAGCACCTGACGCAATGCAAGCTGCACGCGCTCTTCCATGGCGGAAAGATCACGTTCGCCGATACCGAGGGCGATTGTCTGCCCTTGCAGGGTGTAACCGCCGAAATGTTGATGGAGATATCGGATGGTCACCGAGGGGATCAGTTCGGCTTGGTAGCCGATCGGAACAGAAGTGCCGACCTCGATCGACGGAACGACGAAGACACCGTCGAAGCTTCCGGACGCTCGCTGCTGTGTCGGAAGTGCCACGTTGGTGAGGAGGTAGGAAGTGCTGTCGGAGTTAGACCAGCCAATTGTCGCTGAGAAATCAACGAAGATCGGCGAGGCTTCGTAGCGCGCGTAGAGACCGCCTAGAACATACTTCGTGTCTACGACTTCGATAGCGGATCGGGTTTCAAAATCACTCTGGGCTCCGCCTGCGAAGGCGCCGATGAGAATATCAGGACTGGCGCGCCACTGAACACCTGCAATGCCACCTGCAAAGTCGGCATCCGCGCTCGAACGAGTGGCATTGCCGTCGAACGATGCGGTGGTGCCAAAGGTGGTCGCCCATACGCCGGGCTGCCCAGAGCGCAGGCTTGAAAAAGTTTTTGGACTAGGTGCGTACTCAGCACCACCGAGATTCATGGGTCCCTGGCCAGCAACCGGTGTGCCGCTGCTTAGTGGTCCGCTGGTAACAGAGCCCAGAATGTTAGAAATGGCCACGGAAAGGAGACGCGCATTGTTATCGGCATTGGCGTGCGCGGTTGGGTTGATGGCCGCCTGGACGTTGCCAGACTTCACGGCAAGTTCGGCCAGAAGTGCCGCAATGCGCTCCTCAAGGTCGGCGCAGCAGTTGCCGCCAAGGTCGGCCGCGAGAGATTTTGAACTTATGGCGGTCGCGCAGACGACGGCTGTGAGTGCCCGGTAGACGCGATTCATTTCCGATCACCTCCCCAGACCTGCGCTACTAGGGCTCCGCCATACTGAGAGTACCCCGATCAGCCAACATCTATATTTGCAGCCACTTACCGTCAGATCGACATGCCCGGCAAGCTACCCATTCGCGTCGATTGTCTGTGTAGTCTTTCACTGGCGCTGGAAAAGCACACCGGAAAACTATCCTGTGGCTAGCTATTCCGCCATATTGGCGCCGCCGGTGCAGACGCATAACACTGACGAAATGACTAGGGCACGATCCTAGGTTCAACGTCTGACGGCAAGCTGATCGCACCCATGCTCGAACCGCCTGCGCTGCATGCGCGCCCACGCGACCTTCGCGTCGATTTCTTCCGCGGTTTGGCGCTGATCTTTATTTTTATTGACCATATCCCTGACAATACATGGGCTTATGGGACGCTGAAAAACTTCGGTTTCGCGGATGCGAGCGAGGTGTTCGTGCTGCTCTCGGGCTATTCGGCGGCGCTGGCGTATGGGCTTGGCAGCGACCGGGGGCCTTTGGCTCCCTCGTTTCAGCGGGCTTTCAAGCGGGCGGGCCGGATCTATCTCTGGCACATCGCGATTCTCATCGCTTCGGCCGTCATCCTCTATGCGGCCGCGCACGTGTTTCGCGATCCGGCGTACGTCCACAACATGTTTCTGCAGCGGCTGGGCGACGATCCGGCGGGGGCGGCACTCGGCGTGCTTTCGCTCACCTATCAGCCCAACCAAATGAACATCCTGCCGCTCTATGTGGTGCTGATGCTCTGGTTCCCGGTCATGTTGATCCTGTTTCGCCGGGGGGTGGTGCTGACGCTTGCCGTCTCGGCCGGCATCTGGGCGGCGGCCAATTATTTCAAGATCAATCTGCCCATGAATACGCCGGGCGAGGGCTGGTTCTTCAATCCATTTGCTTGGCAGTTGCTGTTCACGACGGGGGCGGCGGCGGCGATGCTGGCGCGGAGCCACGAACTGACCAAGCGGTCGGCCGTGCTCGCGATGGCCATTCTGTATGTTTCGTTCTCGTTCCTCTATGTGGCGCCCTGGGTGCCAATTGGGTGGTTGCCGGACCGGCCCCTGCTCCCGCCCGATTTGATCGGAACGGTGAGCAAACCTGATCTTTCGGCGTGGCGCTTTCTGCATGTTCTGGCGCTGGCGTATATGGCCGGGTCGCTGATCCCACGATCGGCTGCCTGGTTGCAGCGGCCGGTGGCGCGGGCGATCTCGCTCTGCGGACGGCACGCGCTGGAGATTTTCGCGCTTGGCACCATGCTCTCCTTCGCTGCCTGGATCGTGCTGCGCCAGACGGGTACGTCCATGGCACTGGAGTTTGCCGTCTCTGCAATCGGCGTGGTCGCGATGGCGACCGCGGCCCGCGTGCTCACAGTACGCAAGACCGGCCAACCCATGGCGACAACGGCGGCCGGCTAACTAGACTCCGGTGACGCTCGCAATATTGCGGGCGTGAACCGCCTCATAGTCAGAGTGATAGACCAGCGTGCCGTCCTGCAGATCGGAAGCGATCAGATCGCGCAGCGGCGTAGCCCGCAGCCGGGCATCCGATTTCATGGCCAGCAAAGCGCGTACGTAGCGCGCGGTTGCGGGGATGAGTGCCGGCCCGTAGCCGCCCGATCCAATCCTTTCGGGACAGCCATGGTTGGGCAAGATGAGACGCGGGGCGAGGCGCGCGAGGCGATCCAATTCTGTAAGGTGGCGCGCTAGATTTTTGGGCTCGGCGACGTAGGTAATCGTGTCTTCCAGCGTGTCGCCCGCCAGAAGAATTTTTTCGCTGGGGAGCCAGAGCACGACGCCATCGTCGCTGTGGATGTCAAAGCGCTGGAGATCGACGGCGAGGTTGCCAATTGTCAGTGTGAGTTGGTCCTCCAAGGTGCGCGTTGGCATCACAAGCGGGGCGATGGCGGGGAGGCCGTCATAGGTTCCGTTCTCAATCGCGGCGCGGTTCTTTAGGAGGTGGGCTGCAGTTTTGTTGCAGGCGATGATTTCGCAGTCAGCGAAGACGGCGTTGCCAGCGATGTGATCGAGATGCCAGTGGCTGAGGACGACCGTGATGTGGCGGACGCCGCGTGCGGTGAGAGCGGTGCGGATGGCCTCAGCGTGGGCGACCGACACGTGGGTATCGTAGACAAGCGCGCCTTCGCCATCGACGATGGCGTAGCTGGCGATGCCGAGAGAGAGGGCGCCATCATCGACCCAGTTTTCGCCCGCAGCGAAGCGGTAGCCGGGGACGCGGCCGTCATAGAACGCCAGCACGTTGGGATGGGGCTCGAGAATCCGCAGATGGGGAAGCATGCTGTTGGTTCCGCGCGGACGGTTCGACGTCCATCAGCGTAGAGGACAACTGCACGGCGTCAACCATGCCGGACATTCGTTGGTGTGACCTGGCGAGGTCTCTTTTCAAGCCCGAGCGAATATGCAAATTTCATCTTGTCGTTCAACAACTGGAAGGAGGTGGTCCAATGTCGAGTGGGATCTTGAAGGCTGCGAGGTTGGGATCGCATGGGCTTTCGACGGAACACCTTCCGCTGATGGCCTAAAGGTCTGCGACGCCGGCGGGCCGATGCCCCCGGAATATCGCGCCGGTCTCACGGGGCCGCTCGGAAACGAGCGGCCCTTTGTGTTTTTGAGGCGCTGACAGACTTTGGCGCCGCTCGGTCCGCACTTTGTTTCACAATTGCTGGATCGAGCCCGAGCACTATCCGATGTGATGAGCGGAATAGGCTACGGGAGCCAAACGCGCTAAAACGCGACCATGACACATCGGGATTTTCTCTACCGGATCGCTGGCGCAGTGGCTGCGGGCCTGCTTCTGGCGGTGTTGCTTCGCCTTGGCCTCGGGGCGCGGTGGTTCGGCTTCTATGGCTGGGCTGCGGTTGCATTAGCCACGTTGGGTGTCGTGACAGTTCTGCTCTGGCAGAGGCTGCCGCTGGCGGGCAAGAGCCGGTGGTGGAGCCTGCTGGTCGGCGTGCCGGCCGGTTTGGCTGCTGTTAGCCAAATCGGCTTCTGGATGCTGTTTTTCCGGACTGGTGGAAGCAATCCGACGCTGGCGGTGGCACGGGAGATGGTCCGGCCTTGGTTGGACGCCGGACTCCCACTGATCAGCGCTGTTTGGCTTGCAGTCACTCTCTGGCTGGTGGCCTCGGCGGGGAAGGCCACCGCCCGGGCATGACGGCGGAGACAGGCGGCTTTGGCGCCACAGCCCGGCAACCATCCCGTTCACACTCCTCGACATATTTTCAACAACGCCGCATGATGCTGGTCTAGGAGAGGGCGTTATCCTGCCAATCTGAGGGAGTATGTATCCGTGTTCAGTCGTGGTCCTGGTTCCGACAGCGCTCCGCCCAAGCCGCCCTCCATGCCAAATATGAGCCCCGCTGCTTCGGCGGCACCTCCTGCGGCGCGACCGGCTGGGTCACCCTTCGAAAGATCCGCTGGTGGCAACGGCACCTCGGTGATCGGCACGGATCTCACCATCATGGGTGAGAAAATCACGATCATCTCGCAGAACAAGCTCACCATCGACGGCGACGTCCACGGTGATATTCACGGCCGCCAGGTGGTGATCGGCGAAGAGGGCTCGGTGATCGGCACCGTCAATGCCGAGGCAATCGAAGTGCGCGGCGGCGTCAAGGGCGCCATCAGAGCGGCGACTGTGACGCTGCATCCGACGGCTCAGGTCGAGGGCGACATCACGCATCAGACATTGGCGATTTCGGAAGGCGCGCAATTCGATGGGCGTGTGCGCCGGGCGAAGGATGCGGCGGATCTTAAGCCAAACCTTGATGTCTCCGGGTTTGAAACGATCCGGATGCAGGCGCTGACCAACGGAAGCTGAGACCACATGTCTGTGGCAAAGACATCAGGCTTCGGGACCCAACGGTCCCGGAGCCTTGTTATTTCAAAGCCGGCGTCCTCGCAGCGGGCGTGCGGGGCTGACCCCGTCGTGTTGTTGACCGGGTTTGGGCCGTTTCCGGGTGTGGAGCGCAATGCGTCGGCTGAACTTGCGCTAACACTGGCGCAGATGGCTGCGGAACGGCATTTGGATGTGCGATTTGTTGCCGATGTGCTCCCGGTGGATTGGCGGCACGCACCGCTACGGATTTGTGACCTCGTCAGCCAACACCGCCCGGCGGTTTCCTTGCACTTTGGCGTGTCGACACGGGCGACCGGGTTCGCGATCGAGGCCTATGCCTACAACGCGACACGGCTCATGCCCGATGAGAACGGCCACACCGCAGGGTCGATTGATCTCGTTTCCGGCGACCGGCAGCGCCGGTCGGCAACGCTTCCCGTTCGGCGGATTGTTCGTGATCTCCGCACTGCCGGACTTCCGGCTGAGTTGTCGTCCGATCCCGGGCGCTATCTTTGCAATGCCGTGCTCTATCATTCGCTGCGGCAAGCGACGCGGACACAGCCGCGACGGCGTGCCGGGTTCATCCACATTCCAGCTACGCTCGAGAGCGGTGTCGATGGGGAGAGGTCGTTGATCAGTTGGCCAGAGGCAATTGTGGGCGGATTGCGGTTGGTCGACACGAGCCTTATGCCATTGCGCGTGAGACAAGGCGTCCTATCTTAGATGTATCTGGCTGGGTCATTTGGTTTGCGCGTTCCCGGTTTGCACAGTTTGCAGGAGTTTTGCGCACTATGTCACCCGCACAGCGCCGCCGCGCGGCCCACCACTACCGCCGGAGCGCATCTCTGTTCGCCACCGTTGTCATGTCCGCTGGTCTTCTGACGGCGTTGACGGGCGCTGTTGGGGCTTGGCGGGGGATCATCACCCAATCTTGGCCAACGGTGGAAGCAAAACTCATCACCAATACGCTTGGAACGACGCCGGAGACGCGCGCCATTCCGATGACCGACCGGTTGCGTGGTGGCATCGAAGAGACGGTCGAGACGCAGACGCTGGCACTTGCGTATCGCTACACGGTGGGTGGTGTCCCGTTTGAGGGGCATAAACTGGAGCCGTGGGATTTCGGTCTGCCGGGGCGGGCGAAGATGCAGGCGGTCGCCGCACTTGGAGCGGGGGGCACGCATTCGGTGTCGTATGACCACCAGGATCCGCGCCGCGCCTATTTGAAGCCCGGGCCAAGCACGACGTCGATCACACTGCTCACAATCGGCGCGGTGCTGTTGGCGGTTGGCTTCTTTATAGGGCGGGTGCAGCGCCGCGCTTGAACGCGCGGCGCTGGCACGGCGGGTTATTCAGCTGCCTGATCTTCAAGGAAGGCGTGGGCGTCTTCCTGACGTTCGAAGATGTGGGGTGCAAGTCCGCGCTTCGACAGCGCTTCCTGCATTTTCAAACGCATGAAGGCCGATGTCGTGTAGCGCGTGGTGGTGATGTAGTGGTCGTCCATCATGTATTGGATCATTTCGGCGTAAGCATCGTAGAGATCTTCGGCGATACGGCAGCCATCGTGATTGACGACGGAATTGACGCGGCGGCCGGCGGCCACGCAGGCGGCGACGAGGGTTTTGCGCAGATCATCGATGTCCGACTTCTTGCGGACGCTCCAGCCTTCGAGGTTGACGAAGAGGATGTTGCGGTCGTGGTCGTAGCTGACGCGCTCGGATAGCTTGAGATTCAAGAGTTCGGAGAGCAGTTCCATCGGATCGTCGACGAAGATGCGGCGATCCATCGGCATCGGCTTATTGATGATGGGTTTGAAGTCCATTTGCGCGAGAATGTGTTTTTCGATGTCGATGCCGGGGGCAACCTCGATGAGTTCTAGGCCGCCGGGGGTGAGCTGGAACACGCAGCGCTCGGTGACGTAGATGACGGGTTGCGACTTGCGGCTGGCGTAGGGGCCGGAGAATGTAATCTGCTCGACATTGTTGACGAACTTGCGCGAGCGGCCCTCTTTCACGATTTTCAATTTGCCGTAGTGGATTTCCACTTCGAGGCCGCCGGCTGTGAAGGTGCCAGCGAAGACGACAGCACGGGCGTTCTGCGAGATGTCGATGAAGCCGCCGCAGCCGTTGAGACGGCCGCCGAATTTCGACGTATTTACGTTGCCGAATTGATCGCATTCGGCCATGCCGAGGCAGGTCAAGTCGAGACCGCGGCCGTGATAGAAGTCGAACATCTGGTTCTGGTCGATGATGGCGTGGGCGTTGGCGGAGGCGCCGAAACTCGATCCGCCCGCCAAGACGCCGCCGATTGCGCCGGCTTCCGTCGTCATGACGATGTAGGGCGTGACGCGCTCTTCGGCGGCCACGGCTGCAACGCCGTCGGGGGCGCCGACGCCGAGATTGATGACACCGTTCGGTGGGAGTTCGAAGGCGGCGCGGCGGGCGATGATCTTGCGCTCGTCGAGCTCCATCTTCGCCGTGGCATCGACGGGGATGCGGATTTCGCCGGAAAGCGCGGGGTTATACATGACGCCGTAGTTCATGCGGTGCATCTCGGGCTCGGTGGCCACGACGACGCAATCGACGAGAATACCTGGAACGCGCACGTCCTTGGGCTTGATGGACCCTTGTTCGACGATGCGTTCGACCTGCGCGATGACAACACCGCCGTTGTTGTGGGCGGCCATGGCCTGGGCAAGCGAGTCAAGCGTCAGGCATTCTTTTTCCATCGACAGGTTGCCGGATGGATCAGCGCTCGTGGCGCGGATCAGGGCGACGTCAATGGGTGTCGCCTTGTAGAACAACCACTCTTCGCCTTCGACTTCGACATGCTTCACGATATCTTCGGTGGTCACTTCGTTGACCTTGCCGCCGCCTAGGCGCGGATCGACGTACGTGTTGAGGCCGACCTTGGTGAAGAGCCCGGGCGATCCGGCGGCGCATGAGCGATACAGCTTGGAGATGACGCCCTGGGGAAGATTATAGCCCGTGATTTTGTTTTCCTGCGCTGCTTGCGCGACTTTCGGCATCCGGCCGAAGTTGGCGGCGATGACACGCGAGAGAAGACCCTCGTGATGGAGCCGGCCGGTTCCGAGGCCTTTCGAGTCGCCGGCGCCGGCGCACATGATCAACGTGCAAGCCTTGGGCGCTTTGGTTTCGACATAGCGTTTTTCGAGCGCGGCGTGGAGCGCTTCGGGAATGCAACTCTGGACGAAGCCGGTGGTGCAAATGACATCGCCGTCCTTGATCAGCGCGATGGCCTGATCGGCGGAAATGACTTTATTCTTCGCTCTGGCTTCCATGGATAAGGCGTCTCCCCGAGGTCATTATCCGGTCCGGGTCTTGGTGCCCGGCCGCTGCCGTTTCGTCGAATGAATGGATCATACTTTCGGCTAAGATGCATACCTGGAAGTCTATGGATGGTGTCCTACTCCGCTGGGTAGAACCTGCCTATCCGACGGGTGCGCCGGTCCCGCGGGAACCGACTTATGTGCGGTGCAGCATGGCGACCCGGGGGTTTGGCTGCCGGCGTCCCAAAGATTGGCCGCATTCGCGAACGATGGTTGGATGGACCACTGACGGCCCTCGCTCAAGTTATCTGGAGACCATCTCAGTCATGCGTGCCCGTGCTGCAAAACTGCTGCTGAGCGCCGGAGCGGCGATACTCCTGCTGGCTCCACCCTCGTTTGCGACGTCGTTCCAGGATTTGGCCGGGACGTGGCGTGGCAACGGTCGGGTGCATCTTCTGACGGGGCAGTCCGAAGCCTTGAGTTGCAAGGCCTACTTTACGCCGAGGGATGCGGGGAGTGGGCTGGGAATCGCGCTCGCGTGCGCCAGCGCCTCGAACAAAATCGATCTGCGGGCTGGGTTAGCTCAGACCGGAGAGGCCATTTCAGGGACTTGGGAGGAGCGGTCGTTCAATTCGACGGGATCGGTGGCCGGGACCTTTTCAGATGATCGGATCGAGTTGACGATCGACGGCACGATCAAGGCGACCATGTCGATCACGCTGGAGGGTAAGAGCCAGCTGATTTCGATTGCGACCGATGGCCAAGGGTTTCGGTCGGTTGATTTAGAGCTGGAGCGCAGCTAGGCGCTGAAGCGCGACTTGTCGGCGCTAAAGCGCGGCTCGTCTGCGCTAAAGCGCGGCTGGGGGGACACGCTTTTCGCCGTAGAGTCATGGTATTGTTGACTGTCGCTTCGCCGGGCTCCTGAGTCTGGCCGCACCGCTGCTCTTGGAGATCCTTATGCTCATCCGTCGCCCTTACGCGCTGATCCTTTCCCTCGCCACGGGTCTCACTCTCGCCAGCCTCGTCCCAGCCGACGCAGGTTATCGGCGTGACCGGGGTTACAACGGCGTCGAAGACGGCGGCGTGATCGCCCAAAGCCGCTTTGGCAACGGAAGCGAGCGCGGGGCGGTTCGTGAAGCCCGGCACGGTTTGCAAGTTCAATTGCCGGGCGGTACCTGGGAATACTGCCGCGCCAGTTGCTCGGAGACATTGCGCGTCGAGACGGTCGACAAGTTTGAGAACGCCGATCTCAAGGGATATGGCAGCGCCGCGCAGGAATGCGGGATCTTCGGCTGCCTCGATCTCGGTATCGGCTGGCGCGACTGATCCTCAGGTCAAAAATGGGTTGGTGCGGCGCTCGGCACCAATGGTGCTCGTGGGGCCGTGACCGCAGATAAAAGCGAACTCGTCTCCGAGGGGGAGGAGCTTTGTTTTGATTGCGTCGATCAGCGCATCGTGGTCGCCATAGGGAAAATCGGTGCGGCCGATGGAACCGCGAAAAATGACGTCACCCGCCAGCATAAATTTCTGGCGCTTATTGACGAAGACAACTGAGCCCGGCGAGTGACCGGGGCAATGTAAAATCTCAAACGTGTGACCAGCGACTGTGACGGTGTCGCCCTCATCCAACCAGAGATCGGGCGTGACGTTCTTGGCCGGGATGCCGTAGGCAGCGCCTTGGGTTGCCAGGTTATCAAGTAGGATCGTGTCGGCCTTGTGCGGGCCCTCGATTTTCACGCCGAGGCTCTTGCGGAGGTCGTCCGCGCCGCCGGCGTGATCGATGTGCCCATGGGTGAGCAGGATCTTTTCGATCTTGAGGCCGAGTTCGGCGATCGCCGCCTGGATCTGGCCGAGATCGCCGCCGGGATCGACAACGGCGCCAACTTTGGTGGCCTCGTCCCAGATCAGCGTGCAGTTCTGCTGGAAAGGCGTCACCGGGATGATCGCTGCCTTGAGTCCACTCGGTTGCACGTCGTCGTTCATATCGCCTCCGGGTGCGCACGGTGCGCCGCACTTTCGCCCGTTAGGTAATGCGATCGCTGTTCTGGCGCGAGCCCTTTTTCGATGCGACGGGCTGATTTGATCAACAAGACCGACGATCCCGCCTGATGGACAGGGCGGCATCTGCCTCGACCCATCTGACGCCAAGTGCAGGCGGGCTGCCATCTGGCGCGTTGGCAAAAACCGTGCTCTCAAGACGGTCTACAGCGGCAGATGAAAAGGACTGGACAATGCATTGGGCAGATAAGGCTTGGCCGGAGATTCCGGGTGTTCTGCGCGCCGTGAATGGCGCGGCGATCCTCCCGGTGGGGGCAACCGAACAACATGGACCGCAATTGGGATGCGGCATGGATTTCGTTCTGGCCGACAAGCTGTGCCGGGCGGTTTCAGCGGCAACGGGAGTACCGATGCTGCCGACGATGCCTTACGGCTGCTCCATCGGACATAGCAAGCGGTGGCCGGGGACGATCGCGCTCGACCCAGCCGTGATGACCGCGCTCGTCACGCAGATCGGGACTTGGTCGTACTCTTCGGGCGTGCGGCGGTTGTTCATCGTGAACACGCATGTGACGAATTTCGCACCGCTGCGATGTGCGCTGGAAAATCTTCGCGCAACGTTCGACGATCTGATGGTCTGCGTGATCAATACCGGACAAATGACGCCGCGTGTGAAGGCGGTCCACTTTGCGGATGGCGACGACTGGCATGCGAACGACGCGGAGACATCACTGATGCTTGCGGTGGCGCCGGAGATCGTGCGCGAAGATCAGATCGCAGGTGCGGATGATCCGGATCGGACGGAGGGGTTGGTGTTTTCGCATCCGGTGAACCGGACCAGCAAAAACGGGGTCACAGGGTATCCGAGCCGCGCGACGAAGCAGAAAGGCGAGGACCTGTTTGCGATGATGGTCGAAGACCTCTCGGAGATGCTTCGGCGCGGGATGGCAGAGACGCCGCCGCTGGACGCGTCGTACCATGCTCCTTTTTCGACAGGCTGACGTCTATTCGCTGCCAGCTGCGGTGACGGAGACGAAGCTGTCGCGGGCGTGCTTTACGGCGGCGGGGTTGCGGTCGGTGGTGTAGTAGTCGCCCATCACCAGCACGTCCATGTCGGTACGGTGGAAGCAGGAGATAGCCTGCTCGGGCGAGTTCACGACGGGTTCCTGCCGGTTGAAGCTCGTATTCAAGATCACCGGAATGCCGGTGATCTTGGCGTATTCTTCGATGACGCCGTAGTAGCGCGGGTTCGCTGAGCGCTCGATGGTTTGGATGCGGCCGGTGCCGTCGACGTGGGCGGCTGCGGGGATCAGCGCGAGCTTGTCGGGATGGATGCGCGGGGCGAGCGTCATGAAGGGGTCGGCTTGCGTGACGTCGAAGAACTCCTTCGAGCGCTCCAGAAGCACGACGGGGGCGAAGGGGCGGAAGGCTTCGCGGTGTTTGATCTTGGCGTTGATGAGATCCTTGATTTTGTTGTCGCGGGCGTCTGACAGGATCGAGCGATTGCCCAGCGCGCGCGGGCCCATTTCAGCGCGGCCCTGGAACCAGCCGACGATTTTTTGTTCGCTGAGATCCTTGGCGACCTTCTTCAAGAGGTCGGCTTCGTCGAACTTTTGATAGGTGAGGCCGGCCTTATCGAGGGCTGCCTTGATTTCGGCGTCGGTAAAGCCCTTGCCGTAGAAGGCATGTGTCATTTCGAAGGTCCGCGGGTTGCCGAGCGTCTGGTGCCAATGCCAGAGCGTGGAGCCAAGAGGTGCTCCGGTGTCGGAGGCGCAGGGCGGTACCCAGACGCGCTCGAACTTCGTGTCGCGCAGAATGCGGGCGTTGGCGACGCAATTGAGGCCGACGCCGCCGGAGATGACGAGATTGCGCGAGGATTGGCGCTTTTCCATATCGCGGACGATGTGGAGAATCGTTTCCTCGATCACCGTTTGGAGTGCGTGGGCGATGTCGCGGTGGTGATCTGTCAGCGGGTCCTTGCGCGATCGCGGGGGGCCGAAGGTTTCGTAGAACTTCCACTTGAAGGGGCGCACCAAGCCGTGAGTATCGAATGACGTGTAGTCGCGGTTGATGCGGAACTGGCCATCGGGGCGCAGTTCGATGAGATCGCGCATCTTGTCGACGTAGGTCGGGCCGCCGCAGGCGGCCAGCGCCATGATGGTGCCTTCCTCGAAAACCTTGAAGCCAAGGTATTCGGTCACGCACGTGTAGAGCATGCCGAGGCTGTCGAAGAAGTCGCTGTGCCAGACGCGCTCGATCTTTGTTCCCTGGCCGATATAGCCTGATGTGGAGGTATCGTCGCCGTAGCCGTCCATGACGAGGACGGCGGCCTCTTCGAACGGCGAGACGTTGAATACGGCGGCGTGGGCGTTGTGGTGGGAGACCTGAACGATCTTCGGGACCTTGCGATAGCCGTAGCGCTTGCCGAGACCCAACCAGAGGCGGAGGGGCAGGTTGACGATGGCCGAGGCCTGAACGCGGTGGGCGCCGGGGCGGAGGAGGTTGAGGCTTGCGGGGAGTTTGTCGGTGACGTTGTTGTAGAAGGTGGGGCGGAGGCGATCCATTTCCCACGGGGTGGTCAGGACATCGATGTCATCGAACTTCAAACCGGCATCCGTGAAGATCGTATCGAGGCAATTGACCGGGAATTCGAGCGTATGCTTCTGGCGGTTGAAGCGCTCTTCTTCCAGGATGTAGGTGGGCTCGCCGTTCTGGAGCAGTGCGAGGCCGGTGTCATGCGACTTGGTAACGATGCCTAGAATGTTCACGGCGATCCCGTCCGTTGCCCGTTTGTGAGTCGATATCCGATACCGGGTCGCTGGCTATTGAACCAGTCCGATCGCGCGGATGTCGCAGCGTGACGGTTGGGTGGGCGTCACGGCACGTTGTTGAATTCCAGCCCTAGGCGTATCTGTCCACCCGCGCGCATCGATCACGTTAATTGTGGTTCGAGTTGCAGGTGGCAATGACGCCCGGTGTCGCGGGCTGACGCCAGAGGCATGAGCGTGTAGCGTTGCGGTCAAATCGTTAAAATGTCCGGCGGGGGCCATCCGGCATGGAATTGAGGGAAATGCGGTTCGCGGCGATTGTCGGAACCGAGGTGAGGGTGAAGGTCAATACGTCCGCCGAGGCCAAGGCGGCGATCAAGGAGCTGCGCCATAAGAAGAAAGAGGTCGGATTGCTGAAGCGGCGGGTGGCGGCGGAACTGAAGCGGGCCCGATCGCTTGAAGCCAAGGCCGAGAAGGCGGCGGCGCGCAGCCGGAGGCAGAAGGGCTTCTTGGCGGCGCTCGGTCGGCTGTCGTCGGCGTTTTCTGACGACGACCATTCCGAGGACGTGCAGCGCTTGGAGAAGGATCTCGGTCACACGGAAGAGATCCTGCACAATATCGACAGCTGCATCATTCAGCTGGAAGGCAAGCTTTTGAGCTGAGGCACTCCTCAGCTCAGTATTGGCAAGCGGACCACCCCATGCGAACTGAGCCCATCTCCCTGACGATCAATGGCGAGTCCCGCACTACGCAGGCCGAGACATTGGCTGATCTCATCGTTGCGGAGAACTTCGGCGACCGTCGGGTTGCGACGGCACTCAATGGCGCGTTCGTGCCGGCACGCGCGCGGGGTGAGCGGCGGCTCACGTCAGGCGACCGTGTCGAAATTCTGTCGGCGCGCCAGGGCGGGTGAAGACTACTCGATATCTTCGACTGCGGCGCCGGTGCCACCTTTGATGCGGGCGGACAGGGTGGCTTGAATGAACGGATCGATGTCGCCGTCCAGCACATCGTCGGGCGCTGTGGACTGCGCGCCGGTGCGGAGGTCTTTCACGAGCTGATAAGGTTGCAGGACGTAGGAGCGGATCTGATGTCCCCAGCCGATATCGGTTTTGGCAGCCTGGTCGGCGGACGCTTTTTCTTCGCGCCGCTTCAATTCCCGCTCGTAGAGTTTAGCTTTCAAGCGTTTGAAGGCAACGTCCCTATTTTGGTGTTGGGACCGGTGCTCCTGCGCGAAGATAACGATACCTGACGGTTTGTGGACGAGGCGGACCGCCGATTCCGTGCGGTTGACGTGCTGGCCGCCGGCGCCGGACGAGCGCGCGAACGAGACCTCAACGTCGGACGGGTTGATGTCGACGTCGATGGTATCGTCGATCACGGGAAACACCTGCACGGAGGCGAAGCTCGTGTGGCGGCGGGCGTTCGAGTCGTAGGGTGAAATGCGCACGAGACGGTGGACGCCACCTTCGGTTTTCAGAAGGCCGAAGGCGTTTTCGCCTTCGATTTCTAAGGTAGCCGACTTGATGCCGGCTTCTTCGCCGGGACTTTCGTCGATGAGCTTGACCTTGAAGCCACGGCGCTCGGCCCAGCGCATGTACATGCGCAGAAGCATGGATGCCCAATCCTGGCTCTCGGTGCCGCCCGCGCCGGCGTGGACTTCGAGGTAGGTGTTCATGCCATCGGCTTCGCCGGAGAGCAGGGCCTCGATGCTGCGGTTCTGGACTTCGTGGTCGAGTTTGGCGAGGAGGGCTTCGGCTTCTGTGACGGTCGCGGCATCGCCTTCGGCCTCGCCCATCTCGATGAGCGTGACGTTGTCGTCGAGGTCCTGTTGCATGCGCTTGAAGCTCGTCAGCGATTTTTCCAGCGCTTGGCGCTGGCGCATGACTTTTTGTGCTTCGGCGGGCTTGGACCAGATGGCCGGGTCTTCGGCGCGGCGATTGAGTTCGCCTAGGCGTTCTTCTGCTTGGTCCGGGTCAAAGATACCTCCTCAGAAGCGCGAGCGCTTCTTGGATGTTATCGACCAGCTTTTGCGCTTCAGCGCGCATGGGGCATGCCTTTCAAAGGACCTTCGGCGCAGAAGGGATGTTGAGTTGCCACGCGTATAGAGGCGTGTGCCGATCGTGTAAACGCTGGGCGGCCGGGCAGGACTGTTAGGCCGCGGGATAAATGAAGTGCGACGACCGGGTCACCAGCCGGGGGGGCGGGGTGGAGGAGGTGAGGGAGCGTTGCCCGGGGGCGATGAGGTGGGCGCCCAGGCATCGGTTGTGGTGGAATACCCGCCGCCTGTGGAGCCAGCCGCCGGGGCCGTGCCTGATGGCGTCGCCGTGTCGCTGACTTGGAAGCCGATGATTGAGTACGCGTCGTCGGGCTCTTCGGTCGGCTTGAAGGCCTCCATGATGGCCTGCGTGTCGCCGGGGCCGGCGCGCAGACCTGTTTTTAAATTGATGCGCACAAGCTTCAGGCCCGGTGGGACGCGGAAGGGAGCGGCCGGTTCCTCGGCCATGGCACGCTTCATGAAGTCACCGAAGATGGGGGCTGCAACGCCGCCGCCGGTACGACCTTTGCCCATGGGACGAGGGGTATCGAAGCCGATGAAGACGCCGACGACCATGTCGGGGGTGTAGCCGACAAACCAGGCGTCGCGCTCTTCGTTGGTGGTGCCGGTCTTGCCGGCGATGGGACGGTTCAACGATTTCAAGACTGTCGCGGTTCCTCGCTGGACGACGCCTTCGAGGATCGACGTCATTTGATAGGCGCTGTGGGGATCGATGATTTGCTTGCGGTCGTCGAGGATTTCGGGCTCGGGCTGATTGCCCCACGTCTCAGCGGCGCAGCCTGAGCATTCGCGTGCGTCGTGTTTCCAGACCGAGCGGCCCCAGCGATCCTGGATGCGGTCGATCAGCGTTGCGCGGACCTGTTTGCCCCCGTTGGCAAGCATGGAATAGGCCGTTGCCATGCGCAGGAGCGTGGTTTCGCCGGCGCCGAGCGACATGGAGAGCACGGGAAGGAGATCGTCGTAGATGCCGAAGCGCTTGGCATATTCAGTGATGATTGGCATGCCGACGTCCTGTGCCAGGCGGACGGTCATTTGGTTGCGCGATTTCTCAATGCCGACGCGGAGCGTGGTGGGGCCGAACGATTTCTCTTTGTCGTAGTTTTCGGGCTTCCAGATGTCCTGGCCGGGGCCCTGCTCGATCTCGATGGGGGCATCGAGGATGATGGAGGTCGGCTTGTAGCCGTTGTCGAGTGCGGCGGCATAGACGAAGGGCTTGAACGAGGAGCCGGGTTGGCGCTTAGCCTGAATGACGCGGTCGAACTGGCTCATGGCGAACGAAAAGCCGCCAGCGACGGCGAGGACGCGGCCGGTGTGGGGGTCCATCGCGACGAGGCCGCCGGCCACTTCGGGGATTTGCATCAACGACCAAACGCCGTCGAGTTTGCGCAAGTCTTTGGGCGCGATGTAAATGACATCACCCGCAGTGAGGATGTCGGTGATGGCCTTCGGTGTTGTCTTGGTGGCGGGCACCTTGGCCCACTTCACTTCGGCGAGCGTAATTTCAACCGCTTCGCGATCTTTGGTCAGCGTGCCATCCTGCTGGCGCGAAGGACGCAAACCTACAACGGCCTTGTCTTTGCCAGCCTGCAGCACGACGCCGAGACGCCAGGGCAGGATGTCGGACGGAATATCGATCGCGCCGAGCGGCACGCCCCAGTCGCCAGAGATGTCGATCTTAGAGACGGGGCCGCGCCAACCCTGATCGCGGTCGTAATTGACTAGGCCATCGATCAAGGCGAGGCGTGCCATCTCTTGTAGGCGCGGATCGAGCGTGGTGCGCACGGAGAGGCCACCGGCATAGAGCTTTTCTTCGCCGTATTGGGCGTGGAGCGAGCGGCGCACTTCTTCAGCGAAGTACTCAGCGGCAAAGATATGGGCGCCAGACTGGCGGAACTTCACTTCAAGGGGCTTGGCTTTGGCTCCGCCAGCCTCGTCCGCTTTGATGAAGCCATTGTCGGCCATCTGGTCGAGAATCCAATTGCGGCGCTCAACAGCTTTCTGGCGATTGCGGAAGGGATGGTAATTATTGGGCGCCTTCGGGAGGGCGGCGAGGTAGGCCGCCTCCTCGAGCGTCAGATCCTTCAGCTCTTTATTGAAGTAGTTGAGCGAGGCGGCGGCCACGCCATAGGCGCCGATGCCGAGGTAGATCTCATTCAGGTACAGCTCGAGGATCTTATCCTTCGGGAAGGCTCGCTCGATGCGGATGGCAAGAATGGCTTCCTTGATCTTGCGGTCGAACGTGCGATCGCTGGTCAGCAGGAAGTTCTTGGCAACCTGCTGGGTGATAGTGGATGCACCCTGGATGCCGCCGCGTCCCGTGGCCTTGGTCTCAACGTACTTGATGGCGGCGCGAGCAACGCCCTGCAAATCGATACCGCCGTGTTCGTAGAAGCGGGCGTCTTCGGCGGAGAGGAAGGCAGCGATGACGCGCTTGGGGATCGTGTTGATCGGCACGAAGATGCGTCGCTCGCGGGCATACTCGGCGATGAGCGACCCGTCGTGGGCGTGAATGCGCGTCATAACGGGCGGCTCGTAGCGCGCGAGGCTTTCGTAGTCGGGCAGGTCCTTCGACGCTTCATAAAGGAGCCAGCCGACTGCCGCCGACACCGCAACGAAGGCCACGACAAAAACCCCGAAGCTCCACCCGAGGAACGTCAGCAACAGGCTCTTGCGGCGCCGCTTTTTCTTGGGTGCGGCCGGGGGCGGATAAATGGGTGCTCGCATGCGTTCCGAGGCTTGCCGTTGACGTCACTCATGGACGACGCACGGGCGGTTGGGTCAACAGAATTCCGGCGCTCGATTGGCCCGCCTGAATAGACGACTTGCCGCACCGCAGCAATCCCGGCCGGCTGGTCTTATACCATAGCATGAATTGTGGCGTCACGTCGTCGGGGCATACGCTTCGGGCGAATAGATAATCTGTTGTTCCCAAGCATGCGCATGCATGTTCATCACGGCGCGGCGGTGCGCTTGGAAAAATAGGCGTTGATGGCGTTTGAGATGGATTTGGCGACCTTTTCCTGCCAATCGGCCGACTGCATCTGGCGCGATTCCTCAGCATTACTCACATAACCCAACTCAACGAGAACGGAGGGGGCGTGCGTCTGCCGCAGCACCTTAAATGCGGCGGCCCTCTCGGGATCCCGGGAGAGTGAAATCTTTGACTTCAGCGAGCGCACTAGGGTGCGTGAAAATTCGGCGGAGAAATTCGCGGTTTCTCGCTTCATTAAGTCGATGAGGATGTTTTTGACGTCATCGTTCTCTTCGCCCTTGGCGACATCGAGGCCGGCGATCAGATCGGACGCGTTTTCCTTTTCGGCGATGGCGCGGGCTTCGGCGTCGGAGGCACGCTCCGACAGCGTGTAGACGGTCGCGCCCTTTATCGACTGGGCGTAGGTCTGTTCTATGCTGTCGGCGTGGATAGAGATGAACAGGTCAGCTTCGGCCTTGCGCGAAATTTTAAGGCGTTCGTTGAGGGATATGAAGACGTCGCGGGTGCGGGTCATGACGATGTCATAGTTCCCCGTCTGCTCAAGTTGCGCTTGCACGCGCTTGGAAACCGACAGAACAAGATTTTTTTCCAAAAGGTTGCCGGCGCCAACGGCCCCAGGATCGATGCCGCCGTGTCCCGGATCGATGACGATCACAGCCTTTGATTCGGGCGTTTTGGACGTTGGGGCCTTTTGTGGCTCGCTCTCGGTCGCTATGGGCGCGGTGGACTGGCGGCCACCGCCGGTGCCTTCACCGAACGCTGCGCTGCCGGTGGGATTGAGTTCGATCGTCAGCACTACACCGGGGCCGGAGCGGGCCTTGGTCATGGCGGCTTTCGCGATGGCAACAGGGCCGTTCGTGTCGAGAACGATCCGCGCCTTGCCCTCATCGAATTGGCCGTAGCGGAAGGCAGAGACGAGGCCACGAGGGTCGCGCCCAGCGTCGGCTGGCAGTTGAAAGTCGACGCCGGGAAGATCAACGATGACGCGGTAGGGATTGGCGAGGGTGTAGATTTCGGTCGTTACGCCGCGCGACAGGGACAACTGGATCAAGGTGCTCTGTTTGTCGCCGAGAACATCAATGGCAGTCGCTTGCGAGAGGGGCGCACGCGAGTGGGTATCGGTCTCGCGGGCCGTGTTTTTTTCAACGACGGTTTGGGCCAGGAGGACGGCCGGGCGGGGATTTAAAAAAGGGGCGTGTGCCGGGTGAGACGCCGTCGAGGCGAGGGCGGGCGCGACCCAGGCAAGCGCTACTGCGGTCGCCATAGCGACGGCGGCGGCGCGACGCTGGTCCAGCGGTGATGGAAAGCCCCCCGGCATCCTTGGCCTGTTGTCCTCTGGAAGAAGTCTAGAAAAAGGTCAGAATCTGCCGCAGCTTAACAAATAATTTGCCACTGCGCTCCAGACTGGCCAGTGGATTTGCGGCCTGCTGGCAGCGTGTGGTGCGTTGAACACTCTTGTCACAGGGACCGCGAACCCGTTACACTTCCGATGCGTTCTGTTTCTCCGCGCCTCGTCGGCGCCGCTGGGTGACGCGCGCCAGATCGTAAGCCATTGATTGGAAAGCGTTTTCCAACGGCTGGATTTGGGCGGCGGCGTTGGCCAGATGGCAACCCAATTCGACGGGTGTTCGCGCGGATCGGCGAAGAACTGGAAGAGTTCTCGAGCGGCGGCCACCTCCAACTTTGGTTGGTGCGGTGTCAGACCCACGGTCCTCCAAAGTTTTCTCCAATCGAAACGGCCGCGCCGCGACGCCAGGGACGTGTTTGTCCTTCGCTTGCGGCTCGCTCGGGGCCCAGTGAAAGGGGGCCCCAGAGCCGCGCCCCGTAGGTGCCTGTCGCCACAAGCGACGCGTGGCCCCTAACCCCATGAATCGCCACGTGGTTTTCGCTCGCGCGGAGATCCTGGCAAAAGTGAACTTGAGAGAATGCGACATTCGCGTGCAGTCAACTCGAACGCCACGACGCTCCTTGGAGCCGATGGCGAGCGCCGCCCGGCTGGCCCAGCCGGAGGGCGCCTGCGCGCCGACATGCCCGATTATCCGCTTTATCCATCAACCCCACCCAAATCGCGCGCCCATGGCATCCCGATGGCCGAACGAGGCTCCAAGCCTTCGACCGGCCCCATGCCCAGCCGGCGCGCGCAGGAATTTGCACCATGTCCAACAACAAGATGCTCATCGACGCGACGCATCCCGAGGAGACCCGGGTCGTCGTTCTGCGTGACGGCCGCGTAGAGGAATTCGACTACGAGAGTGCCGCGCGCAAGCTACTGCGCGGCAACATCTATCTCGCCAAGGTGACGCGCGTAGAGCCGTCGCTGCAGGCGGCCTTCGTCGATTATGGCGGGAACCGACACGGGTTCCTCGCCTTCAACGAGATTCATCCCGACTACTATCAGATCCCGATGGCCGACCGGCAGGCGCTTCTCGAAGAGGAAGCCGCTGCAGAGGCCGCTGAAGAGGCTGCTGCCGATGCGCATGCCGAGCGCATGGCGCGGCGTCGCCAGCGGGGCGGTCAGAGCGGTGGGCGCCGTTCGGGCCCGGCGCCCGGTGCCGGCGACCAGCCGTCGCTCGTCGACAATCACGACGAAGGGCATGAGCATTCGGCGCATGACCACGACCATGATGACGAACATCATCAGGATCGGGGCGATCATTCGCATCACGACGACCATGACGAGGTTCACGACGACCGGCACGGCGACGATGGCCACACGGTGCGCGCGCACGACGTGCATGGCGCCGACGACGTCATTTCAGAAGATTTGCCGGAACCGGAAGTCGTTGGTGGATTCGAACCCGCGCACGACCGGGACGAAACGGACACCGGCGACCTGGAAGGCGACGAACTCGACGATGAGACCGACGACGGTGGGCTTCCCGACGGAGATGCACCCGCTGCCATCGGACTTGTCGAGAACGAGACTGTGGAAATCGTGGGTGCGGCCTCCGCAGAGCCTGAAACGGTCGAGCAGACGGGGTCGGAAGACGCGCTGGAGGAGCTGCCCTCGCGGCCGCGCCGGCGGCCGCGGTCATATAAGATTCAGGAAGTCATCAAGCGGCGTCAGGTCATCCTGGTGCAGGTGGTCAAAGAAGAGCGCGGCAATAAAGGGGCTGCGCTGACGACCTATCTGTCGCTGGCCGGACGCTATACCGTGCTGATGCCAAATACGGCGCGGGGCGGCGGGATTAGCCGCAAGATCACCAATCCGCAGGACCGCAAGCGGCTGAAGGCAATCGCTGGCGAACTCGACGTGCCGGAGGGCATGGGGCTCATCATCCGCACAGCGGGTGCGGCCCGGACGCAGCAGGAGATCAAGCGCGACTATGAATATCTTCTGCGTTTGTGGGAGAGCGTGCGCGATCTGACCTTGCAGTCGACCGCACCCAGCCTCGTCTATGAGGAAGGCAACCTGATCAAGCGGTCGATCCGCGACCTTTATAACAAGGACGTGGAAGAAGTGATCGTGGCCGGTGACGTGGCCCACGGCGAGGCGCGCGACTTCATGCGCATGTTGATGCCGAGCCACGCCAAGAACGTGCTGCTGCACTCCTCGGCTGAGCCGCTGTTCAACAAGTACGGCATTGAGCGGCAGCTGAATGCGATGTTCAGCCCGTTCGTCACGCTGAAGTCGGGCGGCTACCTCGTCATCAATCAAACCGAAGCCTTGGTCGCGGTGGACGTGAACTCGGGCAAGTCGACGCGCGAGTTTTCGATCGAGGAGACGGCGTACGCGACGAACCTGGAAGCGGCCGACGAAATCGCGCGCCAATTGAAACTGCGCGACTTGGCGGGGCTGATCGTCATCGACTTCATCGATATGGAGGAGAAGCGCAACAATCGCTCCGTGGAGCGGCGCTTGAAGGACGCGCTGCGCTTCGACCGGGCCCGCATCCAACTCGGCCGGATTTCGCACTTTGGCTTGATGGAAATGTCGCGGCAGCGGCTGCGCACGGGCGTGCTCGAAGGGTCAACATCGCAGTGCCCGCACTGTCAGGGGACTGGCATTATCCGTTCGACCGAGAGCGTGGCGCTGGCGGTGCTGCGCGGCATCGAGGACGGGCTGATGGGCGGAGTTCCCTCGTCGCTGATTGCCACCACGACGGCGCCGGTGGCTCTCTACATTCTGAATAACAAGCGCAAATTCATCACGGAACTTGAGGCACATCACGGCATCTCGATCACGGTGCAGGCCAGCGACAAGCTCCAGGGTGCAAACTTTTCGATCGAGAAAACGCAGGCGCGCACCGATTCAGCCCCCCGCCGGCCCGAACGGACCGCCGTCAATATGGACTGGGGCTTCGACGGCGAAGACGATGCCGGGCCAGCAGATGGGGAAGACGAACGTCCTGCGGTTTCGGATGGCGTCCAGTTCATCGGTGAAAGTGAGGACGAGGACGCCGAGGCTGACCGCCCGCGGGCCCGCGAGGGACGCGGTGGCCGGTCGGGCCGTGGTCCGTCTCGTGAAGCCCGGGGCGAGGGCCGAGGTGAGGCTCGTGAAGGCCGAGGTGAAGCTCGTGAAGGCCGAGGTGAAGCTCGTGGCGAGGGCCGTGGTGAGCCTCGTGAAGGCCGGGGCGAAGGCCGCGAGGCACGAGAGGGTGGTGAGGAGGGCGGTCGCGGCCGGCGCCGACGCCGCCGGCGTGGCCGCCGTGGCGGTGAGCGCGGGGATGATCGCGGCGACGTCCGCGCACCATTCAACGGCTCCGTTAGCGACCCATCTGAGCGCGGCAAGGGTGACGAGGGCGATGATTTTGGCCCAGAGACCGCCAGCGGCGAACTTGAGTTGATCGAAACGACCGGCGACGACATTGGCGAGACCGATCGTGACCCGTCGCCAACGGGCGATGGTGACCGGGGTGGACGCCGCCGCCGCCGCGGACGCCGTGGCGGTCGCCGTGGACGTGGCCGGGAGCGCGACCAGAATGGTTCGCCGATTGCCGGAGTCGAAGATGGCAACGGCTATGCAGCTCGCCCGCATGTCACAGAAGACTTCGTCGACGATTTTGCGGGCCCAGCCGGTGTCGAGACCACTCCCGACCCGGAGCCTGCTGCCGCCGAACCCGTTGGTGAGCATCGTGCCGCTCGCGAGGAGCCGCGCCGGAACCAGAGAGAGCGATCGCCGAGCGCTGCAAAGCACGACCCGGCCGAACATCACATCGCGCCTGTGCTGGAACCCGAGACCGAACCGCGGCGGCGGACGGGGGAACCGGTCGCTAGTGAACCTAAGATCGAGCGTGTTGTCGTCGCTCCAGATCAGGCGTCCGCGCCAGCGGATACGGCAGCCGATCAGCCCGCTCGTAAGGGTTGGTGGCAAAGGCGATTGGGCGTTTGAGCTAACCTGTCGCACTCGCGCGGGTTGCACACAATTCGGAAAGCCGGGCCAAGTGCCCGGCTTTTTTTGTTGGGAATCAAGACGACTCAATCATCTGCGCCGCAAATTCCGGCATTCGGTGCACGTGGTCGCACCTTGCCGCCAGCGGGTTCTAGCCGTCAAATTTTCACCATAAGGTCCCGGCTGTTGGTGAGGTCTGTCCAGTGTTCGCACTCTCGGTGCAGCGCAACAGACCAATGCCGAACGAGGGAGAACACAGTCGAGCACGAGATGAACCCGCACTCACGCGCCTCTACTGGGACGCTGGGCCATGGAACATCTCGATCTAGACTTTGAAGAACAGCAGAAGCTGACGCAGTGATCTCTCGAATGCCGGAAGACCGGCGCCAAGTCTGACGATAAAAAAATTGGAGTACCCATGAGCACTCGTTTTCTGTCGATCGCCGCCGCTCTTTTCGGCTTCGTCGCCCTCTCCGCAACGACCACGGTCGCCGCGCCTCACCCCGATAACGCGTCGGCCTCCGCGAACCGCGCTTCGGTTGCCAAGAACTACACGGTGAAGTCGAACAAGCGGTACGCGTACAAGGCCAAGAGCAAGCGCTCGGCGAAGTACGGCAAGTCGCGCCGTTACGGCTCCAAGAAGGGGCTAAAGTCGCGCTCGTTCACCAACTATGCATCGGGTGGTTCGTCGCGCTCGTGCTTGCAGCCGCAGGCCCGCGCCCTGCTGAACCGGATCGAAGGCCAATTCGGCGCCGTTTCGATCGTCTCGACCTGCCGCCCCGGCGCGGTCATCGCGACCAGCGGCAAGCCCTCGAAGCACCGCTACGGCCTGGCCATCGATTTTGATGCCGGCGGCCGCAAGGGCGCGATTGTCAACTGGCTGATCAAGAACCACCACTCGGGTGGGACAATGACCTATCGCGGCATGAACCACATCCATGTCGATATCGGGCATCGCTTTGTCTCGCTCAGCGCCAACAGTGGCCGCCGCGGTTAATCAGCGCTCGCTGTCAATGCACGGGGGGAGATGGCGCGCAGCCGTCGCCCCCCTTTTTCTTTGGCGTCGATTGCATCACTGAGGGGCACCCTCGCCTTCAGGCAGGCTCTTGACTATCTCCGTGGGGCGGGGACGAAATGGTCGCCGTTCGGCTGGGGCATCAGGCCCGCCGATATTTCGGCTCATTTTTGGGCGATCGGTTGGGCATGAGCGAAGGTTATCCTCCACTTGACCGTGGGCTGAGCGGGGCGCGCACTGGCGCGTGGCCGGCAAAGGTTTGGTGCGCGCTGGCTGCGGTAGCTGTTGCCGCTCTGACGCCGGTTGCAGCTGCCGCGCAAGGGTTGCCCCTGATCCGGGATACCGAGATCGAGAACTTGCTCAACGACTATGCCCGGCCGATTTTTAAGGCGGCCAACCTGGGCAGCGGCCGCGTTGCGGTCCGGATCGTCAACAACGAGAATTTCAACGCATTCGTCGTCGACGGACGCAATGTATTCATCCACACAGGCGCGCTGATGCAGGCGCAGACCCCGAATGAAGTCATCGGGGTGTTGGCTCATGAGGCCGGACACATCGCCGGCGGGCACATGGCGGCGCTCAGGGCGCGAATTGCAAAAGACCAAACTCGCGCCCTCATTGCGCAGATCCTCGGCATCGGCCTGATGGTGGCGGGTGGTGTTTCGGGAGGCGATAGCGGCCGGGATCTTGGCGGCGCGGGGCAGAGCGTGCTGTCCGGCGGCAGCGAACTCATTATGCGCGGTTTAACGGCGGAGCGGCGGTCGCAGGAATCGGCGGCGGACCAGGCAGGTCTGGGCTATTTGAACACGACAGGTCAATCGGGCCGCGGCATGCTTGCCACCTTCGAGCGGTTTGCTGGGCAGGAACTGTTTTCCGACCAAAACCGCGATCCGTTTGCGCGGACGCATCCGGTCGCCACCGATCGTCTGGCGCGCCTCCGGCAACTTGTCGAGAGCAGTCCCTATTTTGGCGTCGCGGATACGCCGGAGCTGCAGTTCCGCCACGACATGATGCGGGCCAAGCTCTCGGGGTACATCGAGAATCCCCAGACGGTTTTTAATCGCTATTCGGCGGCGGACCAAAGCGCGCCTGCGCGCTATGCACGGACTGTCGCGCGATTCCGGATGGGTGGCGGTGGCGGTCTTGAAGCCGCGCTGGCTGATGCTGACCAGCTGATCAAGTCCGACCCGCAGAACCCTTACTTCCACGAAGTGAAGGCCGATTTCCTGCAAAAGAGCGGGCGGTTTTCCGAGTCAATCCCGCCGCTGCGCAAAGCTCTGCAACTGGCGGGGGGAGATGCGCCGCTCATTGCCGTGCAACTCGCCCAGAGCATGGTGCAATCAAAGCAGCCGCAGTTGCTGGATGAGGCCATCGCGCTGTTGCGAAAAGCGATTACGCGCGAGGGTGAAAACGCCATGGCGTTCAATATGCTGGGCCAAGCGTACTATGATAAAGGGCTGATACCGCAGGCGGAATTGGCGCGTGCTCAGGGACTGTTCTACTTTGGGGCGGTCAAGCAGGCGCAAGAGTTTGCAAAACGCGCCCAAAGCGCGCTGAAGCCGGGCAGTCCAGAGTGGGTGAAAGCCGACGATATTCTCAACTACAAGCCGCAGACCTGATATGAGACGGCGAGCGGCAGCAAACCATGTCGTTGCCCCAAATTGAATCTCCAAACATGAGTTGACCTCAATGACCGACCCCACCTCCGATCGCCGCTCCAGCACGAGCCCAAAACGTCCGTCGAGATGGACGATTGCCGTACTGAGCGGGGCGTTAGCGCTTTCGGGCGCATTTCTTCTCATGAGCCCCTTTCACTCAAACAGCGTCGCGGCCGATACGTCGATGTTCAACGACGCGCAAAAGCGCGGCATCGAGCAGATCGTGAAGGACTATCTGCTCCAAAATCCAAAAATCATGGTCGAGGTGCAGACCGCGCTTGAGCAGAAGATGGCCATGGAAGAGGCGGAGCGTACGAAGACGCTTGTTGCGGAAAACGCCAAGGAAATTTACCGGCATCCAGACGCCCCGGTTGCGGGCAATCCCGATGGCGACATCACGGTTGTTGAGTTTTTCGATTACAATTGCGGTTACTGCAAACGGGGTTTCCACAACATCCGCGAACTGATCGAGAAGGATAAGAATGTTCGCGTGGTGTTCAAGGAATTGCCCATCCTGAGCAAGGATTCGGAGGACGCGGCGAAGATTGCGTTGGCCGCGCGCGCTCAAGGTAAATACTGGGAACTGCATCAGGCAATGATCGAGAGCAAGGGCCGCGTGACGGAGGCCACCGCACTGGAGATGGCCGGCACGCTCGGTCTCGACGTCGCGAAGCTCAAGGCCGACAAGGATAGCGATGTGGTGAAGGGTGAGTTAGCGCGTGTCGAAGCGCTGGCGAAGAAGATGAACATCTCCGGCACACCGCACTTTCTCGTCGGGAGTGATGCGATCGGCGGAGCACCGGAGGATCTTCTCGATCAGCTGACCGCGAAGATCGCCACCCTGCGGCAGGCGGGTTGCGGCTACTGCTAAGCGGCCCGTGATAGCGGCGATAAAGCCATATTGCGCAATGTTCTGGCGCATCAGACTATTTTCCCACTGCTGCGTTGGCGAACGCGGCGGTGGAACTCTTTCGTCGCTCTGGGAAAGCTGCTAGACCCCCGTGTTGTACGGGAGAAGCGGGCTGGGCAGCGGCGGATGGCCGGGGCCAAAGTGCTACTCATCCGTGCCCCCAAGCCGACACACATCCGGTGACATGACAAAGCCCGTCTACATCCTCAACGGACCTAACTTGAACCTGCTTGGTGCGCGGGAACCCGCCATCTACGGGCGCGATACGCTTGCTGACATCGAAGCTTTGGCTAAAGCGCGGGCCAAGGCGCTCGGCCTTGCGATCGACTTTCGACAGACGAACGTCGAGGGCGAGTTGATTGGCTGGGTGCAAGAGGCGCGCACGGCTGCGTCGGCGATCATCGTCAATGCGGCGGGCCTGACACATACGTCGGTGGCGCTGCTCGATGCATTGCAGGCATCCGAGGTGCCGGTGGTCGAAGTTCACTTGTCGAATATTTTCCGGCGGGACAGCTTCCGGCAGCATTCGTATGTGTCGCTGGCTGCGACAGGCGTGATCTGCGGGCTCGGGGCCAAGGGCTACGAACTGGCGCTCGAAGCGGTGCGCGGGATTCTCGAAAAAACGACGGCGGCGTGACAGCGACACGCAAAAAGGCAAAGACCAAGATAACAGCTGCGGACAGAAAAACCGCAGCCGAAGAAGGTGAGACGCAAAATGACGGATAAGGACAAGGGTGAGGCGCGGAGCCCCGAACAGAAGATCATCCGTGATCTCGCGGACCTTCTTAATGAGACGGGCTTATCCGAAATCGAAATCGAGAAGGACGGCCTTAAAGTCCGCGTTGCCCGGTCGATTACAATCACTGCCTCGCACGCGGTTGCCGCGGCACCCGCCGTTGCGGTTCCAAGTGGCGGGGTTGCGGCTGCAGGAGGCGATCCCGGCAAGCATCCCGGCGCCCTTAAGTCGCCGATGGTCGGTACGGCCTATCGGTCGCCTGAACCCACGTCGCCACCATTCATGGAAGTTGGCACGCGCGTGCAGCAGGGCGATACGCTGCTCATCATCGAAGCCATGAAGACCATGAATCAGATCCCGGCGCCGCGCTCCGGCACGGTCACGGCGATCTTCTTCGAAAATGGGCAGCCGGTGGAATTCGGCGAGGTCCTTGCGGTCATCGAATAAGGGAGGGCAACGCCCTGGGCTTCGCAGACAGGGGGCGATCGCCGCCTGCCACTGCCGATACGCCAGGGCTGGTGCCGGATAAAAAATGTTCGACAAAGTCCTGATCGCCAACCGAGGTGAAATTGCACTGCGCATCCAGCGAGCGTGCAAGGAACTCGGTATCGCAACGGTCGCGGTGCATTCGACGGCGGATGCGGACGCGATGCATGTCCGCCTTGCGGATGAGAGCGTGTGCATCGGCCCACCGACATCGTCTGACAGCTATCTCAATATTCCGCGCCTCTTGGCGGCGTGCGAGATCACGGGCGCAGACGCCGTGCATCCCGGCTACGGTTTCCTTTCGGAAAACGCACGATTTGCGGAAATCTTGGAAGAGCACAACATCACCTTCATCGGCCCGACGTCGGAACACATCCGCACGATGGGTGACAAGATCGAGGCGAAGGAAACGGCCAAGAAGCTCGGTATTCCGGTGGTCCCTGGGTCGGCCGGGGCCGTGAAGACGGAAGCGGAGGCCATGAAAGTCGCCAAGGGCATGGGCTTCCCCGTGCTGATCAAGGCGACGGCTGGCGGCGGTGGACGCGGCATGAAGGTCGCCACGAGTGCGGATGATCTCGCGATGGCGTTTTCGACCGCGCGCTCGGAGGCAAAGGCCGCATTCGGCAACGACAGCGTTTACATCGAAAAATATCTGACCAAGCCGCGACACATCGAAATTCAAGTGTTCGGCGACGGACAAGGCAACGCAGTGCATCTGGGCGAACGTGACTGCTCGCTGCAGCGGCGGCACCAAAAGGTATTCGAGGAAGCGCCCTCACCGGCCATCAATGCCGAAGCGCGCGCGCGGATCGGCGAGACGGTGGCCAAGGCGATGCAGACCATCAAGTATCGGGGGGCGGGGACAGTCGAGTTCCTCTACGAAGATGGCGAGTTCTATTTTATCGAGATGAATACGCGCATCCAGGTGGAGCATCCGGTCACGGAAGCGATCACTGGCATCGATCTCGTGCTGGAGCAAATCCGTGTTGCGTCGGGGGCTGGGCTGTCATTCAAGCAGGAGGATATCCAGTTCTCCGGGCACGCCATCGAGTGCCGCATCAACGCGGAAAACCCACGCACGTTCCGGCCGTCGCCGGGGCAGATCACGTACTGGCATCCGCCGGGTGGGCTCGGTATTCGCGTCGACAGTGGGGCGTACCAGGGCTACCGCATTCCGCCGTACTACGACAGTTTGATCGGCAAACTCATCGTACACGGCAAGACGCGCAACGAATGCATGATGCGGCTGAAGCGGGCGCTGTCGGAATTTGTCATCGACGGTGTCGAGACGACGATCCCGCTGTTCCACGAGCTTGTCCGGCACCCGGATGTGGTCAACGGCATGTACGACATTCATTGGCTGGAAAAGTATCTCGGCAAATCTTGAACGACGGGCGGACGAGGCAATTTGCGTGACTGAGAGCGCCGCTCCTCCTTTCGGGACCTATCAGCCGACTGCGTTGCAGGCGCGGCTGATCGCACTGGGACGGCGGCTGCCGCCGACCAAGGCTGGAAAGCGCACCGCGTCGTTTATCCGCTCCGCGATGCGGCGGTTGCGCTCCGAGCCGCTGGACCTGGACGTCATTGGGCAGAAGATGCGGCTCTATGCCGGCAATAATGCCTGCGAGAAGCGGCTGATCGTAACGCCGCAGTTTTTCGATCCGCTCGAACTCGGCTTCCTCAAATCGCGGTTGCATCCCGCGTTCACGTTTCTGGATATCGGCAGCAATGTCGGTGCCTACAGCATTTTCGTCGCAAAGAACGCTGGTCCCTCCGCGCGCGTCGTGGCGGTGGACCCGAACGCGATCGTTCTGAAGCGGCTGGCCTTCAATGCAATGGCAAACGGGCTCACCAATATCCGGTCCGTGCAGGCTGCGATTGCGGATGCGGACGGGGAGATGGAGTTCGCGCTGGAAGAGAGCAACATGGGCGGCTCCTCGCTGCAACTCGATCGCGAGGCGCGTGGGGGCAAGACGATTTTCAAAGTTCCGGTCCGAACACTTGCGGGGGTTGTGGCGGAGGCTGGCCTCGACCGGGTTGATGCGATTAAAATCGATGTCGAGGGGTTCGAAGACAAGGTGTTGATTCCTTACCTCAACACCGTTGCACGCGGCCTTTACCCGAAGGCCATCGTTCTGGAAGCCAACATCGATAGCTGGGACGGCGATCTGATCGGCGCGCTGGCCACGGCAGGCTATGAGACATCCGGCACATTGGCTCAAAACGGTATTTTCGCGCTCCCGGACTGACTGCTGGCCGCTGAACGGGGCCTGGCTCGCATTTTTCCGAAAAGGCCGCTAGACTTGATCGATTGAAGACGGAATTGGAGACATCCGCGCCGATGTCGCGTGACGACATCCTGATTGAGATTACGCCGCAGGTCCTGATGAAGGCCTATGCCTGCGGGATCTTTCCCATGGCGGAAAGTGCTGACGATCCAGCCTTGCATTGGATCGAGCCGCAGAACCGCGGCGTGCTCCCGCTCGATGCGGTCCATATCCCCAGCCGGCTGAAGCGTACGCTTCGCACCACGCACCTGTCAGTGCGGATCGACACCGACTACGATGGTGTGATCGACGGGTGTGCCGGCTCGCGGGAGGGGCGCGATTCGACGTGGATCAACGGGCGCATTCGCGCGCTTTACCGCGAACTCTTCAAGCTTGGGCATTGCCACACAGTCGAAGTTTGGAACGGCGACCGGCTCGTTGGCGGGCTGTACGGCGTGGCGCTCGATGGAGCGTTTTTCGGCGAGAGCATGTTTTCTTATGAGCGCGATGCCTCAAAGGTGGCGCTCGTGTATCTGGCGGCGCGGCTCATCCACGGTGGCTTCCGGTTGCTCGATACGCAGTTCGTGACCGAGCATCTGAAGCAGTTCGGGACCATAGAAATCGACCGAACGGCTTTTCACAGGCGTTTGGAGCAGGCCCTCGGGTTTTCAGGTGATTTCCGCCGCCTGCCTCCGGACACGACGCCCGACGGCATCATCCAAATCGTTGAGGCCGCCTCCCATCGGGCGAAATGAGGATGTTCCGGCGGGAACAGCGCTGATTCATGGCCCATGTGATTGTCTGCCCATGAAGCGAGACATTCGGTCTGCTTCGCAGACATCGTTGACCACTGGAGTATGATCCATGCGCACATCCCGTTACGGCCTCGCGATGGCCGGTTTGGCAGCACTCACCGCATTTGGCGCGACCGCATTCGCTGGCACCGCTGAGGCTGGCGGCAAGCATAAGCGTCACGGCGTAACTGTGATTATCGGAGACGGCGGTTATGGATACTACGGCCGCAATCGCTTCTATGGCTATCGCACGGTCGGGTATGGCTGCGGATATCTGCTGGACCGTTACGAAGCGACCGGCAATCCAAAGTGGTACCGCCGCTGGAAGAACTGCCGCAACGGCTGGTAGTTCGCTGCGGAACCCGGCCGCAAATGACCCCATTTGTTGGCGAACCGGCGGCAACGCCGGTTCGCGCGTTTTCGCCCACTTGGCGAGCCAGGCAAAAGCGACTACCGCAGCGTGAGATATCCGTTTGAATGTGCTTTTGCGGGAGATCCGCCGTGTCTGAGACACTTGCCTACAGACAAGACCTCGCCGGATGCCTTGACCCTGCCATCGGATCGCATGGATTAACCGCTCTGGCGCTGTCGGGTTGGATGCGAAAAGCAGACGCCGTGCTTGACGGGCTCCGCGCTGACTACAATCGTGGAACTTTGCCACTGCTCCGGATCGTCGAGGATACTGCGGACATCGATGCTGCAGAAGCGGCCCTGGCGAAACTTTCCGACGGCGCGGATTGCGTCATCTTTCTTGGAACAGGTGGATCGAGCCTGGGCGGGCAAACGTTGGCGCAGATTGCCGGTTGGGGCATTCCGCATACGGCGCCCAAGGCGCCGCACCGGCGTCCGCGCATTCGCTTCTACGACAATCTCGATGGCGGCACTCTATCAGCCCTTCTGGAGTCGACTGATTTTGCCAAGACGCGATTTGTGGTGACATCAAAGTCGGGCGGGACGGCAGAGACCATGGCGCAGGCGATTGCCACGATCTCGGCGGTCAAGGCTGCGGGGCTTGGCGCAAAGATCGCATCACTGTTTCTCGGCATTACCGAGCCAGAGGCACCGGGCAAGACGAATGGTTTGCGCGCGCTGTTCCGGTCGCTCAGCATTCCGATGCTTGAGCACCACACAGGAATCGGCGGCCGGTTTTCTTGTTTGACGAATGTCGGGCTGCTTCCCGCCATGGCGCGGGGGCTCGATGCACGCGCCATCCGGGCCGGTGCGCGAGCTATCCTGCAACCGATGCTCGACGCACGGCCGGCGGCCGAGATCCCATTCGCGGCGGGAGCGGCGACGATGGTTGGGCTATCGAAGGATCGCGGTATCCGCACGCTGGTGTTGATGCCGTACGCGGACCGGCTTGGAAAAATGGCGGATTGGTACGTTCAATTGTGGGCGGAGAGCCTTGGCAAGGGCGGCGAAGGGACAACGCCGGTTCCGGCCGTTGGACCCGTCGATCAGCACAGTCAGTTGCAGCTTTTTATGGATGGGCCGCGGGAGATTGCGACCACGATCATTCGCGTGGCGACGAAGGGGACAGGGCCGACGCTCGATGCCGACATGGCGAAGACGGCCGGCCTCAGCTTTCTGGGCGGCAAGTCGATCGGCGATATCGTCGATGCGCAGGGGCATGCCGTGGCTGCGGCGTTGCAGAAGGCGGGGCGGCCCGTGCGGACGATCGACATCGACACGCTGGATGAAAGGGCTGCGGGCGCGCTGTTGATGCATTTTATGATGGAGACGATTGTGGCCGGGCGGTTGCTCAATCTCGACCCGTTCGACCAGCCGGCGGTGGAACTTGCCAAAATTCTCACCAAACAGAGACTTGGCGGCTGAAGCCTGTTTACAGCTGCCTCCACGAGGGTGCTGGCCTCGCCCCACTCTGCTAGGCAGGTGATCGAGGAGATTCGCCGTGGCCATCCGACAGCTTGCTCCGGAGACAGTAAATCGCATCGCAGCCGGTGAAGTCATCGAGCGGCCGGCGAGCGTCGTCAAAGAACTCGTCGAGAACGCGATCGACGCCGGCGCGCGCGAAATCGAGATCGTGACAGTGGGTGGCGGGTTGTCGCTCATTCGTGTGACGGACGACGGCGCTGGTATGCCGCCGGACGATCTCTGTTTGGCGGTCGAGCGCCACGCAACATCGAAACTCAACGAAGATGATCTTTTTGATATCCGCACGCTGGGTTTTCGCGGCGAGGCGCTGCCGTCGATCGGGTCGGTTGCGGTTCTGTCGATTGCGTCGCGGCCACCCGCGAAGCGCGATGGTTTCGAAGTCGTGGTTGCGCGTGGGGAGAAGAGCGGACTGAGGCCGGCGGGGATCAATGCGGGCACACGTGTTGAAGTGCGCGAACTTTTTTCGGCGACGCCGGCGCGGCTCAAATTTCTCAAATCCGAGCGGGCGGAGAACATGGCCGTATCTGAGACGGTCAAGCGGTTGGCGATGGCGCATCCCGATGTTGGGTTTTCGGTGACGACGGGGGAGCGGGCGGGGCTGCGGTTGCCGCGATGCGAGGCGACGGCGGACGGTCTGCTCCAACGGCTTGGGCGGATCATGGGTGCTGAGTTCATGGCGGATGCTCTTGCGATCTCGGGCGAGCGGGATGGCGTGCGCATTTTGGGTTATGCCGGTTTGCCGACGTTGCATCGTCCAGATGCGGGGCAGCAGTTCCTATTCGTCAACGGGCGGCCGGTGCGCGACAAGGTTCTCGTCGGTGCGGTAAGGGCGGCCTACGGCGATCTCATTCCGAAAGGCCGGCATCCGCTGCTCGCGCTCTTCGTCACGCTCGATCCGAGTGACGTGGATGTGAACGTGCATCCGACGAAGGCGGAGGTGCGCTTTCGCGATGGGGGCCGCGTTCGCGCCCTGATGATTGGGGCGATCCAGTATGCGCTGGAGGGAGCTGGGCATCGGGCGAGCGCGCGCGGCGGCGGGCTGACGCTGGAGACACTGGCGCGGTCGGGAAACGGGGTGCCGCAGGCGGGGTTGGGCGGTGGTCACGCAGAACGAAGCCCGACATACATTCCGCCGGGGCTGGCAGAGGCCATCCAGGCGCCATTTGCGGCGTTCGATGCGCCAAGTGCAGATGCGCGGGCGCACACCGCAACGGTTTCGCCCGATCTGCTCGACAGGCCTTTGGGGGCGGCGCGGGCGCAATTGCACGAGACTTACATTGTTGCGCAGACGCGCACGTCGGTGGTGATTGTCGATCAACATGCGGCGCACGAACGGCTCGTTTACGAGCGGATGAAGGCGATGCTGTCGAACGGCGGCGTGGCGCGGCAGGGCTTGCTCATTCCGGCGATCGTCGAGGTTGGGGACGATGCGGCGCAGGCGTTGGCCGAGCGGGAGACGGAATTGGCGGAACTGGGGCTGGTTCTGGAGCCGTTCGGGTTTGGTGCGGTGGCGGTGCGCGAGGTGCCGGCGTTGCTCGGCGACACAGATGTCGAGGGCCTGGTGCGCGATCTTGCGACGGAGATCTTGGCCGAGGGGCAAGGTTTCGCGCTGCGTGACAAGCTCGAAGCCATCTGTTCGCGGATGGCGTGTCATGGCAGCGTGCGCGCGGGACGGCGACTGGCGCCGGAAGAGATGAATGCTTTGCTGCGCGAGATGGAAGCGACGCCCTATTCGGGCCAGTGCAATCACGGGCGGCCGACATATGTGGAATTGAAGCTCTCCGACATTGAGCGGTTGTTCGGACGGCGTTGAGCATAAGAAAAATGTTTCACTGCGCCAAATTTCGAACATGGATCTGGGTTTCCATGATGTCGGGCGGGCGCCCTTAGTATTGCGTTGGTTTCATGCTGAAAATCGCGACATCCAGCGTCATGCGCGGCAACTTCGTTGCGGCCGGACGGGTGGAACTCGACACTTGGTTCGAAGGCGACATTCTTTGCTCGCGCCTCGACATCGGCCGGGACGGATATGTTCTCGGCAATATCACAACGCGGGAACTTTACGTTCAGGGACAGGTGGTGGGCACGGTGCACGCTGGCGTCGTCCACCTGATGGACGGGTCGTTCGTTGAGGGCGACGTGCATCATCATGTGCTGTCGCTGCATTCGAACGCGTCGCTGATGGGCAAGGCGTTGCGCACGACGACGATGCCGTTTCCGCAGGAATTGCTGACACTCGAAGCGCGGGCCAGTGGGGCGCCGGTGTCGCGTTTTCCGGTGTCCGTTGCGCGCGATCTGCGGGTCGTTTGATCAGGCGGGTTGGAAGCGAGCGAAGGCCACCTGCGTCTCGCCCCAGGTGCGGCGATCAATTTCGGTGAAGCCGCCGGGCCAGGGCAATTCGCTTGAGGCGCGCTCTTCCCAGACGGCGAGGGCGCCGGGATTCAGCCACATGCCATCGCGCAGTGAGATCAGTGCGCGTTCGCCGAGGCCTTTGCCGTAGGGCGGGTCGAGGAGCGCGAGGCTGAAGGGCTGCATGGGTGCTACCGGGCCGAGGTCGGTGGCGTCACGGCGGAACAGTCGCGTGTTGCCCGTTAGGCCGAAGGCTTCGACGTTCTGGCGGATGAGGCCGCGGCTTTCGGCGCCATCTTCCACGAAAAGGCAATAAGAAGCGCCGCGCGAGACCGCCTCTAAGCCCAGCGCACCCGTGCCGGCGAACAGATCGATGACGCGGATGCCATCGATGTCGAAGTCTTCAATGCCGTGTAGGAGGATGTTGAACACGCTTTCGCGCACCCTGTCGGACGTTGGCCGCAGCCCTTCGTGCTCGGTGCTGGCGATGGCGCGGCCGCGAAATCTGCCGCCGACGATCCTCACGTGTCGTCCTCGTCAGAGGACCTCTTCTGCTTGCCGCGCGTGTGGCGTTCCTTGCGCTGCTCCTGCGTTTCGGAGAGGCCAAAGTCGCCTGCAACTTTGGGGCCCAGCTGTTCGGCCAAGTGCTTGCGCCGAACTTGCTCGACGGCGCCGGGGACGAGATCGCCCAATTCGAAGGGACCGAAGGAGATGCGGATCAGGCGCGAGACTTCGAGACCCAGTTCGGACATGACCTTGCGCACTTCGCGATTTTTGCCTTCGCGGATGCCGACGGTGAGCCAGATGTTGGCGCCCTGCACCGTGTCGATCGTGGCATCTATGCCGCTGTAGCGGATGCCCTCGATTTCGATGCCATCTTTCAGCTTGTCGAGATCGGATTGCGTGACGCGGCCCCGGGCGCGGACACGATAGCGGCGCAGCCAGCCGGTGGCGGGCAGTTCGAGATGACGGGCGAGCGCGCCGTCGTTGGTCAGCAGCAACAGGCCTTCGGTGTTGTAGTCGAGGCGGCCGATGGAGATGACGCGGGGCATCTCAGGCGGCAGCTTGTCAAAAACGGTGGGGCGGCCTTCCGGGTCGTTGTTCGTTGTCACGATGCCTTTGATCTTGTGGTAGCGCCAGAGTTGGACGGGTTCGGCGGCCGGCAATGGACGTCCATCGACGATGATTTTATCGCCGGGGCCGACTTCGCAGGCCGGCGTTGTCAGGATCTTGCCGTTGACGGCGACGCGGCCGTCTTCGATCCAGCGTTCGGCTTCGCGGCGCGAACACAGGCCGGCGCGGGCCATCGCCTTGGCGATCCGCATGGGTTCGCTGAGGGGGGCTACTTCCGGGGCTTTGGGGGCGCCACCGCCGGGGCGAGCGCCTGAGGGGAGAGAGCCGGCGGGGCGGTCTTTGCTGAAGCGGGGGCCGGAAAAGCGCGGCTTGCCGGGCTTGCCACCGTCGGGGCGTCTGTCACTTCGGTCGCTCTTAGGACCAACGGCGCGCGCATCGGTACGGTCGCCACTGCGGCCGGTGGGGCGGCCCGTGGAGCGTCCATCAGGGCGGTTCTCGGGGCCTTTACCGCCACCACGGGGCGGGCGTTGACCAGAAAATGGTTTGCGCATCAGATGCGGGCTCTTTGCAGCGGCGGG